>Ga0307477_10000252_pt1 | contig 70996 bp, 62 predicted proteins | sample atmos_gasesECM2C_FD_203316 | JGI IMG/M metagenome (GOLD analysis project Ga0307477, IMG submission 203316) | Hardwood forest soil microbial communities from Morgan-Monroe State Forest, Indiana, United States - atmos_gasesECM2C_515 | ecosystem: Environmental > Terrestrial > Soil > Temperate...
CTGGCAGTGGAGAGCGGCGCCTCGGGAGGTGGGATTCGAGTGACCGTGCACCCCGGCGAGACCCTGTGGAGCATCGCCGCAGCGCACTACGGAGGTGACGACGTCCAATCACGCATTGCGGAGATCGAGGCGTCCAACCACCTCCAGGGCGCGAACCTCAGCCCGGGCGAGATCCTGACACTGCCGGCTGCCTGACGCGCGCCGGCTCCGGCTCGGAAACCGTGTGTCCCTGCTCGACGTCGCGCAGCCAGCCCAGCGTGCCAGACGGGATGGGCATCGGCGCCCCGCTGTGAGGCCGGCCGCCACCACCTCCTCCCCCACCCTCGTCCGCTTCGGGGCTGCTCTGCAGGGCGCGCATGAAGATCACGAAGAAGGCGGCGAACAGGCTGACCTTGCTGACGAGCGCGATGCATGCCCCCGCGATCTGCTGGTCACTCATCACGCTGATACCGAGCAGTCGAGGCGCCGACGTGTACACCTCGTACAGCGGGTGATGTGCCAGCGCGACGATGAGCCCGCCGAAGGTCTGGGGGATCGTCGCCAGCAGGATGTAGCCCAGCTTGCTCAGCGGCGATATCGCTTTCGCGGGCGGCGACAGCGGGCTCACGATCGGCCACCAGAACGCGATGGACGCCAGCAGGAGCGTCAGTTGTTGCGCCGCGTACAGGCGCCAATCGGCCATCGCGGCGTCGTACGGCGGCGACAGATGCCACCCGAAGAACGCGACGTTCACCAGTAGGACCGCTGGGATCGGGTGCACGAGGGCGCGAAGCAATGCCCCGACGGCGCGCGGCACGTGCACGCGCGGGTGGAGCGGCAGCGCCAGCAGAAGGAGCGGCGGCACGGCCCCCATGAGCAGCGTGATCTGCAGTAGGTGCGCAGTGAGCAGATAGTGCTGCGCGACGGTGCTCACCGGGCTGATCCATACCAGGGCGAGCAGGACCAGCGCCGACGCCAGCGCAATCCAGCGCTCAGCGCTGTGCGTCTGTCGCGGCGCCCGGCGTCGCAAACCGACGACTCCGAGCGCGGTGACCGCGATGGCTCCGAGGAGCAGCGGATTGATCGTCACGGACCCCGGTCCCGGCACAGGCACGCTCAGACCGTAGCGCAACCTGCGCGCGCGTTCCACACGCCCTGACACGCCGAAAGCTCCACACTTTGCGGCCTGATCGCGGTACAACTGGCCCCGGTGCAGACCATCCGGCGATATCGCCCCATGCGCACGCGGCCGTACCAGTTCTCACTCGTCACCGACCGCTCTCCCGCCGACGTCCTCAGCCAGCTGGCGCAGCGATCGCTCCCCGGAATCTCGGTGGCAGAGCGCGGCGACAGCTACCTGGTTCTGCGGCCGGCGTCGCGCCGGCGGTACGGCGCTGATCTCGCCGTCGGCGCCGGCCTTGCGATCGTGCTCGTCGTCCTGATCCTGACCGCGATCACGCCGATCTTTGTCGCCCTGCTCCCGCTCGCCATGGCGCCGGCGGTGCCGATCCTGCTCGATCACCGGCCCGACCTCGCCGTCAGCGCGCTGGTAGAAGACCCAAACGTCACCCGCGTGACAGCGCACGGCGAGGCCACAGCTGAGCTCGCGGCAGCGCTCGACGCGTACCTGGGGGCGCTGCCTCGACCTGCTCCCGCACCGGTGGCCGCGGCGTCAGCCGGCGGCGGCGTCTGACCCCTAGAGGAGGCGGATCACCGCGACCACGACGCCTTCCAGCTGCAGGTCGTGCGCGTAGATCGGTTCCACACTTGGGTTTTCCGGCTGCAGGCGCACACGACCCGCCTCCTTGAAGAACCGCTTGACGGTCACCTCGCTCTCACCCGTGGTCTCGTCCTGCAGCCGCGCCACGACGATCGTGCCGTCCGCGGGAGCGTCCCGCCTGGGTTTGACGATGACGATGTCGCCGTCATTGATGCCGGCGCCGATCATGCTGTCGCCCCGCACGGTGAGGGCGTAGCTGTCATCGCCACGCGCGATCTCCGATCCCAGGTGCAGGTGGTCCTCGATGTTCTGCTCGGCGAGGATCGGCGACCCGGCGGCGACCCGGCCGACCAGTGGGAGCGCCACGATGTTGTCCATCCTCGACGCCGGGCTGCCCTGGGCTCCGACCACCTCGACCGTCCGGGACTTCGAGGGGTCCCGTGTGATCAGACCACGCTTGACCAGCGTGTTGAGGTGGTTCTGTACGGTGGATGATGAACTGAGGCCGACGGCCAACCCGATCTCGCGCACAGTGGGTGGATAGGCATGATCCCGCGCGTGGTCTCGCAGAAAATCCAGGATCTGGCGCTGGCGCGGGTTGATCGAGTCGGGCATGTGCTGCTTCCTCCAGCGGTGCGGACCGGCCGAATGTAGCACGGATTTCGCCGGAGTGCAAACGTTTGTTCTATGGCGGCTGCAATCCGGCCGCGGCGTGGTGGTCGAGGCGCGCCGCGAGGTCGTGGGCCAGCGCGGTCACGTCGAGTCCCGCCGGGTCGTGCCAGGTCACGCGGCTGCCCCTGCGCCAGTAGGTCCGCTGCGCCTTCGCGTACCGGAGCGTCCGCCGCGCCGTGGCGGCGACGGCGTCGGCCACCGGGCACGTCCCTTCGAGCACGGCGAGTGCCTCGCGATATCCGATGCCGGAGCCGGCGAGGACCTCTCGTGAGCACCCCGCGGCGACCACCCGCCGGACTTCGTCGAGGAGCCCCAGGTCCTCGAACAGCGCCCGGCTGCGCTCCGCGATCCAGGCCGCGTGCGCCTCTCGAGTGGGCTCGAGACCCACGAGCAGCGTGGTGACGGCGTCGCCGCTGCCCTCGGGCCAGCGGTCCTGGTGCGCGTCCAGGATCTCGAGCGCGCGGATCACGCGGCGCGGGTTGCGAACGTCGACCCGCGTTGCGGCGTCCGCATTGCGCGCGCGGAGCTCGGCCGCCAGGGCGATCAGCCCCTCCTGAGTGGACGCGCGTAGCACGCGGTCCGCGCGATCTCCGGCGGGTGCCGCGTCGCCGAAGTCGTAGCCCTCGACCAACGCCGTGACGTACAGCCCCGTTCCACCTACGACGATCGGCAGCGCACTCCTTTCGCCGATCGCTTCGATCGCCGTCCGCGCCCGCATCGCCCAGTCGGCAACCGTGAACGCCTCGCCGGGGTCGACGATCCCGATCAGGTGACACGGCACGCCGCGCAGCTGCTCCTCGGTTGGCGCGCACGTGCCGACCGGGAGACCGCGGAGCACCTGCCTCGAGTCCGCGCTTACCAGCTCCCCCGGCGCCAGCAGCTCGGCCAGGCGCACCGCCAGCGTGGTCTTGCCGCTGCAGGTGGGACCCACCACCGCCAGCACGGGGCGCGCCGGCTCCGTGCGGGCCATCAACGCGCCGACCGGTGAAACGCTCTCCTCAGGTACGCGTCGTCGATGGCCAGCGTGGTCGGGCGCCCATGAGGACACGTCGAACCGCCGGCCGTGCCCGCGAGCTCGTCGAGCAGCTGCTGCTGGTTATCGATCTGCAGCCGGTCGCCGAACCGGACGGCCGAATGGCACGCGACCAGGGCCGCCAGCCGGTGCCGTCTCTGGGCCGGCGGTGCGTCGTCGTCGAACGAGTCCAGCGCGTCGAGGACGATCCTCGCCGGGTCGGCGGCGGCCGCGGCGAGCGGCACGGCGGTGCAGCGCACGAGCCCCGGCCCGAACGGCTCCAGCCCGAAGCCGCAGGACTCGAGAAACGCCGCGTTGGTCTCATACCGCTGCATCGCGGCGGCGTCGCACTCCACCACGGAGGGGAGCAGGAGCAGCTGCGACTCGGTTCCTGATCGCTCGCCCTTCGACCACTCGTCGAGCAGCCGCACGTAGAGGACCTTTTCGTGAGCCGCGTGGGGATCGACGAGAACCAACCCGTCGGCGGATTCGGCGACGATCCACTCCCCGCGCACCTGCCCGATGGCGCGCAGCCCCGCAGCGGTCCCCCGCAGATCGGACGGTTCGGGCGACGCGGAACGCTGGCGCTCGCGCTCGTCCTCGTCCCGGGCGTCGGCGAGGCCGAGCACGAACGCTTCCCCGCCCGCCGCAGGAACCTTCACCGGCGGCGCATGGACCATCACCGGGTTCGCCCGCAGCGCCGACCAGCACGCGCGCTGCACCGCAGCGAACACCTCGCGCTCGTCGCGGAAGCGCACCTCCCGCTTGGTGGGGTGCACGTTGACGTCCACCTCCGCCGGGTCCAGCTCGACAAGCACGACACCGAACGGATGACGCCCTTGCGGCAGCAGCCCGTGGTACGCCTCGTCCAGCGCGAACAGGAGCGACCGGTTGTGCACGCGTCGTCCGTTCACGACCAGCACCATGGCGGAGCGTGTGCCGCGGTGCGCCAGCGGCCCGCTGATCCAGCCCTCCACGGATACGGCCCCCGCGGCCGACACCTCGATGAAGCTCTTCGATGCGGCGGCGCCGAACACGCTGCGCAGCGCGTCGGCGCGACCCAACCCGGCGGTCCTCACCGCGGTCCGGCCGTCGACGGTGCAGCTGAACGCCACGCGCGGATGCGTGAGCGCGAGTTCCCCGACGAGCCGGGCCGCGTGCGACGACTCGGTGCGCGCCTCGCGCATGAAGCGCAGACGCGCGGGCGTCGAAGCGAAGAGCTCACACACCTCCACGCGGGTTCCTGGCGCCGCCGCCGCGGGACCGGACTCGGCGATCTCCCCGGAGCGCACGCGTATCGTCGCGGCGGCGTCCACGCCGGGCGGCCTCGACACCAGGCGCAGGTCGGACACGGCCGCGATGCTCGCCAGTGCTTCGCCGCGAAACCCGAGCGTGCGCACGCGCTCCAGGTCGCGGTCGCTCTCGATCTTCGACGTCGCGTGGCGGCTCACCGCGAGGCGAAGCTCGGAGGCGTCGATGCCGCAGCCGTCATCGGTCACGCAGAGGCGAATCAGCCCGCCACGCTCGATTTCGACGTCGATGCGCGTGGCGCCGGCGTCCAGCGAGTTCTCACACAGCTCCTTGACCACTGAGGCGGGCCGCTCGACCACCTCACCTGCGGCAATCGCGTCTGCGACGGCCTGCGGCAGCAGACGGATCCGGGCGGTCGAGACGCTCACGGCGTCGCCTGCTGCTGCCAGCGCGCGAGCTTGTTCAGCGCGTCGATCGGCGTGAGCGAATCGATGTCCAGCTCGGCGAGCTCGTCGATCAGCTCGATCCGCGCCGGCGCCACGATCGGCAGCGACAGTTGATCGATCCCGACGTCGCGGGCGTCGTGCAGCGGTTTGGACCGCTCCAGCTCGTCGAGCACCTGCCGTGCGCGCAGGAGCACCGACGCCGGGATCCCGGCGAGCTTCGCGACGTGGATGCCGTACGAACGGTCCGCGCCGCCCGACACGATGCGGTGGAGGAACGTGACGCTGTCCCCCTCCTCCACCACCTCGACGCGGGCGTTGTGGACGCGTGGGAGTCGATCGGCGAGACGTGTCAGCTCGTGGTAGTGGGTGGCGAACAGCGTGCGGCAGTTGAGCTGCGGCGCGTCGTGAAGGTGCTCGATCACGGCCTGGGCGATGCTGAGCCCGTCGTACGTGGACGTACCGCGGCCGATCTCGTCGAGGATGACCAGGCTCTGACCGGTCGCCTGACGGAGGATCGCGGCCGTCTCCGACATCTCCACCATGAACGTGGACATCCCTCCGCTCAGGTCGTCGTGCGCACCCACGCGCGTGAAGATTCGGTCGCACACGCCGATGCGCGCCAGTGACGCCGGCACGTACGACCCGACCTGCGCCATCAGCACGATGCAGCCGACCTGGCGCAGGTACGTGGACTTGCCCGCCATGTTCGGCCCGGTCAGGACCAGGATGCGCGCCGCAGCGTCGAGGCTGCAGTCGTTGGGGACGAACCGGCCCGGACCGAGCGCCGCCTCGACGAGCGGGTGCCGTCCATCCTCGATGTCGACGACCGGCGACTCGTCGAGCACGGGCCTGGTCCAGCGATGCTCGAGGGCTGCGCGCGCGAGCGACTGCGTCACATCGAGCACGGCGAGAGCACCGGCAGCCCCCAGCAGCGTCTCCGCGTGCTTCGCGACGAGCCCGGTCGCGTCGTGGATCAACTCCACCTCGCGCGCGATCGCACGCTCGCGCGCGTTGAGGACGACGCTCTCCTGCTCCTTGAGGTCCGGCGTGATGTATCGCTCTGCGCCCACCAGCGTCTGCTTGCGGATGTAGTCCGCCGGGACGCTGTCGCGGTGCGCGTTGGGGACCTCGAGGTAGTAGCCGAAGACGCGGTTGTAGCCCACGCGCACCGACCGGATCCCGGTGCGCCGCCGCTCCTCCTGCTCGAGCCCCTCGATGAACGTCCGGGCGCCGGCACCTGCAGCCTGCAACGAGTCCAGGTCCGGGTCCGCGCCCGGTTTGATCGAGCCGCCGTCGTGCACATCGGAGGGCGGGGTGTCGACCAGTAACGCGCTCAGGCGTTCCCCCACCTCGGGTGGCGCGGAGCAGCCCGCGCACGCGTCCGCGATGTCCCGCGCGTCGAATCCCCCGAGCAGTCCAGCGATGCGAGGGAGCACCGCACATGCGTCGCGGACAGCCGCCAGCTGCCGGGGTGTCGCCAGCCCCTGCGCGCAGCGCGCCGCGAGGCGCTCGAGATCGCCGATAGCGTGCAGGAGCGAGCGCAGCTCCTGCACGGTCTCCGCGTCCGCTGCCAAAGCGGCGACCGCGTCCAACCGCGCGTCGAGCGCTCCGACGTCTCGGAGCGGCTCGTGGATCCGCGCGCGCAGCAGGCGGGCGCCCATCGGCGTGCAGGTGCGGTCCATGAGCGACATGAGCGTCGGCCCGCGCCCGGCCAGCGGGCTCGTGAGCTCCAGGTTGCGTCGCGTCTGGGCGTCGAGACGCATGGTGGTGCCCGAGCGGCCGACGATGATGCGCAGAAGGCCGGTGGGGAGCGCGATCCGCGCCCGCTCGCAATAGGCGAGCAGCGCTCCCGCCGCGCGCCGTGCGACGGGGAGATCGTCCACGTCCAGCGGGAGCAGCGTGGCGGCCCCGCTCACCTCGGTCAGCCGGCGATCCGCGGCCTCCAGGCTGAAGAACGTGAGCGGCAGCACCGTCCGGGGGAGGCCTCGCCCGAGCGCCGCCGGAATGTCGGCGCCGTCGGCGACGACGATCTCCGCGGGGTTGAGGCGCGTGCACTCGTCGATCACAGCCGGCGCGCTCAGCGACGCGTCCACCTGCAGCACCTCGAGCCGGCCGGTGGTCGGGTCGAGCGCGGCGATCCCTGCGCACCCGTCCACCTCGCACACGGCCAGGCACGCGAGCGACGTGTTGGGCTCGAGCAGCTCGTCCTCGACCACCATCCCCGGGCTGAGCACTCTGGTCACCTCGCGCTGCACGAGCTTCCCGGCGACGGCCTCCCCGACCTGGTCCCAGACCACGACCTGCCTGCCCGCCTCGAGGAGCTTGCGGAGGTGATTGGTCAGGCTGTGGTGCGGCACGCCGCACATCGGCACGCGCCCAGCGTTGCCGAAGCCCCGCCCGGTCAGGGCGATGCCGAGGATCGGCGACGCGGTCTCCGCGTCGTCGCCGAACATCTCGAAGAAGTCCCCCAGGCGGACCAGGACGATCGCCTCGGGAAACGCGGCCCGGACCTCACGGTATCCGCGCAGGATCGGAGAGTCGCCGGCCTCGGCCAGCTCGACGGTCGCGCGGGCGCGGCGCTCCGGCGGCCCGAGCTTGTGGGGCGGGGCCGCGCCCGGCGTCCGGCTCACGCAGCGATCGAGAGGGGCGTCGCCTGCAGCTGCCAGGGTGCGGCTGCGGTCACCGTCGCCTGGCACAGCTCACCGGCGCGGGCCGAGCCCACCGGAAGCCAGGCGACCTTGTTCTCGCGCGTGCGGCCGTACAGCCTGCCGTCGTTCGCCTCGCCCTCGACCAGCACCTCTACACGCGTGCCGACGTACCCGGCGTTGAGGTCCGCGACGATCTGACGCTGCACGTCGAGCAGGTGGTTCAGGCGGCGCTTCTTCTCGGGGAGCGGGATGTCGTCGGCGCGGCGCGACGCGGCGGTACCGGGCCGCGGCGAGTACGCGGCCAGGTGCACGGTGTCGAAGCGCAGCTCGCGCATCAGCGCCTCCGTGGACTCGAACTCCGCTTCGGTCTCGCCGCAGAACCCCACGATGATGTCAGTGGAGAGCGACATGCGGCGGCCCACCGTCGCGCGCGCGCCCGCGATCTTCTCCCTGTACTCGGCCACGGTGTACAGCCGGCGCATGCGGCGCAGCACGGCGTCGTCTCCGGATTGCACGGGCAGGTGGAGCTGCTCACAGGCGGTGCGGAGGTCGCGGATGGCGGCGAACAGGTCGACGACGGCGTTGCGCGGATGCGAGGTGAGAAACCGCAGGCGCTGCAGCCCCTCGACCGAGTCCACCGCCTCCATTAGCTGGGGAAGCCGGTGTCCGCCGACGGGGTCCTCGTACGAGTTCACGTTCTGGCCGAGGAGCGTCACCTCGCGCACGCCGGACCTGACGAGCCTGCTCACGTGGCCGACGACGTCCGTCACCGGGCGGCTCACCTCGCGCCCGCGCACGAACGGCACGATGCAGTACGAGCACATCTCGTTGCAGCCACCCATGACCGGAACGTACGCGCTCAACCGGTCGCTGGCGGGGAGCAGCATGGGCCCGTCCAGGGCTCCGGCGTGCAGCGCCTGCAGCTTGGCCAGGAACCCGTCCGGGTCTCGCACGTCGAAGACGTAGTCGAGGTCCGGCAGGCGCGCGAGCAGATCGGCGCCGTGCTCGACGGCCATGCAGCCCGTGACGGCGATGGCGCGGCCGCCGCGGGCGCGCTTCCACGGGATGAGCTCGCGAAACTTCCCGTACACCTTCTGCTCAGCGCTCGCCCGCACGGTGCACGTGATGAGGACGGCGATGTCGGAGTCGTCCAGGGGCGTCTCGGGGATGCAGCCGATCTCGGCGAAGCGCGCTGCCAGCTCCTCGCGGTCCGCCTCGTTCATCTGGCAGCCGATGTGCCAGAGGTGCACCCGCGGGGGGCGTCCGAGCGCGGGCACGAGCCGCTGCTGATGCGGCGGACGCTCGGCCAGCGGGAGCACGCGAAATCCGCGCGCGGACGGGCTCAGGACCGGGAGCTGCATCGCCCCAAGCCTATCGCGACGCCGCCGGCCGCCATGACCGCGGCGAGGCCGAGCCTAGCGGGACTCGACGATCAGGCGGATCCCGGTGCGCTCCTCGCCGTCGATCGAGATGTCGATGAACGAGGGGATGCACACGAGGTCGATCCCACCCGGGGCCACGTAGCCACGCGAGATCGCGATGGCCTTGATGGCCTGGTTGATCGCGCCGGCGCCGATCGCCTGCACCTCCACCTTTGACTGGGTGCGCACGACGCCCGCGATCGCTCCAGCGACGGCGACGGGCTTGCTGGTGGCCGAAACCTTGAGAACTTCCAAAGCGGGAGCTGAGACCTCTGCTGAGAGGTGCGGGGACGTCTGCTGCGACGAGGACATTATCAGCGGGGATTGTGCCGCTTGCCAGGACTTCTTTCCGGCAGGCGCGATCCGATCGTTACTTCGCGTACTCGACGCTTCGGGTCTCGCGGAGGACCACCACCTTGATTCGGCCCTCGTAGCTGCCCTCGGCGTGCAGCCGCTTCGCGATGCGCCGGGCCATCACCTGCGCCGCGTCGTCGTCGACCTGCTGCGGCTTGACCATGACGCGGAGCTCCTTCCCGGCCTGCACCGCGAAGCTGCGCTCCACCCCCTCGAACTCGTCCGCGATGGCCTCGATGCGCTCCAGCCGCTTGATCGAGGCGGCGAGCGTCTCCCGGCGCGCCCCCTGCCGGCCGGCGCTGATCGCGTCGGCGGTCATGAGGATGAAGGCCACGATGGAGCGCGGCTCCTCGTCGTAGTGGTGCGACCGCACGGCTTGCACCACGGTGGCCGGGCGGCCCAGCCTGGCCAGGATCTCGCCACCGATGATCGCGTGCGGTCCGTCGACGTCCGCCTCCACGGCCCTGCCGATGTCGTGGAAGAGCGCCGCCTCCTTCGCCTCGGAGTCGTCGTAGCCGATCTCGGCCGCCACGAGACCGGCCACCCTGGCGGTGTCGAGGCTGTGGGCGAGCGCGTTCTGGCCGTAGGAGCTGCGGAACTTGAGCGTGCCGAGGAGCTTGGCGAGCTCGGGGTGCACGTTGGTGATGCCGAGCTCCTGGCAGGCGGACTCGCCCTCCTGCCGGATCTGCGTCCAGAGCTCGTTGCGGCTCTTGGCGACCATCTCCTCGATCCGCGCGGGATGAATCCGCCCGTCGCTGAACAGCCGTTCCAGCGCGTTCCTGGCCACCTCGCGTCGCACCGGGTCGAACGCGCTCAGCACGATCGCCTCGGGGGTGTCGTCCACGATGACGTCGACGCCGGTCGCCGCCTCGAGCGCACGGATGTTGCGTCCCTCGCGCCCGATGATCCGGCCCTTCAGCTCGTCCGAGGGCAGGTGCACCACCGTGATCACCGCCTCACCGGTCTGGTCCGACGCCTGACGCTGCATCGCTGCGACGAGGATCTCGCGGCTGCGCTTCGCCGCCTCCTCGCGCACCTGCGCCTCCGACGCGCGGATACGGTCTGCGATCTCGGAGGTCAGCTCGCCCTCCACGCTCTGCAGCAGCTCGGCCCTGGCCTGGTCCTGGGTCATCGCGGCGACGCGCTCGAGCTCGCGCCCCACCGACACCCGCTCATCCTCGATCGACACGCGGGACGCCTCGAGCTCGGTCTCGCGCCGGCCCAGGCGCTGCTCGTTGGACTCGAGCTCGCGAACGCGTCGTTCGAGGCTCTCCTCCCGCTGGTTGGCCCGCTGCTCCAGCCGCGCGACGTCGGCGCGGCGGGAGCGCAGCTCGGTTTCGGCCTCCTCGCGCCGGCGCGATGCCTCCTCCTTGGCCGCGAGCAGGATCGATTGGCGCTCCTGCTCGGCGGTGCGCCGCTCGACGTCGTCGCGGGCGTCCTGCTCCTCACGCTTCTGCGTCGCGACCGCGACGCTGCGGCGTGCGTACACGACTGCTGCAGCGGCAAAAACGAGTGCTATGACAAGCCCGATGAGGGCCGCTATGGTGGCGATGTAAGAAACCTCGTTCGACCTTCGGACGCTGGTCGCGCCCTGCGTTGGAACGTCCGCGAGCGGTGCGAAGGGCCAGGGTCTCGGCCGGCGCCGGTCGAACACCCGGGCGAACCGGCACCTCCCCGAGGAGCCGGTCGGTCGCCCACCTAGGACGCAATGGAAATTGTACGGACCTCCGGCACCCAGTGGGTGGCCAGGGCGGGGGCGGTACAGAGCCGTGATGACGCTCGATGCACCGGTGGTTAGGCTTCGCCTGTGTGAGGGAGCGTCACACCGTCACCTCGGAAGGCCTTCCTCCTGAGGGGGGCGTCGCTGCAAACCACGCGAGCGCGGCCGAGTTCGACGAGCGCGCTTGGATCGGAGACCTGACGAGCGAGCTCGCGGACTACAAGCCCACGGCGATCGGAGCACTCCTCACCGCGACCACGCTGCTCCGCATCGGCGCGGTCGGGACGGCGATCGCCGTGCAGTTCGACCTGGCGGACATGGCCGGAGGGAGGCCGAACGGGATCACCGTCGGCCTGATCGGCGCGGCGCAGGCGCTCTCGGAGATGGCGTTCGCTCCGCTGCTCGCGCGCTGGGCCGACCGCGTCGGGCGGACCCGATTCCTCGTCGGCGGCCCGCTCCTCGGCGCGATCGGTTGCCTGCTCGTCGCCGCGGGGACAAACGCCGGGGAGATCGCCGTTGCTCGCCTCGTCGAGGGCATCGGCGCAGCGGCGTTCGTGCCGACAGCGCTGGGCACAATCGCCGCGGCCACGCGGCGCGACCCCAGCTACCGCGCCAGGGCCAGCGGGGCCTTCGAAGCCGCCAGCCTGGCCGGCTACGCCGGCGGCTTCGCGCTGGGGCCGTTCTGCTACGCGGGGCTCCATCGCGGCGTGTTCGTGCTGCTCGCGGCGCTCTACGTGGCTGCGTCCATCGTCTGCCTGCGCTTCGTCCCGCGGATCCAGCCGCTGCCGGTCACCCCGCTCCGCGACGTGTTCCGCCGGGTGCTGGGGCCCGGGCCGATGCGCTCGTTCCTGCCGGCCTGGCTATGCAGCTTCGCCCTGATCGGCGCCTTCGGCGCAAATCTGGCTGCTCTCCTGCGTCACCGGCCCGTGGCCGGCCAGACCCTCACGCACCACTTCGACGAGCGTGTGATCGGGGCGATCCTCGTGGGGTGGATCGTGTTGTTCCTGATCGGCATCGCCCTCTGGGTGCCGTCGGTGGCGCGCCACGGTCCGGCCTGGGTGATGCGACGAGCGGTGCCGGGCGCGTGGCTCGTGCTCCTGACACTCCTGGCCATCAACCACCTCCCGCTCTTCGCGGCGCCCACCCTTCTGCCGGTGCTCGCGGCCGGCATCCTGGTGCTCGCAGGGTTCGGGCCAGCGGCGGTCACCTACCTCGCCGACTGCTCCGAGGCACTCGCCGCGGACCGCTCCGCGCTCATGTCCTTCTACACCGTCACGCTCGCGGGCGGAGGCGCAATCGGCGCGATCCTCGGCGGCCTCGCTTCGCACTGGCTCTTCATCGACGGGCTGGTGCTGCTGGGGTTCGCCTTCTCGGTGACCACGTTCGTCGCGCTGATACCCGTGGTCCGCTACGCGCGACGCACGCAGAGCTGACACGCCGGCCTCGCAGGGGCGCGACCGGAGCCGCGCTCACCAGGCGAACGACTGAGGCGACGCGCCCGGTCCGGGGAAGATGGCGTCGAGCTGCTTCAGCGCGTCGTCGTCCAGCCGGAGGTCGACCGCGGTGAGCGCCGAGAGCAGCTGCCCGTCGGTGCGGGGGCCGATGATCGGCGCCGTCACGCCGGGCTGATGCAGCAGCCACGCGAGCCCGACGCGCGCGGGCGGCTCGCCCAGCTCCTTGCACAGCGACTCGTAGCTCTCGACCTGCTTGCGATGCTTGCCGAGAAGCTTGCGCGTCTGCTCCGACCTGGTGCGGCTGCCGTCCTCCCGGTCGATGATCCCGCTCAGCAGTCCGCGCATGAGCGGGCTCCAGGGCAGAACTCCCAGCCCGTAGTGCCGTGCCGCCGGCAGCACCTCCTCCTCTGCGTGGCGCTGAAAGAGGTTGTAGATGCACTGCTCGCTCACCAGGCCGAGAGATCGGCGCGTGCGCGCCGCCTCCTGGCCCTGGGCGATGTTCCACCCCGCGAAGTTCGACGAGCCGACGTAGATGATCTTGCCCTGCTCGATCAGGACCTCCATCGCCTGCCAGATCTCGTCCCACGGCGTCTCCAGATCGACGTGGTGCATCTGGTACAGGTCGATGTGGTCGGTCTGTAGGCGCTGCAGCGACGCCTCGCAGGCGCGTCGGATGTTGCGCGCCGAGAGGAAGGTGTCGTTGGGCCAGTCGCTCATCGAGCCGTAGAGCTTGGTGGCGAGCACCACCTTGTCCCGCCGGCCTCCGCCCTTGGCGAGCCAGCGGCCGATGATCTGCTCCGTCCAGCCCTGGCCCTTGCGAAACCCGTAGACGTTTGCCGTGTCGATGAAGTTGAGGCCCGAGTCGAGCGCTTTGTCCATGATCACGTGCGCGTCCGCCTCGGGCGTCGTCGGCCCGAAGTTCATCGTGCCGAGGCACAGCCGGCTGACGGACAGCCCCGACCTGCCCAGGTGCGCGTACTGCACGCCCCTACTCTGACGCGCGCGACAGGGTTCGCAGCGTGCCCGCGATGACGCCGCTCGTGAACCCGCGGCGCTCGAGCCCGGCCGCGACACGACGGCGGGCGCCCTGGTCGTCGCCACGCCGGTGCTCGCGCTCCAGCAACTTGCGCCCAACCACGAGCGCCGCCGCTGTGTCGTCGTCGCCCATCTCCGCGAGGGCGCTCGCCGTTGCCTCGGAGCCGACGCCACGCGCTCTCAGCTCGGCGGCGACGCGCGCCCGGCCGTGCCCGGTGCGCTGCAGGCGCGCTGCGACGGCGCTTGCCAGCGCGCGGTCGTCGACGTACCCGAGCCGGCTGCATCGCTCGACCGCGACCGCGACGGCTCGCGGCGAATAGCCACGCTGCCGCAGTCGCCGCTGAAGGTTCCACGACGACTGGTCGGCGCCCGCGAGGATGCGCAGAGCGGACGCCTCGGCGGCGCCGGCGTCATCCGGGTCTGGCGGTGGGGCAGGCGTCCCCCGCCGCACCTCAGCCCACCGGAACCGCGGGCGTTGAGCCGTTCTCGGCCGGGGACACGGGTGGCGACTCGGGCAGGCTGGCCGTGCGCACGCGGACGGCCAGCTCGTCGAGGAGCTCCGGGTTCTGGCGCAGGAAGTCGCGCACGTTCTCGCGTCCCTGACCGAGGCGCACCTCGCCGAACGAGAACCACGTGCCGCTCTTCTCGACCACCCGGGAATCGATGGCCATGTCCAGCACGCTCCCCGCGTACGAGATGCCCTCGTTGTAGAGGATGTCGAACTCGGCCGTGCGAAACGGCGGCGCTACCTTGTTTTTGACAACCTTGACTTTGACGCGGCTGCCGATGACGTCGAGACCCTGCTTGATGGAATCGATCTTGCGGATGTCCATGCGCACCGACGCGTAGAACTTGAGCGCGCGGCCGCCCGTGGTCACCTCCGGGTTGCCGAACATCACGCCCACCTTCTCGCGGAGTTGGTTGATGAAGATGACGCAGGTGTTGGAACGGGCGATCGCCGCGGTGAGCTTGCGCATGGCCTGGGACATCAGGCGCGCCTGCAGGCCGACGTGGGTGTCGCCCATCTCGCCGTCGATCTCCGCCTTGGGCACCAGCGCCGCGACGGAGTCGACGACGACCACGTCGAGCGCGCCGCTGCGCACCAGCACCTCCACGATCTCCAGCGCCTGCTCACCGGTGTCCGGCTGCGAGATCAGCAGCTCCTCTGTGCGGACGCCGATCCGCGCCGCGTACTGCGGATCGAGCGCGTGCTCCGCGTCGATGAACGCCGCCACCCCGCCCTTGCGCTGTGCCTCCGCGATGATGTGCAGCGTGAGCGTGGTCTTGCCCGAGGACTCGGGGCCGTACACCTCGACGACGCGACCTCGGGGCACACCCCCCACCCCGAGAGCGATGTCCAGCGTCAGCGCACCCGTGGGTATCACCTCGACCCGCTGGGCCTGAGCGTCCCCCAGGCGCATGATCGCGCCCTTTCCGTGTGAACGCTCGATCTGTCCGAGGGCGGTCTGCAGCGCGCGATCTCGTTCTGTGGTCACCGGTTCGCTCCTCATCTCGGGCTCTCCAGCGCCCCTCGTGCGCCGGCCACTCACTTCTACGACGGGCTCAACGGTACTACTGCTCAGTATGTTTGTCAATGCTGTAACTCCTGCGGGGAACGGGTGCTTGAACCCTCGGTGAGACCTGGATCGTCGTGGGGGCGAACAAATGTACTGTACCGGCCGGGCGGCCCCACGGCAAGGCCTCCCTCACCGAGCGTCTCTCGGAACGGCGGCGTGACGCGCGCACAGCTCGATCGCTGCGCGGACGGCCCCCGACCGGTTGGCCTCGCGTCCTCGATCGCGCTCGAGGCGCACGACCTCCTGCGCACCCCGGGCGGCGACCGCCACGTAGATCAGGCCCACCGGCTTGGCCGGCGTGCCCCCGTCCGGCCCAGCCACTCCCGTGATGCCCACCCCCAGGTCGGCGCGGCACCGCTCGCGGGCCCCTGCCGCCATCGCGAGCGCCACCTCGGCGCTCACCGCGCCGTGCGCGGCGAGCAGCCCGGGGTCCACACCCAGCTGGTCCACCTTGAGGTCGTCTGCGTAGCTGACCACGCCGCCGCGCACCGAGTCGGAGGCGCCGGCGAACGCCGTCAGCGCCGCCGCGAGCAGCCCGCCCGTGCACGACTCGCCCACCGCGATGGTGCGGCCGGCCGAGCGCAGCGCATCCAGCAGTCGTCCCGCCTCAGGGAACCACGAGGTCAGGCGCTCTGCATTGCCCGCCACCGTCAGACGACGAAGTGCCGGTAGCGCCAGAGATAGTCGAGCCCGCTCGCGACCGTCGCCACAACGGCGATGACGACGGACGCCAGCGCCACTGGGCGCAACACCGGGTACGGCTCTTGCAGGATCAGCAGCACGATCATCACGTTCTGGGACACGGTCTTCGACTTTCCCCAGGGCGTCGAACCGACGACCACGCCCTGACCGGCCGCCACGAAGCGGATCCCCGTGATCACGAACTCGCGCGCGAAGATCACGACGACGATCCACGACGGCACGACCCCGGCGCCCACAAGGATCACGAGCACGGTGATGACGAGGATCTTGTCGGCGAGCGGATCGAGGAACTTGCCCAGCTCGCTCACCACCTTGCGGCGGCGAGCGATGCGCCCGTCCAGCGTGTCGGTGGCCGCCGCCGACGCGTACACCGCGACGCTCACCTGGTAGTGGTATGCGAATCCCGCGGCGAGCGTGTAGCCGATCACCGGGACGAGCAGGAGGCGGAGCAGCGTCAGCTGGTTCGGCAGGGTCAGGTGCCGGATCATCGCGGGTGGTACCCGAGTGCGAGGTGCGTGGGGTGCTTCACCGATAGTTGGTGAACTGGAGCGGCACCGCGAGGTCGAGCTCCTTGAGCTGCGTGATCACCGCCTGCAGCTCGTCCTTGTCCTTCGCCGCGACGCGCAGCTGCTCGCCCTGTGTGCGCACCTGCGCTTTCGGATGCGCTGCGCGAATGCGCTTGGTGAGGTCGCGCGCCAGTTCGTCGGAGATGCCGCGCCTGAGCTTGAGGGTCTGGCGCGCGTTGCCCTTGGCCGCCGGCTCCGGCTTCTGCGCGTCCAGCACCTTGAGGTCGATGCCGCGCCGGTGGAGCTTGCTCTGCAGCACGTCGACGATCGATTTGAGCTGCGCCTCCGTGCCGGTCAGCAGCGCGATGTGATCCTTCTCGAGCGAGATCTCGGCGATCACGTTCTTGAAGTCGTAACGCGACGTGATCTCCCGACGCGCCTGGTCGACGGCGTTGACCATCTCCTGCTGATCGAAGTCGCTCACCACGTCGAACGAGTGCTCCTGCGCCATGGACGCTGAGGATACGTCGCTGGGCTGCTACTCCTCCCCGAGCGACGCCAGCAGCTCGTCCACCTGCAGCACGTCCATGAGCACCTCGCGCGACTTGCTGCCCTCGAACGGACCGACCACGCGCTGCTCCGCGAGCTGATCGATGAGCCGCGCCGCGCGTGTGTACCCGACGTTGAGCTTGCGCTGCAGCAGCGACGCGGCTGCGCGCCCCTCCGCCGCCACGGTGTGCGCGGCCTTGGCGAAGAGCGGGTCGCGCTTGCCCGCGTCGCGCGCCCACGAGACCGTCGCCTCGACCGAGAAGATCTCCTCCTGATAGTCCGGCTGTCCCTGCTGCTTCCACACGTTGATCAACGTGTCGAGCTCCCGGTCGCTGACGTAGGCGCCCTGCAGACGTCGCGGCTTCCCCTCGTCGGACGGCAGGTACAGCATGTCGCCGCGACCGAGGAGCTTCTCCGCGCCCATCTCGTCGAGGATCACGCGCGAGTCCACGCCGCTCGTCACCGCGAACGCGATGCGGCTGGGGATGTTCGCCTTGATGAGCCCGGTGATGATGTCCGCCGACGGCCTCTGCGTGGCCACGATGAGGTGGATGCCGACCGCCCTAGCCAGCTGCGCGATGCGGCAGATGAGGTCCTCGATCTCGCCGGCGGCGACCATCATGAGGTCGGCCAGCTCGTCGATGACGATGGAGATGTAGGGCAGCGGCGAGAGCCCCAGACCCGGGGCGCGCTCGTTGAAGCTGGCGATGTTGCGCGCGGTGTGCGTCGCGAAGAGCTTGTAGCGCTCCTCCATCTCCTTGACGGCCCAGCGCAGCGATGCGACGGCCGCCTGGGGCTCCACCACGACGGGCACGAGCAGGTGCGGCAGGTCCGCAAAGCCTGACAGCTCCACCCGCTTGGGGTCGATGAGGATCATCTTCAGCTGCGACGGCGTCACCTGCAGCAGGAAGCCGGCCAGCACCGCATTGATGCATACGGACTTGCCGCTGCCCGTCGCGCCGGCGATGAGCAGGTGAGGCATGCGGGTGAGGTCCCCGACCACCGGCCGCCCGCTCACGTCCGCTCCCAGCGCCACGCTCAATCGCTGGCGCGGGTCGACGAACTGAGAGGACTGCACGATCTCCTTGAGGCTCACCAGCTGCGCCGCCTTGTTGGGCACCTCGATGCCGACGGCCGACTTGCCGGGGATGAACGGCTGGATGCGGATCGGCGCGGCGAGGGCGAGGGCGAGGTCGGTCTGGTAGCCGATGATCTTGCGCACCGGGACGCCCACCGCCGGCTGCAGCTCGTACTGGGTCACCGTCGGTCCGCTGTTCGCCCCGATTATCCGCGTCTCGATCCCGAACGACGCGAGCGTGGTGACAATCGTCTCCCCGGTGGTCTTCACCTCGGCGGCGAGCCGCTCGCGCTTGCCCGTGATGGTGTCGAGCAGGTCCGAGGCGGGCAGCACCCAGTTGCGCTCGGCTTCGAGGGGGTCGTCCGCGACAGTCGCGAGGACGGCCGGCAGATGCTCCGCCCCCGCCGAGTGCACGACGGCCTCGAACTCGCGCACGAACGGGCGGTCCGGCAGCGCCGGGTCCTCCACAGTGGTCGGAGGCTCCGCGCTGGGGAACACGGCGGGGAGCGGTCGGGGAGGCGCGTCCCCTGGGGTGGCAGGAGGAAGCGCGGCGCGCGGGTCGGTGCGGCGGACGGTGCGCCGGCCGGGCAGCTCCTGGATGTCGCCGTCTTCCGCCTCCCAGTCGAGGGCCGCCGGGCTCGCGATCGCGGAGCGCCACACCGCGTAGGAGCGCGCGGCGAAGGAGCCGGCCCCCCGCAGCACCGAGCCCACGCGAACGTCGAGCGCGAGGACAGCGCCGAGGAACGCGACGACTGCGAGCAGCGCCCCGGCGCCCGCGCTTCCCAGGCCCCGCGCCACACCAGGACCGAGCCACCGGCCGGCCTCGCCGGCGCTGCCCGGGGCGGCGAGCCCCGCCAGCCCGAGCACGGCCACGACGAGCGTGAGGCTCCCCAGACCGGCGACGGCCCCGCCCTCCCACCGGGAGCTGATGCACAGGCGGACACCGGTGAGCGCGAAGCCGGCCGCCGCCGCCCAGGCGCCGACCCCGAAGGCGGAGAACAGCCCGTCGTGCAGCGGCCGCGCCACCACACCGCCGCCCGGAACGGCCAGCAGCGCTCCCAGGATCAGGCCGAGGCCGATCGCAGCGACGCCCGTGACCTCGCGATGCTGCGCGGCCGACAGCAGCGGGGAACGCGCTGCGGGTGCTCGTGGCGACCTGCCGCTTCGTCCGCGAGCACGCGTCGCCGGGCGGGCGCGGGTCGCCGTGCTTCTGGCCACTTCTAGGACTTGTTCAGGGCGTGGAGGGAGTGATTGGACGATCTGGGAACGGGCGCGATCGTACCAACAAAGTTCAGCCCGCGCGGCGATCGCCGGCGGTGCCGAGGGCGCATGGTCCGGTGGTCAGATCTCGGTCACCACCGGAAGGATCAGCGGACGCCGGTGGGTGCGCCGGAACAGGAAACGCGCGAGCCCCTCGTGGATCGCGCTCTGCCACACGGTCCAGTCCGTATCCGGCGCCAGGCCACTGAGCACCGACAGCGTGTGCTCGCGCGCCTCGTCCAGCAGGCTCTCGGTGCCGTCGATGAACCCGCGCGTCACCAGGTCCGGACCGCCCACGACGGCTCCTGTCGAACGCTCCACGGTGACGACCACGATGATCGCCCCGTCCTGGGCCAGCTGCGCGCGGTCCCGGAACACGACGTCACCGGCCTCCTCGATGCTGAGACCGTCGACGTAGACGTAGCCGGCCGCAGCGCGCACCGGCAGCCTCCGGATCGTGTCTCCGTCGATCTCCACGACGGTGCCGTTGTCCACCGGCATCACGTGCTCGGGCGCAACGCCGACCGCAGTCGCCAGCTCCGCGTGCACGGCCAGGTGACGGTACTCGCCGTGCACCGGGATGAAGTAGCGGGGACGGACCAGGGTGAGCAGCAGCTTGAGCTCCTCCCTGCTCGCGTGCCCTGACGCGTGCACCCCGTGGCGGCTCGCGCGATAGACGTGGGCCCCGCGCCGGTAGAGGTTGTTGACCGTGCGGTGCACCGCCTCCTCGTTGCCCGGGATCGGATTCGCACTGATCACGACCGTGTCGCCCTCGCGCAGCTTCACCATGGGGTGCTCGCCGGCCGCGATGCGCGACAGCGCCGAGAGCGGCTCACCCTGCGCGCCGGTGCAGAGGATCGCGAGCGCCGAGTCGGCGACGCGCTCGTGCTCGCGCGGCGACACGAAGATCGACTCCGGCGCGTCGAGGTAGCCGAGCTCGCGCGCGACGTTGACGTTCTTCAGCATGGAGCGCCCGACGATGAAGCAGCGGCGCTCGTGCTCTCGCGCCGCGTCGATCGCCTGCTGCAGACGCGAGATGTTGGACGCGAACGTGGCCATGAGGATCCGTCCCGGCGCGGTGGAGAACAGCGCCTCCAGCCCCGGCTTGACGCTGCGCTCGCTCGGAGTGGTGCCCTCCTGCTCCGCGTTGGTGCTGTCGCTCATCAGCAGCAGCACGCCCTCGTCGCCGAGCCGGGCCAGCCGCGCCAGGTCGGGTGGTTCGCCCTTGACCGGCGTTGTGTCGATCTTGAAGTCGCCGCTGTGCACGATCACACCGGCGGCCGTGCGGATCACGAGCGCGCACGAGTCCGGGATCGAGTGCGTGGAGCGAACCCACTCCACCTCCACCGCTCCGAGCCGGACCCGGTCGCCCGCCACGACCGTGTGCAGCTCGGTCGTTTCGATGAGGCGGTGGTCGCGCAGCTTGTTGCGCAGAAGTCCCAGCGTGAGCGCCGTGCCGTACACCGGGACCGCCAGCCGCGGCAGCACGTACGGGAGCGCGCCGATGTGGTCCTCGTGTCCGTGCGTGAGGACGATGCCGCGCACGCGCGCGGCGCGCTCCAGCAGCCAGCTGATGTCGGGGATCACGAGGTCGACCCCCAGCATCTCCTGGCTGGGGAACATCAGGCCCGAGTCGACGACGACGATGTCCTGCTCGTTGCTCTCGATCGCCAGCATGTTGCGGCCGATCTCGCCCAACCCACCGAGGGGGACGAGCCGAAGCGGTACGGTCACGCCTTCCGAAGCGCCATCACGGGAAGAGGTCGAGCTGTTGACGTTCGGCGTCGCTCGAGGTGGCTGCGACGGCAGCGGTGGCGCACGGCCGCGGGGGGTCGAGGTACTCCCGCACCCGGCGCATGTCGTCTTCGAGGGTCGCGAGCAGCGCGTTGTTGTAGAGGGCCGCGGCCGGGTGGTACAGCGGCACGTAGACGCGGTCGCCCCTCGTGATGCGCCGTCCGTGCAACCTGGTGATGCTCCCCTCGCCCGGCAGGAGGCGGCCGAGCGCGTGGCGCCCCAGCACCAGGATCACCTTCGGGCGCAGCATGTCGATCTGCTCGTCGAGGAAGTGGCTGCAGGCCTCCACCTCGGACCCCTCCGGGTCGCGATTGCCGGGTGGGCGGCACTTGACCACGTTGGTGATGTAGATGTCGCGGCGCGCGAGGCCGACCGACTCGAGCAGGCGCGTGAGCAGCTGGCCGGCGGCCCCGACGAACGGCTTGCCCTCGCGATCCTCCGTCTCGCCGGGCGCCTCCCCCACCGCCATGATCCTCGCGCCCACCGGTCCGTAGCCCGGCACAGCCTGCGTGCGCGTGATGTGGAGCGGGCAGGCGACGCACCCTCGAACCCGGTCGTGCAGCTCCAGCAGCTCCTCCGTCGTCGCCGGCATCGCGGACGATTCTAGGTTCGGTCGCACGGCCGGCGAGCGACGCGACGCTTGACGCCGTTGACCATGCCCATCCGAAAGTGCTAAGCCGCTCATCCACGAGCACGACGATGAGGAGGAGCGCGATGCACGCACGCAAGACCGTGGTCAAGGGATCGCCGGAGAAGGTCGGCGAGGCGGATCGAGTCATCAAGTCCCACGTGATCCCGAGGGCGAAGGAGCTCGACGGCTTCCGGGGTGGCTACTGGCTCATCGATCGCGCCACCGGAGAGGTGGTCTCGTTCACGTTCTTCGAGACCCAGGAACACCTCGCCGCCAGTGCGGCAGGGGCGGCGCAGATCCGCAGCGAAGGCACCCGCCAGATCGGCGCGGAGGTGGCGAGCGTCGACGAGTTCGAGGTCGCCCTGGACACGGGGCAGAAGGTTCACCAGGGTGCGAATTTCGCCAGGGTCGTCCACTTCGAAGGCGACCCCAACGCGATCACCATGATCGAGGAGAACGTGCTGCCCCGGGCGCGCGAGCTCACCGGTTTCCTGGGCGGTTTCTGGCTGTTCGACCGATCCGCCACCAAGGGCGTGGGCGTGACGCTCTTCGACAGCGCGGAGCACCTGGCGAGCAGCCGCGAAGCCGCCGCCGGGATCCGCGCGCAGAGCGCGCAGCGCTCGAGCGGCCGGATCGGCGAGTTCAAGGAGTACGAGGTCCTCGACAGAGCCGAGACCCCGGCGAGCGCCGCAGCTCGCTAGACGCGTTCTCGGGCGAGCACCAGCTCGGCCACCTGCACGGCGTTGGTGGCGGCGCCCTTGCGCAGGTTGTCGACCGCAACGAACATCGCCAGCCCGTGCTCGCGGCTCGCGTCGTCGCGGATGCGGCCAACCATGACCGCATCCGTCCCGGCGACGGCGAACGGCGTCGGATAGCGCTGCGCGGCACCGTCGTCCTCCACGACGACCCCGGGTGCTGAGGCGAGCACCCGGCGTGCGTCGTCCGCGCCGGCGTGTGAATCCAGCTCCACCCACAGTGCGATGCAGTGGCCGACCATCGAGGGCACGCGCACCGTCGTCACGCCGATCGGCAGCTGGGGGAGGCCGAGGACGCGTCTGGTCTCTTCGCGCACCTTCACCTCCTCCTCGGTGTCGTCGCCCTGCATCGCCCACCCCCCGGGCACGACGTTGCCGTGCAGGACGTGCGGGTACAGCGACGCCCGCGGCTCGCGGCCTGCCGCGGCGTCGCGAACCTGCTCGGCGAGCTCGTCGACGAGGCCGCGCCCCGCGCCGCTCGCCGCCTGGTAGGTCGCGGCGGTCACGTGCCGCAGCCCGAACTCGCGGTGCAGCGGCGCGAGCACGACGGTCAGCGGCACCGCCACGCAGTTGGGGTTCGCGACGATGCCCCGATGGGTCGAGAGCGCGTGCGCGTTGACCTCGGGAACCACCAATGGGACGCCCGGCTCCATCCGGTACGCGCTCGATTTGTCCACCGCGACACCGCCTGCGCCCGCGACGGTCGGAGCGTGGCGGCGTGACGTCTGGGCTCCGGCCGCGAAGAAGACGATGTCCGCGCCGCGCAGGCCGGAGTCGTCGACCGCGCGCACCTCACGCTCACCGTCACGGGTGCGCACGCGAGTCCCGGCACTCCGCTCACTGGCGAACAGCCACAGGTCCGCGCGTGGAAAGCTTCGCTCGTCGAGGACGCGGAGCAGCGTGCCACCGGCGGCCCCCGTCGCGCCCACCACGGCGACGACCGGGAGGTGGGTCACCGCGTCGGGCCTACGCCGGCGACGCCGCGCCCGCCTTCGCCGCCTCCTCCTGCTGCCGAGTCAGGTCGCGGATCGCCTCGCGGCGCGAAAGGTTGACACGGCCGCGATCGTCGACCTCGATGACCTTGACCATGATCTCGTCACCCACGTTGACGACGTCCTCGACCTTGTCGACGTGGTGCTCGGCGAGCTGGCCGATGCGCACGAGCCCTTCCTTCTTGGGCAGGATCTCGACGAACGCCCCGAAGCCCATGAGCCGCGTGACCTTGCCCTTGTAGATCTTGCCGATCTCGATCTCGTCGGTGAGGTCGCGGATCATCGCCAGCGCCTGCTCACGCGCAGCCGCGTTGTGCGACGCGATGAAGACGCGCCCGTCGTCCTCGATGTCGATCTGGCAGCCCGTCTCCTCGACGATCCGGCGGATGGTCTTGCCACCGGGGCCGATGACGTCGCGGATCTTGTCCGGGTTGATCTGGATGACGTCGATGCGCGGCGCCCACGGGCTCATCTCCGGGCGCGGTCCGGGAAGCGCTTCGCGCATCTTGTTCAGGATGTAGAGACGGCCGTTGCGCGCCTGTTCGAGCGCGCGCTCCAGCAGCTCCCAGCTGAGGCCGGTGATCTTCATGTCCATCTGCAGGCCGGTGATGCCGGCATCCGACCCGGCGACCTTGAAGTCCATGTCCCCGAGCGCATCCTCCATCCCCTGGATGTCGCTGAGGATGGCGGCGCGCTGGGTGGCTTCGTCGCTGATCAGGCCCATCGCGATGCCCGCCACGGGCGCGAGCAACGGCACGCCGGCGTCCATCAGCGCCAGCGTCGACCCGCAAACGGACGCCATCGACGTCGAGCCGTTGCTGGAGAGGATCTCGGTGACGATGCGCACGACGTAGGGGAACGCCTCCTCGTCCGGCATCACGTTGTGCACCGAACGCTCCGCCAGCGCTCCGTGTCCGATCTCGCGCCTTCCGGGCGAGCGCAGCGGTCTCGCCTCACCGACGGAGAAGGGCGGGAAGTTGTAGTGGTGCATGAAGCGCTTGAACTCGTCCAGCCCGAGACCGTCAAGTTTCTGCTGATCCTGGCCGGAACCCAGCGTCACGATGGACAGCGCCTGCGTCTGCCCACGCGTGAAGAGCGCGCTGCCGTGCGTGCGCGGCAGCAGCCCCACCTGGGACGAGATGGCTCGGATCTCGTCGCTGCGCCGCCCGTCGGGGCGGATGCCCTCGTCGAGGATCGCGCTGCGCACCGCCTTCTTGAGCTCGGACTCGAAGGACTTGCCGATGTCGCCGCGCCGCTCGGGGAAGCGCTCCTCGAGCGCCCCCAGCACCTCGTCGCGCAGCCGGTCGATCGCCGCCTCGCGCGAGGCCTTGTCGGAGTTGCGCGCAGCGCTCTGGATCCGGCCGTCGACGAGCTCGTGCACCGCTTCGGCCACCTGCGGATCAACCACGGTGGCGGGGTAGGTCATCGTCGGCTTGCCCGCCGCGTCGCGCACCTGGCGCTGGAACGCGACCAGCCTCCTGATCTCGTCGTGGGCGAGCCTGAGCGCCTGGAGGATGGTCTCCTCGGGCACCTGCTTCGCGCCGGCCTCGACCATGCTGATCGCGGACTCCGTGCCGGCGACGACCAGGTCCAGGTCGGACTCGGCGATCTGCGTCAGGGTCGGGTTCAGCAGCAGGCGACCGTCGAGCATGCCCACGCGAACGCAGCCCACGGGACCGCCGTGCGGGATGCCGCCCAGCTGCAGGGCCAATGACGCTCCGGTCACCGCCAGCGTCGTGGGGTCCTGCTCCTGGTCCGCGCTGAGCACGGTCGCGACGATCTGGACGTCGTTGCGGAAGTCCTTGGGAAAGAGCGGCCGCATGGGACGGTCGATCATCCGGCTCGCCAGCACGGCCGCCTCGCTCGGACGGCCCTCGCGCCGCGGGAACGACCCCGGGATGCGGCCTGCTGCGTACAGCTTCTCCTCGTAGTCGCACGTGAGCGGGAAGAAGTCGATTCCCTCGCGGGGCAGCTTCGAGGCGACCGCCGTCACCAACAGGACGGTGTCGCCGCAGCGAATGATCAGGGCGCCGTTCGCCTGCTCGGCCATGTGGCCGGTCTCGATCGTGAGCCGACGGCCCACGAAATCTGTCTCGAATTTTTGATACGCCATTGGGTTCTCCTAGATGTCTTGTGCTGCGCGACGGCCACTTTCAGCCGCGCGCAGACGGTGCATCCGGGCCTGGCGCGCCCCGCCGTTTGCTGTGCGGTGAGGTGTTGGGGGCCGGGTCGATCGACGGTTCGCGCGAGTTGCTCGCTGCGGCACCGCGGCCGTCCCGATCACCAACGTCTCACCGGCGAAACCCGGGATCGCGAAGGACCGGAAAGTCGTCAGCAGTGAAGCTCTTGTCTGCGCCGGCACGCACCCTCAGGCGCGAGCCTCTGATCCGCCCTCCGTGCTCGTTCGTGAAATCGGTGGGATCCGCACCGCTACCGGCGCAGCCCCAGGCGGCTGATCAACGCCCGGTACCGCTCGACATCGGTGCGCGACAGGTAATCCAGCTGACGGCGCCGCTGACCCACGAGCGTGAGCATGCCTCGTCGCGACGCGTGATCCTTGGGGTGGTCGCGCAGGTGCTCGGTGAGCGAAGCGATCCGCTCACTCAAGATGGCGACCTGCACCTCGGCGGATCCCGTGTCGGACTCGTGTCGCCGGTGTTCGGCGATGATCTCGGACTTGGGTCTGGCAACGGGCACGATCGGACTGCAGTGTATCAGCCGTTCCCGGGCGCGCAGAACGATATGGCGCTCGCCATACACGTGAGCGCCGCCGGCGTGGTGCCGATCTGCTCCCCCTCGACGTCGAAGAGCAGGGGCTCGTCCTGCGCCTCGATCTCCACCCGCGCAGCGCGTCGGACCAGGACCCCTTCGCGCTTCGTGTGCGTTCCGCGGTACAGCGACGGCAGCGACGTGAGCGAACGCGCTCGCCCAAGAGCGCGCACCACCACCACGTCGAAGTGCCCGTCGTCGCAGCGCGCGCCGGGTGCGATGTGCATGCCACCGCCGAAGTACCGACCATTGGCGACGACGACAGCCTGGGCCTTCTCCTCGATCACCTCGTCGCCGTCCAGCACCACGCGCACGCGCCCTCCACGAAACGTCAGGAGCGCACGCAGCGAAAGCCCGAGGAACACCGCGGAGCCGCGCACCCCGCCCGCCTTGCTGCGGCTGCGATTCACCGCAGCCACCACCTCGCCGCCGATCCCGCAGTCGGCGATGTTGATGAAGAGGCGTCTCTCCCCGCCGGCGAAGTCGATGCGCCCGACGTCGAGCCTGCGCGTCGACCCGCCTGCGATCAGCGCGGCGCACTCGTCGGCCCGGCGGGGAACGCCGACACTCCTTCTGAAATCGCCGCCGGTGCCGCTGGGGACGAGCCCCAGGACCGCCGCCGGGTTCAGCGCAGCCCCATTTGCGTCGAAGAAGCCGTTGACCACCTCGTTCAACGTCCCGTCGCCGCCGACCGCCAGCACCCGTTCGCATCCGTCCGCAAGGGCGCCGAGCACTGCGGTGGTGGCGTCGCCGGGCGCGCTGGTCAGGTGCAGGTCGAAGTCGATCCCCTGCCCGCGAAGGGATGCCGCGATCGCGGGCCAACGGCGCAGCGTGCGGCCCCCGGCGCTCGCCGGGTTGACGACGGCGAGGGTGCGCAGAGTCACGACCGGGCAGCCTCGCCCGCCGGGGCAACGGCTGCACGCTCGAGCCGCCGCCTCGCGTCGGTGACGTCGGCGGCGATCTGCCGTGCCAGCGCCTCCCCGTCCGGAAACGCCCGCTCGGCCCTCAAGCGGCTGACGAAAGCCACCTCCACCGATTGGCCGTAGAGGTCGCCCTCGAAGTCCATGACGTGCGTCTCCAGCGACAGGCCGCCGCCGGCGAAGGTCGGATTCACGCCCAGGCTCGTCGCCCCGCCGAGCCAGGCGTCGCCCACCCGGACGCGGGTTGCGTAGATCCCGGGCGACGGCAGGCAGCGCCCGGCGGGCAGGGCCAGGTTGGCGGTCGGGAACCCCAGCGTCGCGCCGCGGCCCTCGCCACGCACGACGGTCCCTTCCAGCGCGTACCGCCGTCCGAGCAGCCTGGCGGCGTTGACGACCCGGCCTCGCTGGAGCGCGGACCGGATCCGCGTCGAGGAGACCGGACCTCCGCCGATGCGGAGCTCCGGGACGACCGTCACGCCGAAGCCGTGGCGCGCGCCGAACGCCGACAGAAAGGCGAGATCCCCACGGCGATCGCGCCCCACCGCGAAACGAGGTCCGGCCAACACGTGGACGATTCGCAGCGAACCGAGCAGGGCTTCGAAGAAATCATCGGCCTCGACCCGGCTGAGCTCCGGGGTGAACCGAAGCACCGTCGCGCGTGCGCCAGCGCGTTCGACCAGAACCGAGCGCTCGGCGTATCCGGTGAGCAGCGGCGGGCACCCGGCCGGGTCCACAACACAGCGCGGATGCGGCTCGAACGTCAGCGCAACGGGCTCCGCGTGGCTCTCGCTCGCGATGCGGGTGAGGCGATCCAGCAGCGCGCGGTGCCCGCGGTGGACGCCGTCGAAGGCACCGATCGTGAGGACGACGTCGCCGGGGACCGGCTTCTCGATCACCCCAGGACTTTGGTCGGCCGAAAGAGCGCCCCGCTCATCTCCCCCACGGCCAGCAGCTCTCCGTCCGGGCCGTGCGCACGGGCTTCGCCGCCGCCGATCGCCTTCGCCCGCGGCAGCCACACGGACTGCCCCCGGCGAAGCTGGGTGGCTGCCGAGGCCCCCACCTCGAGGCGGGGCAGGTGCGTGACCGCGACGTCGAGGCTCAGGAGCGCCTCCGCAGGGTCGGCCATCGATTCGAGCGCCGCGATGGTCACCGCCGACTCGAGGTCGAGCGACCCGTATCGCGTCCTGGTGAGCCAGCCGAGCAGTCCGCCGGTGCCCAGGACCTCGCCGAGGTCGGCGGCGAGGACGCGCATGTACGCCCCCTTGCCGCAGGTCACCACGATCTCGGCCTCCGCGACCCTCCCCGGACGGAACGCCACCAGCTCCGCCGAGTGGATCGAGACGGTGCGCGGCGTGCGCTCGACCACCTGCCCGGAACGAGCCAGCTCGTAGAGGTGGCGGCCCTCGTGGCGCACGGCGGAGTGCATCGGCGGCAGCTGCTGCACCTCCCCGATGAAACGTCCGAGCGCGAGTGCGACGCCAGCCGCGTCGAGGCTGGACGCGTCACCTCCCGGCTGGACGGCCCCCTCGGTGTCCATCGTGTCGCTGGTCTCCCCCAGCCGGACCGAGCATCGATAGGTCTTCGGCTGGGCGTGGAAGTACTCGACGAGGCGGGTTGCGCGGCCGACGCAGACGGGAAGCAGTCCCAGCGCGTGGGGGTCGAGCGTGCCGGCGTGACCGACCCGGCGCTCTCCCAGTATCCGGCGCACCTCACGAACCGCCCCGAAGGACGTGATGCCCGCCGGCTTGTCCAGGGCCAGGACCCCGCTGAGCCGGCTGCGGACCGGCGTGGCCCCAGCGGTGGCCGACGGCGTCACCGTGCCTGCTGCAGCAGGGTTCCGGCCAGCCCGAGCACCTTTTCGCGAGCCTCTGGGAGCGCCATGCCCAGCTCGGCCCCGGCCGCGCGCCGGTGGCCTCCGCCCCCGAACGGCGTGCACAGGTCCGTGGCGTCGAACTCGTCCCGGGTGCGGACGCTGATCTTGACAGCGCGCGAATCGTTCTCCTTGAAGAGGATCGCGATCTTCATGGTGTCGACGCTCTGCAGGATGTCGATGATCCCCTCGCTCTCCTGCATGCTGGCCGCCGCCTCGCCGAGCATCTGCTGCGTGACCTCGGACCAGATCAGCTGCCCGACGTGCTCGACCTGCAGCCGGGCCAGCGCGAGGCCTTCGAGCCGCATCTGGGTCACGCTGCGCGACTTGTAGCTCTTGAGCGCCACCCACGCCGGGTCCGCGCCGAGGGCCACCAGCTCCGCGCCCAGGCGCAGCGCCGCCTCGGTCGTGTTCTCGTGGCGGAAGCCACCCGTGTCGGTGAACAGGGCGGCGTAGAGGTTGGTGGCGGCGTCCGGGGGGATCGGCGCGTCGAGCGCGCGGAGCAGGCGGTAGAGCACCTGGCCGGTGGCGCTGGCCTCGGGCTCGACGAGGTTGATGCTGCCGAACGCCTCGTTGCTCACGTGGTGGTCGACGTTGACGACGCACGGTGTCCTCTCCACCAGCAGCTGCTTCTCGCCGAAGCGGCCGAGCGTCGCGCAGTCGAACGTGAACAGCGAGTCGATGCGTTCCGGCATCTGTTCGAGCGTGTCGAAGCCCGGAAGGTACTCGAGCATCGTGGGCGCCGGGGCGGGCGCCATCGTGTGGGCACGCTTGCCCATGGCGCGGAGCGAGATCGCAAACGCGAGCGCGGAGCCGAGGCTGTCCGCATCGGCGTCCTTGTGGGCGAGGCAGCCGATGTCGGCGCTGTCCTCGATCACCTTGCGGATGCGGTCGGCCACGTCCTCGACGTGCGGCCAGTGCCGCTCAGCCGTCAGCATGTGTGTTCTCCGTGTGGTCCTGCTCTGCGAGGTCGCGGAGCACTGCGCTGATGCGCACGCTGTATGCAATCGACTCGTCGAGCTGGAAGTGCAGGTGGGGGATCGTGCGGAGATTCTCCAGCCGGGCACCGAGCTGCGCCCGGACGAAGCCCTCGGCGTGCTGCAGCGCGGCCACGACTTCGTGGCGAGCCGAGTCCTCGCCGACCGCGCTCACCATGACGCGCGCCTGGCGCAGGTCAGGCGACACGTCGACCGCGCTGATCGACGCGAGACGCACCCGCGGATCCTTCATCTCGCGCGTCATCAGCAGCGCGATCTCCTCGCGCAGCTGCTCCGCGACGCGCTCGCGACGCGGCGTCTTCCGAGACCGCAGCGCTTCGGGTAGATGGCTCACCGATTCTGCTGCTCGACCACGAACGCCTCCAGCACGTCACCCTCCTCGAACTCGCTGAAGCCGGCGAGCGTGATGCCGCAGTCGTAGCCCCTGGTCACCTCGCGCACGTCGTCCTTGAAGCGCTTGAGCGCGTCGATCTTGCCGCGACCCACCTCGCGGGTGGCGCGCAGCACCTTGCACGTGGCATTGCGCGTGATGCGGCCTTCCACGACGTGCGAGCCGGCGATGGCCGGCTTGCCGTCCACCTGGAAGACGCGGCGCACCTCGGCACGTCCCTGGAAGACCTCGATCAGGGTGGGCTCGTACATGCCCTTGATCGCCTTGTCGATGTCGTCAGACGCCTGGTACACGACGTCGTAGAAGCGGACGTCCACGCCCTGTTCCTCGGCCGCGGCGCGAGCCCGGTCGTCGGGCTTGACGTTGAAGCCGATCACGATAGCGTCCGTCACGGCTGCCAGGTTGACGTCGTTCTCCGAGATGGCGCCGACACCCTCACCGACCACCTTGACCGTCACCGACGGGTCGGTGAGCTTGGCGATCTGCCCCCGCAGCGCCTCCAGCGAGCCGTTGGCCTCGGCCTTGAGCACGAGGTTCAGCGTTTTGGTGGACCCCTCGGCGACCTGCGACGCCAGGTCGGCCAGCGTGATCCGGCGCACCGGCTGCAGCTGCTGCCGCCTGTTCGCCAGGCTCCGCTGCTCGGCCAGGTTCCGCGCCGCACGCTCGGTGTCGACCGCCTGCAGCACCTCTCCCGCCACGACGACGTCGGAGAGACCGGTCACGACGACCGGGGTGCTGGGTCCCGCCTCCTTGACGCTGTCGCCGCTGTCGTCGAGGAGCGCGCGAACCTTGCCGCTCACCGCGCCGGCGACCACGTTGTCCCCGATGCGCAGCGTTCCGTTCTGCACGAGAACCGTCGCGATCGGGCCGCGCTGGCGGTCGAGGTACGAGTCGATGACGGTCCCGGCGGCCTTAGCGGCGGGGTTGGCCTTCGGCTCGACGTACCCCTCCGAGGTGAGCAGAACCACCTCGAGCAGGTCGTCGATCCCCTCGCCGGTCTTGGCGCTCGTGCGCACCACGCTCGTGTCACCGCCGAACTGCTCGCTCACGAGGCCGCGTTCCACCAGCTGCTGCAGCACGCGGTCCGGGTTGGCTCCGTCTTTGTCGATCTTGTTGAGCGCGACGATGATGGGCACGCCCGAGCTCCGGGCGTGCTGGATTGCCTCGTCGGTCTGGGGCATGACCCCGTCGTCTGCCGCGACCACGAGGATCGCCACGTCGGTGACGTCCGCACCGCGGGCTCGCATGGCGGTGAACGCCTCGTGTCCCGGGGTGTCGATGAACGTGATGGTCCGGTCGCCGCGCTTGACCTGGTAGGCGCCGATCCTCTGCGTGATGCCGCCGGCCTCGCCCGAGGCCACCTTGGTCTTGCGGATGCTGTCCAGGAGCGAGGTCTTGCCATGGTCGACGTGCCCCAGGACGGTCACCACCGGTGGTCTGGGTACGAGCCTGGCGGGGTCCTCCCGGCCGAGGTCGAGCAGCGGGTTCCGCCGGCGCCCGCCCTCGGCAGCCTCCTGGCCTCCGACCGCGTCCTCGCTTTCGGCCTCGAAGCCGAAGTGGTCCGCGACGAGCGCCGCCGTCTCGTAGTCGACCGTCTGGTTGAGGCTGGCCATGACCCCGTTGGTCATCAGGTACTTGATGACGTCCGTCGGGGACGCGGACAGACGCTGGGCCAGCTCGGCGACGGTGACCGCTGCCGGCAGGGCCACCTTCTTGACTATGGCGATGACTGTTCCTCCGAGGGACCGCCGGCGAGCCGTGCGCCGAGGGATTCGTAGCTGATGACATCATCCCCGACTCTCAGAGCCCGCGCCAGCGAACGGCGCCGCCGCGCAGCCATGAGGCACCCTGTCGCTGCGTCTCGGCAGAGGTACGCGCCGCGGCCAGGGAGACGGAGATACACATCGATTTTAACCCCAGCCCCTGCCTGGTAAACGAGGCGCACCAGCTCCGCCCTCGGGCGGACCCGCCGGCACCCCACGCAGGTGCGGATCGTTTGGCGCGCTTGCGGCGTCGCGGCCGGCTCCTTTTTCAATCGGCGGCGATGTCGATCCGGAGCCCTGTGAGCCGGGCCACCAGGCGGGCGTTCTCACCGCCTCGCCCGATGGCCAGGGAGAGCTGGTCGGCGGGTACCCGCACTCTGGCCGTCCGCGTCTCGGGCTCGATCGCCACGGACAACGTGGTGGCGGGGCTCAGCGCGTTGGCCACGTACGTGGGGGGGTCCGCGGACCAGGTGACGATCTGGACCTGCTCCTCGCCCAGCTCCGAGACGACGGCGCGGTGCCGCACGCCCCTGGGCCCGATGCAGGCGCCCTGCGGGTCCATGTCCCCGGCAGGAGCCTCCACGGCGACCTTGCTGCGCCGGCCGGGCTCCCTCGCAATGCCCCTGACGACCACCTGGCCGGTGAGGAGCTCGGGCACCTCCTGCTCGAGCAGCCGCTGTAGCAGGAGTGGATGCGAGCGGGAGACGACGATGACGGCGTCGTGAACCCGCCGCCGCCCCTCGAGCACGAGCACCTTCACGTGCGTGCCGGGCTCGAGCCGCTCGTGCGCGATCTGCTCTTCGGGGGGGAGCATGCCCGGCCCACCGGTCAGTCGCACGTACCAGGTGGCGCCCGAACGGCGCTCTACCACGGCGTCGGCCAGCTCTCCGTGGCGGGAGTCGGCTTCGGCCAGCACGCGGCGGCGGTCCGCCTCCACCAGACGACCGGCAACGGCCACGCGGGCCGCCGCAGCGGCCTGGCGTGGGAAGTCGCGGGCGTCGGCCGGAACTGGCACCCGCTCGCCACTTTCGTCCACCCGGTAGAGCTCGAACGCACCCCGCGCCGGGTCGAACCTCGCTCGCACCCCGGGGTCGTCGGCCACGAGGCGCCGGTAGGTGTCGACCACGGCCTCCTCGACCGCCCTCGCCAAGTCCTCCTCACTGAGCGCGGTCTCGTCGCTCAGCTCGTGCAGAGCGGCCTGAAGGCTGCCCGCCTGGACCTGTCCCGCCATCAGATGGCCACCACGACGCGCGCCGCCAGCACGGCCGCCATCGGCACCTCGACGCTGCGCACGCGGCGCCGGTCACGTACCTCGACCTCGACGCCCGCACCGGAGACGGCGACCAGCCTGCCCTCCACCACCGTCTCGGAATCGCCCACCCCGTAGCGCACGTTGACGCGCCTGCCCAGGGCGCGAGCCCAATCCTCAGCGCTCTCGAGCGTCCGCTCGGCCCCCGGCGAGGTCACCTCGAGCCGGTAGGAGCCGGCGATCGGGTCGTAGGCGTCGAGCACGGCGCTCACCGTTGCGGACGCCCGCTCGCAGTCGTCCAGGGTCACGCCGCCGGGCCGGTCGATCGTGAGCGTGAGCACCGCGCCCTTCCCGCGCCCGGACCAGCGCACCTTCACCAGATCGATGCCCAGGTGCGAGAGGGAGGGCTGGACCAGCTCGGAGATGTTCGCCGCCGGTTCGGCGGCCTCGGTGTTCATGTGTGCGCGCGCCTCGCAGGAGGAAGGCTATGCCGTTCGCACCTGCACACGTCCGCGCCGGGTGGTGACCTGGGTGACGCGGCTGCGCGCCTTCTCCCACGCCACCAGAAGCGTGCTCGCGTTGAAGATCGAGCTGTACGTCCCGGTGACGATGCCGATGAGCAGCGCCAGCACGAAGCCTCGGATGCTTTCGCCACCGAACAGGACCAGCGCGAGGAGCACGAACACCACCGTCAGCGACGTGTTCAGCGAGCGGGTCATGGTCTGCACCGTGGAGAGGTTGACCACCTGGTCGAACGTCAGGCGCGGACCCACGCGCAGGTTCTCGCGAACGCGGTCGAAGACGACGATCGTGTCGTGGATCGAGAACGCGACCGACGTGAGCACCGCGGTGACGAAGAGGCTGTCCACCTGCGCCAGGTCGGTGAAGTGGCCGATGATCGCCCAGATGCCGGCCAGCACGAACACGTCGTGCAGCAGCTTGAAGAACGTCACCGCCGAGAACCGCCAGGGCGATATGGCCTTCTGGCCGCGGAACGCGAAGGCGAGGTAGGTGGCGATCAACGCGGCGGAGACCAGGATGAGCAGCACGGCGTTCGCGACCAGGCTCGACGCGATGGTGGGACCCACCTGCTGCACCTGCACGTTCGGCTGTCCGTGCACGTCCTTGGCGATGCCGAACCTGCTGTCCAGCGCCCTGTCGATGCCGTCGATGCGCTCGACGCCGGCCGGCAGCGTCGTGATGGTGAAGTGGTCGTTGGAAGCCCCCTGCACCGCCGGGCGCAGGTCGCCCGCCACCTTGTCCACGACTTGGATCACCTGCGCCTGCGTGGCGGCGGTCCTGAGCTGCACGTCGACCCTGTTGCCGCCCCGGAAGTCGATGCCCAGGTTGAACCCCCACACGATGATCGCGAGGATGCCCGGGATGATGATTCCCAGCGACCCGAGGAAGTACCAGTTGCGGGCGCGGACGATGTCGAAGCGGCCCCGCGGCGGATGGACCGCGTACTCCTCGTGGATCTCCGTGTACAGCGTGGGGTTGCGGCCGATGCGGCGCTCCAGTATCCAGGCGAACAGCGAGCGCGTGACCGTGATCGCCGTGAAGAACGACACCACGACACCGATGCCGAGCGTGATCGCGAAACCCTTGATCACGCTGCTGCCGAGCAGCCCCAGGACCAGGCAGGCGATGATGGTCGAGAAGTTGCTGTCACGTATGGCAGGAAATGCACGCCGGAACCCGCTGTCGACGGCCAGCGGAACCGGCCGGCCGTGGCGCAACTCGTCGCGTATTCGCTCGAATATCAGCACGTTGGCGTCGACGGCCATGCCCACGCTGAGCACGAAGCCGGCGAGGCCCGCGAGGCTGAGCGTGACCGGGAGCAGCTTGAAGACCGCGAGCACGACCGCCGCGTAGATGAGGAGCGCTATCGTCGCCAGGAATCCCGGAAAGCGGTAGTAGCCGATCATGAACAGGATCACGATGATCAGACCCACCGCCCCGGCGACCAGGCTCTGCTGCACCGACGACTGTCCCAGCGTCGCGCTCACCTCGGTGCTGGCGATGGTCTGGATCTCGGCGGGCAGCGACCCCGCCGAGATCTGACTCGCGAGCGTCGAGGCTGACTGGGCCGTGAAGTTCCCCGTGATCTGCGTGTTGTTGCTCTGACCGCCCTGCACCACCTGGGGCGCGGTGATGACGTCGTTGTCGAGGAAGATCGCCACCTGCGCCGTGGGGGAGGTCGGGTTGGTCGTGTAGACCGTGTACGCGGCCTGCGTGATCTTCGCCCACTCCTCCGCGCCCGCCGAGTTGAAGCTGATCTGCACCGCGATCGCGCCGGTGTTCTGATCCGACCCGACGTTGGCTGACGTCACGTCGCTGGCGTCCAGCCTGGAGTCCACCTTCCAGTGGTAGCCGGCCGGATAGAAGAGCGAGTTGTTGAACTGAGCCGCGTCGAAGTGTCGCTGCTGGTCGCCGATGAAGGCGGGGTCGTTGGGGTTAGGGGCGCCCGGCGCGGCCGTGGCGAAGTAGAGCTTGGCCGTGGTGCCCACCACCGAGGTGGCCTGGTCGAGGCTGACGCCGGGGATCTGCACCAGGATCTGGTCGTCGCCCTGGGCCTGGACGAGCGCCTCGGACACGCCCAGCGAGTTGACGCGCTGCTGCAGGATGGGCAGCGTCGCCTGCTGCGCGTCCTGCACCGACTTGCCGTTGGGCGGCCCGTTGCGGCAGCCGACACCCGGAGGGTTGTTGAAGCCCTTGCAGATAGCGATCGTCAGCTCGGTGCCGCCCTGCAGATCCAGTCCCTTGTGGATGTAGATCGGGCGGCCGGCGATGCTCGGCGTCGAGGTCAGCCTCGTGCCGAGCGGCTCGTGCATGATCGCGTAGCGCCAGAAGAGGCTGTAGCCGTCGATGAAGACCGCGCCCAGGACGATGAGGGCGACGATGGCCAGGCGGAACCGCGTGATCTTGAACACCGGAATTCAGTTTACCGGCGTTGTTTGCGCTATCCGCTCCTCATTTCCGAGACGCGACCCGACCCCCTCACGATAGGCGGCGAAGTCGCGCCGCCGAATCGCGTCCCGGGCTCCCTCCATCAGCCGCTGCAGGTGCGTGAGGTTGTGGATCGTCACGAGCCGGTGGGCCAGGATGTCCCCGGCCGCGAAGAGGTGGCGCAGGTACGCGCGGCTGAAGTCGCGGCAGCACAGGCAGCCGCAGCCGTCCTCGACAGGGCGCAGATCGTCACGGCAGGCCGCCCTGCGCAGCGCGAGCCGTCCCTCACGGGTGAGCGCGGTCGCGTTCCTTGCCAGACGGGTCGGCACCACGCAGTCGAACATGTCGACGCCCATGGCCACCATGGCCAGCAGCTCGGCGTCGGTGCCCAGCCCCATGAAGTAGCGGGGCAGGTCCGAGGGCATCCCATCGAGCGACGCCGCGGCCATCTCCAGCATCACCTCACCCGGCTCGCCCACGGACAGGCCGCCGATCGCCAGGCCATCGAACCCCAGGGCCGAGGTGGCCATTGCGGCCTGCCGCCGCGCCTCGGTGTCGAAGCCGCCCTGCGCGATGCCGAAGAGCAGGTGGGGGCCGCCCGGCGCCGCGGCCCGGCAGCGCTCCGCCCAGCGAAGCGTGCGCTGGGTGGCCTGCGCCGCCACACCGTCCGCCGTCCCCCAGACGACCGGCTGGTCGAGACACATGACGACGTCGGCGCCCAGGTCCGCCTGGATCCTCACGGCGTCCTCCGGTCGCACGCGCAGTCGCGAGCCGTCGTAGGGCGACACGAAGGTCACCGCATCGTCCTCTACGGCCGCGACCCCGGCGAGGCTCACCAGCTGGTAGCCGCCGCTGTCGGTGAGGATCGGGCCCTCCCAGCCCATGAACCGGTGCAGCCCGCCCGCCCGCCGGATCAGGGCCACGCCCGGACGGAGCGCCAGGTGGTACGCGTTGCAGAGCAGCACCTGGACGCCGCAGGCCCGCAGCTCGGCGGGGTGCACCGAACGCACGGCCCCGTGCGTACCGACGGGCATGAAAGCCGGGACGTCGAAGGCGCCGTGCGCCGTCACCACCCTGCCGGCGCGCGCGCTCCCGTCGCGCGCATCGACTGTGAGCGCGCTCACAACGCGTCGGGCGACCAGCAGAGCATGCAGTCTCCGAAGGAGAGGAAGCGGTATCCCGCTGCGAGCGCGTGCGCGTACGCATGGCTCCTGCGCTCCATCCCGATGAAAGCCGAGAGCAGGACGAGCAGCGTGGAGCGCGGCTGGTGGAAGTTGGTGAGCAACGCGTCGACGCACCTGAACCGGTGTCCCGGAGCGATGAACAAACGGGTCGACCCCGCCGCGGGCGTCACCGCGCCGTCGTCTCGAGCGCAGCTCTCGAGGGCTCGCACGACCGTGGTCCCGACGGCGATCACACGCCCGCCCGCGGCGCGCGCCGCGTTGATCGCTTCCGCGGCGGAGGGGGTGATCTCGTAACGCTCCGCGTGCATGGCGTGCGCGGAGATGTCGTCGGTGCGGATCGGCACGAACGTCGCGATCCCGATCCCGAGCTTCACCGCCGCGATCGTGACGTTCGCACTGCGCAAGGTCGCCAGCAGCGACTCCGTGAAGTGCAGCCCGGCCGTCGGGGAGGCCGCCGACTCGCCGGCGCCGCGCGCGTACACCGTCTGGTAGCGCTCGGGGTCGGCGAGCCGCGTGTGGATGTACGGGGGCAGCGGCACCTCACCGAGGCGCGCGATGGCCGCCTCCACGTCCTCATCGCCGGCGCTCATGTCGACGAGCCGCGCGCCGGGGTGCCCGGGTGCCGGGTCGCGCACGACGGCGGTCAGCGCGCCGCCGATGCGCACGCTCGTGCCGGGGCGCAGCCGCCGGGCCGGCCGGACCAGGCACGCGTAGCGAGACGGGCTCAGCCGGTCGACCACCAGCAGCTCCGCTGAGCCCCCGTCCTCGCGAACCCCGCGCAGGCGGGCTCTGCGCACGCGCGTGTCGTTGACCACGCACACGTCACCGGCGCGCAGGAGACCGGCCAGGTCGCTGAAGCGGTGGTCGCCGAGCCTCCCGTCTGCGCTGACCTCCAGCAGGCGCGACGCGTCGCGCGGCGCGACGGGCTCCTGCGCGACGCGTTCGGCGGGGAGCTCGTAGTCGAACGCGGACGTCGCGATGGGCGCCGGGGCGGTCGGCGCGGTCACGTCTCGAAGAGCGCCGCCTGCGGGAGAGCGGCGCCCAGGACCCCGGCGGGTGCCTCGAGACCGAGGTGGTTGTAGGCCTCCGCGGTCGCCACCCGCCCTCGCGGGGTCCGTGCCACGAATCCGATCCGGATCAGGTAGGGCTCCACGACGTCCTCGATCGTCTCGACCTCCTCCTGCACGCTGACGGCGATGGTCTGGGCCCCGACCGGATGACCGCGGAGGGCGCCGCAGAGGACGCGCAGCACGCGGCGATCCATCTCGTCGAGCCCGAGCGGGTCGATCCCCAGCACCGCCAGCGCGGCAGCGGCGACCTCGGCGTCGATCCGCCCCTCAGCGCGGACCTGGGCGTAGTCGCGCGCACGGCGCAGCAGCCGGTTGGCGATGCGCGGCGTGCCGCGCGATCTCGACGCGAGGATCTGCGCGCCGGCCCCGTCGACCGCGATGCCCAGGATGGCCGCCGAGCGCGTCACGATGGCCACGAGCTCGTCGACGTCGTAGTAGTCGAGCCTGAACGTCACGCCGAACCGGTCGCGCAGCGGGCCGCCGAGCGCACCGGCGCGAGTGGTGGCCGCGATGATCGTGAAGCGGTTCAGCGAGAGCCGGAGCGTCTGCGCGCCCGCCCCCTTCCCTGCCACGAAGTCGAATGCGAGGTCCTCCATCGCGGGGTACAGCGCCTCCTCCACCGCACGGTTCAAGCGATGCACCTCGTCGATGAAGAACACGTCGCGGTCCTCGAGGCCGGTCAGCACCGAGGCGAGCATCCCCTGGTGCTCCAGCGCCGGACCGCTCGTGAGGCGCGCGTTCACCCCCATCTCGTTGGCAATGATCTGCGCGAGCGTGGTCTTGCCCAGCCCCGGCGGGCCGTAGAGCAGCACGTGGTCGAGGGCATCGGATCGCTGCCGAGCCGCGTCCACGAGGATGCGAACCTGCTCGTGCACGGCCCGCTGGCCCACGAACTCGTGGAGCGACTGCGGCCTCAGCGCCACCTCGCTTGCACGCTCCTCCTCGAGCTCGGCCGGCGCCACGACCCGTTTCCCCAGCAGCGCCGTCTCCTCGACCGGATAGGCGTCGGTCATCGCTGCGCCCCCACAGCGTCGAGGTGACGCAGCGCCCGGCCGACCAGCTCCGCGGTGTCGGGGTCGTGACCGTCGTTCCCGGCGACGGCCTGCACCGCTGCGCGCGCCTCGGACTCGCGGAAGCCCAGCCCCATGAGCCCCTGCACGGCGTCGTCGACCGAACGCGGCTGCGGCTCCGTCGTCGTCGTTCCCTCCGGCGGCGCAAGTCCGTCGAGCTTGTCGCGCAGCTCCAGGATCACGCGCTCGGCCGTCTTCGGCCCGATCCCCGGCACCGTGGCAACGAGGGCCGCGTCGCCGAGGCGGATCGCCCGCACCAGCGTCGACAGCTCGGCTCGGCCCAGGATGCCGAGCGCGGCCTTGGGGCCGATGCGCTCCACGCCGATGAGCAGCTGAAACACGCGCAGCTCGTCGGGGCCTCCGAAGCCGTAGAGCCGGATCGCGTCGTCGCTGACGCTCGTGTGCACGTGCAGCGTCACCTCGCGCCCGCGCTGCTCGTGCAGCGTGGCGGCGGCGCGCAGGTGGCAGAACACCTGATACCCGACGCCGTTCGCCTCGACGACGACGTGGTCCCCCGCAACCTCCACGAGCGTGCCACGCAGGCGGGCGATCATCGCGGCGCCTGTGCGAGCAGCGCTCGCGCCACGGCCGCGTCCAGCGCTGCGCTCCGTACGCCTTGCCCCCCGACCAGCGTGCCAAGCCTCGCGCGGTGGTGGTGGCAGATCGCCACCGCGCACGCGTCCGAGACGTCGTCCGGTCCCGGCACAGACGGCACGCCGAGCAGCTTGGCCGCCATCCGCGCCACCTGGGGTTTGCGCGCCCCACCGTACCCACACACAGCTTCCTTCACCTGCATCGGCGTGTACTCCGACACCTCGAGGCCGCGCGCACCCAGTGCGCAGAGCACGACTCCGCGCGCTTCGCTCACGCGCATCGCCGTCCGCTTGTTGGTGGCGAAGAAGAGCTGTTCCACGGAAGCGACGTCGGGCGCCAGCCGCGCGATCAACTCCGTCACCAGCTGGAGCAGGTGCGCGAGCCTGCCCGACTCGCTGGTCTGCGGGATGGGTTCGAGACAGCGCGCATCCACGAGGGTCAGGCGACCCGGCGTTCCGTCGACAACCGCGACGCCGGTGCGAGCGATCCCGGGGTCGATGCCGAGAACGCGCATCAACGCTCTCGCTCGACCGTCTTGGGCTGCACTATCCGACTGATTCGAGCACGCCGTCCGGGAACTCCGCGTTGGCGTACACCTGCTGCACGTCCTCGTGCTCCTCGAGGGCGTCGAGCAGCCGCAGCACCGCAGGCGCCTGCTTCGCGTCGAGCTCCACGGACGTGGAAGGGCTCATCGTCACCTCCGCGTGCTCGATGGCGTGCCCACCCTCCTCGAGCGCTCTGCGCGCGTCCTCGAAGCGGGTGGGTGCGACCGTGACCAGCACGCCGTCGCCGTCGACCGAGATGTCGCCGTCGTCTCCGACGTCAACCACGTCGAGCAGCCCCAGCGCGAGCTCTTCGGGATCCCTTCCATTCGCCGGCACCCTGATCAGACCGCTGTCGTGGAACATCCAGGCCACGCTGTTGGACTCTCCCAGCGAGCCGCCGCTGCGCGTGAACACGTTGCGGATCGCGGCGACCGTCCGGTTGCGGTTGTCGGTCAGCGCGTCGACCATCACCGCGACGCCGTTCGGCCCGTAGCCCTCGTACCTGATCTCCTCGAGTTGGGCTCCGTCCTTGCCGCCGGCGCCGCGCTGGATGGCGCGGTCGATGTTGTCGGCCGGCATGTTCACCTCTCTGGCCTTCTGGATCGCCAGGCGAAGGCGGAAGTTCCCGGTGGGGTCCGACCCTCCCTCCCGTGCGGCGACGGTCAGTTCGCGGGCCACCTTAGTGAAGACCTGACCGCGGCGCGCGTCGACGACGGCCTTCTTGTGCTTGATGCCAGCCCATTTGCTGTGACCCGACAAGCGCTACCTCCAGGGCGAACAGGTGTTCAGATTCTACGCCGCCGGCGCTTCCAGTCTGTCACGCGATGGGTCAGCGGACCTCCGACACGTCAATGACGTACGTCACGCTCTTGGCAGAGACGGTGACCTTGAGATAGAAGGCGCTGGGCCCGAACGGTATCGTCGCGACGCCCGTCCCGCAGCCGCTGACGGGGAGGTTGCGGACGAACGCGCCGGGGTGGCTGTTGTCGTACGCCAGGATCACGACGGACGCCGTCTTGCACTGGGACGCGTCGACGGCGTACTGCAGGGTCCACGCCGTCGTGTCGACCCGAAACGGCGTGGTGGTGACGTCCGAGTTGCCGCTGAACGTCGCGATCGCGACGTTGCCGCTCGGCCCCGCCGGCGTGGTCTGCGGCTGCGCCGGCGCCGGCGCGGAGCGCGTTGTCGTCGTGCCGGCGGAGCCGGCGCCACACGCGACGAGCATCGCCCCGGCCGCGCCGATCACGGCCACGACGAGCGGCGGCATGCGAGCACGACGTCTGTCCGGCATCCCGCCGGGCGTGACCCCCGTCATGTCCGCTCCGAGCCGCGCATGGGTTCCTCAGACGTGACCGACCGGCCAGCTCGGAATGAAGGCGCCCGTCAGGGGCGTCTGGTCGATGGTCCTGGGCGGCCGCAGTATAAGCCCCGATCGTTCACCGCGCGGGAATGCCTTGCCGCAATTGCTGGCAGGAACTCCGGAACGCTGTGGTCAGGCCACGCCGGCAACGTCGGTTCGGTCGCCGTGCTCCGGCGTGTGCGCGAGTCCGCTGCCCGTGAGCTCGACGCGCGCGCTGCCCGTGCACGCCGCGAGCAGCGCGTCCGCCGTGCGCTCCCACGTGTGTCGCCGGGCCGCGTCCTGCGCGGCCGCCGACATGGCAGCCCAGGTTTGGGAGTCTCGGAGAAGCGCCGTCGCCGCGCGGGCCAGGGCCTCCGGTGTGCGATCGACCAGCACGCCCGTCCGCCCGTCGTCCACCGCGTCGCGGAGCCCCGGGATGTCGTAGGCGACGACCGGCGTCCCGTGCGCGGCCGCCTCGGTGGCGACGATGCCCCAGCCCTCGCGAGTCCCGGGAAGCAGGAGCAGGTCTGTTTCGGCCAGGAGTGCCTGCTTCTCCGGTTCGGGCAGGTAGCCGTGCACGTGCACGCCGGGAGCCCGATCTGCGCGAAGCGAGTCCAGCAGGTACCCGGCGCCGATGATGTCGAGCGTCGCGCCCGGAAACACCGCGCGAACCTGCTGGAACGCCCTCACCGCGTCCGCCGGTTTCTTGTACTGCATGAGGCGGCCGACGAAGGCGAGCCGCGGCGGCGACTTCAGGCTGCGAGGGGTGACGGGCGTGTCGATCGAGCACCCTGGAGGGACGATGGCGATAGGTCGGATCCCGTGCAGCTCGAGGTCCGACGCCGTCGATTCCGAGATCGCCACGACGCGCCCCGTCATGAGCCGCCGCAGCCACCCCGGCTCGAGCAGCCGGCGGCCCATCCAGTTGATGGGGAATCGCTTCTCCTGGTTCCACTGCTCACGGGCCACGTGGTAGACCACCGCGGTTGCGCGTTCTCCGACGACGTAGTGGGCGAGAAACGGCCGGACGCTGACGCTCTCCACCACGACGTCGAACCGGTGGCCCTGGCGCTCGAGGAACAGGCGCGAGTACCCGAAGACCGAATGAATGTTGCCGGCGCGCACGTAGTGCACGCCGTCGACCGACTCCGTGGCCGCGCGGCGGGACTGCTGCGGGACGAAGAGGGTGACATCGTGGCCCTGCGCGGCCCAGACCGCAGCGACGTTCGCGACGTACACCTCGCTGCCTCCGGCCGTGGGTCCCAGAGGGTCCTTCCAGTTGACGATCAGGATGTTCATGGCTCGTCGATACCCGCAGCCTGCAGGACGCGGCGCGACGGTGCGGTGTCGAGGTCGACCGGTTGCTGCCGGCCGATGACGTCGATGACCGCGTTGAGCGGCCGGGGGATGCGGCGAGCCATCACGGTCGAGACGGCGAGGGTCCCTAGGAACCCCATGCAGACGGCGAGTGCCGGCCCGAGCGCTATGGCCACGGCGCCGGTGTGCCAGAGCGTCCCGACGAGAAGCTCGGTGGGAACGGCCGCCCCGATTCCGACGTACGCGACGAACACGTAGCGCCCGAGCGCTCTGACCATCCAGAGCGCGAGGATGGCGAGCACGGTCGTCGCGGCGCTCGCCGAGAGCGCTGCGAGCACCGCGGTGCCGTCGCTGAACGCACCGCCGAAAAGAGCTCCCACCAGGGCCGGCCCCGCGAACGCCAGCGCTGCTGCGGAACCCATGCAGAGGGCGAGCGTCGCGCCGACACCGGCAACCACCCTGTCCCTCCCGGGACGGCGGGCCACGCTCGGGTACACGAGCTGGACCAGCGTCGCACCGGCGAAGACGAGGCCGCTCGCCAGCAGCTGGGCCGCGGCGAAGTTCCCCGCCTGAGCAGCGCCGAGATAGTGCCTGGCGAACGCCAGCGGCAGGCTCCACGCTCCCAGGAGACACGCGGCCAGAAGCGCGCGGCTGACGCCCTCACCGGTGACGCTCTTCAACCGGTCGGCGGCGGGGACCGCGACAGCTCCTTCGCGCGGTCGGGCCCGGATCGCCACGAGCAGCCCGACGCAGCTCACCACCACCGCCGGGATCACCGAGGCCGCAATTGCGCCGGTGACCGCTCCCTGGCCCCGCCCCAGCAGCGCTCCGCCGCCGAGGCGTAGGAAGGCCGCGACGAGCTGCAGAACGATGATCACGGGAAACAGTCCGCGCCCCACCAGGATGCCCGTCGCGGCGGCGCCGATCATCACGGCGCAGAAGAGGAAATCGCTCAGCGCCACCGGCACGAAGGAACCGAGGTGCAGGTAGGCCGCGAGAGGTCCGGAGAGCGCGAGCAGCAGGGCGCTCACGAGCACCCAGGGGAAGACGGCGGCGAGCGCGCGCGGGAGCAGGCGCTCGGCGGGGCCGCGGTGGAGGATCGTTATCCGCGCGACGGTGTACTCGGTGCCGGTGGCCAGGAAGGCCGCGGTCGTGCCGATGGGGATCAGCGCCGCGACCGCGCCGTAGGTGGCGGACCCGGCGTCGCGGGCGATCACGAAATGGAAGCCCATGTTGGCGAGCCCGGCGACCAGGCCTGCGAGCCCCACGAGCCCCGCAGTCCGTGTCGCGCCGACTCGATCCGCCCCGCGGGACAGGGCGCCGTTGAGCGGCCGCCCCGAACCGACAGAATCTCCCACCACGCTCCCCCACTAAGGCCGACCGCGATACACCGCACGCCCCCGACCGCGCCAAAAATGACGGTAGCACCCAGCGCTGATGGGTGGCAAACGGTCATCTGTCCGCGCTGTGGGCGCAGCGCGGGCATCCCGGGTGCCGGCGACGTCGTTGCCGGTGAATGGTCCGGCCAGACCCGTTGCCGACAGGGTTGGCCAAATGATTGCCGTGGGTGGGCGCTGGACGCGGAGCACTCGAAGGCGTTCGGGCTGCGGCACCGCGGATATACTTCGATGCAGAGACGGGTGGCAGGGCGAGTGGACGGCGGGTTCGCGCCGACCCGGCCGCGTCCAGTGATTCACGGATCGTTGTTTGCACGCTTTTCGATGCGGGACCGCCACGCTGTGGTGAGGACCGTCACGAGCAGTCGCCGTCAGGGCGCGCTGAAGGCGCCGGCCGCTTTCGCCGGAGGCATCGCGCTGGCGTTCTGTGCTGCGTCGTGCAGCGACGCCACGAGCACCGGGAGCGCCGGACAGACGCCCGCCGGCCCCCGCGGACCGGTGAGCGTCGGGACGTTCACCGGCGTCACGGCCGAGACCACCTCGACGTTCCGCATCGACGCGAACACCTGGACCATCCACTACTCGACGTCGGCGCAGAACTGCAACGGCCTCTCCGCTCTGGTCCTCGTCTTCGACGCCAGTCACCCCGACGCTTTTGTGCGAAACATCCCGATACAGGGCTGCGTCGACGGGAGCGTCACCATCCCGTTCGGTCCCAGCAATTTCTTTCTCAAGGTCAGCGTGTCGAGCGCTCAGGTCTCCTACAGCATCGCGGTCTCGGAGGTCCGCTGAGCCCACCGTGGACGTGGTGGAACACGGCGGCCCGGACGGGCCGGCGAGCGCCACGCCGGCGTGGCTGAGGGTGCTCGACGGGTCGCCTCCGGCCGGTCCGTTCGCGCACCCGGCCTGGGCGTCCACGTGGTGCTCGGTCTACGGCCGCTTCCACCCGCCACTCGTCCTGGAACTCCGCGACGGCGGCCGGCCCGTTGCGATCCTGCCGCTTCAGCAGACCACCTACCCGGGACTGCGAACGAAGCGCCTGGAGTTCATCGGCGGGTCCGCGATGACGCGGCGCGAGTGGTTGCTCAACCCTCGCCACCCCGGGCAGGCGATCTACAGCGACCTCGTCGTCACGCCCGGGTTCGAACAGCAGGCGCTGGACGCGCTCAGGTCGTGGCTGACAGACAGGGCCGGGGTCTGGGACGAGCTTCGCCTGACGTGCGTACCCGCGACGGGTGCTTTCGCGCGGGGCTTTCCGGCACTCGCGGAGCGCTGGTCGCCACGCGTCGTGGTGAGCGAGAAGGTGTACATCGACACTCGGCCGGGGTGGCCCGCCTACCGAGGACGTCTGGGAAAGCGTCAGCAGCGCCACCTTCGCTACGAGCCGAACACACTGGCGCGCAAGGCCGGCGCCGACCTGGAGCTGGTGGTCCACCGTGGCGAGGACGTGCCGGAGCGGGTGGACGAGCTCTCCGACCTCTTCGCCAGGCGCTGGGCCGCGCGCGACCGTGGCATGCCCGCCGGAAACCGGGTGCTGTACCGGCGGCTCGCCTGCGCCCGAGAGCTGCACCCGGCTGTGTACAGCCTGGTTGCGGGCGGGCGCCCGGTGGCGATGCAGTTCGGTTTCGACGACGGGCGGCGGTACCTGCCGTACGTGTTCGCATTCGATCCATTCCTGGACCACACGAGCCCGGCCAACGTCCTCATCGCCTTCGCCATCCGGCGCTGCTGCGAGGACGGCCACGCCGAGGTCGACCTCGCGGCCCTGGACGCAGTCGATCGCTGGGCCGGCGACCCGCGGCCGCGGGCGGACCTCGTGGCCACGTCGCCGCGCGCCCTCGGTCGGGCCCGCGCCGCCGGCCTCGACCTGACCGCTCGGTCGATCGCAGCCCTGCACGAATCGCGAGCGGGCCGGCGAGTGGTCCGGGGCCTGGGGCGAGCGCGGCTCAAAGCAGCCGGGAGGTGAGCGCGGCGGCCCACTGCCTGCGCGTCCTCGTCGTCACGTTCGGTTCGCTCGCGGCACCCCGCGGCGGCACCCAGGTGCGGGCGCGCAACGCTGTCGACGCGCTGCGCCGACTCGGTCATGAGGTCTCGGCGATCTGCGTCATGCGCAGCCTGGGCGGCCACGACAATGCGTCGCGCCCAGAGGAGCAGGCGATCGGCGCGGCGTATGCGGGCGAGAAGCGTCTTCGCGAGCTCGTCGTCGTCGAGACGCCCGTCGTCTTCGGCTGGTCGCCGAGGCTTGCGGCCCTGGCCCGTCGCATGGCTCGCGGCTGCGACGTGGTCGTCGTCGAGAATGCACTGCTCTTCGGCGTGACAGGGAGCGCCCGCCGGCGGAGCGCGCTCGTGTGGGACACGAACGAGCTGCAGTCCCTGCACTACGGGCGCCTGCCGGGCACGAGCGGCAACAGGCTGCGCACCGCGGCGTGGCGTGCAGTCGAGTCGTGGGGCTCGCGTCTGTCGGACGTGGCGATCGCGATCAGCGACGACGAGGCCCGCTGGTGGGAGGACCTCCATCCGGGTCTGCGCGGCCGCGTCCAGGTGGTCGAGCACCGGCCGGTGCTCTCACAGCAGGACGGCGTCCACCCCTGGCGCCCGCCCGGTGTGCCCGCGGATGACGCGGTCCTCGTCTTCGTCGGCAACCTCGGCGCAAAGCAGAACGCGTCGGCGGCGCGGTGGCTCGGGAGCGTCGCCACGCGGGGCCTCGCTCCCGGCATGCACCTGGTGCTCGCCGGCCCCGGCTCCGGGTCGATCGCCGTGCCTGCGGCCGCACGCTCGCAGGTCTGGTGCCTGGATGAGGTCGGAGACGTCGACGCCGTGATCGCCGGGGCCGACCTCTGCCTGGCGCCCCTCGCCGCCGGCGCGGGGGTGAAGACGAAGGTGCTGCACTACATCGCGCACGGCAAGCCCGTGCTGGGGACGCCCTCGGCGTTCGAGGGCATCCACGACGCACCCGGCGTCACCTCCCTCGCGCTCGAACACCTGGCCGCCGAGATGCTGCCGGCGGTGCGCGCAGCCAGGGCCGACCCGGGTCTGGCCGGCCGCCAACGAGCCTGGTTCGAGGCGCACCACGCCCCCGCCGTCGTGGACGATCAGTGGCGGTCGGTGCTCGAGAGCGCGGTGGTGGCTCTGCGGGCTCGATCGCCCGAGAGGTGAGGCCCGCGGCGGCTACGAACGGTCGGGTCTGAAAGGGAACCGCCGTCGCCAGCCCGGGACGAAGGCCCAGAGAGCGACCCCCGCGGCGATGAGACCGGCATTCAGCGACAGCGCGTTGCAGAGCGCGATCGACGCGTCGGGGCCGTAGGTGATCCCCGCGGTCACCGGGCCGGGGTCCGGGGTGAGCCAGCCGTTCAGGAGCCCGTCGACACGCACGTGCGTGGCGCTTCCGGGGGCCGACCAGCGCTCGTCGTACGCCTCGTCCTGCACGACGAGGTGCACCGTGGCGGCCGATCCCGACGCGGGGGTCGCGACGAGGTCGAGGTTGGGCGGGGCGATCGGCAGCTCGCGCACTCGGACTTCGGCGAACTGGTCGAGCGAGGGCGTCTGCGTGCCGGACCCGTCGGCGAGGAGGTAGAGCGTCAAGCCCCGGGTGCCGGGGTCCGGCGACACGATCGAGGAGTAGCTCATCCATCCGGCCGAGGTAGGAAGGGTCGACGCAGTGGCGCACCTGTTCACCGCGCTCTCGTACACGCACACGCGAGGCGGCGGCCCCGTCTCGTTGCGCACCGACATGCTGAGGACGAGCGAGCCGCCCTTCCACGTGAGCGGCTGCTGCTCGCACGCGGTGTCGAGCAGCGCGCCGAGGTTGAGAGCGGGCGACCCCCCGGGGCCGTCGTGCGCACCCACCGAGGCGCCGACGGCCGAGCTGCGGAACCCGTGCAGGCCGTTGCAGTCGTTGACCTCCTGCCACAGTCCGCGCGCGAAGTCGCCGTCGGCGAGGACATCGGTCGTCGGGATCGACAGCGACGCTGCGCCGGCGCCCGACGTCACGTTGATCGTGCCTTCTTTGGCCAGATCACGGTTGAGCCAGGCGACCTGATACGACCAGCCGGGCGGCTCCTGCACCGTCGTGACCAGTCGGTTCGGATCGGCTGTCCAGCGATCCACGGAGGGAATCTGTGCGACGTTCGGCAGGCCGGCACGCGCCGGAGCCGTGACGAGCTGCGTACCGACCGGCAGATACGGGAGCACGTTCAGGTCCGGATTCGCGCTGTTCACGGTGGTGATCAGGTCGGTGGTGCTCACGTGTCCCGATGCAACCCCTCGGACCCTGAAGAGCTCGAGCGGCCCGGTCTGCTTGACGAGCTCGAAGCCCGGCGCCCCGGCGAGCGCGCGCACGAGCTCGGACGGGTCGGGGACCCCCGACGCTCCGTGAAAACCTGGGTCGACGTCTCCCCTCACAAGGATGAAGGGGGTGCGCAGCGCCGAGGCGAGCTGACCGACCTCGGTCCAGTGGTGCCCCACGATGTCGGCGTCGATCTCGTCGACGACCCCCTGCAGCTGGCGGCTGGCCGCGACGTAGACCTCGGGGAGCGCCATCAGGACCCGCCGCGACAGGAGGTCCTGGATGAACGTGTCCGTCCCGTAGTAGCCCCACGTGTAGTCCGCTTGGTAGAAGTGGTCCGCGGGCAGCGCGAGGATGTCGCCAGCATTGGGAGACGCGTTGACGAAGTTCGCCATGTCGTACCAGTAGCTGGGGAAGGTCACGTGGCGCGGGGGGTAACCCGGACGGGTATCGGGCAGGACGGCGCCTGTCAAGAGCGGATAGCTGGGGACCAGTGCAGCGACTCCGACCGCGGTTGCCGCGAGCGCCGCGCGCCACGGGACGCGAGCTCCGCCTCGGCTGCGAAGCACTGGCAATCGGACGGGGAGCCGGCGCGCGATGTGATCCACTCCCACCCCGATGAGCACCGCATAGGCGAGCGCCGCGACGGCCATGAAGTGCGAGTCCGGTTCGCGAACGAGAAACCCGAAGGGCAGGTGGAAATAGACGGGATCGAAGATGAGCGCGCCGGGCGCATTCGTGCCGGTTGCGAAGACGATGATGAAGAGGGCCGTGGCCGCCGCGGCCGCAGCCGTCCGCAGCCGGCCCGACCCGCCCCCAGACCGTCGAGCCGACGCAACGGGGATCAAAAGCGCTGCAAACGCGAGCGCCGGGAGTGCGAACTTCAGGAGCTGGAGCGGCTGCGCGCCGTAGGCGGTTGAGTACGGAAAGATCGATGCGTCGTTCCAGCCCCACGTCGTGTTGAGCCAGAAGCCGTTGGCGACCGTCGCCCTCACCTCCGTCCACGCCCAGCTCGACAGGCCGGCGAGCTGCGGGGGCGGCCCGGCTCCGGTGCGGATCGCGGCCGGGACCAGCCAGAAGGCGGACGCCATGAGCACCAGTCCTCCGCCGAACGCCACCACGCGAAGGCCGCGCACCAGCGCGTCGCGGCCACCGAGCCAGCCGGCCAGCAGCGGCGCCAGCAGGACGGCGACGGCGAGCATGAGGAAGAGCGCCGGCTGGGCCTCGACGTATCCGAGGAGCGGAACGCTCAACACCATCAGCACGACCGCGGTGCTCACACGAATCGATCCGCGTGCCGCCGCCAGGACGATCGCTGTCAGCGCCGGCAGGAGAGCGAGCGCGAGGAGGAAGACGTCGGCGGGGACGGTGACCAGCGTGTTGGGGTTGAACAGATACACGAGGCCCCCAGCCGCAGCCGCGACGGGTCGGAGCCCGAGCGTGCGGAGGAGCGCGACCGCCCCCACCCCGATGCCGGCGAACAGCAGCGTGAACCACAGGCGCTGCGCCAGCGCGGCCGAACCGCCCAGCGCATGCACCACCCCGAGCAGCACGCCCCACGGCAGCTCGCGCTGGTTGGCGGCTGCCGAGCCGATGTCCGAGCCGGTCCAGCTCCATGGGTCGAAGATGCGTGCCAACCAGGCGGTCCCATCCGGTGGCGCCAGGTCCGTTCCGGCGATGGCCGTCCCCGCCCGGAACCAGCTCTGGGCGGCCGCGGCGCCGACGATGGCCACAAGCACGAAGACCGCTGTCCAGGCGCGACGCGAGGCCCGGGATCGAATCCACTCCCGGGCCACGCCGCGGCACGCGGCCAGGGCGAGCGCCGTTGCGAGAAGAAGCGCGGCGAGAGCGATCGCGGCCAAGAGGCCGGAGGCGGGACCCGCCTCTCCGGTGATGCCCAGCATCGCGATCGCGCCCACACCTGCGACCGCGGCCAGCCGCCGCTGGGAAGCGCCCAGGTAGCCCAACACTCCTTGCAGCGAGCGGGTCCCGCCGACGGCGGAAGGCTCCGGCACGGCGTCGGATCGCGGGGGAGCGGCGCCGTTGTGGGATGACGAACGGCGTGGGAGCTTTGCCAACCCCTCCGCGAACGTCCTGCGCGTCGCCGCCGTGGCGCGCGAGTACACCGCCTCGGGGACGATCGCCGTGACCACCGCGAGCCCGAGCAGCACGGCCGTGGCGGGAAGGAGCGCGAGACCCAGCGGCGGCGGGTGCAGCGGAAACCCGATGACGATCTCGGTCGTCACCGCCACCGCGCTCCCCGCGAATGCCACCCACACCAGCCGCGACATCGCTCGTGTCATCCAGGTGCAGAACGTCGCCGCGGCGACGAGCGTCGCCGACGTGCCGAGCGCGGCGAAGAGACTGAGGGGCGCGGAGTAACCCGAGCCGAAGAGCAGCGGCATGAGCGTCGGCCCGAGCAGCGCGAGGAACACCACCGCGGACGCGCAGAGGGTGAGCAGCCCGGCAAGGCCGAGCAGCGCTGTGCGCAGGTTCCGGCCTCGAGCGGTGATCGGGAAGAATGCGGTGACGGCGGGCGCGCTCAGAAAGAGGATGCCGCCCGCGAGGAGTTGTGCGGCCGAGAAATCGCCGGCGGCAGCGCCGGTGAGACCGTTGCGCGCCATCAGTGGCGGCAGGGTCCAGAGGCTCCAGAGCATCGCCGCCATCAGCGCCGCGCCCATCGTTTCGACCGACAGCGCGCCTGCGTCCTGCTCGCCCGCGCGCTCCGTCCGCCACACGGGAACGTCGCGGCGCGAGCGGATGACGATCGTCAGCGCCGTGGGACCGATGATCAGGAACGGGAGCGCGGAGGCCGCGAGAGCGCCGACCGTCGCGTTGGCGCCGGTGGGCAGAAACGGCACGACAGCCAGCCGGGCGACGGCACCGACGAAGTTGATGACCGCGACGGTGCGAAAACGCCGGAGCCCGATGAGGATGCCGTTCGGCACCGCCGCCGTGACGATGACGATGAACACCGAGTCGGCCGTCAGCACGGCGGCGGGGCTTCCCAGGTGCACGTAGCTCTGCAGCAGAGGGGTGACCGCGAACAGCGCGGCCCCGACCAGCACCCACGGCCACGACGACAGCAGAGAGCGCCGGATCAGCGCGGCGCTCAGATGATCAGCGCGCGCGACCCTGCGCGCCACCGTGTAGTTCGTCGCCACCGCGAGCACTCCGGCGATCTGCGAAAGCGTCAGCAGGGCGACGAATGCTCCGTAGGCGTCGGCGCCGCTGCGTCGAGCGACGAGCACGTTGAACGTCAGGTTGCTGAAACCCGTGAGCAGCCCCACGCCCATGAGCAGCACCGCGGCCCGGCCCGCCTGCACCGTGTCCGAGACCGCGCGCTGACCCGTGCGGACTGCGTCTGCCGTGCCGCTACGTCGAGGTAGCATCCTCAACATGTGTTCACATCATGCACGGATTCAGCGCGCCCACAGCTTCGAGCACAGAGCGTGATCAGGGTTGATCAGCGCCGTCACAGAGCGGCGTTCGTGGCGCTCGCCAGCGCACTCGTGTGCGCGGCGTGCAACAGCTCCTCGACGCCGTCACCGACTGCTACGTACCAACCCACGATCACCAGGAGCGGACCCTGTCAGTCTTTGGCCGAACCCGCCTCGGTGATCAGGCCCGCTTCGAGCGATTCATCTGGCATCCACAAGATCAAGCACGTCGTCATCATCATGCAGGAGAACCGTTCGTTCGACAGCTACTTCGGCACGTACCCGGGCGCCGACGGCATTCCCACCGCCGACGGACGCTTCAGCGGCGGAGTGTTCAACGCCGAGACGGGCCGGTGCGTGTTCCCGACCCACGACCCGAGGTTCGTGGACGGCGGTGGTCCCCACGCCGAGCTGGACGCGCTCGGCGACGTCGACGGGGGCAGGATGGACGGCTTCATCAGCCGCTTCCTGAAGGCCCAGAGAAACTGCAGTGATCCAGGGGATCCCGCGTGCACGTTCTCCGCCTCGCCCGACGTCGTCAGCTACCACGACGCTCGCGAGATCCCCAACTACTGGAGCTACGCGGGACGCTTCACGCTGCAGGATCACATGTTCGAACCCAACGCGTCCTGGTCCCTGCCCGCGCACCTCTTCATGGTGTCGGAGTGGTCCGCCGTCTGCACGGTGCCCGACGATCCGAGCAGCTGCCGCAACGCCCTGAACAACGTTCAGACCATCAGGCACGGTCAGGATCCCTACGCATGGACCGACCTCACGTATCTGCTGCACGGCGCGGGTGTGAGCTGGGCGTACTACGTCGCACCCGGGACGCAGCCCGACTGCGCCGACGACGGAGCGCTCGCATGCGCGCCGGTGCCGCAGGGGCCCGCCACGCTCGACATCTGGAATCCGCTGCCCGGTTTTTCCACCGTGCGCGAGGACGGCCAGGTGGGCAACGTCCAGAGCGTCGCCAACTTCTACACCGCGGCGCGCAGCGGAAACCTGCCGTCTGTCTCCTGGGTGATCCCCGACGACGCGCAGAGCGAGCACCCTCCCTCGAACATCAGGACGGGCCAGGCGTATGTGACAAGGCTGGTCAATACAGTGATGCGAGGGCCCGACTGGGACTCCACGGCGATCTTCCTCTCGTGGGACGATTGGGGTGGCTTCTACGACCACGTCGTCCCCCCGCACATCGACCAGAACGGCTACGGGCTGCGCGTGCCCGCGCTGGTGATCAGCCCGTACGCGCGCAGCGGTTACATCGACCATCAAACGGTCAGCTTCGACGCGTACGTCAAGTTCATCGAAGACGACTTCCTGGGCGGTCATCGCATCGACCCCGCCACGGACGGCCGCCCCGACCCGAGACCTGATGTGCGCGAGAACGCGTCGCAACTCGGCGACCTCACCGCCGACTTCGACTTCGGCCAGGCGCCGCAACCGCCCCTGCTCCTACCGCTGTTCCCGCCTCCGGGGCCCGCGTCGACGCCCTGACGCCGAGCCGGATTTCAGCCGGACGCGCTCCGCATCGTGGTGCGAAGAGCGGTGAGCGAGCCGATCTGCGAGTCCCCGGTGAGGGTCACGTCGAAGCCGGAAGGTCGGAGCATCTCGACGAGCTCGCTCGGGTCGTGCCCGGCCGCCGCGTGGTACTCGCCGACCACCGCTCCCAGCGTTTGCAGGAGCGCCGGGGAGGCCCCCGCGAACGCCTCGTACTCCGCGCCCTCGCAGTCGATCTTCAGCACGTCGACCCTGCCGCCGCCGCAGCGCTCCACGACGTCGTCCAGCGAGTAGACGGACACCTCGACACCGGCGGTCTCCTCGGACGTGCGACCGCTCACCGACACGCCACCCTCCGCGATGCGGGTGACACCGCTTCGCCTTCCCACCGCGCCCTCGAGCACGGTGACGCGCGCGCTCAGGCCGTTGCGACCCACGTTCTCCTCGAGGAGCGCCAGCGCTCGCGGCGACGGCTCCACGGCGACGATGCGCGCCCGAGGCGCCCGCCGTGCCATCCACAGCGTCGCGGCGCCGACGTTGGCCCCGACGTCGAGAATGAGCCGAGCCTCGCGCCAGTCCACCCCGGGGCGGTCGTACGTGTCCAGCGCGAACACCTCCGCGACGGCGAAGATCTCGTCGACGCGGCAGCGCAGCGTCCAGCCGTCGCGCAGCCGCACGGTCACCACGTGACGCGCGACGGGAGAGCCGAGAAGGCCGCCGCGTGGCGGCATGCGCGACGGCATCACCACCCAGCCGAGCGGTCCGACATACCACCAGTTGCGCACGGCCGCTCGCATGCCCCGCACCAGGTCACCGACAGGCGAGACGGGCATCGCCGGGTTTGCGGTCAACGGATCGTCGCCGCCTCCCGCGCGCTGTCGCTGGAACGTATCCAGCCCTTGGCGGGGAAGGCGTCGAGGACCGCCAGCGCGGTGTGCGCGTCCTCGTCGCTGAGGACCCGGCGCCACTTCTCCGGCAGGTCTGCCGCGATCCGGTTGGTGACCCGCCCGCTTCCCGGCCGCTGCGATTCGGCGACGGCCCGGTCCGAACCCTGCGACCAGCTCAGGTCGAGCCGGCCTGCGAGGTTCCTGAAGCGCGCAACCGGGTCGTCGCACATGTCCTCGTGCGTGATCACGAGCCAGCCCGGGTTCGAGAGCGACGCAACGTGCAGCGTGGCCGTCAGCACGCCGACGCACCACGCGACCTGCGCCACGTGCGGGCCGCTCTGTGGCGCCGCTGGAAACCCCAGGGGCTCGACCACGCGCCGCGCGACCACCTCGTTCTCCGGGAGCCCGTAGAGCGGCTCCGGAAGCGTGAGCCAGCTGGCCACCACGTTGAGGGGGTGCCGCTGGATGAGCACCATCTGCGGCCGGTACCGCTGCACGAGCCAGTCGAGGCAGAACTGCGCCACCACGGTTTTGGCGACGATGTGGCGGCGTCCGCGACGCAGGCGCGCCACGGCTCGCGCCGCGGCCGACGTCAGCGGGTCGCGGACGGGCGCGGGGATCCGCAGCATCGCGCGCCCGAGCGCCATGAGCGAGGCGTGCTGCTGCGGCGCGACGTCGGCGAACGCCAGGTCCCACAGTGTCCCGAAGCGCATCGCGCGAAGCGACTTCTCGCCCGGCTCGATCACGGGATACGGGCCGAACCCATGCCTGCCCACCTCTCCTTCCGGCGGGGCTTCGACGAGGTCGGGCTCGTCGACGTACACGGCGTCGTCGGCGTGCCCGAGCATCCTGCCGATCCAGGTGGTGCCCGAGCGCGGCGAACCCATGAGCAGTATCCGGCGGGTCACGTCGCTCTCACCGCGGTTCAGGATCTCGTCTGCCCAGGTAGTAGAAGGCGCACGCCTGCACGATCGCACGCGGAGAGTCTTCGACGAGGCGATCCAGGTACTTGAACGGGTGCACCGCTGCGTGTACGAGCCGGGCCGGAACCGAAGGTGAGCCGCCGCCGCTGCGCGCATTGACCAGGTCGAACACCATCAACGCCCAGGCGTTGAAGGGCCCGGAGCACACGCCCTTCTCGACCGTCGTGAACCCGTGCCTGGCGAAGAGTTGCTCGATGCCGGAGTACGTGTAGCGCTGGAAGTCCGCCGGCGCCATGTGAAACGAGCGCATGAACGGGATTTCGGCGTAGACGAGCCCACCGGCGCGCGTGACCCGTGCCATCTCGGCGACCCCGCGCTCGGGATCCACGACGTGTTCCAGTACCGAGCAGGACATAACCAGGTCGGCGCTGCCGCTCAGGAGCGGAAACTGCTGCAGGTCGCCGTAGACGTCCACTCGTCCCTGGTGTGGAAGGCCGACGCGAGCGACGGCGGGGTGGCGCGCGATGCTCCTCCTGAAGATGCGCTCGAGGCCGGCGCCTAGGTTGATCACCAGCCTCCCGGGATCGGCGGCGTCGACCTCGGCGAGCGCTCGCCCGATGGCGCGCCTGCTGGCCCGGCTCCAGACGCGATCCTCGGGCTTGATCGACGAGACGACCCAGTTGCGCATGCGTCGGAGCCTGCCCTGGGGCTCGCGGGCGCCCTGGGTGATGAGCTGCGCGCGCAGCGGATGGTCGGGGAGCAGCAGCACGGGCGACCCGTCCAGGACAGGAAATGTCAAAGCGCACCGCGGGCACGCCAGATCGGCGAGCGCGACAGGGCCACGGCAGTTCGGGCAGGCCAGCGCTCTGGCGAGTGCGTCTCTCATCGCAAATCCAGGTTCCGATCCTGACGAATCAACCGGCCCGGGCTCCGGCGTCCTGCAGCACCACGAGCTCGGTGCCCGAACCGAATGCCGCCCGGAAGCCGCACCGCTCGAGCGCAGCCTCGTTGAGCGCGCCCGCCGGTGCACCCGGAATCACGAGCGCCCAGCGAATGCCGGATGCCCTGACCGCTTGGGCCAGCGCGCACCCTTCGGGCTGGACGGCGCCCGAGCCGATCGGGTCGGCCGGAAGCGTGCCCGGCAGCTCGGGGTCGTTCGAGATCACGAGCCTGCCGGGGAAGAACACGTCGGCAGGGTTCTCCGTGGGCCGACCGACGAACGGCAGCGTTTCATAGAGATGCCATGGCAGCACGACCACGGGACTGTCTGCTGGGACGTGGGACTGCAGGTACGCGGCGCCCCGATCCCAGGACGCCGGATAGCTGACAGGCGTGACCACCGAGGCCGTGTCCCGAAGTTCCACGAAACCCGCCGGAGCAATGCTGGCGGCCACCATGAGCGCAGCCAGCGGCGGCCCGACCTCGCGGCGGCCAAGCCTTCGTGCCGCCAGCGAGCCGAGGCGCTCGATGCCCTCGGCGCCGAGCACGACCAAGGCCACCAGCCAGAGGACGTCCCACTTCTGCGGCTCCCGATAGGCGGCGACGATCGGGATATGCTGGGCCAGCGTCAGCACCGCCTGACGGCCCCAGGTGACAGCGGTGCTCCCGCTGACGACGATGCCTGCCGCTCCGAGCAGGACGAACCAGGCGCGCGAGGCGGTGAGAAGCGCGCCGGCGATCGCCAGCCCAACCAGGACGATCGTCGCGAGGATCGCCCAGGGAAACTCGAAGTCGGCGACCACGAACCGGCCGATCCGCTCGCTCCACTCGCCGTAGACCCCGGCCAGCGCGGCGAAGACCCCGAAGTGGGGATCCGGTGTCGCGCGGAAGGCGGCGAAATCGGCCGCGCTGAAGGTGGTGACCGTCTTGTACGTGGCGTAGGTCGTGCCGCTGTGATTGATGAAGAAGGGGATGACGCCGTACGTGCTCAGCACCGCGATCGAGATGAGCGCTGCCAGCGTCAACCGTCGTTGTACCGGCTCGCGCCACCTCGTCGCTGCGATCGACAGTCCGATCGCGGTGACCAGAAGAATCCCGACGAAGTTCGCGCTGAACACGACCGTGAGAAGGCCGGCCCCGGCGGTCGCCGCCGCGGTCCTGACCGTCGGGCGGCGTTGCAGCGCCAGCCACGCGGCGACGAAGAGAAAGAGCCCGCCGGTGGCGACGAGAACGCTCCACTGTCCCTCGACGAGCCGGTCGTAGACGAACGGGTTGAGCATCGCCAGCACGCCCACCGCGCACTGGATCCACCATCGCTTGTCTCGCACGAGCACCATCGCCCCGAACCCGCAGATCGCCAGCCCCAGGAAGGCATAGATACGGCCGGTCAGCGCCCCACCGATCGCCCACTGAACAGCGTGCAACGCAACGCTGACCGGTGCGTAGAACGTCCACTGGACGGGCGCGATCCGGGGCCCGAACGCGACGTCCACCTGGAGCAGGTAGCCTGGACCGAAGAGCGCGCGCAGCGGCAGCGCCGCCACCAGCGGCGGTCCCACAGCGGCCCTGATCCAGGCTGCCCGGGTGGAGGTCAAGCGCTCTGTGCGACTGCCTTCAGGATCGGCTCCGCGAGCTCGCGCGTGCAGATCAGAAGGTCAGGCAGCATCGGGTCGGATTGGTTGTAGCGCAAGGGGTCTCCGTTCACGCGCGACACGTGAAGGCCCGCGGCGGCGGCGATCCCCGCGGGCGCTGCCGAATCCCATTCATATTGCCCGCCGGCGTGAAGGTACGCGTCTGCTTCACCGAGCACGACTGCGGCGGTCTTGGCGCCGGCCGACCCCATGGGCACGAGAACTCCGCCGATGAGTTGCGCAACCGACGAGGCCATCGCAGGGGGGCGGCTCCGGCTCACGAGCAGGCGGGGTGCGGACGACGTGCTGGGGCGCGGCCGTGACGGGTCCGCGGTGCTCAGGAGGACGCCGCGGGCCGGGACGGCGACGGCCGCAGCGACGATGCGCTGCTCCGACCAGAGGGCGACGTGCACGGCCCAGTCCGAACGCGAGGGCTCGGAGAACTCGCGAGTCCCGTCCAGTGGATCGACGATCCACACCCGGTCGGCCGACAGCCGGCCCGAGTCGTCGGCCGCCTCCTCGGAGAGGATCGAGTCCGTCGGATACGTCGCGCGGATCGCCTCGACGATCAGGCGGTTCGACTCACGATCGCCCCGCCGGCCGAGCTGCTCGCCGGCGCCTCCGTCGCGCCGGATGGCAAGCAGCAACTCCCCGGCTGCCGAGGCCTGGCGCGCGGCGAAGACGTCTTCGCCGAACCCGTCCTGCGCGCCATCTGATCTGCCCACGGCCCTCGCAGAATAGGCTTCGAGACGCTCGCGATCAGCGGCTCCCGGGAGGTCGCGACGGCCTCGTCAAATGCCGGATGCACGCGAGCCTCGCCGAGGAATCCGCGTTGGTTGAGCCCACCGGCCCCCCTCTGCTAGCATTTGCGTCGCGATCGCTTCGTTTCGGGCAATGAGGGTTCGAGGGAAGATCCGTTGCTCGACCGGAGTTTTGGGGCGTCCGAGCGGTCACGACCGTTATGCGGAGGGTGGTTCAGGTGAGAAGACTCGTCAGGCGGCTCCCAGTGGTGCTCGGGCTGACGCTGATCGCGGCGCTTGCGTCATGGACGGCCATCGACCGATCGCAGTTCGGGCTGGCGCTCGTGAAACACGACGGGACGACCCAGTGCACCCAGAACCCTCTTCCGGCCGGCGAGTACGGCACGGTCGAGGTTCCTGACGGACAGTCCTGCACGATCAATCAGAACGACGTGATCGACCACGACGTCAACGTCGAGGAGGGCGCGACGCTCAACGACGTCGGCGCGAACATCGGTCACAGCCTCAACGCCGAGAAGAACACCACGATCATCGTCACCGGCAGCGGCGGCTACACCGCCGGCAGCCCGGTATCCGCACCTGGCAGCAGCGGCTACGGTGCCGGCAACGCGGTGATCGGCAGCGACCTCAACGCGTCGAGCGGCCCGACGCTGGTGCAGGTGAGCAACCTGACGGCAGGGCACGACATCAGGGTGAAGTCCCTCAACGGGAGTGGCGCGAGCTTCGTCAAGGACTCCTGCACCGGAGAGAACATCGACATCCAGAACGGGTCGAACCCGGCGGGCTCCATCGAGGTGAGCGGGAACAACGGCGTGCAGTGCGGCGCCACGATCGGCGTCAAGCACCGGTTGGTCGTCAAGCACAACCAGCAGATCGTGACGGTCAGCGACAACACGATCGGCGACGGCCTGGCCGTCCAGGGCAACACGCCCGGAGGTGCCACGGTCACCGACAACCATGCGGGCGGCAGCGCCAAGTGCGATGGCAACTCCCCCTTCGTGGGCTCGGGCAACACTGCGGGGAAGAAGCCGAACACCTGCGGGTAGTTGCAGCGATCACGCCCTGAGAAAGGGGCGACCGCGCGCCGTGCGGCGCGGGGTCGCCCCTTGTCTTTTGTGACGTTCATCCGGTGGCGCCTGTCGCGCGACCCCGACGAGCCTTGACTACCGGTGCGCGGGGACTAACATCTGGAGTCAGGTATCGGACCTAGCAGACGGAGGTGACCATCGCGATGAGGACCGTCTGGCAGCGCTTTCGGCACGGTCGAGCGGAGGCCTGAGGCCCGGGAGACCCGGGCCCACCCGAACAAAGGCACCTCGCCAAGGTGCCAGCAAGGGCCCGACTCAGATCGGGCCGCCGTTGCAAACGGCATATCGAAATGGCAAGAGGCCGGCACAGTCCGGCCTCTTTTCTCATCCAGGCGCGCTCGTGCGCCACTCCGTCCTGGCGCGGATGCGGGGCGTTGAGAGCGCAGGATGCGACTCGATCGCAAAGCGCAGCGGGAGATCCGGGGCTCGGCTGATGCCGACGCGTGGCCCGGACACCACGCGGTCGGGCCGGACGCCGCGCTCGATGAACAACCGCGGCGCAGCGCTGCACAGGTCAGCCCCGTTGTCGCCGAGGTCGATATCCAGCCCACGGCACAGGTTCCCCGGCCCGCTCAGGAGGCGGTCGACCGGCAACGGTCCACGCCGGCCGCGCACGACGTCCTCCCCCTCCTCCACCCGAGCCGCGCGCAGCAGCACGGCACCGGGAACGCCGTCGGCCTCGGTCACGACGTTCGCGCAGTGGTGGACGCCGTACGAGAAGTAGACGTAGAGGTGGCCGGGCTCGCCGAACATGATCGCGGCGCGCGGCGTCGGGCCGCGGAAGGCGTGCGAAGCCGGGTCGCTCAGCCCCAGGTACGCCTCCACCTCGATGATTCGTGCCGAGGTCCGGTCGGGGAGCGAGGGGTCTGCGCAGAGGACGCATCCGAGGAGGTCGCGAGCCACCACAACCGTGCTCCGGGCGAAGAAGTCGCGGCCGAGACGCAGTCCTACGTGCGCCACTCCGCGCCCAGCCGCTCCTGCAGACGCCGCGCCACGCCGGTCTGGGCGGCATCGGCCTCGTCGTTTCTGAGCGTGCGGTCGTGTGCGCGGAACGTCAGCCGGAACGTCCAGCCTTTGCGGGCGCCCAGCGACTCGCTCCGGAACTCGTCGTACAGCACCGCAGACTCCAGGAGCGGATCCGGGGCGTCCAGGATGGCGTCTAGCCCGTCGCGCGCCAGTCGCTCGACGGGGACGATCACGGCCAGGTCACGCGTGATGGCGGGGAACTTCGAAGGAGCGGCGAAGTGCGGGACGCGCGGCGTGCGCGGTGCGATCTCGTCGAGGCGCAGCTCGCCGACGACCACTCGCCCGTGGATCCCGAGGGCCTGCAGGGTCGCGGCACTGAGCTCTCCGAACAAGCCCAGGCGCCTGCCCCCCGCCGCCAGCGCGGCGGCCCGGCCTCGCTGCAGCCCCGGGGCCCCTGCCGGCTCGAACGACGGAGCCACCCCGGCGAGATCACGCGCCAACCGGACGAACAGCGCCTGGACGTGGCGAAGGTTTCGGGCGCTCTCGACGCCGTCCTGTCCCCCGGTCTGCACCGCGAGACTGAGCAGCAGCGGTTCCAGCGGCAGCGGCGGCAGCGCGTCGTCCGCGCCGTCCGGAGTGGCTCCCTCGGGGGGCACCACACGCTCGCCGTCCCAGTACACCCGGCCGACCTCGAAGAGAGCGGGTGAGTCGACGCCCGCGTTGACGTTGCCGGCCAGCGCTGCGCAGAGGCCGGGGAGCTGGCTGGTACGGAGCACGCTCCACTCTTCGCTGAGAGGGTTCTGGAGTGGGATCACCCGCTTGCCCTCGCCGAGCCCGGGGACGATCGCCGCGGCTCTGCGGGACGTGAAGGAGAGCGTGATCGCCTCGTCGAACCCCGCTCCGACGCAGAGGTCGCGGACCGGGTCCTCAACGGGCGCCGGGTCCGCCAGCGCGGCGACCACGTGGCGTCGCCCCGGCAGCGTGCTGGGGACGCGCGCGTACCCGAGCATTCGCGCCACCTCCTCGAGGACGTCCTCGGCGATGCGGACGTCGCGGCGAAAGCCGGGCGGGACGACAGCGAGGATCGACCCGTCCTGCTCCACCGCGAACCCCAGGTGCGCCAGCACGGTTGCGGCCTCGGTGGCGTCCACGGGGCTCCCCAGGAGCCCGCTCAGGAAGTCGGCCGTCACCGTGATCGGGGCGGGATCGGGTTGCGGACGCGGTCTCGCCTCCACGACCCCGTGCAGGACGTGCCCGCCGCAGAAACCGGCGATGAGCGCCGCGGACCGGTCGAGAGCCGTGGGAGGGAGTGCGTCGCTGAGCCCTTTCTCGAAGAGCGTCGACGCGTCGGTGCGCAGGTCGTGCCTCCTGCTGGTCGCGCGAATGGTCGGCCCGTCCCAGGTGGCCGCTTCGAGGAGCACCGCCCGGGTGCCGGCATCGACCGCGGTGGCGGCGCCGCCCATGACACCGGCAAGGCTCGCCGCGGTGGCCCCCGCGGCGACCACGATGTCGTCGCCGGCAAGCGTGCGTTCGACCCCGTCGAGGCCGAGCAGGCGCTCTCCGGCGCGCGCCCGCCTGACGACGGTGTCCGCGACCTCCGCTCCGCCCGCGGCGACGAACTTGTCGAGGTCGAACGCGTGCAGGGGTTGGCCGAGCTCGTGCGCGACGTAGTTGGTGACGTCCACGACGGCGTTGATAGGACGCAGCCCGATCGCCTGCAACCTGCGGCGCATCCACTCGGGCGACTCGCCGACGGACACCCCCTCGACGACTCGAAGCGCGAAGCGGATACAGCCCTGCGTGTCCTCGACGCGCAGCTGCGCGCGCAGGTCTGCGGCGGTGGCGGACCTGAACTCCTCCGGCACACTCGCGTCGGGCTCGATCAGCGGCTCGCCGAGCACCGCGGCCAGCTCGCGCGCGATCCCCACGTGACTGAGGCAGTCCGGGCGGTTGGTCGTCACCTCGAGGTCCATGACGGTGTCGAAGTCGAGGACCTCGCAGAGAGGTTGGCCCGGCGCTCCCCTCTCGAGGATGAGGATGCCCGCGGCGTCCTCCCCCACGCCGAGCTCTGCCGCCGAGCAGAGCATCCCGGGCGACCGCTGCCCTCGGATCACCTTCATCGCGATCGGCTCCTCGAGCCCGGGTGGACGCGTCCCCGGCGGCGCGTAGGGGACGAGCGCTCCGCTGCGCAGGTTCTTGGCTCCGGTGACGATGCGTAGCGGGGTCGTGGGGATGCCCAGATCGGCGAGCGACGCCGGCGGGACGGGACCCACGTCGATGTCGGCGAACTGCAGGTTCTGCGAGCCGGGTACGGGGGTGAGCGCCTCGACCCGTGCGACGACCAGTCCGTCACCCTCGGATGCGACGCGCCCCACCTCGGTGCCCGACTCGGCCAGAGCCCGCGCCAGCGAGTGCGCGGGGGCGTCGAGCGTCGCGTAGTCGCGCAGCCAGCGCAGCGAGACCCTCATCAGAGGGGGTGCAGGAAGCGCACGTCGTTGTCGTAGAGAAGGCGCATGTCCCGGATGCCGTAGGCGAGCATCGCGACGCGCTCGATGCCCATCCCGAACGCGAACCCGGTGTACCGCTCCGGATCCACGCCACCGTTGCGCAGCACGTCGGGGTGCACCATGCCGCTGCCCAGGATCTCCAGCCATCCGGACTGCTTGCACAGGGAGCAGCCGCGTCCCGTGCACGCGACGCAGGCGAGCTCCACCTCGAGCGAGGGCTCGGTGAAGGGGAAGTGGTGCGGGCGCCAGCGCCAGCGGGCGTCGGCCCCGAAGAACGAACCGCAGAAGTAGTCGAGCGTCCCCTTGAGATCCGACACCGCGATGCCCTCGTCGATGCACAGCCCCTCGACCTGGTGGAACATCGGCATGTGCGTCGCGTCGTAGTCGCGGCGGAAGCACCTCCCCGGCGCGATGACGCGCTGGGGCGCGCCGCGCTGCAGCATGCTGCGGATCTGCACCGGTGAGGTGTGCGTGCGCAGGAGGCGGGCCTGGTCGATGTAGAACGTGTCGTGCGCGTCGCGCGCGGGATGGCCCGGGGGCTGGTTGACCAGCGTGAAGTTGTAGCGGTCGTACTCGACCTCGGGTCCGGACGCGACCGAGTAGCCGAGCTGGGCGAAGATGCGGTTGATGTCGCGCGCGGCGCGCGTCACGGGGCTGAGCTCGCCTCGGCGAAGCGGCGGCGGCGGCCAGGTGAGGTCCAGCGCCTCAGCCGCGCCGGCCTGCTCCTGCTGCTCGATCTCGAGCGCGCGGCGGCGTTCGGCGATCGTGTCCTCGACGCGGGACATGAGCTCGTTGATGGTCTGACCGAGCTGGCGCTTGGCCGCAGGGTCGGCCATCTTGCCGATGCCGCGCCGGAACGACGAGAGTTGCCCGTCTCCGCGTCCGACGTACCTGGACTTGACGGCGTCGAGCTCGGTGAGGCTGCGCGCCGCGTTGGCCTCGTCGATCGCCGACGCGGCGATCCGGTGGACGTCGTCGAGCGCTATCGCCCCGTCCGAGGCGGTCCGCCCCGGTGTGGCTGTCACGCCTGCGGGGTCGCGCCTCTGGCCAGCTCCGTGAGCTTCGTGAACGACGCCGGGTCCTCCACCGCCAGGTCCGCGAGCACCTTCCGGTTCACCGCGATTCCCGCCTCCTTGAGCCCGTGCATGAATCGGTTGTACGGCAGCCCGTTCTGACGGGCGGCCGCGTTGATGCGCGCGATCCAGAGCGCGCGCATGTCTCCCTTGCGCTGCTTGCGGTCTCGGTACGCGTAGGCGAGCGAGTGCATCACCGCCTCGTTGGCCGACTTGTAGAGACGGTGCCTGCTGCCCTGCATCCCCTCCGCGCGCTCGAGTACGGCCTTGTGACGCGCCCGAGCGGTCATCCCGCGCTTCACTCTTGGCATGACGGCGACTCCCTTCTCACTTCAGGTACGGCGCGAGCCGGATGACGAGCCGCTTGGCGGCGCGGCTGGCCTCGTGCTGGGTGCGGTACTGGCGCTTCCGTTTGGCGCTTTTGTGCTCCAGGAGGTGCGAGCGGAAGGCCTTGCGCCGCATCACCTTTCCCGTGCCGGTGACGCGGAAGCGCTTCTGCGTGCCCTTATGCGTTCTGATCTTCGGCATTGGTGACTGTCCGTGTGGTGGGCGGCTCCGCGCTCACAGCCTGGGCCGCGGCGGGCGGAGGCTGCGCGTTGTTCGTTCGGATCTCCGCCCGCGAATGCTTCTTCGCGAGCGGGCTCATGATCATGACCATGTTCCGCCCCTCGACCAGGGGGGAGCGTTCGATCACGGCCAGCTCCTTGAGCTCGTCCGCCATGCGATCGAGCAGGCGCCGCCCGTACTCCTGGTGCACCATCTCGCGGCCGCGAAACATGATAGTCAGCTTCACCTTGTCGCCTTCGCGCAGGAAGTTCTTGACGTAACCGAACTTGGTCTGGAAGTCGTGCTCCGAGATCTTGGGGCGAAGCTTCATCTCTTTGATGGTGATGATGTTGTGTTCGCGGCGACTCTCCTTGTCCTTCTTCATCGCCTCGAACTTGTAGCGGCCGTAGTCCATGAGGCGGCACACCGGCGGCTGAGCCTGCGGGGCCACCTCGACGAGGTCCAGCTCGCGCTCGATTGCGAGCTGACGCGCCCTCTCGATTGGAACGATGCCTATGGATTCGCCTGTCGTGTCGTCAAAGAGCCGAACAGTGGGGATGCGGATCTGCTCGTTGACCCTCAGCTCTCGGAATGCGATCGGCGAACCTCCTGGCTTCGGATATAAAAAAATGGATAGCGCTCCGCTATCCAGGTCGGTGGCTGGACCTCCAAGGCGAACCCGGGAGGTGAGGTCCGCGGCAACGGACCTGCTTTGCGGCGCCCACGGCGGGCGACCGCCCGCGAGCATATCACGGCGTCTCCGAGCCCAAACCGGCCCCGCGACGATCCGGCGCCGGCGTCCACACGGCGTGGAGAAGCATCTCGACGGCGCCACGCGAGCCGGTCACCGGCGACGGAGCGTGCGCGCGCACGCTCCATCCAGCCAGCTCGACGGCGGCCGCAGCGCTTCGGGCGGCCCGGAGCGCGGACGCCTCGTCGACGGGCGCGGTGGCCAGGCGCAGCTCGAACATCGGCTTGACCAGCCCGACGAGGTCCGCCCCGGGCGCAAGCCTCACACCGCCGAGCTGGCGCACCGCCGAGCCCAGCGACAGGTACGAGACGTCGACCGTGACGACGTCCACCGGTTCCGGGATCAGCGTCTCGTTCAGCAGCGCGACGTTGGTCGCTTCCAGATTGACCACCCGCGGATGCTGGCGCAGCGATCCGAGCAGCTGGCCGAAGCCCGCATCGACCGCGTACACGCGCTTCGCCCCGGCCGCCAGCAGCACGCGCACGAATCCGCCGGCCGCGGATCCCACATCCAGCGCAACGCGCTCCTGCACGGCGATGTGAAACGCGTCGAGAGCCGCCCGGAGCTTTGCCTCGCCGCGGAGCGGCGCGCGCGCCGGGACCGCGAGTGGATCGGACCGCGGCCGGCGGACTACGCGGGCCGTCGCTCGCGCGCCTCGGACGACAGGCGCTCGATCAGCTCGTCCTGGTGCTCGTCGCGCTGTTCTCCCCCGCGCACGTCGCGCACGCGGACGACGCCGTCGCCTCGCTCGATGTCCTTGCGCCCCACCACGACGACGTAGGGCACGCGGCGCAGCTCGGAGTCGCGGATCTTGGCGTTCAGCTGCCCAGCCGTCTGGTTGACCTCGGCGCGCAGACCCGCGGCGCGAGCGCGCTCGATGAAGGCGTTCACGAAGCGCATGACGTCCTCGTTGTCGTCCTGAACCGGCGCCAGCTCGCACTGCACCGGTGCGAGCCAGAGCGGGAGGTGGCCGGCGAAGTGCTCGATCAGCACGCCGATGAAGCGCTCCAGCGACCCGTACATCGCGCGGTGGATGACCGCCGGCGTGCGCTCCTTGCCGTCCGAGTCGACGTACACGCACCCGAAGCGCGCGGGCAGCTGGTAGTCGAGCTGAATCGTGCCGAGCTGCCAGGACCGCCCGATGGCGTCCTCCATCATCACGTCGATCTTGGGGCCGTAGAACACGCCCTCGCCCGCGGCGACCGTATAGCCACCGGGACCCGCGTAGGCGTCCAGCACGCGCACAAGCGCTGCCTCGGCTCGATCCCAGGTGGCGCTGTCACCGAGGAAGTCGTCAGGGCGCGTGCCGAGGCGGAACGAGTACTTGAGGTCGAAGAGGCCGTAGAGATGGCGGGCCAGGTCGAAGACGCGCCCGTACTCCTCCTCGATCTGGTCCTCGGTGACGAAGATGTGGGCGTCGTCCTGCTGGAACTTGCGCACGCGAAGGAGCCCGTGCAGCGTCCCCGACCGCTCGTAGCGATGCAGCACGCCCCAGTCCGCGAATCGAACCGGCAGCTCGCGGTAGCTGCGCCGGCGCAGGTTGTACACGACCATCGCGTTGGGACAGTTCATCGGCTTGGTGCCGTACGTCGTGTGCTCGTCGATGGGTATGAGGAACATGTTCTCGCGGTAGTGGTCCCAGTGTCCCGAGATCTCCCACAGGTGCTTGTCGTTCACGACCGGGGTGGAGACCTCGCGGTACCCGCGACGCTGGTGCTCGGCGCGCGAGTAGTCGAGCAGCGCGTTGAAGACCACGAGCCCGTTCGGCAGCCAGTACGTCATCCCCGGCGCCGTCGCATCGAAGTGGAACAGTTCGAGCTCCTTGCCGATGCGGCGGTGGTCGCGACGCTCGGCCTCCTCGAGCCGGTGCAGGTAGGCGTCCAGCTCGTCGCGCGTGAACCAGGCCGTCCCGTAGATCCGCTGCAGCTGCTCGTTGCGCTCGTCGCCGCGCCAGTACACGCCGGCGACGCGGAGGAGCTTGACCGCCTCCAGCCACCCGGTGTGCGGCACGTGCGGGCCCCTGCACAGGTCGACGAAATCCCCGGTGCGGTACACGCCGACGTCTTCGACGCCCGCGTCCAGCCGGTCGATGATCGCCACCTTGAAGTCCTGGCCGCCGGCGGCGAAGAGGGCTCGCGCCTCGCTCTTCGACACGACCTCGCGCTGGAACGGGATGCGCTGCCGTGCCAGCTCGTTCATCTTCTTCTCGATCTCCGCCAGGTCGGCGTCGTTGAAGTGGCGGCCGTCCGGGAGCCGGAAGTTGTAGAAGAAGCCGTCCTCGATCGGCGGACCCACGTCGTACATGGCGCCGCGAAAGAGCTGGGTGACAGCCGCGGCCATGAGGTGCGCGGCGCTGTGGCGCAGGATCTCGAGCGTCGGCTCAGTGGGGTCTTCTATCGGCGGACCGGCTTCCGCCGAGTCGTCAACCGCTTCGTCGGGCATGAGACAGCGAATTGTACGGGCCGTCCACTTCCGTCAAATCAGGTCGGCGGCGTGGAAGCGCGGTCAGCCGGCGAGCCGCGACATCCCGCCCGGCACGTCCTCGCGTCCCACGCACACGCGCGCCAGTTCGGCCTCGGGATCGAAGGTGCTCACGTTCAGCGAGAGGGTGAGCTGGTGAACCATGGCCAGCGGCCGCGCCTGCGCGCGTCGGGACTGTTCGCGGATTCGCTCCCGGCGCACGGGGTCGAGCGCGCAGCACGCGACGCTGCAGTACTTGGCAGTGGTCTTGTTGACGCTGCGGCTGCACCCGGGCCGGGCACACACTCGCCGGCGCGTGCCACTGCCATCAATCCTACCTGCGCTGCCCATCGGGCGCAGAGTGTACGCCTCGCGATGGAATGGTTGTCAACGGGTGAAACAGCGATTTGCATTTGTTTGTCGGCGGTGGACACACAGTCACTGTGCACACTGTGGACAAGGCCGGTTTCGCAATTCAACAGCGCGCTACAGGCTGTGCACAGCCTGTCGATCTCTCGCGCTCCCGTCGCGGGTCCGCACCGCCGCCCACGGCTCGGCCGTCACGCCCCGTGGCGGGAGCGACGCCTGCGGCCGCGTGGAGGTGGGGTCTTCGCCGGTCGTCGTTCGCTCGCGCTGCGACGACGCGATGTCGCGCCACTGAAATTCGTTTGCCCGTCTAGAGTTTCTTCGCGCGCCGCGACCGACCGTAGGCGAGCAGAGCGCCGAACACCGCCGCGGCGCCCACGGCCAGGAGACCCGCGGGCACGTCTGCGACCACTCCACCACGCTGCGAGTTCGCGCCCGTTCCAGGAACGGATTTCGCCGACGCGGATGCGGCCGAAACCCCCGAGGACGGCGTCGACGCCGGCGGGGTCGCCGCTGCTGCGACCGTGATCGTGGCGTGCATGGCCGCGTAGCCGTGGATCGCGCAGTAGTACACGTAGGTGCCAGCGCCGCTGAAGCTCAGCGTGTACGACTGCCCCTGCGCCAGCGTGCCGCTGGCCGGTCCGCTGTCAGAGCCGGTTCCGCCGCTCACTCCGCACACCGACACCGTGCAGCGCGTCACCGTGTGGCCCGCGCCGTCACTGCTGTTGTTGGTCCAGGTGAACGTCGTTCCCGACGCGCCGCTCGCGCTCTCGGGCGTGTAGCAGTAGCTGCTGCCGCCTCCCGCGCAGCTGCCCGTCGTGATGGTGACGGCCGTGCTCGCGCCGGCTCCGCTCGCCAGCAGCGCACCCGATGCGACTGTGAACGCGAAGCCAACCGCGACGAGGGTCGCCGACCCTCTCCTGCCTGTGTTTGCTCGCCTGATGCGGACGTGCATGTCAATGAGCTCCCATTCTGTGCGCCGACAGCAGCGCTCCGATTCTCGTCGATGCGGTCACCACGATCGTCCCGTGCATCGTTGCGTAGCCGTGGACCGCGCAGTAGTAGAGGTATGTTCCCGCTCCGCTGAACGTGAAGCTGTACGTCTGGCCGGGGCCCACCGTGCCGCTCCCCGGACCGTGGTCGGGTCCGGTGCCGCCGTCGGCGCCGCTGCAGGCCGAGGGCGTGCACCTGGTGACCGTGTGGTCGGCGCCGGTGGTGTTGGTCCACTTCACGGCGGTGCCCGAGCTCGCGTTGTCCATGGGCGGATCGAAGCAGAACATCGGGCTGGTGCAGCCGTTGCTGCCGCCGGTGTCGATGCTCACCGACGACGACGCGCCGCTGACGGTGAGCGACGCCGCCGGGCTGTAACCGGTCGCCTTGCCGGACCCCGAGTTGCGCAGCCGCGATCGGAAGAAGTAGTGACCGGCGCCGTGGAACTGGGCGTCGCCGCTACCGAACGCCTGTGACCTCTGGCTCGTACCGGTGGCCGTGGTCCACGCCGCGTAGCTCGGCGTGCAGGGAAGCGTCGCGCAGAACGCGAGCTGCGCGTCGATCACCACCGGCGACGCCGGGACGGCCGAAGCGAACGTGATCGTGAACGTCGTCGCGGTGGTGCCAGACGCCGGAGCAGCCGTCTCCGCGACCGTCAGCGAGCCCGTGTGCGCCGTGGCGAGCGGATCGTCGTAGCCGTACGACCCCGCGGCCGTGACGACAAACGCGTAATAGGTGACCGACGACCGCGGGCCGGACCCGAAGAGGCTCAACCCCGAGGTGTCCGCCACGCCGGACGAGCGCGGCCCGGTGAAGATCCACTCGACGTGAGCGCCCTGAGCTGTCTCGCGAGACTTGGGCGCGAAGCCCGCCGCGGTGTCGAGCACGTACGACGTGCTCGA
>Ga0307477_10000253_pt1 | contig 70817 bp, 55 predicted proteins | sample atmos_gasesECM2C_FD_203316 | JGI IMG/M metagenome (GOLD analysis project Ga0307477, IMG submission 203316) | Hardwood forest soil microbial communities from Morgan-Monroe State Forest, Indiana, United States - atmos_gasesECM2C_515 | ecosystem: Environmental > Terrestrial > Soil > Temperate...
CTTCATACGAACGGTCTTGTTGGAACGCGAAGACGTCTCGATCGTCAACCTCGACGCGCTGACGTATGCCGGGAATCCGGCAAATCTCGCGGACGTGGAGAACCACGCGCAATATCACTTCATCAAAGGCGACATCTGCGATGCCGAAGCCGTTGCGGGCGCCTTCAGCCGGCCGATCGATGCGGTGATAAATTTCGCAGCCCAGAGCCACGTCGATCGGTCCGTCTTCGAACCCGAAGCCTTCCTGCGCACCAACGTTCTCGGCACGCACGTGCTCCTCGAGGCGGCTCGCCGCGCGAACGTTGCTCGCTTCTTACAAGTTTCTACCGACGAAGTATATGGGGAGATCGCCGAAGGTTCATCGCTGGAAACCGATCCGTTACTGCCGCGTTCGCCCTATGCCGCCAGCAAAGCGGGAGGGGATCTTCAAGCGCTGGCCTACGGAGCGACCTACGGTACGCCGGTCCTCGTAACTCGCGGCTCGAACACGTACGGTCCGTACCAGTATCCGGAAAAGCTCATCCCGCTCTTCGTCACCAATCTGCTCGAGGGAAAATCCGCTCCCCTGTACGGTGACGGACGCCAAATCAGGGATTGGATTCACGTCGAGGACCACGTGAGAGGCATTCTTCACGTTTTGGAGCGGGGCCGAGTGTCGAACGTTTATAACGTCGGCGGCGGCAATCCCAGGCAGAACAAGGAGATCGCGCGGAGGCTGGCCGTTCTGAGCGGCCGTCGATTCGAAACGCACGTCCGGCACGTGCAAGATCGTCCGGGACACGATCGCCGCTATTCGATCGATTGCACGAAGCTGAGCGAGTTGGGCTGGACCCCGCAGCGCAAATTCGATGAGGGGTTGGCGGAAACGGTAGCCTGGTATCGCGACCACGAAGACTGGTGGCGGCCGCTCAAAGACCGGCTTACACCGGACTACGCGTCGCGCTTCGCCACGCTGAGTTGAGAGCGATGCGATGAAGGGCGTCATCCTTGCCGGCGGGCTTGGATCGCGGCTCTGGCCGCTCACCAAGGTGACCAACAAGCATCTGCTCCCGGTCTACGACCAGCCGATGGTTTTTTTCCCGCTTCAGACGTTGATTCGGGCCGGAATCAGGGAGATCATGATCGTCACCGGCGGCGGCTCGGCCGGAGACTTTCTGCGACTGCTCGGCAACGGTCGAGAGTTCGGCCTCAAACACCTCGATTATACGTACCAGGAGGGCGAAGGCGGAATCGCCGATGCGCTGCGTCTTTGCGAGTACTTTTCGGGCGGCGGTCCCCTGTGCGTGATCTTGGGCGACAATATCGTCGAATCCGACATCACCGTTTATAAGGAACGCTACCAGCGCCAGGGGAGCGGGGCGCGCGTCTTGCTCAAAGAGGTTGCCGATCCCGAACGTTTCGGCGTCCCCGAGATCAGCGGCGAGCACATCGTCAACATCGAGGAGAAGCCGAAGGTTCCCAAGAGCCGCTACGCCGTTACGGGCATCTATTTCTACGACGCGCGCGTCTTCGATTTCATTCGAAATGCGAAGCCCTCAGCCCGCAACGAGCTCGAGATCACCGACGTCAACAATGCGTACATCCAAAGCGGCAGCCTCTTCTTCGACGTACTGGAAGGCTGGTGGACCGACGCGGGTACCTTCGAGAGTCTGCACCTCGCCGCCACCCTCGTCGCAGACCAGCGGCGCAAGCAATCCTAAATTGATTCGTTTTTCTGCAGAAGGTGTAAGAAACCGCGCGCCAATCCGATAGTGTAGCAGACGTCGAATGCAGGTTGCAGCGCCGCGAACAACGCGAACTCCGAACCCGTCATCTTGATGTGCCGCAGGTATTTTTGAAAGAGCAACGCCTTGACCACGACGAGGCCGCCCAGGATGGCGAGCGCCGCGGCGGTCCACGCCATCGCAAGCAGCGCGGCCGCGGCGAGATAACCGCCCGTCGAAAGCACTTGTGACGCGCGCAAGATGACGCGCATGCGCCGGTTCCGCCCGGCCCGCTTCCCGAAGACGCCGCTGAAAGTTTCGCGCGCTCGCAGCAGTATGTACGGGTGCGTTTTTCCGTAGAGGTGCTGCTTGACCAGCAATCGCCTGATCGAGCTTTGCTCGCTCGAGAGCGAAAGAAAATAAACGAGTTTAGGCGCCTGGTAGACGTTGTATCCAAGTTCCCTGAAACGTCCCGAAAGGACTTGATCTTCGCCCGAGACGCGCAGGCTCGTGTCGTAATAGCCGGCGTCCCGTATCGCCTTCAAGCGGAACGCATCGCAGCGCCCTTCCGCGAAGCCCGTGTAAATGAGTTCTTCCGGATCCTGGACGTGGCGAAGTTCCTGCGGAGGAAAAATGTCCTGAATGTTTTCGATCAGGTTGACTTTCTCTTCGAACGGAATCTGCGTGCGTGAAGCGGGCTGGCCGGTGATGGCCGCGGCGTCGGGATAGCGCTCCATGAGCGAAAGCATCTCGGCGATGAACGTCGTCGAGCCGAAACGGCAGTCGTACTGAAGGGTCAGAACGTACTCCGTTTCGCAAACGCGCAGCGTCCTATTCAAGGTTTCGGCGAGCCCGAGATTCTGACTGTTTTTCTGGACGCGAATGTGTGACGGGTTGCCGCGCGCCGCCAAGACCAGCTCGAGAATGGCGACGGTCGCGTCGCTCGAACAATCGTCGATGAAGATCGCGTCGAACCAATCCGGCTCGTTGGGATGGTCGGGGCGAACCTGCGCGAGCACCATGTCCACCAGATCGACGACGTTCGTAGCCGCATTGAACAGCGTGATGATCAAGCTGATCTTCGCGGCCGCCTTGTGCGGCGTGCCGTCGTGAACGGTCCGGTCCAGGTCCTGCAACGAAATAATGGGTCCCCTTTTTTGACATGGGGAGTGACTCGGCACGAAAGCCGGGCCCTACTAATTAACCGCTTCCGCCGCCTGGCCTCTCGGGGCGCCAGTCGCTCTGTCACGCTGAGCGCAGCGAGCGCAGCGAGCGCAGCGAGCGCAGTCGAAGCGCAGACGGGGCTTGGAGCTCCGGTGGCCCTTCGACTCCGGCGCTTCGCGCCTTCGCTCAGGGTGACAAGCGGCGCCTTCGCTCAGGGTGACAAGCGGCGCCTTCGCACAGGGTGACAAGCCGCGCCTTCGCTCAGGGTGACAAGCCGCGCCTTCGCTCAGGGTGGCAAGCCGCGCCTTCGCTCAGGATGACAGGCCGCGTCTATTCCTTGAAGTCGCTAGGCTTGAGTTCCTCGATGAACTTCTTGAAGCGCGCGGTGTCTTCGGCCTCGGCTTTCTTGTCGGTGACGGTTTCTTCGAGGACGATCTTGTCGGAGACGTAGATCGGCGCTTGCATGCGCAGCGCCAGCGCGATGCCGTCGGAAGGGCGCGCGTCGATTTCCTGGGTGTCGCCGTTTTGGCGCACGACCAGCTTCGCGAAAAAGGTCGAATCCTTGATGTCGTAGATCACGATCTGCTCGAGCGTCGCGTGCATCGATTCGAGCATCGTGCGCATCAGATCGTGCGAAAGCGGCCGGGGAACTTGCGTCCCCTCCAGTGCCAGCGCGATCGCCGTCGCTTCGAACGGTCCGATCAAGATCGGGAGATAGCGCTTGCCGTCGAGGTCCTTCAGGATGACGACGGGGTCGTGGGTGAGGAGGTCGATGCCGAGTTTGTCGACCTTCATTTGCCGCATACTACGAAAATCCGACGTGTCCAGGACGAATCCTGGCAGGACACGAACGGCGGCGTTCGCTTATGGCACTCTCTTGCGGCATCGTCGGGCTTCCCAACGTCGGGAAGTCGACCATTTTCAACGCCTTGACACGCTCGACGGCGCTAGCGGCGAGCTATGCGTATGCCACGATCGAGCCCAACGTCGGCGAGGTGCAGCTCCCAGACGAGAGGCTGAAGGTCCTCGCCGAGATCGTGCACTCGAACCGCATCGTCCACGCGACGACTCGCTTCGTCGACATCGCCGGCTTGCCGCAAGGCGCGAGCACCGGTGCGGGTCTCGGCAACGCGTTTCTGAGCCACATTCGAGAAACCGACGCGCTTGCGATGGTCTTGCGGTGCTACGAGGCCGACGAGTCCGAAACGCTCGAGGGCGGCGTCGATCCGGTCCGGGATGCCGAGATCGTCGATATCGAGATGGCGCTCGCCGACCTGGCATCGCTTGCCAAACGGATCGAAAGGCTCGGGCGAGAAGCGCGCGTCAACCCGAAGCTCGCCCCGCAAGTCGAAGCGGCCGACCGGTTGCGCAGCGCGCTCGAATCGGGGACGCCGGCCCGCCGTTTCGCGGAAGGCTCGGAAGAACGCGCGCTCGCGCGCGAGAGCTTCTTGCTGTCGGCCAAACCGCTGCTCTACGTCGCGAACATCGACGAAGCGCAGATCGGGAATCTGGGACCGCCGGCGCAAGCCGTCTTCGCACTCGCGGAACGCGAAGCGAGCCGGGCGATCGCAATTTGCGGGAAGGTGGAAGCCGAGCTGGTCGCCCTCAGCGAAGACGACGCCGCGACTTTTCGCAAAGAGCTGGGGATCGATCGCAGCGGACTCGACCAGCTGATTCTCAACGCGTACGATTTGTTGGGTCTGATGACGTTTCTGACCGCGGGCGAAAAAGAAGTGCGCGCCTGGCCGATCGCGCGCGGGACGAAGGCGCCGCAAGCCGCCGGAAAAATCCACTCCGACATCGAGCGCGGCTTCATCCGCGCAGAGATCGTCTCGTACGACGACTACGCGCGGCTGCGCACGATGGAGGCGCTGAAATCCGCCGGCCTCGTGCGCCTCGAGGGCAAAGACTACGTCATGCAGGAAGGCGATGTCGTCAACTTCCGCTTCAACGTTTGAGGGCTACGGCGCTGCTGCGATCGGGGCGGCCGCGATCGCGCGACATTGCGTCGCCGGGTACGGCGAGCGTTTCGCCTCCGTGGAAAACGCTGCGCCTCGGAAACTGCACGGGCGCCTCGGCATCACGCCTCGGCTGGTGCAGGCGCCCCGCTCCGCAACGTCGCGCATCGCGTCCGCCTCTCCGGGAGTACCGAGTGCCTCGTGTCGTAGGCTGTCGTCACGCTGAATCGAAAGAGTCGGCATGGCTGCTGAACGCATGACTGCGTCGTTGCCCCCTCTGCATGGGATCAAAGTGCTCGAACTCGGGAGTTCGGTGGCGGGGCCGGCTGCAGGCAGGCTGTTGGGGGATCTGGGTGCCGAGGTCTTCAAGATCGAGCCGCCCGAAGGCGATCAATTGCGCACCTGGGGTGAGCTCGCGCCCGACGGAACGTCGTGGTGGTTCAAGTCGCACAACCGCAACAAGAAGCTGCTCTCGTTCGATTTGCGTGACGCCGGCGACGTCGCGCTGGTGAAGAAGATTGCGCTCGCGTGCGACGTCGTGCTCGAAAACTTTCGACCGGGGTGGCTCGAGAAAAAGGGTCTAGGCCCGAAAAGTTTGCGGGCGGAAAAGCCTGAGTTGATCTACGTCTCGATCAGCGGCTTCGGTCAAGATGGGCCGTACGCGAGCCGGCCCGGTTACGGCAACATCGCCGAGTCGATGGGCGGTTTGCGCTACATCTCGGGCGATCCCGAGGGGCCGCCGATGCGGCTGGGGATCAGCATCGGCGACGAGCTCGCCGGCCTCCACGCCGTCGTCGGCGTCCTCGCCGGATTGGTCGCGCGCGGCCGAGACGGCCGCGGTGACGCCGTCGACGTCTCGCTCATCGAGAGTTGCTTCGCACTACTCGAGGCGACGCTCCCCGAATACGCGCACGCCGGCAAGATCGCTCGCCGCATGGGCAACCGCTATTTGCGCGCAGCGCCGAGCGGCGTCTATCCGACGCGCGACGGACATTGGCTCGCGATCGGCGGGAACAGTCAGGGGATCTTTCGGCGCTTAACCGCGACGATGGGCAAACCGGAACTCGCCGCCGATCCGAAGTTCGCAACCAACCAAACGCGGATGCTGAACATCGTCGAACTCGACGAACACATCGAAGCTTGGACGCGCACCGTCGCTTTGGACGAAGCGATGAAGCAACTGGCGGCGGCCGAAGTGCCCGCGGGCCCCGCGATGTCGATCGCCGATATCGTCGCCGACCCGCACTTTCAAGCACGCGGCGCGATCGCGAGCATCCAGGATGACGATGGTACGCAAGTTGCGACCTACGGTCCGATGCCGCGCTTCGCCGGCCATCCGTCGCGGATGGGGCGCGCCGCCGGCAAGATCGGGCGCGATCGCGAAGCGGTCTTACAGGAACTGGAGCGGAGCGAGGCTTCAAATCGCGTTACCCTCGTCGACGTCAGCGCGCGCGACGGTTTCCAGGACGAGCCGTCGTTCGTCGCGACGGCCGACAAGCTCGGCGTCGCCGAAGCGCTGTACGCGGCGGGCGTCGACCACATCGAGATCACCTCGTTCGTTCATCCGCGCTGGGTGCCGCAACTCGCGGATGCCGACGAGTTGGTGCCGCGCCTCGCGCAGGGGCCGCGCTATTCAGTCCTGACGATGAACGTTCGCGGTCTCGAGCGCGCTATCGCAGCATTCGCCGCCGGCGGCTTTGCGCCGGGGACGTGGGATGCGATCTTCGTAAGCTCGGCGAGCCCGCGTCATGCCATGGCCAACAACAATCGCACGATCGACGAAACGCTAGCGAACTTCGATGACGTCGCGGCGCTCGCGCGAAGTGCCGGCATCGCGCTGCGCGGCGGGCTCGCCTGCGCGTTCGTCTCGCCCTGGCCCGGCGAAGAGCGCATCGAAACCGCGCGAGTCGTAGAGATCGTGCAACGCTTCGCCGGCGGCGGCGTGAACGGTGTGACGATCGCCGACACCGTCGGTTTCGCCGACCCGCGCACCGTCGCGAAGACCGTCGCCGCCGTCCGCGACGCTACCGGTATAGCGCTGTCGCTGCACCTTCACGACGCGCACGGTTATGCGCTCGCGAACGTCTATGCGGGACTCGAAGGAGGCGTGCGTTCGTTCGAGGGTGCACTCGCCGGCCTCGGCGGCTGCCCCTGGGCGCCGGGTGCGCCGGGCAACCTCGATCTCGAGAAGCTCAACGGCTTCCTCGCCGATTGTGGCTTCGATTCCGGGGTCGACCCGAACAAACTCGCAATCGCCCGCGAGCGCGTGCGCGCCTCGCTCGCGAGGGCGACGCCGATCGCTCGAGAGGTCGAAACGGCCGGCCGATAGCCAGGTGTAGTCCCGCGCGCCGATGGAGAAGATGACCCCATGCTGACCGCCGCCCGCGAAGTCTCGGTCTTCGGAGACGCGATCGCGTATTTTAATGAAGCAGCTTCGCTGCTCGACCTCGATTCGGGGATGCGGCGGCTGCTCACCCACCCGTCGCGTCAGATCATCTTCTCGATCCCGTTCCAACGCGACAACGGCGAACTCGAAGTTTACACCGGCTATCGCGTGCAGTACAACTTCGCGCGCGGGCCCGCCAAGGGCGGGATTCGCTATCACCCGGGCGTGACGCTCGACGAGGTCACGGCTTTGGCGTTCTGGATGACCTGGAAGTGCGCCGTCGTCGACCTTCCGTTCGGCGGCGGAAAAGGCGGCGTGACCTGCGATCCGGGGACGCTCTCGAGCAAAGAACTCGAACGGATCACGCGGCGCTATGCCGCCGAACTGGTCGAAGTGGTCGGGCCCGACAAGGACGTCCCCGCGCCCGACGTCGGGACGACGCCGCAAGTCATGGCGTGGTTCATGGACACCTACTCGATGCACATGCGCCAGCACACTCCGGGCGTCGTCACCGGAAAACCGCTGGCGATCGGCGGCTCGCGCGGACGCGTCGAAGCGACCGGCCGCGGCGTGTCGCTCGTCACGCTCGCGCAGTTGGAAGAGATGAAGATTCCGGTCAAGGGTGCGCGCGTCGCCGTGCAGGGTTTCGGCAACGTCGGCTCGATCGCGGCGCGGATGTTCTCCGATCGCGGCTGCAAGATCGTCGGAATCTCCGACGTCACCGGCGGCTATTCCAACGAGCGCGGCATCGACGTCGCCGGCGCGATCGCGTACTCGCAGGAGCACCATTCGCTCGACGGCTATCGCGGCGGAGAACGCATCGGCAACGGCGAGTTGCTCGAGTTGCCGTGCGAAGTGCTCGTCCCCGCGGCGCTCGAGAACGTGCTCAACGTTACGAACGCTCCACGCATTGCGGCGAAGTTGATCGTCGAAGGCGCGAACGGTCCGACGACGCCCGAAGCCGATCACATCTTCGGACAGCGCGGCATCGTGGTCATTCCGGACATCCTGGCGAATGCCGGCGGTGTGACGGTTTCGTATTTCGAGTGGGCGCAGGATCGCGCCGGCTATTTCTGGCGCGAGTCGGAAGTCAACGAGCGGCTGGGCGAAGTCTTGCTCGAAAACTTCAAGCGCGTGCGCGACGTCGCGGCGCACCGGCACGTTCCGCTCCGCACCGCGGCGTACATCTTGGCGATCGATCGCGTCGTCCAATCGATGAACGCGCGCGGCGTGTACGCGTAGCCGCGATCGAACAATTGGGTCCCTTCCTCAAGAGATACTCGGGTCTGCTCGTCGTCGTCGCGCTGGCCGTCGTGCTCTTCGGCTCGCTGGCGGTTGGTTACGTTCGCGATTCACTCCAAGCCCAGTCGAGCCGAATCGTCGAAGCGGAAGCCAATCCGAGGCTGCGGCGCGCGATCGATTTCGTGAAAGACTCTCCGCTCGGGCAAGGGCTCAAGAAACGCAATCCGACGTTCGTATGGCAACCCGACCGCTACTTGACGCCGGACCAGAGCGACGTCGGGAAGATCTTCATCGTCTGCCTGTGTAACGACAAGGGCAACGGGTGGCGCTGGGAAGTGAACACGCAAACGGGGGCGGTCGTCCTGATCAACGAAACGCCCGCCCTCCAGCGCAAGTACCGTCTCCATAGGGTGCCGCCGCCCCCACGCTGATGCGAGGTTCGCGCCCGGCGGGCGGCGTATATTTCTTGATCATGCCGCGCGCCGTATCGTCACGTCTCTTCGTCGCGCTCACCTTCGCCGGACTCGTCGCCGCTTGCGGTGGGGGGGGTGGGGGTTCGTCGTTCGTAGGCGTGGGCAGCTCGCCGAGCCCCACGCCGACCCTCGCGCCTACCCCGACCGCGGCACCGACGCAATCCTCGCAGTCGTGCGGGGTCGCCGTGACCTTCAGTGCAACCGGCGCCCCGTGGACGGTGCTCGTCAACAGCGCTGCGGCGACGTCGATGGAATTTGATAATGGCGCGACCCAGGACTTGGCCGTCTCTCACTCAGGCTCGAGCGGAGCGCTTACGGCCACTACCGATCAGCCCAGCGTCGTCTGGCTCCTGCAAGCCGATGGTGTTTCGTTCGGTCCGTCGAGGACGCTGACGCCCTCGGCGGCCGGCGGGACCGTCCATTTCTTCCTTGCGCCGAATTCCTGCGCCGGTAGTGCCGGAATTACCGTAACCGATGCCTCGGGTGGCTCCGTGCGGGTTCCCGCCTCCGTCGTCGCCATCAATTTCATCATTCACTGACCGCTCGTTAGGGCTTCATTAGAACGGGGCCGGCCGCTCGGAAACTTCGTCACAGAGCGAGGGGAGCGCGCGTTGGCGACGAACCGCGCTGGCATGGAAGGAACGCCGCGTTTCCGCAGCGTCCCCTTGGGACGTTTTCTCTTCCGGGCTATGCGAAGGCTATCCGAGCAGGTGATTTCGCCCTCGGCGGCACCCGGCCGTGCTTCCACTTCTCTCCTAAAAATTGTATGGAGGATTCATGCAGCTTAACAAAGTCTGGACACTAGCGGCCATAGGGTTGCTGGCGGTCGCAGCGGCATGTTCCGGTGGGGGCTCCCGCTCGACGCCGCTGGTTCCGAACAATCAAGGGCCTGCGCCGAATTCTGCAGGGAAGAACCTGCAGTTGCATTTCACCATTCAGGGTCCGTCGTCGCAATCGGCGGCGCGCTCTTTGAAATACATAAACGGCAACATCTTTGGCGGGGTCGTGACCATTACGGGCGCGAGCCCGAGCCCCGGGCCGACCGGGACGACGCTGCTCGATCAAGAGCAATTCGATCTCAGCGGTCCGCCGAACTGTAACACCAGTGGATTGCCGAGAACGTGTACGTTCTACGCCAGTGCGAAGGCCGGCCTCGACAACATCGAGTTGGACACGTACGATAACACCCCGAACAATCCGGGACAGATCGCGACGCCGTCCGTGAACCCGACGCCTTGCAAGACCAAGGAACTCGCGTTTCAAACCGGCGGCCCCAGCTCCTGGGTTGCCAATAATTGCATCCAGGTCGCATCGGCGCACGCTCTCTCGGTCGCAATCGCCAGGGGCGTGACGATCACTGCCGGCGTCAACAACGTTACGCTGATCCTGCAGCCGATCGCCGACTCATTCCAAATCAACAATCACGCCGTGTACGACATCTTCACGAACGGACTGTGCGACCCCGAACTGCCGAATCCGGCGTCGGGCTTCACAAACGGCGGCCCGGCCAACGTTCCGGAACCGTTCACGTGCAGTGAGGATAAGTTCGGATCGGTCCTCAACGACGTAACGGGGTCGGGCGGCGCGACCGGACTTGGAAACGGCAATGGCGGGCCGAGCGGCGGTGGTCTTGCCACGAGCACGACGGGCCGTCCGAATTTGGTGGTCTCGATCAACGGCAACCAAGCCAACGCGTTTGGCGTCGTTCAGATCGGCCCGGGCAACGCTGCGCCGGGGATCAACAACAACTTCATCCAGCCGGAAGACGGCTCGCGCTCACCGGAGCTCGGCCAGAACGGATCACCCGGCATCACCTGCCTCAACGGGGCGGACAACTGGTACAACGCCTTCGACGTCTATTTGTACGAAGGCGGTTCGCTCCAAACCGGATTCACCACGACCGGGCAACTCTACAAGAGGCCGTGCGGTGGATCGTACGCATCGGTCGCGACCAACCCCGGATTCCAAACCGATACCGAGGTCTCGACGGATGACCAATACGAAGAACTCTACACCGGTCACGGCGCAGTCGGCACGTTCAACGCCAACGGCACGGTCTCGTGCGGCGGCGAAGGTAACGGTTGCGGACCGTACTTCGGCGTGATCAACTTGCGCCCGCACTCGATCGACACGGCCTCGGGCCTCGGCCCGCTCCCGGTCATCTGCACCGGCTGCGAAGCTCCCTCGCCGGGTAACGACCCGCCGGGCGGCCTCGGGGTTGGTTACGGATGGAGTGCAGCCGATTGGCGTCAAGTCAGCTCCGACATCTCGCCGCTGTACGGCGTGGTCGTTTCCGACAGCCGCTGCGGCAATCCGACCACGTTCGCTGCCGTGCCCTGCGGCGGAACGCTCCCGGCCAACGACGACACCGGGAATGGTCACAACGCAACCATGGTTCTCGGCGGCCCACAAGAGCTGGGGATCATCGTCGCGGCCCAATTCTGGCCACCGACGGGGACCGCCGGTCAAGCCTACACGCTCACTCTGTCCGCCGGTTGCCCCACCGATGCCTCAACCGGCATCGCGGGTGGCGGCCTCAGAGTGTTCGTGCCGAATAACGGCTTCAACTACCTGTCCCAGTATCCGGGATTCACCGACAACGTCGGCAAGCTGACGTGGGGCGGCCAGATCTTCGTGATCCAAGCCGGTCGCGTGCTCTTCACCACCGCGGCGAATTGCTTCGCGATCATCGGCGACGGGAGCGGGATCTTCACCAACTCGAACGTCAACCCGACCAACGGTCAGATCTTGATCAGCAGCCCGACTGCGGGCAGCGGGTTCGGGACGGTTATAATCTAGCCTAAGGTCAAAGTCCAACCCCTTCGGTAAGGGAACAACGGTGGGGGAGAGCGGTAACGCTCTCCCCCATCATCGTTTTTGCGACGGCAGACGCATGCGTTCTCCAAAGCCGCGCTAACGGCGCGGCTCGCCGTACGCGCCGAAGATCAGTTCGGATAAGGTGCAGTGGAAGTCGGCCGCATATTGCGGGCGCGCGTACACCGCGAATCCGCCGGTCAAGCCGCGACACACCGGAGCGTAGGCGATCCGGCGGGCCGCCGGGCTGCTGCGAATCTCGACCGCCAAACCCTGCCGAACGCGCGGCGGCACGAAGAACGGACCGAATACGACGACTTGCGGCGGTGTGGTCCAGTCGAAGCGTTTCAAGAGAATATTGCGCAGGCCGGCGTCGCTGGCCGGCAGGTGCGCATCTGCGGCCAGATCGACTTCCGGCGCGAACTCGTAGGGAAAGACGATCGCATCGGGACCGATGCTCGAGCGCAGCCAGTCGCCGAGGTTGACGACGCCGATCGCGCGCGAAGAAAAGGACTGCGCGAAAAAGAGCGTGCGCTGGGCGGTGACCGCGCTCAGCGCGAGCGCGCCGGCCAGCGGCAGCAACCGCCAATTGAATTGCGGCTGCGGTAGTCCGAACGACGCAATCGCCATCGTGAGGGGTGGAATCGACGGCAAGAAGTAGTGCTCGGCGAACTTCGGCGGGATCGCAGTGCCGAGCAACGCGCAGCCCGACCAGATCAGCGCAAACCGTGATGCCGGGCCGAGCGGACGCCGCGCGACGACGAGCAGCAACAGCACGAGCGCGCCGATCGCCGGTCCGAGCGCTTGGTCCCTGAAGGTCACCTGAAGTTGCGCGAAGTCGATCCCGGGCACGCCGTATTGAGGAAAGTTGAGCCCGCCGCCGCCGCTGGTTCCATACTCGCGCCACACGGTCCAAAAGAAATCGAAGACCGAGGTTCCGAATGACGCGAGCATCCACAGACCGTACAGCGCCAGCATCGCGGCGAAACCCGCGATCGCGAGGAGTCGCTCGCGGCGCGCGATCGGCTGGAGCAGGATCGGTAGAGCCGTTAAAGCTGCGGGGAACCAAAAGGTCGTCGCGAGCGCGAGCGCGGCGCCGGCCCACACGTTGCGCGCGCAGGCACTCAGATAGAGGCCCAAGACAATGAAGAAGACCGCGTAGTGCTGCGCGTAGCCGAACTGCGGGAACGGCAGGCTGAAGAACGCCGCGAACAAAAACGTCCCGAGCGCCCAAGCCTCGATCTTCCAGCGGCGCAGCATGAGCGCGAAGAGCACGATCGCGCCGGCGTTGACCGCCGCCTCGGCGTAGGTATGGAGCGCGTAGTCGTCGCCGAAGAGGCGTTGCCAAAGCTCGTTGACGACGAAGATGCTCGGCGGTTTGACGTCGAGCAAATCGGCGTACAGGCGCTGTCCGTGGAGCATCTGCCGGCCGAAGTACTCGAAGAGCGCCGGGTCGTTGATCGGGAAGGGCGGCGATTTGAGCGCGGAAACGACGACGGCGAGCGCGCTCAGGCCCAGCCAACTCCAATCGGAGCGTTTCACGAACCGGGAGTAAGCTTTAGTTGCGCGCAGTCAAACGTGCGGACGAGGCTTGGAATCGCGAACACGGCGAACGTTCCGGTGCGCCCGGCGCACACCGGATCGAAGGCGAGGCTCCCTCGTTTCGCGATCAAGCGCTTCGACGGATCGACGTTGGGCGGGATAAAGCGCGGCCCGAAGACGACGATCTGCGGCTGCTGCGTCCAGTTCAGGCGCTCATCCGAAATCGTCAGCAGGCTGACCGGATCCGGGAGGCGCGCGTGCGCGGCGAGGTAGAGCTCGGGGAGGTAGTCGTCCGTATAGATCGTTGCGTCGTTGCCGGCGCTCGAGCGAATCCAGTCACCGAGGGTCACGAGATTCGCTCTCCAGCGGTCGACGTTCGTCCGATAAGCCACCGCATCGTGCGCGGCGAAGCCAAGAAAACCGAGCGCCAAGAGCGCGGCGACCCACGCGAGCGGCCGGCGAGCGAAACTCTTCTTTGTGAGGCCGAACGAAGCGATCGTCATCGCAAACGCGGGCGTGAGCGGCAGGAAGTACGGCTCGAAGAAATCCGGCGCCGTTCCGGCAAGCGCGCAAACCGACCAGATCAATCCGAAGCGCGCCGCCGCGTTCAGCGGCCGGCGCCAAGCGATGACGAGGATGAGCGCAAGCGCGCCGGCGGCCGCGCTGAGCGGCGCTTGAAAGACGTGCACTTTGCTGAGCGTGAACGCTGCCGCGCGCTCGGACCAGAGCCGGGCGACGTCGCCGAAGTATTGCGGACCGAAGAGCGCGAGCAAGACGAGCGCATAGAGGGCAAGCGTGAAGAACAGCCCTGCCACCAAGACGATGCGCTTTCGCGCCGTAGTGGGCTGCAACAAGATCGGAAGGCACGTTAGCGCTGCCGGAAGCCAAAACGTCGTCGCGAGTCCGAGCGCTGCCCCGGCCCAAAGCGGCCGGCCCCGCGCGCTCAGATAGAGGCCGAGAACGATGAGGAAGACCGCGTAGTGCTCGGCGTAGTCGAACTCGGGATACGGAATGGTGAAGAAGGCTGCGAACAGGAACGTTCCGAGCGCCCACGCGGCGACGTTCCAGCGCCGCAGGAACAGCGCGAAGAGCGCGATCGCGCCGGCGTTGACGAGCGCTTCGGCGAGCGTGTGTAACAAGTAGTTCTGACCGAAAAGCCATTGCCAGAGCGCGTTCACGGCGAAGATGCTCGGCAGTTTCACGTCGAAAACGTCGGTATAGAACTGCCGGCCGTGGATCATCGCCCAGCCGAAGTACTCGAAAAGCGCAGCGTCGATGGTAGGAAAGGGCTGCGCCTTGAGCACCGAGATGACCACTGCGAGCGCGCTCAGCCCGAGATAGATCGAATCGGCGCGCGACGGTTTGGTCGCTACCACGTTCGTCTCAAGTACGTGAGCCGAAGACCAGCGCCGTCGTCGTGCAGTGGAAGACGGCGACGCTGCTCGGGAGGGTGTAAACGATGAGTTGCCCCGTGAGTCCCCTGCAGATCGGGACGTAGCTTTGGCGGATGTTGGGGGTGACGATGCGCTTCTCTTGCTTGACGAGCGGCGGAATGTCGTCGGGCCCGAAGACGATCGCCTCCGGTCGGCGCGTCCAGTCGAAGCGCTCCTGGGTGAACGGGAGGAGACTCGCTCGCCCCGGCAGCCGGGCGTGCGCGGCCAGCTCGAGTTCCGGGAGATATTCGTCGGTGTAAACGACCGCGTCGCTCCCCGCGTTCGAGCGAATCCACTCGCCGACCAGGACTTCGTTCAGGGTCTTCTTGTCGGCGGTCGTGGCGTCCGCAACGGTACGTTGCGCCGCGAGCGCGGCGAACGCAAGCGCGGCTGCGGCGAGAACCGGCCGCTGCAGCATATCCTTCACGGATAAGCTGAAGGACGCGATCGCCATCGAGAGCGCGGGCGTCAGCGGCAAGAAGAAATGATCGTAAAAATTCGGCGGGAGTAGGAGTCCCGCGAAGGCGCACGCCGTCCAGATGAGCGCAAAGCGCGAGGCCGGCCCGATCGGCCGGCGTGCGGCGACGAGCAGCAAGAACATAAGGACCCCAACCGTGCGCACCAAGGCCGAGTACTTCAAGATCTGGAGAACGTCGCGCGCGTTGAAGGGATGGTTTCGGGCACGCACGCTCCAGATTCGGATGAAATCTCCGCCGAGTTGCGGACCGAACGCTGCAAGCATCGCGAGCAGATAGAGCGCGAGCGTCCCGCCGAAACCACCGGCAAAGAGCAGTCGCTCGCGCCGCGCGATCGGCTGAAGCAGAATCGGGATCGCCGTCAATGCGGCGGGGAACCAAAAGGTCGTCGCGAGCGCAAGCGCGGCGCCGGCCCACAAGTTGCGCCCGCAGGCGCTCAGATACAGTCCCAAGACGATGAAGAAGACGGCGTAGTGTTGGGTGTAATCGAACTCCGGGAACGGCAGATTGAATGCGACGGCGAACAGGAACGTTCCGAGCGCCCAGGCGTCGCTCTTCCAGCGCCGCAGCAAGAGCGCGAAGAGGGCGATCGCCGCCGCGTTGAGCGCGCCTCCGGCATAGACGTGCAACGGGTAATTCTCGCCGAAGAGTCGCTGCCAGAGCAAGTTCACCAGGAAGATGCTCGGAAGTTTGACGTCGAGCAGGTCGGCGTAGAGCCGCTGCCCGTGAAGCATCGCCCAACCGAAATATTCGAAGAGGGCGGGATCGTTGACCGGGAAGAGCGGCGCCTTCAGAATCGAGACGATGAGCGCGAGCGCGCTCGCGCCGAGGTACATCAGATCGGCGCGCGAGCGCGCACGCGAAGATTCCACTACGATTTCGGGCCGAAGACGAGGGCATGGTTCGGACAGCGGAACGCATAGGTCAGGCTCGGGATGGCGTACACCACGAAGCGACCGGTGTTTCCGGCACAAACCGGGAGGTATCTCAGCGACGCGGTCTCCCCCCGGGCATCGATCGGCTCCGAGCGTTGGATGTAGCGCGGCACGTCGGTCGGCCCAAACACGATGACTTGTGGGAACCGCGGCCAATCGAAACGCTGTCCCGTGAAATCGAGCAGGCTCGAGCGCCCGGGGATCTTGGCGAGCGTGGCCAGATCCAACTCCGGGAGATACTCCCAGGTGTAGATCGTCGTCCCGCTGCCGACGCTCGAGCGAATCCACCCGCCGATGACGGCGATGCTTTTCGCTTTTACCGCAACCTTCGCCGCATTCGCGACGACTCGTTCGGCATCGTTGAGGAGGAGCAACAAGGCGAGCGCGGCGACGATCGGACGGGCCATCGCGTCCTTCAACGTCAACCTAAAGGAAGCGATCGCCATCGAGAGCGCCGGTGTCGCCGGGATGAAGTAATGTTCGAAGAAATTGGGCGGGACGGCCGTCCCCGCCAACGCGCACGCCGACCAGATGAGGGCGAAACGCGACGCGGGCCCGATCGGGCGCCGCGCGACCATGAGGAGCAATAGCAGCAGAACGCCGATCGCCGAAGCGCCCGTCGACAAGAGAAGCGTTCGCTTGAGGTCGAGCAGATCGATGCCGTAGAGTTCGACGCGGGCGCGCGACGCAGTTGCCAAGTCCGCGAAAACGTACGGTCCGAAGACGGCGAGCATCCCCAGAACGTAGAGCGCGAACGTCCCGGCGAAACCGCCGGCCACGAGTAGCCGCTCGCGGCGCGCGATCGGCTGGAGCAGGATCGGCACGGCCGTCAGCGCGGCCGGGATCCAGAAGGTCGTCGCGAGCGCGAGCGCGGCGCCGGCCCACACGTTGCGCGAGCAGGCGCTCAAATAGAGGCCCAAGACGATGAAGAAGACCGCGTAGTGCTGGGTGTAGTCGAACTGCGGGAACGGCAGGCTGAAGAACGCCGCGAACAAGAACGTCCCAAGCGCCCAAGCCTCGATCTTCCAGCGGCGCAGCATGAGCGCGAAGAGCACGATCGCGCCGGCGTTGACCGTCGCCTCGGCGTAGGTGTGGAGCGCGTAGTCGTCGCCGAAGAGGCGTTGCCAAAGCTCGTTGACGACGAAGATGCTCGGGAGTTTGACGTCGAGCAGATCGGCGTAGAGCCGCTGCCCGTGAAGCATCGCCCAGCCGAAGTATTCGAAGAGTGCGGGATCGTTGGTCGGGAACGACGGCGCTTTGAGCACCGAGACGACGACCCCGAGCGCACCAAGGCCGAGATAGAGCCAATCTCCGCGCGACGGCGGACGTGAGGGTTGCACTCAGGATTTCTTGCCGAACACGAGGGTGCCGTTCCGGCAGTGGAAGGAAGCGGCCAGGCTCGGTATGCTGTACACGAGGAAAATCGCCGTGCTGTCGGTGCAGACGGGGACGTACTTGACCGTTCGCTTGCGGCCGCGCGCGACGATCGGCTTGCGAGCTTCGACGATGTGCGGTAAGGGAGTGTGCGGGCCGAAGACGATCACTTGGGGGAAGTGCGGCCAATTGAAGCGTTCGCCGGTGAAGTCGAGCAAGCTCGAGCGGCCGGGCATCACAGCGGACGCGACCAGATCGAGCTCCGGCAAATACTCGTACGTATAGATCGTCGCGCCCCCGCCGATGCTCGAGCGAATCCATTCCCCGAGGACGACGATCGTCTCCGCTTGCCGTTCGAACTTGTCGGTATTTGCGACGATCCGTTGCGCATCGTTGTAGAGCAGGAGCAGCGCTGCGGCGGCGATGATGGGTCGCCGCATGACATCTCGGAACGTCGGCCCGAACGACGCGATCGCCATCACGAGGGCCGGTACCGACGGCAGGAAATAATGCTCGAAGAAGTCGGGCGGGATCGCCGTTCCGGCCAGCGCGCAGGCCGACCAGATCAGTGCAAAACGCGAGGCAGGTGCGAGCGGGCGTCGCACGACCATGAGGAGCAACAGCAGGAGGACGCCGATCGCCGGGGCGAGCGCCGACAGGTTGATCGTGCGCCGTAGATCGATCAAGTCGAAGCCATAGCGGCCCACGCGCATGCCCCAAAGGCGCTCGAAGTCGCTGAAAAGCCGCGGTCCGAAAAAGACGAGCAACACTACGAGATAGAGTGCGAGCATCCCGGCGAAACCGCTGACCAAGAGGAGCCGCTCGCGGCGCGCGATCGGCTGGAGCAGGATCGGTAGAGCCGTTAAAGCTGCGGGGAACCAAAAGGTCGTCGCGAGCGCGAGCGCGGCGCCGGCCCACACGTTGCGCGAGCAGGCGCTCAAATAGAGGCCCAAGACGATGAAGAAGACCGCGTAGTGCTGGGTGTAGTCGAACTGCGGGAACGGCAGGCTGAAGAACGCCGCGAACAAGAACGTCCCCAGCGCCCAAGCCTCGATCTTCCAGCGGCGCAGCATGAGCGCGAAGAGCACGATCGCGCCGGCGTTGACCGTCGCTTCGGCGTAGGTATGGAGCGCGTAGTCGTCGCCGAAAAGTCGCTGCCAGAGCGCGTTGACCACGAAGATGCTCGGCGGTTTGACGTCGAGCAGATCGGCGTACAGGCGCTGTCCGTGGAGCATCTGCCGGCCGAAGTACTCGAAGAGCGCCGGATCGTTGATCGGGAACGACGGCGCTTTGAGCACCGAGACGACGACGGCGAGCGCGCTCAACCCAAGCCACATCCAATCGCTGCGCGAAAGTCCGCGCGGTGCGGGCGTGACGTCCAAAGCGCTGGTCATGTCAGGTGCGCGAGCCGAAGTAAAGATTCGGACCGGTGCAATGAAATGCCGGGATGTCCTGCGGGGGCGCGAACAAGATGAGGCTGCCGGTGCTACCGGTGCAGATAGGATCGTACTCCCTGCGGCCGTGGTGCATCGCGAACAGCGGTTGGTTCAAGCGAGCCTGTGGAGACGTAACGCGCGGCCCGAAGATGAGGAGTTGCGGCGGTCGCATCCATTCGAGCCGCTCGCGCGAGAAAACGAGCAGCGTAGAAGGCCCGGGCATTCGCGCGTGTGTCGCGAGGAACATCTCGGGGATGTATTCCTCGGTATAGATCGTCGCGCCGCTGCCGAGGCTCGAGCGGATCCACGCCGCAACCGGAAGATAATTGGATTCCAAACCACCGATCGCCGCTCTGATCACGTACGCCCTTCCCGCAGCTACGGCGATGAGCACGAACGCCGCGAACGAGACGAGCGGCCGCCGCAGCAGTTCCGCACGCGACAGGCCGAACGAGGCGATCGCCATAGCGAGAGCGGGCGTCAGCGCGAGGAAATAATTCTCGAAAAAGTTCGGCGGGATCGCCGTTCCGAACGCGGCGCAACCGCACCAGATGAGCGCGAAGCGCGAAGCTGCCCCCAGCGGTCGTCGGAACGCCACGACGAGCAGCAGTATCGACGCGCCCACCGTCAGGTCGAGCGGCTCGAAAAACTCCGCGCGCGGCGGGACTGCAGAGAACCGCTCGGGCCACCGCTGGATCAGGCTCCCGATCGCATCCGGTCCAAAGGCGGCGAGCGCGGCGGCCGCATAGAGCGCCGCCGCGACGGCGAAGCCCGCCGCGAAGGCGATGCGGTCCTTTTTCGCGCCCGCCTGCAAGAGGATCGGGATGCACGTCAGCACGGAGGCGATCCAAAACGTCGCGGCGATCGCGAGCGCCGCGCCGGCCCAAAGATTGCGTTTTGACGTGCTCAGGTAGAGCGTCAGCACGATGAAGAACACCGAGTAGTGTTCGGCGAAATCGTACTCGTTGAACGGCAGAGCGAAGGCGACCGCGAACAAGAACGTCCCGAGCGCCCACGCCCGGATCTCCCAGCGGCGCAAGAGCAGCGCGAAGAACGCGACGGTCGCGGCCGCAACCACAGCCTCCGCGCACGTGTGCAGGAAATAGTTCTCGCCGAAAATCCGTTGCCACAACTCGTTCACGACGTAGATGCTCGGCAGCTTTATGTCGACGAGATCTCGATAGAGCCGCTGGCCGTGAAGCATCGCCCATCCGAAATATTCGAACAGGGCGGGATCGTCGCTCGGGAAAGAAGGGGCCTTGAATACCGAGGCAACGAGGGCGAGCGCACTCAGCCCCAGATAGAGCCAATCGACGCGCGAGGGCGCGCTCGAAAAGACCGGCCCATGTTCTTGCGCCGCCGCAGCATCGCTCGTCATTCCGGCTTGATTTTTGGCCGATGTGAGAACGGACCTGTCGCGTGACGTCAGGCAGGCTGCGCTCGAGCCTTTGTTCGAAAGACGGTCTGGCGTGAGGAGCGATTGGTCGAGCGAACGCCTTGAAGGCCTTTGGAGGTTCGGCTCTCGCGGCGAGTCGGTGTACTTGATTCTGTCCGGGGTCGCAGTGATCGTTTCGGTGCTCAAGGCGCCGAGGTTTCCGATCAACGATCCCGCCTTGTTCGAGTACTTCGGCAGGTCGATTCTGCACGGCGAGCAGCTTTACGGTGCGACGCTCAGCGACATCAAACTGCCGAGCATCTATCTCGTCAACGTATTATGGCAATTCTTGTTCGGGTCGAACTATTTTCTTCACACCTGCGCGGCCGCACTCGTCAACCTGGCATCGATCGCGCTGTTCGCTTTGACGTTGAGAAAATTCGGCGTGCGGGCGTGGGCGCTCGGGACGTTCCTGTTCGCCGCCTTTTTTACTTTGCCGTTTCCGCAATTCGACTACGCGCAGCATTACGCCGCATTCTTCATCGTCTTGGGCGTCTGGCTCGCAGCGTCGGAGCGGTTCGTGCTTGCGGGGCTGTCACTCGCCGTGGCGACGACCTTCTGGCTGCCCGCGGCTCTGACGTGCATCCCGCTGTTGCTACAACCTCTCCGGCGCCAACAGCGGGTCGCGCTGGTCGCAGGCCTTTTCGGAGTGACGGCCGTCTTGGTCTTGGCCACGCTCGTCGCGTTCGGCCGCAGTATCGTCGGCTTCATCTTCGTATGGATGAGCTACCTGCACGCGATCGACGTTCCGGTGGCGCGGTTGAGAGAGACGCTCCTCGACTCCGCGCTCGGTTCGTCGATCTTGGCGATGCTGGCCATGCTCGCGGTCGTCGTGCGGCGCCCGGCAACACGTGCCGAACGGTTCGCGTTGATCTGGTCCGGTTGTATGCTCGCGGGCTTTGCGATTCCGCCGCGGTTTTCGGAGCACTATCTGCTGCCGGCCGTCCCGGCGCTGGCGATGGCGATCGCGGCCTACGACCCGTCGTTGATCGCGGCACGCCGGCGGGCGCTCGTCGCGCTCGTCGCGCTCGGTCTGCTGGTTTTTGCGGCGCGCAACTCGATCCGCCACGGGCAGCATGTCGATGCCTATGCGGCATACGCGCAGCGAATCGGGCACTGGATCGGCGCGAATCTCGGCGTGGGCGCCGTCATCTACACGTTTGAGTTCGTGCCCGAAGTGTTGCTGGCGGCGGACGGAGTGAGCCCGGGGCGGACCTATGAGCAGGACGGTAATTTCGCCAGGGAGCGAATCCCCGACGTCCTCGTGTTCGGGCCCTACAATCCGCCCGACGTCGCGCGCCGGCACCTGGATATCACCGCGCGGCGCCAAAGCGTGACGGTCACCTACGTGCCCGTGTGCGCCGGCCGCACCGGCGAACTCATCGTCTACGTCGTCTCGAGCAAGGCCGGCGTGTTCGCTTGCCGACCGAAACCGAAATCGTCCGGCACGCCTCAGTAATTGTAAAAGTCGGTCGTGTCGCCCGTCGCGGTGTCGAGCAGCTTGACGTTGGCGAAGAGGAACGCCTCGGGTCCGGCGGGCGATCTCTCGGTCGGGACATTTGCATCGAACGAAACGAGCGATTCTCCGGGCGGGACGGTCAGCCTGATCTGCATCCGGTTGCCCTTCGGCGAGACGGGGATCCGGCCGCGCTGACCGCCGGATTCTATCTCGATCGTCCCCACGACGCTGTGATCGGCGACGTCTCCGCTCAAGATCCCTACCTTTGATTCATTGCTCATATTCGCGATGGCGATGACGACGTGACGCTCGCACCAGCGCGCGGCAGATTTTTCGGTGCGCACGCTGAGATGGCAACCCGACACGACGCGCGGCAGCAACGGCGGAATCGCCGCGCGAGCACGCTCGAACCCGCTGTTTCCCAGCCGCGCGATCTCGGCCTTGCGAAATCCCTCGAGCGAGTAGAAGGCGAGCGCGCCGTTGTCGCTGACGAGCGGCGTTTGCCCCAGACGCTTCGTCAACGTCGTCTCCAGCGCGCGCTCCGTTCCACGATCGAAGTAAGCGGTGCGCGCGATGTAGATTCCCGTGAAGTTCGCCGGGACCAGCTCGCGTACCAGATTATCGGCTGGGAGCGCGGAGAGCGAACGCAGCCACGCGTCGTCGTACGTGCCCTTCGATGCGCCGTACGACCAGCGCAGCTCGTTCGAATGCAGGTACCCTTTGAACATCCAATACGGCGAGACGCCGTAGGGAGCGAGATCCAACGAACCGGCCCAGGGCAAGTACGGGAGTTGGAAAATCGCGGCGCCGGCCGGTACCGAACTTTCGATTTTCCGGACGAACGCCCGGTCGGAGCGATACGTCGCCGCGTTCGTCTCGTATGGTGCGATCATCGCGGGAGAGCTTTGGTCGGCGACGCCGAGGCAGAGCAACAGCACCAGTCCCACGACGCCGGCGCGCAGTGCGGCAGGGCCGGCCAGGAAGCGCTGACGCACCGTCTCGATCCCCCACGCTACGGCAACGAACGAGAAGAAAGCCATGAAAACGATGATCCGGTTATACGAGCGAATATCGGGGCTGACGAGGTAATCGAAGATCACGGCGAAGCCGCCGACGGTCGCAAAGAGAAAACACCCTAGGTTGAGCACCGCGCAGTGTTGCAACACATCGCCGAGCCGGCGCCTCAGGGGAAACAGTACCGCGCCCAGCAGCAAAAGGAAACCGAGCGCGCCGATAAACCCCAGACTCGTCGTGCCGTTTTCGGTTACCAAGGGCGCAGTTGCGTCGTAATAGGCCCGGAACTGCGCCAGCGCGGGGACGCGGTGGAATTGGATCGGCATGAGTATCTGGATGATCTTCAAGCCGTAGAATTCCGACTCGCGCGGCAGGCGAATGTCGCCGAATGGAAGGGTGCGACCGCGCGCGGCCAGGTAACCCGCGACGTTTAGGCCATAGGTCAGGACGGTGATCGCGCTGAGCGCCGCACCCGTGACGAGGGCCCGCGCCTCTCGGGATGCGAACCACGCGTAAGCCGCCGCCAGCAGAAAGAGAACGATCCCGAAGAACGCGTAGTACGGATAGTCCGAGCCGAGCAAGATGCAAAAGACGACGGAGAGTACGCCGGCGCGTGTGATCTCCAGCCACTTTCCGCCTGCGCTTTGGCGGTAGAGCGGATTCCCGGCGGCGATCCACAGCGCTGTCAGGGCGACGAGTGGAACGACGACGTAGGTCGCGGGTAGAATGTGGTCCTCGCCGCGCTGCATGTGGAAGGGCAGGAACGCATACAGCAAGGCGGGCACGAAGCCGGCGAAATACGAGAAGCCCAGGGCGCGCAACGCATACAGCATCGCGACCGCCGTCAGCGGAAAGCCCAACAGGAAGTAGAGATTCACTACGCTTCCAAAATCGCCGGTGAAGAGGAACAGGAAGCGCATCGGAAGGATCGTTAGCGGCAGCAGCTGGGGATCCCCGAAATACTCGTGATCGAGCGGTGCGCCGACGCGCGGATTGAGCCCGGCCGTGCCGTTCTCCTGAATGTTCTTCGCGAACTCCAGCGTATAATAGCCGTCGCTCCCGGCATAACAGAACGGTACGCGCAGGTCCGCATGAGGCAGATCCAAGACGAACGCGGAGATAGCAACGGCTGCCAGCGTCATGCCGGCGTATGCCGCAATGTCGCGACCGTGCTCCCGCAACCATCTCCCCACTTTGGTCATGGCGATTTTTCCTCGAGCCTGACGATCATCGGGTGGCGCGAGACGACCGTCGTGCGAAACTGGTCGTCGGAATAATCTGTTTGGATGAGGAACACCGGCCGCGACTTCAACCAAATCGGGAAGTTCGGTCTCAAGTCCAAAGCGTGTCCGGTCACGGGGATGCGATTGCCGAGTCCGTGTTCGACCGATCGCACGTAGCTAAACGAGCACGCAAAGAACCAATCTGCCACGAGGACCGCGTTGTCCGGGGTTCGTTGCAGAACGAAGTTGACGAATGGGCGGGCGTTGTAATTGTTGCGGCCGGCGAAGAGATGGTCGTTGACGGTGAAGAGCCACAAGGCCAGGCCGCCCAGGATGGCCGGCGTCACATACGCCGGCGCGTAACGGACGCGACCGAGCAAAGCGACGGCAAGGCGGCCGACGCCGACGGCGGCCAGCACGGCGATGAGCCAATACGCCGTCAGCAAGTACCGCTGGATGTCGGCATTGGCCGGATACAAGAAGGCATAGGGCACGCACGGCATCGATGCCAGGAATAGCCCGAGCGCCACGGACCACCGCGAACGAACGAGCGCGGCAAGACCCACGGCGGCGAAGACGAGCGCGACGATGCCGAATTCCCTTACCGCCGCGGGTCCGAAGAGTGAAAGCACGGCGGGGTACTCCGCCGGGGAGAGCATCCGCAGGAAGCCGGCGCCGATCTGCGGCTTGAAGTCGCCGCCGGTCAAGTACGCCCAAAAATTCGCAGGCGTCGCGGGATCGGCGTAGTTCCAAGCGCAGGCTCCCGAAGCGAAACCGGTCATCGGGTCGACGCAGTGCGCGTCGAGATATGCGGCGCGCAGCGGGATGTAGAGGTACAGCAATCCGGGCAGAACGAGAACGCCCAAAGCCGCAAGGAGCGTTCGCGGCGGCGTTCGGAGCACGCACGGGAACAGCAGCCACGCCATCCCGGCCGCCATCAGGACGGCGACGGGATGCGTCGCCAGCGCGAGGCCATACGCGAATGCGGCGATGAAAAGCTCTCGGCCGCTGCCGGTCCGGCGCCAGCGCAGTAGCGACCAGATCGCGAGCGCTGCGAACGCCACCGCCAGAGCGTGCGGTTCGGCGCGCGAGGCGCGCGTCCAGACGATCTCGCCGACGCCGAAGAGCAACGCCGCGGCCGCGCCAGCGGCCGGCGTTTCGTCGAGTTCGACGACCGTCGCATAGACGAAGTACGCCGTGGCGGCCATCGCGACGGCACTCACCAGACCGATGCGCCACGCGACCGTCCCGAATGGGATGAGGTGACTTGCGAGCCAGCCCGCAATGATGAACGCGGGGAATCCCGTGGGATGCGCGATGCCGAAGACGTAAGGCACGGCTTGCATCTCGGCGGTATCCCAGTAGCTCACGTCGGAGATTTGCGATGCCACGTAGATTGCGAGCGGAATGAAAAACGAAGCAGCCGCCGCCAAGTTTCGGGGCAACACGAAACTGACGGCGCTCTCGGGCGGCATTCCTCTCATCGCAGTCGTATTGTTTCTGCGTGGCCGAACAGCCTCCGCGCGTCGAACGATACGAGAAGTTGAGACAGACGGACGATCCGGAGAAGGTTTTTTGGGATTTCCTGATCGTCGGCACCGGCGTCGGAGGGGCGACGATCGGTTACGTGCTGGCTGAGGCCGGTTATCGCGTGCTATTCGTCGAGAAGGGCTTCGACGTCAGGCCCCAAGCCGGCGCGATCGCCGGACGTTACGTGGAAGATACGCCCGATTTTCGCTCGTGGGCGCGGGCCGAGCAGATCGATAACCTGGCTCGCGGCGGGCGCGCGACGAATACGATCGAGCGAGTGGACGGCGCCCGGCGATCGTCGTTCGTTCCGTACGTCGGCAGCGGCACAGGCGGATCGTCGGCATTGTTCGGGATGGTCATGGAGCGCTTTTTCCCGATCGACTTCGCTCCGGGACGCGCCTTCGCCGACCGTGCGGGGTCTTCGTTGCCGGACGCATGGCCGATCTCGTACGAAGATTTTCGGCCGTGGTACGAGAGGGCCGAGCTACTCTATCGCGTCCGTGGCGGCGTCGATCCCTTTCGTTCCGCCGACGAAGGACGATCGCTCCTCGCCGCCCCTCCGCCGGCGGCGGCCTACGCCGAACTCCGCACGGCACTCGCCGGCACAGGTCTCCACCCGTATCGCGTCCACACCGCCGCGGAACAAGTTCCGGGCTGCCGCACGTGCGCGGCCTACATCTGTCCTTTCGGTTGCAAGAACGATGCCGCGCGTATCTGTTTGACGCCGGCGCTCGAACGCTACGGCGCGCAATTGCTCACCGAATGCGCGGCGATCTATCTCGACGCCGACCGGCGACGCGTACGCCGCGTCTTCTGCTCGTGGCGCGGCCGCCGCATCGAGTTGCGCGCCAAAACCGTTATCGTCGCCGCCGGCGCGCTGGCGACACCGGCATTGTTGCTAAACTCGCATTCCGATGCTTGGCCTGCGGGCTTGGCAAACGACTCGGGCCTCGTCGGCAGGAATCTGATGGTCCACCTCTCCGACCTCTACGTCCTCGCCAAAGGACCACGACTCCCGGAAGGTGACTGGCACCGAGAGATCGCTTTCAACGACTACTATGTCACCGGATCCGAGAAGTTGGGGACGGTCCAGTCCGGCGGTCCGGCGCCGCCCCTTTCGTATCATCGTAATCGCGCGGGCCTCAACCTGTGGCGGCTCTTGGGGCCGCTCGCTCCGCTCGTCTGGAACCCGCTTTCCAGGCGACCGTTTCTCGGCGCCTACATGGAAGATTTGCCGTATGCGGAGAATCGCGTGTGGCCGGAAGGGTCCGCGGACGGCTACGGGATCGCGGTACACTATCGCCTCGGCGCGAACGACCGGCGGCGCAGGGAAAGCTTTCGCCGGCATCTGGTTTCCGTTCTGCGGCCTTTTCGGCCGATGCGCATATTCCATCTGGGTGACGATATCTTCGACGTTACGCACGCGTGCGGAACGTGCCGGTTCGGCACGGATCGCCACTCGAGCGTCTTGGATCCCTCCAATAGAGCGCACGGTCTCGAGAATCTCTATGTCGCCGACGCTTCTTTTTTCCCCTCGAGCGGGGGGATGAATCCGTCTCTCACCATCGCTGCGAATGCCTTACGCGTCGGCGATCATCTCAAGGCCGCGATCTAGGAATTCTTTCGTTCGAAGGCGAGCAGCGAGAAAGCCCGATCGGGACGATTCCAAACGTAGGGCTCGCAGAGTTTGTTGACCAGCCACCAGAACGCCCGCGGCTTGCGGTAAACTTTGGCGAATGGCCCCCTCAGGCGCCTGAGTCCCATGAATCCATGGACTTCGAAGCCTTCGCCGCGCAACTCCGCGGCGTCCCAGCCGCAAAGATGGAATGGATCCCGTTCGACCCAGAGTTCATCGAGAAAACCGTTCGGTATTCCGAGGATCACGACTCGCCGCGCAAGACCTCGAAGGTATTCAATCAGCGCTCTGCTCTCGGCCTTCGGAAAGTGTTCGATCACATCCAGACATAAGACGGCATCGGCACAGCCGGGCCGCAACGTGGAATCGATGATGTCGTCGAGGACGAGCCCGGAGGGAGTGTCTCCGCCGCTTCGCTGCATGGTCGCTTTCCAAGTCTCGTTCGATACGATATGGCCCGAGAAGGGGACGAAGCGCAGCCAGCCTCCTTCCCCGAAGCCAATGTCGAGGGCAGACCGGCAATCCTTCAAAAGGTTCTCGACGTAGAGCGAAGCAGGGAATAGATTCGCGACCATCACAAGGTCGCTCGTCGTCTTGATTTTTCCGATACCCCGAAGAGACATCGGCGATAGCATATAGTGGTCGAGCGCCCCGTTCCTGTGCCGCGCGTCAGCATCTGCATCCCTACGCACAATCGCAGCGCTTTGATAGGCGCTACGATCGAGAACGCCCTTGCGCAGTCGGGACGCGACGGCGAAGTGATCGTGATCGACGATGCTTCGACCGACGGTACGCTCGACGTTGCAACCCGATACACCGACCCGCGCTTTCGCTTCGAACGCAACGCGCGCCGGCTCGGACTGGGCGGGAATCTCAACCGGTGTCTCGACCTTGCCCGCGGCCGGTACGCCAAGATCCTGTGCGACGACGACGTGCTCTACGCCGGCGCGGTGGCGCAACTTGCGGACGGATTGGATCGATTTCCGCAAGCGGCGTTTGCGACCAGTGCGTTCGCTTGGATCGGCGGCAATGGTGCGTACTTGAAGACGACGCGGCTCGTGAAGAAGGCTCCGGCGGACGGAGCGCTATTCGACATCCGGTCGATCACCGCGAATTCGTCGCTCTGGCGGAACTGCATCGGCAGCCCAAGCCAAGTTCTGTTGCGTCGAGCGGCGCTCGGGGGATTGCGCTTCGACGAACGATACCCGCACATGATGGACTGGCACTTATGGCTGCGCCTCCTCACGCGAGGACCGCTCGTCTACTTTCCGGAGGTGTTGAGCGCCATCCGGGTGCATGCGGACTCCGCATCGGCTCGCAACGCCCCCTTGGCCCAATCGGCGAGCGATCTGTTGGATCTCGCGATCGAATGGCGCGCCTCGGGCCCCGAGTTCGACCGCGCGATCTCGCCCTTCGCGCTGAAGCGCTTGCAACTTCTATGCCTTCTTCGAGCCGCCCAGATCGCCGCAGCCAACACGCTCCGTCGCGACCGGCGCAGCCTGGCAGTGAATCTCACGGTCGTACGCCGTGCTTCGCAAGCGCTGTTCAGTCGCTGAGTTGAAAATCGAGACCTTCGTCGCGCTCGAACCGTTCCACCGAAACGATGTTCAAGAGCCGGTGCTTGAGGGATGCGAAAACCTCGTAGCGCAACGCGTCGTCCGCCCTGGAACGTTCCCAGATCCGCTTGAGGGCATCATCGTACGACCGCTGCGAGCCGCGGCGGACGATCCCCAAGCCGACGTCGTCATCGATGGTGCGATGTTCCAGATCGCGGGAATTCAGCATGAAATCGATAAACGCCGCGTACGTCGCGCCGCACCACGGACCCGGCCGATAGGTCGGCGAGGCGAGGTCTTCATCGAAGGGGTTGCAATCGTGAACGACGATCGTGCCTCGCTCCGCCATGAGCGCGCGGGCCAGCAGCAAATCGCGCATGGAGCACTCGTAGGTGTGAAACGAATCGACGAAGATGAGATCGTACTTGGCTGAGCCCGCCATGAATTTCCCGGGGTCGAGCAAGAGATCGTCGCGCCGAAGGGTCGCTGCGTCCTTATCGGCAGCGTGCGCGCACCAGTAGGCCAGGCGGTGGCGAATCGACAGGTTCGGTGAAGTTACTCTGCCGAACTCGTTGCCCGTGAAAGATGTGCCGATCTCGAGGTACGTTCGGTAATCTCGCTTTGTCGCCAACGCATTGAGCAGGTCGCTTTTCCTCAACCTTGAGACTAACATGCCGTACCGGAACCGATTCCGTTCGCAACTCGAGTGACCCCTGCGCGTTCGGAATTCACAGATGAGAAACGGATGAGAGAACCGAGCATCTCTCGCATCAGGAAGCGCCTCCGGCAACTCGAAGATGGATTGAACGTCCTGCGCGAGACGATCGAGCTCTCGCGGCTCGATCCCTCGCACGCGTCAGCGGAACCGGAGAGGATTGCGAGCCTTTTCGCGGCCCAGGTCGATGCCGCGATCTCCGCCGTGCGCCGGGAGATCCGGTACATCGACGGCGCGCCGAGAGCTCGGCGCAGCTTCCGGCGCTCGCTAGCCATCGCGGCGATGAGCTGCCGTCGCAGGCTTTACCTCTTGCTCGCGCGGCGCAAGTTCCTTGACGGCGAATAGATCCCAGACCGGCGAAGCCTAATTTCAATGGACCTGTACGGCGCCGTTGAGCTCTTGGTCGCAGGCGCGCTTCTGGGCTTGCTCGGCGGGTTACTCGGAATCGGCGGCGGCATCTTCGCCATCCCACTTCTGGGCGTCGCCTTCGGCCTCAATGAGCAGCACGCGCAGGGAACGTCGCTCGTCATGGTCGTTCCGACCGTCGCGCTCGGCCTTTGGAACTATGCAAAGCGCGCGAAGATGGATCCGCGCATCGGCTTTGCGCTCGCCGCCGGTGCGTTGCCTTGCACGTTCGCCGGCGCGCAGCTCGCGACGCACGTTCCGAGTTCGCCGTTGCGCGTCGCCTTCGCGCTGTTCGCCCTGAGCATCGGCGGTTACATGGCGTACCGCGCGACCGCGCGCGGCGACGCCGCCGCGCGGCCCGGGCGAGCGCGGCCCTGGCCTTTTGCAATCGGAATCGGAGCCTTCGGCGGATTCATCTCGGGGGTCTTCAGCGTGGGCGGCGCCGTCTTCTCGGTACCGCTGGTCTCGTATTTCTTCGTTCTGCCGCAAGCGGTCGCGCAGGGCTTCGGATTGGCGCTCGTGGCGCCCGGGACGCTGGTGGGGATTGCGACGTACGGATGGGCCGGCGACGTCGACTGGAATCTCGGCATCCCGCTCGCGCTCGGCAGCGTCCTCACCGTTCGCTACGGGGTCGCGCTCGCGCACCGCCTCCCCGAACGCCGCCTGCAACTCGCCTTCGCCGCGTTGATGGTCGTCAGTGCGATCGGCTTGTTCGCGCGAGTCTAGTTCCTTAGAGGTCGACCGTCGTTCCGCGGGTGCCCGCGATCGTCTTTAGGCCGAGTTTTGCGCCGACGACGCTATCAAACACCGCTACGACCTTTGGGTCGCCGTGGACTGCGTAGACGGTCGGTTTGTTCTGCAGCGTCCCAAGCCAGCGCAAGAGTTCGTTTTGATCGGCGTGCGCGCTGTAACCGGCGAGATTGACGACCGTCGCTCGCACCGCCAGTTCTTGGCCGAACATGCGGATGCTCTTCGCACCGCCGACGAGTATGCTGCCGAGTGTTCCCGGACTCTGGAATCCGCAGAAGATGATGGTCGCGCGAGGATTCGAAACCTGATTGCGAACGTGGTGCAAGATGCGCCCACCGCTGAGCATCCCGCTGGATGCGATCACGATCGCGGACGATTCGAGCGAATTGAGTTGCTTCGAGTCTTCGGCCGTAACGTGCAGGGTAACGTTGCGACAGCCGAAGAGCGCCGCCGCGGCGTTCGGAAGCGGCCGGTAATAATCCGTATACTTTCGGAATAATTCATCGACCTTGATCGCCATCGGGCTGTCGACGTGGACCGGGAGCGCCGCGATCTTGCCGTCGGTCGGCTGTAGCGTCGCGATTGCGAGCAGCATATCTTGGGTCCGTTCGACTGCGAAGGCCGGGATTACGATCGGACCGCCGCGCGCGATAGCGGCGTCGAGCGCTCTCTGCAAGTCGCCGAGCGGATCCGGCGGATGGTTACGATCGCCGTAGGTCGATTCGCAGACGACGGCGTCGGCGGTCTGGAGGTCTTCAGGGTCGTAAAGCATCGGCCGTCCGTAACGGCCGACGTCGCCGGAGAAGACCACGCGCTGACCATCGAGGGCGATATCGGCGAAGACGGAGCCGATGATGTGTCCGGCGTTCTTGTACGTAACGGTCGTTCCACAGACGTCGAACGCCTGATGGAGCGGTTTGGTTTGAACGAGCTTGAGCGTAGCGGCGACGTCGCCGAGATCGTAGAGCGGCGGACCCGCCGGCGCTTCGTGAAAAGCCTCGTGACCGTGCTCCGAGCCGTGACGCTGCAATCCGGCTTGAAGCCCGGCCGCGTCCTCCAGCACGATCTGAAGCAAGTCCGCGGTCGGCGGCGTGCAGTAGATCGCGCCCCGGTAACCGTCTTTGACGATCTTCGGCAGGTAGCCGACGTGGTCGATGTGTCCGTGCGTCACGACGACCGCTTCGATCTCCGTCGGCGCGACCGGCAACGGCTCGTTATTCAGCGCGCGAACCGCGGCGGGGCCTTGGAACATCCCGCAATCGACCAGGAATCGATGCCCGTCGCTCGTTTGAACCAGATATTTGCTGCCGGTTACCGTTCCGGCCGCTCCGATGAACGTCAGGCGAGCCATCCGTTAACAGGGTGCGCGTGTTTCTCTATCAATGCCTGCCGGGCGGTCCGACGCCCGCGCGCTCGGCCGGGATCTCTTCCGAACCGGCGCCCGCGCAAAGTGATTCCGGCCGTGCCGTTGAAAAAGAACGGCCGCCTATATTCCTGGGGAGATTTTCCTTGTTCGCTCAGCTCGTTCGGCCGATTGCTCTCGGCGTCTGTTTTTTCCTGACCGCGGCGGCCGCCGCCGCGCAGCCGTCGCCGGCCCCGGTGCAGGCGCCCGCGGCGCCTCCCGGAGCGGCGCAGTCCGCCGCCGCGCAGGCTCAATCGGGGACGCCCGTCGCCTACGGGACGTTCGTACGCGACGCGGTCGTCCAGCCCGGTCTCATTCCGATCATCAAGAAAGCCGGCAAGGTCTATCTGGCCCTTTCGAACGATCAACTCGGAAAAGACTTCATCGAGACCTCGATTCCGTCGACGGGTCTTGGCGGCATCGGTCCGGCCCCAGGCGAACCCTACGTCGCGCCGGCGCGCATCCTCCGCTTCGAGCGCATCGACGACACCGTCGTCTTGCGTTGGCCCAACACCCTTGCGCAGGTCGCGCCCAACACGCCGCAAGAGCTGGGGACGCAGATTTCGCTGCCGGCCTCGACCATCGGCGTCGTTCCGATCTCCGCGCAGGGTGACGGCAAGGTCGTCATCGCTGCCAACGTCTTCCTCGGCGACCTGGCGAACCTCGCGGCCTCGTTCGAACGAATCGCGCGCGGCAACCCCGCGCAAGCGTACCGTCTCGATCCGGCACGGGCGTTCTTTCAGCAGGCGAAGGCCCTGCCTGAAAACGACATCCTACGCGTCAGCCAAACCTGGGCCAGTCAATCGCCGCCGGCTCGTCTCGACAACGCGCCCGATCCGCGCAGCGTCGAGGTCGTGATGACCTACAACATCTTCGCCGCTCCGAACGACGGCTACAGGCCGAGGCTCGCCGACCCGCGCGTCGGCTACTTTTCGCAGCCGCGTCTCGACTTCTCGAGCGACGTCAACCCGACGCGCACGGTGTTCTACACGATCCGTTGGAATTTTGCGCCGGCGACTCCGGGGCAGCCCTCGAAGGCGACGAAACCGCTGGTTTTCTACATCAGCAACGACGTGCCGCTCGAGTATCGCGACCCGGTGAAGCAAGCCTTGCTCACCTGGAACGACGCATTTCGCAAGATCGGCATCCTCGATGCGGTCCAGGTCGAACAACAACCGAACGACCCCAATTGGGACCCAGAAGACATCAGGCACAACATGTACCGCTGGATCGACACCTCGACGCCGGCGTTCGGCGCGGAGGGACTGATCGTCACCGATCCGCGGACGGGAGAAGCGATCAACGTCGGCGTGAACTTCGACGCGGTCGAAGGCATGGCGGGCCGGCTCTATCGCTACGTCATCGCGCCGGCGCGCGGTCTCCCCGACAGCCTCAGCGCGGAGCGGAAGTTCACCATCGACCTCGTGCGCTCGGTGACCTTGCACGAATCCGGCCACACGCTCGGACTCCAGCACAATTTCATCGCGTCGCGCGCCTACACGCCGAAGCAGCTGCAGAGCGCCTCCTGGACGCGCGCCAATGGAATCTCCTCGTCGGTCATGGACTACACGCCGGTCAATCTTTGGCCGAAGGGGACGCCACAGGGCGAGTATTCGCAGCTCGCGCTGGGGCCGTACGACTATCATGCGATTCAGTATGGCTACGCTTATGTCAATGCGTCGACTCCGGTGCAGGAGTTGCCGACGCTCAAGCGCTGGGCCTCACAGTGGTCGGATCCGAAATTTCGTTTCGCTTCCGACGAAGACGCGCAATTCGGGAGCGGACACTCGGTCGACCCGCGCGTGATGCAAAACGTCCTTTCGAGCAAACCGCTGGAGTGGTGTGGCGTCCAGACGTCGATGTTGCATGGCGTGCTCGACGCGGTCGCCAAACGCTTCCCTCCGCCGGGCGACTCGTATGAAGACGCGCGCCGCGCGTTCACCATCCCGCTTAACGGTTACCTGCGTTGTGCGACGATGCCGGCGCACATGATCGGCGGCGAGTATCTCTCGCGCGCCGATCGGGGAGACCCCGGCGCGAGCGCGCCGCTCTCGGCGGTGTCGCGCTCCGACGAGCAGTACGCGATGCAGTTGCTCGACCGGCGGCTCTTCTCGGATGCGGCCTGGCGCTTCAACCCCGACGTCCTGACGAAGCTCACGTACAACGAAGTGAGCGCGTTTACGGATGGCGCCTGGGTCTACAATCCGTCGCCGCGCCACGACGTCGCCATCGTGCAAATCGCCAACGGCGCGCAAGAGACGGCCCTCAGCGAGATGTTCTCGCCGCTCCGCTTGCAGCGTATCGACGAACTCGGTCTCAAGTATGGCTCGGGTAAGACGATGACGCTCGCGGATCTCTTTGCATGGACGCGCGATGGGATCTTCGGGGACATTCGCAGCGGCGACGTGACGAAGGCCGGCCCGGTGCGCCGAAACCTGCAGACGGCTTTTGCAAAGAGGCTGGCCGATATGTGGGTCGCTCCGCCTGCCGGGACGCCGCCCGACGCGCAGGCGCTGGCGCGGCTTCAGGTCGGGTACTTGTTGCATGACGCCAATGCGGCGCTGCATCAACCGAACTTGGACGATCTCACGCGCGCGCACCTCACCGCCCTAGCGACGATCGCGTCGCAGGCGCTCAACGCGCACCGGACGATCGCTCCTCCGGCGGCAGCACCCGCCGGCGGCGGCCGTTTCGGCATGGATCAGTAGAACTACGGACGACCTTAAATAGAGCATCGGGCTACAGTGGGGGTATCGCACCTACACTGGAGTCCCGATGCACCTCTTTTGGCTCGCCTTCGTTAATCTGGGCATTCGCATGCCTGCTAACGGTCGACGCGATCGCCTTTTGGTGACGTCGATTCGCAGGAATCGTAAGTGAGCAAAGAAGTTGGTTTTGCGCAAGCCATTGTGATCGCAATAATCGGGTTTCTGGCAGCTTCGTTGATCTTCGATGGGTGGCCGTCGATCTTTGCCGGATTGGCTCTTTATCTAGCATGCCTGACATGCGTGACGCTCGTCATTGTTCGCGCAGCTCAACGCAGGTTTAAGACCGCTCGCATCTGGGGCGTCGCGTCGCTGGTCGCATTTGTGCTGATGCTCTTGGCGCTCTTTTTCGCGGCCCTACCTGACGTTGCGGAGCGCGTCGAAGAGTCTATCACTATCTCAATGCTCAAAAATGGGGCCAATGAGGACGCATTCCAGCGGTGGTTTCGAAACGTTGGAGCGGTTTGGCAGATGGGTAAGGGATTGCAAAGCGACGTCGGCTATGGTGCTGGAACGTCGCCCTGCAACGACCGCACCGAGGATTGCTTGGAGACCATGCAAGTCAGGTTTACGCATGGTGCCGGTATGTGTGTCATATGGGGTGACCGAATAACGATGCACTTTACTAAACAGCGAAAACTCAAGACCTGGAGCGTCGAACCTGCTGCCGACGGCTGCTGATGATGCCAGTGGAAAAAGAAAGAGGCGTACGACGTTTAGGGGTTACGCGAAGGCTTGTTCGGCGTGGTACGACGAGCGCGAAAGCGGGCTCGAGACGACCTGCCGAAAACCCTTGCCGAGCGCGATCTCGCGCAGGCGCGCAAACTTTTCGGGCGTCACGAACTCGACGACCTCGAGGTGGCGCTTCGTCGGGCGAAGATACTGGCCCATCGTGAAGATGTCGACTCCCGCCGCACGTGCCGCGTCCATCGTCTCGGCGACTTCGTCCTCGCCCTCTCCGAAGCCGAGCATCAGCGACGTCTTCGTGTAGCGGACTTCGCCGCTTCGCTTTGCGTGGCGCAGGATCGAGATCGACTGTTCGAAGTTCGCCCGCTTATCGCGTACGCTGCCTTGTAGCCGCGGTACGGTTTCGAGATTGTGCGCGAGCACTTCGGGCCGGGCTTCAAGCACGATGTCCAGCGCGGCGAGATCGCCCGCGAAGTCGCCGGTCAGACATTCGACCTTCGCGTCCGGGACGAGTTTGTGGATCATCCGCACCGTTCCGGCAAAAATCGCTGCGCCGCCGTCGGCGAGATCGTCGCGGTCGACTGCGGTCAGCACCAAATACTTCCAGCCGAGGTCGCGCACGGCTTCGGCGACGCGGCGCGGCTCGAGCCAGTCGACTTCGCCGCGCGGACTGCCGGTCTTCACGTTGCAGAAGTGGCAGGCACGGGTGCAGGTGTCGCCGAGGATCATAATCGTCGCGGTACCCGCGTCCCAGCACTCGCCGATGTTCGGGCACATCGCTTCTTGACAGACCGTGTGCAAAGCGAGCGTCTTGACCTTCGCCTTGAGGTGCTCGTAGCTCGGTCCCGATGCCAGCCGCACCTTGAGCCACTCCGGTTTCGGTGCGGGCGCCGGCTTGGTGAGGTCGATCACGACGCTATTGTCATCGCGAGCTTGTCGAGGGATGAACGGAGCCCCGTCGGCGCTTCGACTCCGCTCGCTCCGCTCGCTGCGCTCAGCGTGACATGAAATTCGCGAGCGAGCGCGTCGAGCAGCGCGTCTTTCGCTTCTTCGAGTGAGACCGCCCGGCCCAACTCGCGCTCGAGTGACGTGACGCCGCGTTCCCGAATGCCGCACGGCGTGATGAGGCGGTCGTAATCGAGTTCGGTCGAGACGTTGAAGGCCAGGCCGTGGAACGACGTCATGCGCTTGACCGCGAGCCCGATCGCGCAGATCTGGTTTTGGCCAACGTAGACGCCGCGATGCTCGCCCCAGCGCTCCGCCTTTAGAGCGAACTGCGCGCACGTGGCGATCGCAGCCGCCTCCATCGCCGTGACCAGCGGGACGATCTCGCGAAAGCGTTCGAGCTTCACGATCGGATAGACGACGATCTGCCCCGGACCGTGGTACGTGACGTCGCCGCCGCGTTCGATCTCGAAACAGTCGACGCCCCGCGCCGCCAGAAGTTCCGGCGAAAGAAGAAGATGCTCGCGCTTTGCGTTTCGCCCCAGCGTGACGACCGGCTCGTGCTCGACGACGATCCACGTGTCCGGAGCGGCCGCGCGCGCGACCGCGTCGTGCAACCGCAACTGTAGCCTCCACGTCTCCGCGAACCGCTGCCGCCCAACGTCCAGCAACCGCACCGTCTTCATGCCCAGCACCAGGTCATTTTTCTTCCCTTCACGGCAAAGCGACCCACATCGTGAATTCTCCGAATCACGAATTCGCCGAGAACGGCATCGAGGGGATAGCGCGCGGAAGGTTGTTCGATTGGACATTGCGTCGGTCTCATGTTAGCGAGGCGGTCCGACAGGTCGGTCGAGATCGTGTGAATCGCGGCCGGGCGCCGGAGGCGCAGGAGGCCGCGAGAGTCAGGCAAGGCTCGCCAGGGATGGCGAGTCGCAGCCGGGGTCGAGACCGACCTGTCGGGACGCCGAGCTTGCGTGACGTCGACCGAACTCCCATTGCAGAAAGCTAACCGGCCGGGACGGGCAGCAGCTTGGGTTTCGGGTTCACGATGTGGATCGCTTTGCCGTGCGCCGCTTCGGCGGCGTCCATGATCGACTCCGTCAAGGTCGGATGCGGGTGAATCGACAGGCCGATGTCTTCGAGCGTCGCCCCCATCTCGAGCGCGATGACGCCCTCGCCGATCAGCGATTCGGCTTGCGGTGCGACGATGTGCATCCCAAGCAGCAGGTCGCTCTTCGCATCGCCGACGAGCTTGATCAAACCGTCCGACTCATTCATCGTGCGCGCGCGCCCGCTCGCGATGAGCGGGAACTTGCCGATGCGGACCTCGTGTCCTTCGCGCTTTGCCTCTTCCTCAGAGAGGCCGACGGTCGCAACCTCGGGATCGGTGTAGACGCAGTTCGGGACGGCGATCGGATCGTACGCCGACGACCGGTCGCCGGAGATCACTTCCGCCGCGACGACGCCTTCCTTCATCGCTTTGTGCGCCAGCAGCGGCGCGCCGGTAATGTCGCCGATCGCGAAGATGCCGGCGACCTTCGTGCGGCGCTGCGCGTCGACGGGGATGAAGCCCTTGTCGTCGGTCGCGAGCCCCGCCGCTTTGAGATTCAACGCCTCGGTGACGGGGCGACGGCCGACCGCAACCAGCGCCATCTCGAATTCGCGCGTCTCGTCTTTACCTTGCGTGAACTCGCCGCTGATCGTCGCCGTGACGCCGTCGCCTTTGCGCGTCAGCGTTTTAACGCTCGTCGAAAGTGCGATCTCGACGCCTTGTTTCTTCAAAATGCGGCCCAGCGTTCGCGAGATTTCAAGATCGGTTCCCGTCAAGATCTGCGGCAGCATCTCGACCACCAAGACCTTCGCGCCGAAACGCGTGTAGACGGTCGCGAATTCGAGGCCGATCACGCCGCCGCCGATCACGAGGAGCGACTTCGGGATCTTGCGCAACTTGATCGCGTCGTCGGAGTTGATGATGAATTCGCCGTCGCGCGGCCACGCTTTGACGTCGACCGGAGCGCTGCCGGTCGCGATGACGATTCCGTCTTTCGCGCTGTAGCTTTCGCTCGTGCCGTCACGCTTCTTGAGCGTCACGCTTTTCGGTCCGCTGAACGACGCTTCGCCGTAGGCGAAGATCACGTTGTTGGCTTTGAACAGCGTCTCGACGCCCTTGACGTTGGCGCTGACGACGTCGCCGGTGAATTTTGCGACCCCCTCGCGCTCGACGCTCGGCGCGCCGACCTTCAAACCGAGCTTGTCGGCTTCGCGAATGTGCCGAGCGACCTCGCCGACGTGCAGCAGCGCCTTGGTCGGGATGCAGCCCCAATTGAGGCACACGCCGCCGACCTCGTCACGGTCGAAGCAGACGACGCTTTTTCCGAGCTGGCCCAGCCGGATCGCGGCATGATAACCGCCCGGACCGGCCCCGATGACGAGGGCGTCGACCTGAGTGTCAGGCAAAAGAGTCTCCTTAAATGACCGCTGAAATCACCGCGTGATCAGCGAGTAATTCTCTTCGTTCAACACCGGAAAGCCTGGAAACGCTACGGGGCGCCCGGGGGAGGGCGAGCGGCGGCCGAGGGGCAGCGCGGCAAGTCCGGCGGCGTAGAGCAGCGCGAGGCCGGCCCAGTCCGGCAGCTTGAGGGCGAGCGTCTCCCAGGTGGTCGCCGTGACGTCGGATTGAGAGCGGAGCGCCAGGCCGTGCTGCGTCGCGGCGAGCGCGGGGTCGTAGCGGCGAGCCGCAAAGGTCAGCGGCATCGGGGGCGGCCGGACCGAGGCGTTCGGCAGCGCCGCCAGCATTCTCGGGTAGATCAGCGTGGTCACGAGGACGGCGGCGCCGGCGATCGCGCGGACGCGCAGCGGCCTGTCGCCAAGCGCGTAGAACCCCGCGATCGCCCCCGCGATGCCCCCGACGATGGCCTGCTCGACCGTCGAGAGCGCAATCCAGGGCACGGCAAGCAAAACCAGTGCGGCGCGGCCGAGGCCGGCGAGCTGCAGCCGGCTTCCGGCGACGAGCGCAGCCAAGGGAACCGCCGATGCCAAATCGCTTAGGTGGACGCTCGGTCCTCCGAAGACCGCGGCGGCCGCCGGTAGCGCGGCGAGCATCGCCGGCGAGTTGAATCTTCTCGCGACCAGCGGTGCGATCGAGACCGCGACGAGCACGGTCAGCCAATATTGCGCGACGCCGAGAACGAGGGCGCGCCCTTCGTCGAGTCTGAAAAAATATGCGAACCACGTGAGTCCGTACTGGTAGCGCAGCGGAGTCTCGGAAGCGGCGTATGTCGGCAGGGCACGTTGCGCGTATTCGAGGCTGGCGTGCGGGCCGACGACCAAATACGCGAGCAAACCGAGGGCGGCGAGCATCCCAAGGACGACCCAGCGCCCACGCGACCATAAGAGAAGCGATAGCACCAGAGGTACGCCGATCAGCGGTTGCACGAGCGCCAGTGCCGAGACGCCGGCGGCGGCCGCATGCTGGTTGCGCTGCAAAAAGTACGCGGTCAATGCGACGCCGAGCGCGGTCAGGATCGAGATCTGACCGAACGTCAGTCCGGCGACGAGGTCGGTCCCAACCACCGCCGCTGCGACCGCGTACAACGGATAGCCGCTCGTTCGCCAGGTCGCCCAAACCGTCGCGAGTACGGCAAACAACAATATGAATTCCCAATCGATGACGGCGATTCGGTATGGCTGCCCGATGCGATACCGTGGGAGCCACCCGGGCACAGACGCCAAGGAGAAGAGGGCGACTGCGTAGGGCGGCAGAGGCGCCGGATTGCCGGCGCCCCCGCTGCAGCGTTCGAGCGGCAGAGATGCGTACGGGTCACCGCCCGCGCGCGCGACCGTTCCGGCGCAGTAATATGCGGCGAAATCGTTGTTGGCGGCAACGTCGGCGACGCTGGGATTGACGGCGTGGACCGATAGGAAAGCCGCCGCGACGAACGCCGCAACCGCGAGCAGCCAAACGAGGTTACCGCTTGTGTCAACCGGCTCCCGCGCCGGTTCGACGTCGATAAATCGAGCCGTCAGGACCTCCACGGAGATACCGTGTTTGATGTACGGTCTTCGCCCTTAGCGGCCGGAATCATCGCGGAGGTTCGGTCGCCGGATCACCGAAAAGCGGCAGCGCATGATGGACGCGGTCGTATCGAAGTCGATCGACTAACCGGCGCGCTGCTGCGCTGGTATCCGCGCCGCGGGCGAAAGAACTTGCCATGGCGCGCCGCACCGACGCCTTATCGGGTAATCGTCAGCGAGTTCATGCTGCAGCAGACGCAAGCCGAGCGCGTCATTCCGATCTTCGAACGCTTCGTCGCGCAATTTCCGAATTTCGAGGTTCTCGCCGCCGCAGCGCGTTCCGACGTGGTGCGCGCTTGGAAGGGCCTCGGCTACAACGCTCGCGCCGTACGGCTGCACGAACTCGCGCGCGCCGTGCGATCCGACGCCGGCGTACCGAGCGATGAGCCGGCTTTGCGCGACCTACCCGGTGTCGGCCCATACACGGCACGCGCGATTCGAGCGTTCGCCTTCAACGCCGACGTCGTTGCGGTCGACACCAACGTACGGCGAATCATCCATCGAACCCAATTCGGAGTCGAACATCCGTCCCGAGCGAGCGATCGCGAACTCGATGCGCTGGCGACGGCTCTTCTCCCCAGCGGACGGGCTTTCGAGTTCAATTCGGCGCTGATGGACCTAGGTGCCACGCTGTGCAGCGCGCGGGCGCCAAAATGCCCGATCTGTCCCCTTCGTGCCGGATGCATTGCCGCTCCGATCGATGCGAACGCCCTTCGGTTACTCGCCGAAACCGGATTGAGGGACAGCCGGAACGCGGCGAGCCGGGTTCCGTTCGAGCGAACGGGTCGCTATCTGAGAGGGCGCATCGTCGACCGCCTGCGCGCGCTGCCGGGCAATCGACGACTCTCGCTGCTCGATCTCAGCGCCCATTTGGCCGCGACCGCACCGGATCACGGCTCGGAAGCGATAGCATCCGCCCTCGCGGCGCTCGCGAGCGAGGGCTTAATCGAGCGCTCGCGCGACAAGGTTCGCTTGCGAACCTGACGGCCGAACTCGGTCGTTAAGACGTTTGCCGTTTGCTGTTTAGTAGGAGTAGAAATCCGTCTCGTCACCGGTCGTTTTGTCGAAGAGTTTGAGATCGAGAAACAAATAGGACAAGTCGCCGCGCGGCGATGAAAACGCGGGGTAAGCCGCGTCGAATTCGACGCGCCAAGTACCCGGGGGAACTGTCACGCCGATCCGCAGCGGTCCGTTTTTCGGTGAAACGCTCAGCTGTCCGTTTCCAAGGCTGGATTTGACGGAAATCGTCCCAGCAACGCCCCGTCCATCGCTGATGGAGCCGCTGAGCACGCCTCGTTTCGTCGCTGCCGTCAGGTTACTGATCGCGAGGACGGCATGCTTTCCGCACCAGCGCCACCTATGTCCGGTGGAACTTTCGGTCTGATAACAGCCGGAGACGACTCGTATCAGCAAGGGCGGCGTCAATTTGAGACTACGCGCGAATCCATCTTCGGAGAGACGAGAAATCTCGGCGTTCCGCAAACCTTCGAGCGAGAAGAACGCATGTGTGCGATCGTCGCTCACGAGCGGTGCTTCGTGCAACGCTTCACCCAATTCGGACTCTAAGGTTCGTTCTTTTTTTTGGTCGGCGTAGAGGAGTCGTTCGATGTAGATCCCATGAAAGCCCGCGACGACGAGTTTCGGCATCATTTTCGCAACCGGAAGCGAGGATAAGTATCTCATCCAATTGTCGTTTTCGCTGCCTTTCATCGCGCCGTAACTCCAACGCAGGCTGTTCGAGTGCAAATAGCCTATGAACAACCGGTAAGGCACGATGCCTGAAGGGAAGAGATCCTCAGAACCGGGGAATGGTGCGTATGGGAGTTGGAAGACGGCCGACCCGGGCGGCAGCGACCGTTCGATCGCATGAACGAACGAAGAATCGGCTCGGTAAGCGAGCGCGTTCGCCGCATGATTGGGCACCATCGCCGGCGAGCTCTGGTCGGCGATCCCGAGGATCAGAAGCAACGCCAAGCCGGCGATCCCGAGGCCACGTGCGACCCGGGTTCGTAGCCAGTGCTTGCGAATTTTTTCGAGAGCCCATGCAACCGCGACGAACGAAAAGAACGCAATATAAACGACGATGCGGTTGTACGCGCGAATGTCCGGCGTGACGACGTAGTTGAACAATGAGCTCAAGCCGCCGATGGTTGCGAGGAGAAAACAGCCGGACGCGAACGTTGCGCTTTGTCTCAGCACGTCGTTCGACTTCACTCGATAAGGAAACAGCAGCACAACCAGAAGCAGCAGGAACCCAAGCGAACAGATAATCCCCAAGCTCACGGTCCCATTCTCATTCACTAAAGGGGCTGTTGTATCGTAATAGTGCCTGAATTGCGCGAAAGCGCCGATCCGATGACCCGGAACGGGTAGGAGCAACTGAATGAACTTTAGACCGTAGATCTCGGCCTCACCCGAGACGCGGTTCAAGTCCGAGAGCTGAGCGCCGCCGCCCCTGATCAGATAGCCGGAGACGTTCAATGCGAAGGCTAGCAGCATGGTGCCAATTGCCGCCGCAGCCGCGGCGAAGCTCTGCCAGTTTCTATACGCGACAAAGCCGTATGCGGCCGCCAGTAAAAAAAGAAAAATCGTGAAAAACAGGTAGTAGACGTGATACGAGCCGATCAGAATGCAGAAACAGAGAGTGAGTAGTCCCTCGTTCGAGATGGAAGGCAGCTTCTTGCCGCCCTCCCAATATACGAACCGGCGCCCGCCGGCGATCCAGAACGCCACGATGACCGCCGGCGGGACGAACCAAAACGTCGCCAGCAGCAGGTGGTCTTCTCCACGCAACAGGTGGTAGGGAAGAAAAGAATAGAGCAACGCCGGCACAAACGCTGCGAAATACGAAAAGCCGAGAACGCGCAGCGCATAGAGCGCGGAAACCGCGATCAGTGGGAAGCTCAACAAGAAAAAGACGTTAAGTATTGCGCCGGCGTCGTGAAGAAAGAGCGACAAGAAGCGGACGAGCAACTGAGGCACGCTCAGAAACTGCGGATCGCCCAGAGCGTCCGAACTGAGTGGAGCGCCGATGCGAAGGTTGGTTTCGAGCGAGCCGGTCTCTTGGACGCTCTTGAATTCCTCGGTCACCCCCCACACGTCGCCGCCCGTCGAATAACCGAGTGGCACGCTGAAGTTCAAGTCACGAAGGTCGAGCACCGCCGCAGCGATCGCAATCGCAAGGAGCGCCGCCGCCCCGTAGGCTGCAACGTCAAAGCGTTTTTGCTTGAACCAAGCTGATATTCTCGTCATTCTAACGAACGGCCGTTCCCATAGTCCTTGTCCTCTCGATGCCTTTCCTTTCAGCGTGCATGGCATGAAAAAGCAGCTCATTTCCATCGTAATACCGGTCCGCAACGAAGAGCAGAACATCCCGCTCGTATACGAAGGGATCGCGCAGGCTTTGAGAAGCGCGTCTAACTATGACTACGAGTTTATTTTCGTGGACGATGGAAGCGACGACGCAAGCCTGGCGGCGATTGAAAAACTGACCCGGATCGATCCACGCGTCAAGCTGGTCGAGTTCGTTCGGAACTTCGGCAAAGAGATGGCGACGACGGCCGGGGTCGAAGCTGCGCGGGGAGCCGCCGTAATGTTGATCGATGCCGACCTCCAGCATCCACCCTCGCTCATCCCCGAGTTCATCAAGAAATGGGAGCAAGGCGGGGAAGCGGTCGTCGGAATACGCCGAAACAATCCGGGAGCGGGCCTCATCAAAGGGGCCGGCTCGTGGCTGTTTTATGCGATCACCGCCCACATCTCACAAACCGCGATGGAGCCGGGCGAAACCGATTTCCGCCTGTTGGACCGTATCGTTGCGGACGCCTTCAAGAGCTTTCCCGAGCGGCGGCGGACGACGCGCTTCCTGGTCAACTGGCTAGGTTTCAAAAAAGCGCACGTGTATTTCGACGCGCCTCGGCGTATCCACGGCGCCAGCCAATTTTCTTTCGGCAAGCTCGTACACATGGCGCTGTACTCCTTCGTGTCTAATTCGCTCTTGCCGTTGAGGCTCGCCGGGTACTTGGGTCTGACGATCGCAATCCTTGCCGGCGTACTTGGGCTCGTCGTGTTCTTCGAACGCTACGTATTTAACGACGCGCTGAAATGGGGGATCTCGGGTTCCGCTCAACTGGCGATCATCGACGTCTTTCTGATAGGGATCGTGCTAATGGCGCTCGGTATCATGGCGCTCTACATCGAGAACATCCACGTGGAGGCCGCGGCTCGGCCGCTCTACGTCGTGCGCAAGCGAGTCAATTTCGAGGTCCCGTCCTCAAGTCGCCTCGGTTACTACGACCCAGCCGACCACGATTCTGCAGCCAGTTCTTCATAGACGCGCTCCGTCAAGGCGGCATGTCGCGACCAACTGTGCGTGTCTTTCAGGGCTTGAGATTCGCGCTTGAGCTGCTCGCGAAACGCGGGTTCCTTCGCGAACCGTTCGAGCGCATTGACGATGCTATCGTGCGTTAGATCGAAAAAGATCGACAAGTGCAAGTCCGCGGCGAGTACGCCGGAGATTAGGACGGGCAGGTCGTACGCGAGGGCCGTACCCAGTGCGGCGCTTCCCACGGGTACGCCGTACGGCAGCGTCAACGCGTCCGCCGCCCGAAAATAGAACGGCACTTCTGCATCCGGTACGAACCCCGGGGTCCGCAATCGAATCGCGTCGCCGTACGCGCGCCCCTCTGGATCGTGGTAGCGCGGCGAAGCACCGCCGGCCAGGACAAAGATCCGATTCTCAGCGCGTTGGAGCCACGTTCGTACTGCAGGGATCAGCACGTCGAGCCGCTTGAACGGCGCCCAAAAACCAAAGAATAGGAGAACGACCGCGTCCTGCGGGAGGCCGAGGCGGCGCCGGCTTTCCTCGCGCGACGGGTATTCTCCCACGTCATCGGTGCCATTATGGATGAGGGAGACGCGTTCGGGCGATGCTTTGTATTCCTCGATCACGAGGTTTCGTTGGGCTGCGTTCGGCACGATGATGCGGTTACTCGTACGCGCGAGGCCGATCCCTAGTGCTTGCACCCCGATGCGCACTGCCGAGACCGGCGCGCGAATGGCGCTCCGCCGTATGAGACCCGCATCGATATCCAGGGCGGACGGTAAACCATGGATCGTGGTCACGATGCGCATCTTGCGGCGATAGGCTGCGAGGACGGGGAGGAGCAGATATCCGGATAAGACACCGCCGTATGCGTTCAGTTCGAACTGGACGTGGAGGATCGGTTCCGTGCGCCTCAGCAGAGCATGCGCGATCGCCCAAGGCCCCGATAAGGTACCACGGCGGTACGTTGGAAAGACGGGGATGCCGGCGTCGTCCCACTGCCGATCGTTGCGGCTCGAGCGCGGAGCCAGAACTGAGACTCGAATGCCTCGCTCGTGCAGCGCCTGGCACAAATCGCGCGTGTAGCGGTTGAGTGCGGAACCGCCGGCCACTATGACGGGCTTGCCCTCTTGATGATAAGGTGAAAGCATCGCGACCGAACGCATCGGGCCGCGGCGTTGGATAGGTTACCTGCCAATCCCTGGACGGGGTGTATGATGCCGGCATCGTGCGGGGGACCTGCGAGGCGCCGATTAACAGATAGGAGTGCCTCGCGTCAGCATCTGCATCCCGACGTACAACCGCGCAGAGCTGGTTTCCGGAGCCATCGACAGTGCGCTGGCGCAATCAGAACAAGATATAGAAGTCGTCCTGCTGGACGACGCCTCAACCGACGCCACACCCGAAATCGCCGCAGGGTACCGCGATCCCCGGTTTCGTACTGAGAGAACCGAACGCCGCCGCGGGATTAGCTGGGGATTAAACCGATGTCTCGAGCTCGCGAAAGGCACGTATGTCAACGTCTTGTGCGATGACGACCGTCTCTACACGGGCGCAGTTTCTCAGTTTGCGGACGGTTTAGATCGTTTCCCGGAGGCGACCTTTGCCACCAGCGCTTGGAACTCGGTCGACGCCGATGGTTCATTCCTGCACACGACGCGTCTGTTGAACCATGCGTCTGCCGACGGCACGCTCGTGGGTTTGCGCCAGATCGTAAGGTCGTCTTGGTTGTGCCGTAACCGCATCGGTCCTCAAAGCGCTGTTCTCATACGAAAAAAATCCCTGGCAGGGCTACGCTTCAGGTCCGAGTATCCGCAAATTTGCGATTGGGAGCTATTGCTTCGACTGTTGATGCGCGGGCCGCTCGTCTACTTTCCGCAGGTATTGAGTGCGTATCGTTTGCACGATAAATCGCTGACGGCCGCCCAGCGGCCTATGGCTCAGTCGGCTAGCGATCTATTGACCATGTCCGCAGAATTGGCCGGCTCACTTTCGGAACTCCGTGGTGCGGTTTCGCGATTCGACTTGAAGCGCTTGCAACTGCTCTGCTGTCTTAAAGCCTCCGAAACGGCGCTACGCAATGCGGTCGGCGGTGATCCGAAGATGATTTCTCAAAACCTTCGGGTCGCGAAGCGCGCATTGCTCCTGCTCGTCCGCTAAAGCCGCTCGCCGGCGGTTCCAAATGAACGGGGGCTGATCAGGACTTGCGGTTCAGCGACCAAGTCATCAGCCGCCCACGCAAGGACCACGGCAGCATCTCAACTCGTTCCGCAAACGTGCGCGGCGTGGAACGGACGTGTTCCACCACGATTCTCTCCGCACTCTTGGGTACCGATATGATTACGTCGCGATGAACGGCCTGAAACGACGAATTTCCTCGGCGTAGTGCGTGCAAGACGTCGTAGATCGACGGCCAATGTGCCGGATTGAGTTCTGGTACGGGCGCCATGAAATATCGCGCGTCGTCAATAAAAATGTATTGCTCAGGTTGTTTGTCGGCACGCTCCAGGATCAAGGCAAGTTCGTCCAGCAAAGGGCATTGATCTGATTCGCCGGCCGTAATGCCGCTGCTCCAGTGCGCGTCCAACCAGAACAGCCTTGGTTGGTCCGCGGTCTTGGCAAGGATTTGCCGAAGTGCGGCGCGGGAGTCGGCCTTGACGCACGTGACGTTGGTCCCAGCAAAGCGTCGTTGCGCGGCCGCAGCTAGTTTATTGGAAAGCTCGATGGTATAGACGTGGTCAAAAAACCGACTAGCCCACGATGCAGTGTTGCCAAAATATGTGCCCGTTTCGATAAAATATGGAATATGGAACCGTTCTTGCAGCTGTACGACGAGCGCTTTTGGAATGTACATTCAAGATACGGGGTTGGCCGGCACCGTCCAATTGTCATACTGAACCACCCTCTTTTCCCACTTCTGGAAACGGACAACCAGGCAGATCTCAGGCGGCCCTTTCGCAGAGCCTCGCCTCCGTCAAGACGGCCCGGGGGCTCCAACCCGCCACCGGCTGATTCCGGCCGAGGCCCTCCCCCGCCAGCATGAAGCAGCTCGGGGGCGGCTCGCACTTCCGCGCCGGTTCCGCCAGGTCGCAGGGGGAGCCAAGCGCCTATCCGTAGTCGTGCTGTAGCCGGCGATGTGCGCGGCTTTTCGTGCAGGAAGGGAAGATACATGACCCTGGTCGAGCGGGCCCAGAGTATCATCACCAAGCCGAAGGAGACGTGGCCGGTGCTGGCCGCGGAACCGCAGACGGTCGGCAGTCTATTCAGCAGCTACATCCTGCCCTTGGCCGCGATCGGCCCTATCTTTAGTTTTGTCGGCACGGCGCTGATCATGCATAGCTCTCCGGTCGCCGGTGCGTTGGGCGCGATCCTGAGATACGTTCTGCAGCTGATCGGAATTTTCGTCGTCGCGCTAATCGCCGAAAACCTTGCGCCATCGTTCAACGGAACGAAGGATCGCGTTGCGGCTCTGAAGCTGATCGCTTACTCAAACACGCCGGCTTGGGTTGCAGGCATCCTGATGGTCATCCCCGGTTTGGGCGCCCTGATCGTGGGGTTGGCAGGACTCTACGGCTTGTATCTGATGTATCTCGGAGTCAATCCCGTGATGGGCGTACCCACCGATAAGGCGATCGTCTATTTGATCGTCCTGATCGTCGCGACGATCGTCGTCTACATTTGCGTCGGCGCGATCGTTACCGCAGTCTTGGCGGCCGCCGTGCTCAGCACCGGCGCGATGATGTAGCGCTTTGTCACGCTGAGCGGAGGCGCGCAGCGCCGGAGTCGAAGCGCCGTCGGTGCTTCGACTTCGCTCGCTTCGCGAGCTTCGCTCAGCATGACAGAGTTATCCGAACCAACTGGGCAAATCGGAATACCGCTCTTCTTTCCAGGGGTCGGCGTCGTTGTGATAGCCGCGAACTTCCCAGAAGCCCTTGCGATCGCGATCGAGGAATTCGATTCCCTTGATCCACTTCGCTGATTTCCAAAAATAGAGTTTCGGTACGAGCATTCGTATCGGGCCGCCGTGGATCGGTTCGAGCGGCTGCCCGTCGAATTCGTAAGCCACCAGGCAATCGTCTCCGAGCATCGCCTCGAGCGGCAAGTTCGTGGTGTAATCGTTGTCGGCGTGTTGCACCACGTGCGTCACCGCAGGCGTAGGCTTCGCACGCTCGACCAAACGCCGGAACGGGACGCCCCGCCAGAGCGTATCCTTCTTCGACCAGCGCGTCACGCAGTGGATGTCGCCCCGCCATTCGGCGGTCGGCTCGGCGCGCAATTCGTCCCAGCTCAATTCGAATGGGTTCTCACACAGGCCGAAAAAGCGCAGCCGCCAGGTCGTAGGGTCGAACTGCGGCACTTCCCCAACGTGGAGCACCGGAAACCCGCTGGTTACGGTTTGGCCGGGCGGGACGGTCGGGTCTTTGGTCTTGAAGAGAGGCATCGTGGCTAAGACGCCTTCGGCCCGGCGCCCGGTTGCGACGGTCCCTCCCATACCATTCCCGGCTCGCAAGGTGCCGCGCGAACGAGCCTTGCGCGAACTCGAGATCTTGGAGAAAACCTACCCGCACGCGGCCACCGCGCTTGAGTACCGCACGCCGTTCGAGCTATTGATCGCCGTCATTCTGAGCGCACAGTGCACCGACGCGCGCGTCAACCTGACGACGCCGCATCTGTTCGCCAAATATCCGACCGCCGAAAAACTCGCCCAAGCGAAACCGCTCGAGGTGGAAGGGATCATCAAGTCTTGCGGCTTCTTTCGGATGAAGGCGAGGAACATCATCAACGCGGCGCGCGGGATCGTCGAAATGTACGGCGGGCAAGTACCGAGCGAACGCGAAGCGCTCGAATCGCTGCCCGGCGTCGGCCGCAAGACCGCAAGCGTCGTCCTCTCAGCGGCCTTCTCGGAACCCGAGTTCGCCGTCGACACGCACGTCTTTCGCGTCGCACATCGGCTCGGTTTGACGGTCGGCAAGACGCCGCGCCAAGTTGAGGACGACGTCGTGGGGCTCTTACCGCGCGAGAAGATCGGCGCGGCGCATCACTGGCTGATCTTGCACGGACGAGCGATCTGCAAGGCGCCGGTGCCGCTGTGCGATCGATGCCCGGTCCGCGAACTCTGCCCGAGCGCTCCGGTCGTCGCTCGCTATCTCCGCAGGAAAAACGCGCTGCGCCGCGGCCGCGCAAGCTAATTTGGCTGTGTCCACAAACCCGCGCGTCAGCATCTGCATCCCCACGTATAATCGGGCGCATTCGCTGCGGCGCACGCTGGAAAGCGCGCTCGATCAGCCGGGCTCCGACGTGGAAATCATCGTGCTCGACGACAGCTCGAGCGATGAGACGTTTGCCGTCGCCTCGGAGTACCGCGACGCGCGGCTTCGAATCGAGCGGACCGCGCAGCGCCTCGGCGCCGCTCAAAACTTCAATCGCTGCCTCGACGTGGCGCGAGGCGGGTACGTCAAGGTACTCTGCGACGACGACGTGCTGTACCCGGCCGCGGTGGGGCGGCTGGCCGGTGCGCTGGACCGGTTTCCGGAGGCGACGCTGGCCACGAGCGCGTGGCATCTGCTGGATGAAACCGGTTTGGTGGCGCGTACGTTCGGCGTCCTGCGAGACGCACCTCAGGAAGGCGCGCTGGTCGATCTCCGCCGGATCGTCAAAGACTCGTGGCTCTATCTCAATCGCATCGGAAGTCCCAGCTCGGTCATGCTTCGAAAAGCTTCACTGAGCGGGCTTCGATTCAATTCCCAATACCGGCAAATGATGGATTGGGATCTCTGGATTCGGCTTTTGAACCGAGGCGGGCTCGTCTACTTGCCGCAGGTGCTGAGCGGCTACCGGCGGCATCCGCAGACGCTGAGCGCGCAGCATGAACCCCTGGCGCAGACCGCTCAGGATCTGCTCGCGCTTTCTTGCGTTTGGAGCGCGTCGCTAAGCGATTTCGGCGGCGCGATCTCTCGCTGGGACCTGAAGCGCCTGCAGTTGCTTTGCGCCGCAAGCGCCTCGAGCGTCGCTCTTCGAAACGTTCGCCGAGGCGCTTGGCGGCGGGCTCGCGAGAACGCGCGCGTGTCAATGCGGGCGCTCGCGACGTTTTTCACGAAATGGTAAGGGTGCCAAACCCAACGGTTTACGACCTCGGGATGCGACGCACGTTCGGGGATCTCTACCGGCATCGCTGGTTGATCCGCGAACTGGTGTTGCGAGACGTGATTCTGCGCTACCGCGGATCGGCGCTCGGCTTCATTTGGACGCTGCTCACGCCGCTGCTGTTCATCCTGGTCTACATGCTCGTGTTCTCCGTCTTCTTGCAAGTCGGAGTTCCAAACTATCCCGTGTTCCTCGTCGCCGGCTTGCTCCCGTGGCAGTGGTTCTCAACGGCCCTTCAGTCGGGAACGACGTCGCTTGTCGACGGGCGCATATATGTCGGCAAAGCCGTTCTAGCCCCGGTCGTCCTCGTTCTCGTGCCGGTGCTTTCGAACTTCATCCACTTCTTGCTGTCGTTGCCGATCCTGCTGGCGGTCGGCTTGATCTTCCGAATACACGTCATCTGGCCGCTTCTCGCTTTACCCTTGCTCGTCGTCATCCAGCTCCTGTTGACGCTTGCGATCCTGTTGTTCGTGGCGCCGTTCAACGTTTTCTATCGCGATGCGTCCCAATTGGTCTCCGTCCTTCTGATGCTTGGTTTTTACCTGACCCCGATCATCTATCCGCTCTCGAACATCCCGTCTCATTTTCGGCTCTTTGCGTTGGCGAATCCGATGACGGCGTTGGTCCTCAGCTACCAAAACATCTTCTATTTCCAGGCCTTTCCGGATTGGAGGCTCGTAGCGTACGCGCTGGCCGCTTCTCTCGTGCTGCTCGTCGCCGGCCGCGCCGTCTTCGATCGTTACAAAGACACCTTCGCCGAATACGTGTGAACTGTTGAGATGGATGCGATCGTCGTACAGCGCGCCTCGAAGCGCTTCAGAGTAATTGCGATTCCAAAGCATGCAACCATCAAGGAAGCCTTGCTCGAGTTCCAGTTTCCCGGCCACAAACGAGGAAACGAGCATTTCATCAAGGCGGTCGACGACGTCAGTTTTTCGGTCCCGCATGGATCGAGACTCGGGATCATTGGGAAGAACGGTTCGGGGAAGACGACGCTCTTGCGATTGCTCGCCCGGATGTATGTGCCCGACAGCGGCTCGGTCCGCGTTTCGGGTGAGGTCGCACCGCTCCTCAGTCTCGGGGTCGGCTTCCATCCGGACATGACCGGTCGAGAGAATCTCAAGATCAACGGGCTGGTTCTCGGTCTCAGCCCGCGTCGGATCGAAAGCCTCGCCGACGAGATCATCGATTTTTCCGAACTGCGCGACTTCATTGACGTACCAGTCCGCACGTACTCCTCGGGGATGTACATGCGACTGGCCTATTCCGTTGCGGTGAGCGTGGACCCCGACGTCCTGCTGCTCGACGAAATACTAGCGGTCGGCGACGAAGCCTTTGCGGCCAAGTGTTTGGTGCGCATGAAAGACTTCAGAGAGCGAAAGAAGACGATCGTGCTCGTGACGCACGATACGGAAACCGTTTTGGCGTGGTGTGAAAGCGCCATCTGGCTGGATCGAGGCTCGGTCCGGCTGCAAGGCCCCGCGGCTCGGGTAGTCGAGGCCTATCACCGCGACTTGCATATCCCGTCTTTAGAGCATGACCGCGGCTGATCGCGATGGCGCAGCCATCACGGCGTCGCGGCCCGCCCCTTCGTGGGTGCTCGTCATTGGATTCGTTTGGTTCTTGGCGACATACTCGGCGAGTCCGTGGCAATATCAGAGTCGAATACAGATCACGTACGAAAAAATCACGCGAGACCGTTAGGGTCCTGCTATTCAACGTGAAACAAAATCTGGCCTGACCCCGCGGCCGGGCTTGGCGCCATTCGATGAACGACCCGCAGGTGGGCGAAGAGCGGGGTCTTCGCGAGTTTCGGAAGAGCCGATTCGAACGTGATGACGTAGTCGATGTGTTCTTGTAGCAGATGCTGGTAAGCGTCGCTTGAGAAGAGCGTCCAGGGCGTGTGTCCCCACTCGTAGCCGTCGACGAGGTCGACATTGCTGTAGACGTTGAACACCGAATCGCGGGCGTCATCAAAGACCTTATCCTTAAGAGGGTCCAGGTGGTCGTCGAGATACTGCAGCATCGGAACGTATCGCAATTGCACGTCGCTCTCGGGCGTGTTGTCGTAGAGTGTGGACCAAGCTACGTACTCGAGGCCCATGTTGCCCGGATGATCGGCGTTTCTCTGGAACGGAACGAGAAGTTGGGTATTGAGTACCGTCGCGGCCAACAAGCACGCGAGGAAGGTCGTCCGTACCGGGCCGGCGTCGACGAGTGACCTTGGATTTGGGACGATTTCCAGCGCGAAGGATGAAATGAGGAGTGCCCCCATTGGAAAAAGCGACTCGGCATAACGCGCTTCCGGTGCAAGCCAATACCAAAGACCCAGCCAAAGAATAATAACGGCGCTCAACCAACGCTCGAAAGTTTGCGGACGGCTCAAAACCAAACGAGCCAGAACGAATGGTGCCGCAAGAAGAAGGACCGGCCCGATGATGTCGCGCCGGCGAATAATGTCGAACGTTATGCTCCACGGCAGCGTCAGGAAATCAGCTAACGATCGATGAGGAAATTGGGGAGCCCCTTTTACAAACCACCACCAGCGGCCGCTGTGTGAGAGCGAAGTGAATATCGGAAAGAGCGGATCGCCGGTGATGAGCGTCGATCGAACGATGCCGGGAACCGCGACGAGAAAGGCACCCAGAGCGAACGGGATGAGCGTCCAGGCTGCTTGTCGTATACCGCGAGCGACATTGACTTTGCCGTCGTTGTTCGCGCTGTGACTCCCCTCCCAAAGCGTAATGGCGGCGACGAACGCACCTAAGACGAGTGCGAGCGCCACACTGAACGGTTTGATGGAAAGTCCGTAGCCGCACAGCATCCCGCTGACCGCCAACCACGAAAACCGTCGCTGATCTTTCCAGCGCAGAAATGCGAAGATCGCCAGCGCAGTGAAGGGCGCCTGCGCCAAATCATTCGAAGCGGTGCTGGCGGACCATGCGACGATGGGCGTACTGACGAAGAGCAGGCTAGCCAGCAACCCGAGCACGGGCCTTCGGTAGAACTCGAGGGCAAACACGAAGATCGCCCCAACCGTCAGCAGCAGGCCCGCCCAAGACAAGATCTTGGCTGCGTGCAGTCCGAACATGACGGTCATCGCCGCATAGAGCGTTTCCTGATATTGCGGGAACCCAAAGATTATGCCGTGCGTAGCGGCGACCAGATCGTAAAGCCGGCCATGTATGGCATAGCGAAGTGCCATCGCGAGATGGTACCAGCGGGCATCGTACTCGACTTCCGGTCCCAGCGCACCCAGAAGCGCGAGGTAGAGGTTGAAGCCGAGAAGCGCGACGAGTGCGATCGGAAAAACTCCGGACCAACGATCGCGCACCTCTTCAAAATTCGTGCGCTTCAGCGTCGGGAGCGTAATCCACGCACGGTAAGCGGTCGCGGCGAGGGCGATAGCGAGGAACGCGTACAGGACCGGCTTGATCAAGAAGCCGGCGACGCCGACGGCTGTGATGGCGAGCGTCCAGGCGATCAGTCCGAAGCAAACGGCAAAGACGATCCGGCTCAAGAGCTCCTTGATGGGGACCCGAAGCAGCGAAAGTAGGACGTCCCCTGGGCCGAAACAGCTGACAATGAAGAGAGCGACCGGAAACAAGTACCCGATGTTGCGCGGAAGGCGCGTGAAGATTGCTCCGAAATAATGGGAGCTCGCGCCGAACAGCTGCCACGCGTGCTCGTCGATGAATTCGTACATTTTCGACGCAACGAGCAGCGCCCACAGGACGATCAGACCTGCCACCGCCGCTTCGCGAAGGTTCGGCGGCTTGAAACGCGACTCCGGACGCGCCTTTTGCGCGAGGGTGCGAGCGAGAACCTCAGGCCACGTCGTCCGCTGACGGCCGAGAGAATCCAGCAGACGACGCATCTCGGCCCGCCGGATCTCCCAAGCATCCCGGTCGTTCAGGAGGCGAACGACGCGCCCCGCAAATTCTTCCGGATCCACAGCGACGTCGATCGCGTCACCGAGCAGGCCGAGGCCTTCGGCGCCGACTTTCGTTGAAACGACCGGAACGCCGTGTTCGATCGCTTCGATGACCTTGAGCTTCACGCCGGCGCCATATACGATCGGTGCAATCGCAACGCGCGCCGAGCCGTAGAAGGCGTCCAGATCCTGAACAAATCCCGTGAATTCAACGTTTGGGCCGGCCAGGCGGGTGGCGACGGAAGGCGGGTTTCTTCCGGTCACCCGGAGGACGGTCTTTGGAAGCTCGCGGAGGATGTGCGGCAGCACGCATTCGATAAACCACCGAAGCGCGGCGACGTTCGGTGAAAGATGCCCCGGCAGCCAGCCGGCAACGAAGACAACGTCTTGGCGGTCCTCGAAGCCGGCATCCCCGACCGGCGTATCGCGGGACAGCGGTACCACCAGCTCGATCGGGGCGGAACCTTCGGTGCTTTCGAGCCAAGCCTTTTCATCGGTGGAGACCGAGACGATGCGGTCGCAATCGCTCGTCAGACGTTTCTCAAACCACAAGGCTCGCTCGGCTTGCAACCTCAATCTGGCTTTCTTGAAGAGGTTGGGTTCCAAAGCGGCCTGGCCGAACAAACGCCGATGGAAGAGCGCTTCCGCGTGGTAGACGAATCGAGCTTGTGCTTGAAAGCGCCGGATGTCGTCGGCGAACCGATCGTAATTGTGCGGCCTCGAGAGGATGACCACGTCGTAACGGCGTTCGGGCCGCGCGAGATGCCCGGCCAAATCGTCCGTCTCCAACAGCTCGACTCCGGCTTGAAATAGGATCGTCGCATCGTCGCCGGCCCCAATGACGGCGTAGAACGAAACGGCGCAATCCAGTTCGCTCAAGTCCGCGATCAGTTCCTCGAAGCACACGAATCCGGACCCTAAACCTCGGTCGGGGATCCGATCGTCGACGATCAGGATGCGTGCCGAACTGCCCGTCGCCCGATAAGTCGCGCGATCGACCGCTGCCGCAGATCCAGGATTCGCGGGTTCGTACTCAGCGAGTTCGCGCTCCCACTTCATACGGATGCGCTCGACGTTCCGCCGAAAAAGAGCCGCGCGAATTTCGGGCTCGGAACTCGCCGCTTCGAGATGACGGATCCGCGAGCGAGGCTCGTATAACACGCGCCGGTGCAGACGATGGCGAATCGTCATGCACAGATCCACATCCTCGTAATACGCCGGAAAGAAGGCTTCGTCGAATCCGCCGGCAGCCTGGAACGTGGAGGCGCGCACGAGCAAGGCGTTGGCCGAGCAAAGGTCGACAAAGCGTCGATTGCAAAATGCTCGCGACTGCGCGGACGCACCCCGGCCCACACCGCTCGTCGAGCCGTCGCTCCAGATGATGCTGCCGGCTTCTTGAAGCGTTCCGTCCGGGAAGAGGATTCGGCTTCCGACTGCGCCGGCACTGGGAGTGCGATCGGCCGCGTCGACCAGCGCGTCTAGCCAGCCGTCTTCAACGATCGTATCGTCGTTCAAAAAGACCAGGTACTCGCCACGCGCATGCCGGGCGGCAAAATTGTTGCCGCCGGAGAATCCAAGATTGACCGCCGACGCCAGAAAAGTGACGTCTTGGATGCGGCTGCGAGCGCGCTCGATATCGGAGCCCGACGTCCCGTTGAACACCACAACGATCTCATGCGGCGTTCGGATAGTTGCCGAGCGTACCGAGTCCACACAGCCGGCCAGCAAATCGATCCTGTGCTGCGTCAAGATGATGACGGAGGCGCGTGGGAGCTCGCTTTCAGTCATCAGAAATGCGCCGGGCGCCTAGCCTCGCCGCCTGAAGCGACAAGCGGGTTGGGATGGTCGTGCGTCGAAACGACTACCGTAAACTGCATCGTGCATTCTGCGGGATGCCGGCGAACGCGCGAAGCGCCGCGATTGCTCGGACGATGCTCAATCCGTCGGCTGCAGAACTCTTCGGCGGCGGACCGGTGCCGCCGACAAAAGCGACGAACGCTTCCAGTTCAACGATGAGGGGCATTGTGTTCGCGATCGTTCGAAACTCGGGTTCGGCGGCGGAGCCGCCGCGCAACGCGGCCTCCGAACGATCGATGCGAAGCACGTCATCGTACGCGGCGCCGAGAGTCGCGACGCCGTCGCGGCAGCGCAGCTCGACCGACCGCAAGCGCCGCGGAGATCGAACGCTCAGCTCGAAAGAGTGCCAATAGGATCCTCGCAGCAGCCCGGTGAGTGCGAGCAAGCCGCGATCGTCGAGCTCGGCAACGGCGGCGACGGGTCTGGGGAGCTCGCCCAGAACCTCCAGCCCGATCGTTAGATCGTGAGGCAGTAGAGTCCAAGCAGCGTCGGCATCGGCATGCGGATGACCCCATCCGAGGCGACGCGTCACGATGCCACTGACGGCTCCGAGTTCGCCCGAGCGCGCGATCTCAGCGAGTGCGACTACTCCTGGATGATAACGCCATTTGTCCATCACATAGACGCGTTCGCCGGCGGTCTCGACGATACGCTCGGCGGTGGCGACATCGTCCGTTAACGGCTTTTCGCAGAAGATCGGAATGCCTGACGGAGCCAAGCTCAGTACCACGTCTGCGTGCATCGCGGTTGGCGCCGCGATGACTGCACCGTCGACTGCCGGTAGTGCATCGACCGAATCGACGACCGCGTCCGCTCCGCCGTCCGTTGCCCGCGCGATGCTGCTCGGGCTGCGCGCGACAACCACAACGCGCACCGAGAGCGATTTGAGGTCGCGCAAAATGGAAGCACCCCACCGGCCGCATCCGACCAGCGCGATACTCAGCACCGCGTCGCGAGGGTCCTCAGCTGCTCGAGCAGCATCACTAGCGGCGGTGCCGACGCGTCGCGCGGTGAAAGCAGCGGAGTTTCCACCGGCCAGCGCAGGCCCAAGTCGGGGTCGTCCCAACGGCAGCCGAGCTCATCAGCATCGGCCCAATACGACGTGACACCGTAAGCGAACGTCATTTTCCGCAAGAAGCAAAAGCCGTGCGCGATTCCGGGTGGGATCTTCAAAAGCATCCTGTTGCTGCTTGAGAGTTCGATCATGCGTCCGGCCTTGAAGCCTGCACTTTCCGGGCGAAGGTCGCACAATCCGACGTGCATCGTTCCTGCGATCGGCAAGATATAGTCAGCATGCCGTACGTGCACGTGGACCCCGCGTAGTGTGTTCGGGCGCGAATGAACCAAGTTCCATTGTACCGGCCGTTCGCCTACCCATTCGTCGCGGAAGACCTCCGTGAGGTCGCCTCGAGCATCGGAATGGGCCTGCAAGCCTATGAGTTCAATATCGTCCAGTTGGGGCACCGATTGCCGCATCATGCCGAAGCTCCGGATCAAGCGTAGCGACTCCTGCAACCGCTCAACTGCCTAACGCACGGCGAGGTCTGGTTATCGTCGAGCGCGGAGAATACGTTTCGCTGGGCCGCTGGATCGTCTTCGTGAGACACTGGCGGGAGCTGTAATCCTATTGAAGGCTTACGAGGTGCGTCCCTGTCGGATGGTCGGCCGGGAGCTGCTTGGCCGTTTGGCGGTCCTAATTCTCACCAACGGGCTTCGCCGGCAGGTTTCGGAGCTCGACTGGTTAGAACGCCGAGTCGATGCCGACCGAGCGCAATTCGATGGCGATCGACGTAGACAGCCGAACCGTCGAGGTCGGTTCGCGGGGTCGCTTCGCGCCCCGTATCCCCGATACTCCCGAACGGCAAAGGCTTGCGCGCGAGCGGCAGATTCGTGAGGTCGTTTTCGGCGTCCAGGACGGTGTCCTGACGACGCTCGGAATCGTGACCGGCCTTGGCACGGCGACGACCGATCGCGCGACGATACTTTTGACCGGCGTCCTGTCGCTTCTCGTCGGTTCGATTTCAATGGGCGTCGGCGAATATCTGGGAAAGAAAGCCGAACGCGAGGTCGTTCAGAGTTCTATCGCTTTTGAGCAGGAGGAGATGCTCAATCAGCCCGAGGCCGAGTTCGCCGAACAAGTCGCCTACTACAGAATGAAAGGCTTTACCGACGCTGAGGCCCAGACGATCGTCGAACGTCTCGCCAAGAATCCGGACATCTGGCTGCACGAGATGGTTCGCGACGAATTCGGGATCGATCTGCGGGAGGCCGAAGGCGGCGGGACGCGTTCGGCGTTTGCGATGGCCGGCTCGTTCGCGCTCGGCGCGGCACTGCCGATCCTGCCGCACGCATTTGCGCCCCATGCGATGGCACTTTGGCTCAGCCTGGTGTTCGCCGTGGTCGCGCTGTTCTCGATCGGCGCGATGGCGGCCCGGCTATCCGGCCGCAACGTCCTCGTCAAGGGTCTGGAGATCGTCCTTTTCGGCGCAGCCGTCTTCGCCATATCATATATTGCGGGACACTTTATCCCCGCGCTTTTCGGCAAATCGCCGATCAGCATCGGAGGTTGATTATTGCAGCATTGGCTGAGGTTCGGCATCTTGAAAAGTCGGAGAGGTTCGCGTTCTCGCGCCGTCATGAACCAGCGGCGCCACGTTGCAGCCACAGACAATTGTCGCCTTCGTTCTCGCAGCCGATGCGCTCGAATCTCGGATCGGGCGGTCGCCATTTTGCGCCTGCGATGACGGCGCCGGACGCCGGCCTGTCGCCCGCGGAACTGACAAACGGTTCGTACCGGTGCCCTGCGTCGAACAGAATATATGTCGAGTAGTAGTAAGGATCCCACGTCGTTCGATCATAACTGACGACGCTCGTCGATAGGTGCCGCAACTGCGTGATGAGGCGAGCGGGGGTCCGGGTGGCGTTCAAGCGCCGCGCTTGTTCGCCGAGATAGTCCGTACGGAATTCCGTGACGGCCAGCGCCATCCATATGGCTCCTAGCCCGACCAAGATCGAAACCGGTCGGAGAAATCTTGATGCGACGAAGATCAAAAGGAGGCCGCCGGCGCCGGCGACGGTGACTGCGATAAAACTCGTAGTCTGAAAGAGGCGTAGGAACGCAAGTACCGTCCAGCAATCCCAAGTCATGAACGGCGGCGCGAGCGACTGATGTATCGCCTCGATCTTGTGGATCGTTATCGTCGCAACGAAAAGCGTGACTCCAATTGAGACTGCCGCGCAAAGGCCAAAAAACCGCGCGCGTCTTTCGAACAAAGCGCCGATGCCGAATAGTAAAAGGCACGCGATGACACCGTCAATGTAGCGACCGTGCACGAGCGCTTGGATGTTCTCCCGCGCGTGCGTCGCATTCGGGGAGATCGCCGCTCCCCAGGCAGTGAAGCCCGCTCCCAGAACCAGAGTCAGCGCAAAAGACAGCACCACGAAGCCGACCGTGGTTGCGATCTGACCGACGGGATTCGCAGCGTCACCGGTCCTCAGGTCGTCTCCAGCGCGGATCGATCCGAACACGATGCCGACCGTCATGAGGCCGAAGCTCGAAACGTTCGTGCAATAGACGTGTCCCGCGAGGAACGCCAGCGCCGTAAGGTATGTCGACGGAATGCCGTAAAACTGGCGCAGTGCGGGCAGGTACGATGAGAACTCCGGATACATCGCGGCTAGAATGGGTTTGTTCGCAACCTGGACCAGCAAACACATCGCAATTGCCGAGGATATCCCAACCGCGAGCTGTGCGAGCTCGCGCCGTTCAATGCACGCTAAGAGGAAAAATGTCAGCAAAGCTGCTGCAACGACGGCGAGTCCCGGCCCGTGAACCATGTAGAGCGTGCCTGAAAGGAGGCCGAAAGCAATTGCACGAGCGTAGGACGAGCGGCGCTCAGCGAAGCGCATACACGCTACGACCGTGACGAGGAAGACCGGAATGAAAAGATTCTCGGAGAGCGCGCCCGTCGAATACAGCAGGAACGGTGGATAGAGGCAAACGGCAAAGGCACAGCAGAGCGCGCCTCGAGCGGGTAAACCCATCAATTTGCGCCCTAACCAGACCAGCGGAAATATCATCGACGAGAGGACGAAAGCATTCGCCGTCAGCGCCAACTGGTAAATCGTTGCGAAATCTCGTGATATCCAGAAGGCCGGCGTTATCAAGAGCGAGTAGCCGAACTCGCCGAACGCCGAATGGATCATGTCTATGCTTGCTCCGGCCTGAGCGAAAAAGCGCGCTTCGCCGAGGTAATACAATTCGTCGTAATAAATAATCGGGAACAACTTCTGCCGAGCGAACAAAATGTGCACGGCAACCAATATCCCGTACGAAAGGATTACGCCAAGAGCAAGGCGCGGACGAGTCCTCAGCAGAGCGCGACCGTCTGCGTGACGTGGGTTCCTAGCTTAGTTGAGTTGGATGACCTCAGGCAGGGGGTTTCCATTTTCCGACGAGGGTGCGCGCGATCACCAAACGCTGAATCTGCTGCGTCCCTTCGTAGATCTGCGTGATCTTCGCGTCGCGCATCATCCGTTCGACCGGGTATTCCGTGGAATATCCGAAACCGCCGAGGATCTGGACCGCGTCGGTCGTTACGCGCATCGCCGTGTCGCCCGCTTTCAACTTGCACAGCGCGGCCCACAGCGTGAGATCGGGCGCCGATTCGTCGCACTTGCGCGCTGCCTCGTAGAGTAGGAGGCGCGACGACTCGACTTCGACTTTCATGTCGGCCAGCATGAACTGGATGCCCTGTTGCTGGCCGATAGGCTTGCCGAATGCCATTCGCTCCTGCGCGTAATTGGCGGCGAAGTCGAGCGCGCCCGCAGCTATGCCGAGCGCCTGCGCGGCGATGCCGGGCCGAGACTTATCCAGCACCTTCATCGCCGTCTTGAAACCGGTGCCTTCCTCGCCGAGCAGGTTCTCGGCCGGGACTTCGCAGTTTTCGAAGATCAACTCGACCGTCGGCGAGCCGCGGATTCCCATCTTTTTCTCGAGCTTCCCCACCTTGAAGCCCGGAAACGTCTTCTCGATGATGAACGCGCTGATGCCGTTCGGCCCCTTCGCAGGGTCGGTGACGGCGAAGACGCAGACGACGTCGGCGACGCCGCCTTGCGTGATCCAAATCTTCGTTCCGTTGAGAACGTATGTGTCGCCGCGCTTTTCGGCGCGAGTCCGCATCGAGCCGGCCGCATCGGAGCCGCTGCCCGCTTCGGTTAGCGCGTACGCCGCGGTCCACTCGCCCGAGGCTAATTTGGGGATGTACTTTTGCTTCTGCTCGTGATTGCCGGCGATGATGATCGGCAGCGCGCCCAATTCTTGTACGGCGATGATCAGCGAGCTCGAGGCGCACGCCTTCGCGACCTCCTCGACGACCTTGACGTAGGTCAGGAACGAGCCGCCGAGGCCGCCGTATTCGGCCGGAAACGGGATGCCGAGTAAGTCGTTCTCGGCGAAGAGCTTCTGAATGTCCCACGGGAATTCGCCACTCTCGTCGATCTGGGCGGCGCGCGGTGCAACCCGCTCGGCGACGAGTTCGCGCACGACCTGCAAAATAAGCGCTTCCTCTTCGGAAGTCGGGGCGTGGACGGGCTGCGCGATGGCCATAATCTCCCCTTTTCGGCTGCCGGCTGCTACGATGCACCTTCGCCGCGACAATACGGTTCCGCTGGCTGGCGAGCAGCCCGGCGGCGGCCGGTTGCCAATTCAGCGAGGTTTTTCCAGTGGATGACGCCTATCTAGGCAACCTCCCATGAATAAAGTGGTGGCAAACGCGGAACAGGCCGTCGCCGACATCCCGAGCGGCGCTTCGCTTGCAGTCGGCGGCTTCGGGATCAACGGCATCCCGCACAGCCTGATCGACGCCCTCCACGCACAGGGAGCGACCGAATTGAAGGTCGTTTCGAACAACTTGGGGATCGACGGTTGGGGGCTGGGCGTCTTGCTCGATGCCAAGCGCATCGCGCGCACGACCAACTCGTACGTCGGCGAAAACAAGGAGTTCGAGCGACAGTATCTTGCGGGCGAACTCATTTTGGAACTCGTCCCGCAGGGGACGCTAGCGGAGCGGCTGCGCGCGGGCGGGAGCGGGATCGCGGCGTTCTACACGCCGACCGGCGTCGGGACGCAGGTCGCCGAAGGCGGACTGCCGTGGCGCTACAAGCCCGACGGTTCGATCGGGCTGGCGTCGCCGAAGAAGGAGACGCGCGACTTCAACGGGCGCACTTACGTGCTCGAAGAAGGCATCGTATGTGACTTCGCGCTGGTGCGCGCGAGCGTCGGCGACCCGCACGGGAACCTCGTCTTTCACAAATCGACGCGCAACTTCAACCCGCTGTGCGCGATGGCGGGCCAAGTCACGATCGCCGAAGTCGAGGAGCTCGTCGAGCCGGGCCAAATCGATCCCGAACAGGTTCACACCCCGGGGATCTTCGTCCAGCGCGTCGTGGTCGTCGGCAAACACGATAAGCGCATCGAGCGCATCACCGTCCGGAAACGTTAGTGACCCGCAGCCGAGGGGTCGATCGTGGCGCTGCGATGTATTTCGATCGGATGCGAGGAGCGATGAGCGACAAAAGCCAGTCTGCTTTGCGAGCGAAGAGCGACGATGCATCCGGTCGAAAGACGCGCAGCCCTGCGGGTCGTCGCGGCGGATGCGCGCCGGCTTTGTCGCTCCTCGCTGAAATGGCTTTACCATTCGGCGCCCGTCGCTTCGCGCCAGCGCGCTCCGGCGCAGACGACGCCGCGACCGAACCCTCGGTTGCGGGTCACTAAAATGGCGCTTACCAGAGACGAACTTGCGGCGCGAGTGGCGCACGAATTGCGCGACGGCCAATACGTCAATCTCGGCATCGGTTTGCCGACGCTCGTACCGAACTACGTCCCGAAAGACATCACCGTCATTTTGCAAAGCGAAAACGGCATCCTCGGGATGGGGCCCTACCCGTTCGAAGGTGAGGAAGATCCGGATCTGATCAATGCCGGCAAAGAGACGGTCACCGTTCTGCCCGGTGCGTCGTTTTTCGATTCGGCTACGTCGTTCGGAATGATTCGAGGCCGGCATATCGACCTTGCGATCCTCGGCGCGATGCAAGTGTCGGAGAAGGGCGACCTCGCCAACTGGATGATCCCCGGCAAGATGGTCAAGGGGCCGGGTGGTGCGATGGACCTGGTCAGCGGGGCGAAGCGGGTCATCATCATGATGGAACACGTCGCCAAAGATGGCTCGCACAAGGTCGTCAAGGAATGCTCGCTGCCACTGACCGGCGTCGGCGTCGTCGATCGCATCATCACCGATATGGCGGTTCTCGACGTGACTCCGCACGGCCTAACGCTGGTGGAATGCGCTCCGGGCGTGAGCGAGGATGAAGTTCGAAAAGCCACCGGTGCGAAGATCATCTGAGCCCCGGGCCGCTCGCGTGCGGCAATGTTCAAATTTCTAAGGGCTCGGCTGGTGAGCGGTGTATTGAGAGTGAAACGATGCCGACCGTGAGCTCACGGTCGTCGTTATTCATGCCGAGCGAGCACGGGGTTGCAGGCGCCTTTCCCTCGATCTCAATGACCAGTTCGGAGCGGTCGACGGTGAGCGTGCGCGGGATGGAGACATCATAGCAGCGCAGCCCTCCTATGTGTTCCTCGATCTCCGCGACGGTATCGTCGTTGACAGCGATGCGAACGCGTGACACCTCGCGCGCAGGCTTCCCTAAGAGATGCATCAGCTCCAACTGAATACTCAGGGCGCCGGTGTCTACGTGGTCTGCGCCGCCTAACGGCAGCCTGATTCGCATCGCGCCGCGCAGCCACGTCCCCCAGCCTTCTGGAGCGTATGTCCCCGTAACCGGGTAGCGATAGGCATCGCCCCAGCGACTGAACGCTAGCCGCTCACCGATCGCGTAGCGGTTCCGCTCGCGATACGCGTGCGTAGGGATAGCGTCGAGCAACTGGCGCATTTCCACGACGCCCCGGTCGTGCATCGCGCCGAGGCTGCGTCGCACCAGGCGGTCGCGCCACGCCGGATCCGGTAAGCGACGGGCGATTGACGCAACCTCAGCGGTGCGGCGCATTGCCGACCACGTCGGCGGGATTGCCGCGAAGTGAATGACATCGGGCCATTTATGCGACGCATAGCGGCACCAGGGTTGCTCGAGAAACTGCAGCCAGAAGTAGAGGTCGCTGTTTACTTCCTTGGGGGCCGGCTGCCAGCCGTGCGGCAAACGGCGATACGCCTCGAGCGTATGGCCGCCGGTCTCCAAACCGAAGCCGGCCTCGTTACGGCGCATTCGTTCGAGCGCGTTAGGATCACCGTACGCATCGAACATGACGCTCTCTGATTTTCCGCCGGGTGTAACGCTGATCTGCATGGTATGCGCGAGATCGTGATCCGCTAGCAACCCGGCGAGCGTCTCGAGATGATCGGGAAACCATAGGTCGTCGTCGCACTGATAGGCTACGTAGCGACCCTGGGCGGAAGCGAGCGCTTCGTGCCGGCTCGCCTCTCCATAACGTTCGCCTTTCGGTCTCGGAAAGTATCGGATGCGCGAGTCGTTCTCGGCCAGCGCGCCTACAATCTCGCCGGTGCGTGCCACCGCGCCATCGCCGACAACGATGATCTCGAAGTCTTGCACGGTTTGCGCGAGCACGGTTCCCAGAGAGAACCAGAGCGTGTCGGCATGGTCGTGCGTCGGAACGAGCACCGTGAACTGCTTCATCGGATAAGCATTGTAACGGTGCCGGCTGCGCCCCTCTCACTCGCGCAATGCTGTCTACGCCGAGCGCTCGAGGGTTGAGAGCGCGGCGCCGTTTTCGCGGATGCGGCGAACGGAGATTTCGAAGAAGCCGATCCCTTGCAATGCGAGCAGTCCCAGAGCGGCCGCAAAGGCCAAAACGACATTGTGCGTCAGGACCCCCGCGGCGATGCCGGCCCCCAGCGGCGGCGTCAGATAGAGCATCGTCGCTAGGAAGCGCAGCATCGCCATCGGGCCACGCACGTCGACGCGGCTTGGAAACGCCGCGTACATCGCCAAGCCGAGCGCGTGCATCGACCACCACAGTGTAAATGATGCCGGAATCGCGGCCAGGGCGAGCGCGGTATGCCCGCCGAGGACGCCGATGGTCAGCGGCAGCGCCGCAAGCGCCAGAGATCCCGGCCAGCACTTCGAAAGCGTCCAGACCGCGAGCCGCCCGCGCAGCGGCGCGCGCGAAAGCCACCAGATCGGCTTCGAGAGTTCGGCGAACAATCCGTACGAGATTCGAATCGGGACGAGCAGCACGAACATCGCTGCGGCCGTGAGAAGGGTGTATGCCAAGCCCGTGTCGGGCCCGTAGACGATGAGCGCCCCGATTCCACCCCAAACGACGACGCCTAAAAGAAACGAACGGAGTCCGTACCGCCCACGGCGTAGCGCGATCCAATCCTTCCAAAGCAGCGTCCAAGCGCCGGAGGGGATGTAGCGCGCGCTCGAATGCGCGATTGCCGATGAAGCGCGCTCGCCTCGGACCCGTTCCCGAAACGCCTGCATCTCCGCAGCCGCCGCGTACAAATCGGCTCGCGCGTCGCCGGCGAAGAGCGGCACGACGGCGATCAGCGTCAGTGGAATGCACGCAAGGTACGCGAGCGCGTACGCCGGCCCGGAGATCAACGCGTCGACCAGACGGCCCGGATCGATCTTCAGCGCGGCCAGCACTTTCGGCGCCAGATGATGCTCGCCAAAGAACGAGGCGAAGCCGGCGAAGCCATACAGAGCACCGAATGCGAGCAATGTCCAGCCGAGCCAAGCGATCGCATCGCCGCCGCGGCGCCTGCGAGCCAGAAATGCGGGCAATTCGGCGGTCATCAAGATCGCCGCCGCGACGAAGGTCGCGAGCATAATACGTCCCACGGTGCCGAGCGTCATATTGAACGAGACGAAGACCAGCAGGTAAAACACCGAGAAAAGCCAGCGCGGAGCCGTCGACAAGAGTTTTCGAAGCTGCAGCCAGACGAGCAGCGCGCGTGTCCCGACACCCGCGTTGTTGAACAGCACCGCTTCGGCGACAGATCGGAAGCCGCGCAGCCGTGGCCCGCTCGCCGCCAAGAGCGTCGCGCCGAGCGCCGCGAAAAATATCCCCGCAGCCGCAGTGGCGACCGGCGGCCCGACGTGGGTCAGCGAGAAACCTTGCCCGTGTGAGCGATAGAACGTGCGGCTGTAGGCGAACCACACCAGCAGAGCGAGATACGGTATCCAAAGCGCCAGCCGTCCCGGGGAACGCAACACCGCAAACGTTTGATTGCGCAGAAAGCGCAGATCCAAATAGAGCAGGGCGCCCAAGCTAGAGCCTTCTCACGCGGTGATTTCCAGAAAGACGTCTTCGAGCGTCCGTTCGCCCGCCTCTCGCCGGCGAAGTTCGGTGACGGCGCCCTCTGCGACGGCGCGCCCCTCTTTGAGGATGATGACCCGGTCGCACAATGCCTCGGCGGACTCGAGCAGATGCGTGCTGATGACCACCGATGCTCCGGCCGTGCGCAATTCGACGATCAGGTCGCGCAATTCGCGCTGACCCTTCGGATCGAGTCCGATCATCGGCTCGTCGAAGAGCAAGACGGGCGCTTCGGCGAGGACGGTCGCAGCGATCAGCGTCTTTTGCCGCATGCCCTTCGAGAGCGACTGCCCGAGCCTGTCCCGCAGCGCCGTCAGTTCGAGCCGCTCGAGCAACTCGTCGGCGCGCGCCTCCCAGCCCGCCGCGAGTTCGGCGCTGCGCGCGACGAACGCGAGATGTTCCCAAACGGTCAGCATAGGATAGACTTCTGGAGTCTCGGGGATGAGGGCGATCGTTCGGCCGCGTTCGGGTCCGAGCCGCCGGTCGTTGAAGAAGATGGCCCCCCCGTCGGGCCGCAACAGACCGCACAAACAGAGGAAGGTCGTCGTCTTCCCCGCGCCATTGGGTCCGAGTAGGCCGAGCACTTCGCCGCCCGGCATCGCAAACGTCAAGCCATCGACCGCATGGGTCGTCCCGAAACGTTTGGTCAGTCCCTCGACTCGCAGCATCCCCGCCGCCTTCGCACGGCGGCTTGTTAAACCTCGATGAGTCCCCCGGCGGCCGCTACCGCCGCCGCCCGCGAAGCGACGCCCATCTTGCGCAAGATACGGCCGACGTGGGCGTCGATGCTCCGCGAGCTGAGCCCAAGCTTCGCTGCGATCTGCTTGCTGCCGACGCCGCGGCCGACGAAGGTGAGAATCTCGAGTTCGCGCGGGGTGAGCTCGGCCTTGCGGCGTTGCGCGCGCAGCCGCACGACCGGTTCATACTTCGCAGCGAGTTGACGGCTTGGTGCAGTCCGCAATTCGACGGCGAGACGCCTTTTGAGGTCGAGGAAGCGGGAACGCGCACCGTCGAGATCGTGGGACGCGAGGGCGACGTCGAGCGCGATTCCGACCGTCTCCTCATCGAGCGGTTCGAGCTGCAGCGCGCGCTCGACGTACCACTTTGCCGCCGCGACGTTGCCGGCTGCGAGCGACGTCTCGGCGCCGCCGCGCAGCGCGACGCAGGCGAGTCCGCGCCAACGCCGGACGTGCGGACGCAGCCACGGCTCGACCTCATCTTCGCTTGGAATCGTACCGAAGATTTCGATCGCGCGGGCGTAGAACGCGAGCGCCTCCCCGTTGAGATTGGCCGTTCGCGCCAGCGCCGCGCGCTGAAGCGCGCGTTCCGCCTCGTGCGCGTCGATCGCGAGGCCGACGTTTGCGCGCATCCCAAGCTGCGCGCCGTCGTACTCGACAAATCGCCCCGGCCCTTCGATACCCGGCTCGAGAGCCCGCCGCAAAGCGTGCAGGGTGACCCGCAAGCTCACCTGCGCTTCGCGCGGTCCGGCGGCGGGCCAGAGTGCGGCGATCGCTTCGGATCGCGTGAGACGTCCGCCCGCAAGCGCGAGCGCGCGCAACAACTCTACCGCGCGGCGGCGGCTCCAGCGCTGGTCAGCCTCTCTGAGCCAGAAACCGTCGACGCGAACGCGCAACGAACCGATGACGCGTACTTCGAGGAAGGACGACGCCGGGCACATCTGGGCGGCCACGCTGCGAAGTTCACGCGCCGAACGGCCGGTCCGCCCGGTAGTCTGGGAAGGCGATTAATTGTCGATTAGCGTTTCCTGTGAATCGCTACGACGGGCGTATCGTCTCGTTGCTTTTCGAATTGCGTATGGTACAGCCGTGCATAGGTACCGCCTCGTGCCAGCAGCGCGGCATGCGAGCCGCGCTCGACGATGCGGCCGTTCTCGACGACGAAGATCACGTCGGCGCCCAGAATCGTAGAGAGGCGGTGGGCGATGGCCAGGCTGGTGCGGCCGCGCAACAGCTGCTCCAGCGCCGCTTGGATCAGCGCTTCGTTCTCCGAATCGAGCGCACTCGTCGCCTCGTCGAGAATCAGGATCCTGGGGTTCTTGAGCAGAACGCGGGCGATCGCGAGGCGCTGGCGTTCGCCGCCCGAGAGCTTGTGCCCGCGCTCGCCGACCACGGTTTCATAACGCAGCGGAAGCGAATCGATGAACGCGGCGATGTTGGCGGCGCGCGCGGCTGCTTCCAGTTCCTCCGGTTGCGCGTCCGGTTTGCCGTAGCGCAAATTGGCCGCGATCGTGTCGTGGAATAGATAGGTCTCCTGCGTGACGATCCCGATGTGCTCGCGCAGCGAGTCGAGCTCGATCTCTCGCAGATCGATTCCGTCGACGAGAATGCGTCCTTCTTGCGGATCGTAGAAACGTGGGACGAGGTGCGTGAGGGTCGTCTTCCCCGCGCCCGAGGGCCCGACGAACGCCGCGACTTGACCCGGTTCGATTTCGAGGTTGACGTCGTCGAGCACGAGGCGGTCTCCGCCGTACGAAAACCGCACGTGTTCGAAGCGGATCTCGCCGCGCACGTCGCGCAAGCGCAGCCCGCCGGGTTTTCCTTCGGCGACCAGACCCTCGGGTTTGAGGTCGAGGTATTCGAAGATGCGCTCGAAGACGGCGAGCGCGCTCACGATCTGGACCTGAATTCCGGCGAGAACCGAAGCCGGACCGTAGAGGCGCATGAGCAGCGCGACGAAGGCCACGATCGTTCCGATCGTCGCGCCGCCGAAGATCGTGAAATACCCGCCTGCGAGCCAAACGAGCGCCGGGCCGACGATCACCATCGCTGTGATCGCGGCCAGAAACCAGCGGCCGACCATCGCGAGCCTGATTTCGAGGCGCATCAGATCGCTGCTGGCGCGGTAAAACCGCGTCGCCTCGAACATTTCGCGGACGAACGATTTGATCAGCGTGATCCCCGAGATCGACAGCGTCTCCTGCGTGATGCTCTCGATCTCGTCGCGTTTCTCGCGCGTCGCCTTGCGCACCGTGTACATGTGACGGCCGACCGGCGAAAGCGGCAGGATCATCAGCGGAACGACCGCCAGCGCGACGAGCGAGAGTCGCCAGTCGAGGACGAACATCGTGATCACCGTCGTGACGATCGACGCGACATTGGTCGCAATCGAAACGAGCGTCCCGGTCACGACGTTGTCGATGTTGTCTACGTCGCTCGAAACGCGGTTCATGATCTCGCCGGTCTTGGTGTTGGTGAAGAACGAGATCGGCATGCGATGCAGATGGGAGACCAGTTTCGTACGAATGTCCCGCATGATCGCTTCGCCGACGAACGAGTTGAGGTATCCCTGATAGACGCCGATCGCCGCCGCAACCACGGCTGCGGCGATCATCCCGCCGACGTCGATCCAGAGCTGGTGCACGTCGCGGCGAGCCAGCGCGACGTCGATGAGGTGTTTGGTGAGGAGGGGCGGCGCGAGCCCGAGCGCGGCGACGAAGAGGATGCAGATCAGCACCGTCACTTCTTGCCGCCAATACGGGACGAAGAGCGCGACGATCCGGCGCCAATCGACCGCGCGCTTGCGGACCGGCTTCTCCGGGTTGAACATGCTGGACCACATGAGGTGCACCGGCGAACCGCCGCCTATCATCGAAGGGTCACGACCCGGCTCCGGGGCGCCGAGTTGCGGAGTTGAGGGAGGCCTCCG
>Ga0307477_10000254_pt1 | contig 69836 bp, 55 predicted proteins | sample atmos_gasesECM2C_FD_203316 | JGI IMG/M metagenome (GOLD analysis project Ga0307477, IMG submission 203316) | Hardwood forest soil microbial communities from Morgan-Monroe State Forest, Indiana, United States - atmos_gasesECM2C_515 | ecosystem: Environmental > Terrestrial > Soil > Temperate...
CCACCCCGGCCCCGCCCACCGAAAAGAAGAAGCAACGGCACTCTGTGCTGAGCTTCACTAACCAGAAGGGGGGGAATTTTAACGTCGGGCTGGGGGGGAAATTAGGCGTCCACTTGACACCTCGAACAGCACCGGGCCGGCAGCGCTCCGCAGGCGCTGACCCCGCCTGTGGCTCAGGAGCGGCTCCTCGCCCTGGTCGACGGCATGGGACTCGCGCTCGATCTCGATTCGGCACGTCGCCCCCTCTCGATTCGCTTTTCCGCACACCGGCGCCGCCGCGCCAGCCCCCGTTGCCGGCAGCGGCCCAGCCTGGGCGGCCGCAGGAGCCGCGATGAGATCGACCGGGACGCTGCACCGGCCACGGCCGAGATCGCGCGCCAGCGGCCTGCTGGCGCAGGCGGCGAGGCGTTCGAATGGGGGCCGTCTCGACAACGAGGACCATCCGGGCGGCCGAGCGCGCGAGACTGCGGAGAAGGCCCTGGTCGTAGGCTTCCAGCCCGGCTGGCGGGCGGCCGGCGGCCACCGGCGGGCGCGGGCGGCGGTAGAACCCCTCGCGGAGGGGCGAGAGGCACGTCGGAGAGGCCCAGACTCCTGGGCTACGCTCGCTGCGCTCGCTTCGCCCGGCCGTCGGCGCCGGCCTAGAAGCAACTGCCGTCGTATGGTATGATTATCGAAAATGGCTCTCATCAGAGGACTCAGGGGAGACGCTATGACTCCGTCAACGAGGCCGCAACTACTCCCGATTTCGTCCGGCAGGCGCCCATTTCCCAATCGCGCCCCTCTGGTCGCATTGCTGGCAATAGCCATCTTAGGCCTTCCGGCGGCGGCTTGGGCGCTCTCGTTCATTCCCTATGGTACTGGTAGTCGTAGTGTGACTATTGGTACTACGGTGACCTCGACAGACCCGATCCCACGGATGCTCGCTAAATCGGGGCGGTCCTCTAAAACCCCCTACAAGACCTGGTCGCTTTTTCTTGTGTGCAACCGTGAATGGTTGTCGCCCGAGAAGAGCGAAGACCTTTTTGATCTCTACGAGCAATTCCAAAGCTTCGGCAAGGCCATAGGGCAAGACCACCTCGCAGTATGGTTCTGGAAATCAAAGAAGCATACCCACCAAGGCGATCGAGGCATCGCGGAGAATATTGATGTGGTGCGTAGCGTCAACTTTTGCAAGAGTTTCCATCTCAAACCCAGTGAGGGTCCTCACATACTTATCGTTTCGACTTACCCGGATCCGACCAAGGGTGCCGCCAATGCAACCGGGCACAAAGCAGTCTACGCACTCGGGTCGATGGAGCCAAAGGAGATCACAAAGCTTCTTGACAAACTTACTGACCAACTTGTCATGCAGGGAAACGTACCGGCGCAACCCCTGCAGGACAAGAGCGCGATGCAACCCCCGCCGCAGGACAGGGCCGCGAGGCAACCCTCTTCCCAGGACAGGCTCTGGATCCGGCTCCTGGAAGCGACTCGCAGGGCCCTCAATGGGCTTGACTGTGCTCTTGGTGCTGTGACTGTCGAATTTAGTGCAGGGGCCGCGAAGACGGTAATAAAGCCCTGTCAGGTTCCTCGGGAGGCTCGGGGATGTCAATTCAGAAGTGGCATGCGGGCAAGCTGATCATCCTCTGGGCCTGGGGTGGGGTGTTTGCCGCCGCACTGCTCACGGACTTCAAACGCCAACCCGTACAGCCAACGCCGTGGCTCCATTTGTTCGAGCTCGCCGCTTGCCTTGTCGTTCTCATCTCGCTCTCCGTCGTGACTTGGCGCTGGCTCGGCGGAAAGGAATCTAAGCAGCACCAGCGATCTCTTTGACCCCAACTCGCGCGCGGGAGGAGCCCGCCGGCCGGAGCCTTGGCCCCGCAGGCGCGGACCGGCGCAGGGGCAATCGACGGCGAGGTGCTTGCCAGGACGCCCCGGGGCGGGGGGCCTGTCCTGACTTTCTGCGCCGGACTGTACCCATGGCCCTATAAGCCACTCTTGACGCAATTGTAGACCCTAAGGGTGACCGCACTATTCTTCGGTTCCACAAGAGTTCCAGCACTCGGGAATTGCAGTATCGCAGTATGCCCTGCGAAGCAATTGTTGATATTGGTCACTCTTGGAACAAGCCCATAGAAGCCGATCTTGTACACCGCAGCGTTTAGCGTACTCGAATTCATAGTATTCGATATGTTGGGTACATACAGGAAGCCAGCGGGATTAAGCTGCCATGACTGCGAGACTGTCTGATTGCATTTGTATATCTGCATAGCAAGTCCGGCCGTCCGCTGCCCGCCCGGTATGTCGAGACAGTAACCACTGCTACCCGCAACCTTCGACTGCACCTGCGCCGGTGCGCCAACTGCGCCTTTGCCAGATACAGAGATTTGCCACCTCTCGTTGCTGATTCCGTTGCAAGTCCACTGCTGTATCGGGGTATGATTTGCGGCCCCGCCTCGGGCATCGAAACACATGCCGGTGAGAGCGTTTTCGAATTGGAATCCGGCGCCGCCGAGCGAGATGTAGATCCATTCCTGAGCGGCGCTCGCCTTGCACGGCTGCTGGACGATCGCCGTGCCCTGGAGCATCGAGTCGTTCTGCGGCTCAAGACACATGCTGGTGTGAGAGTTGAAAAACACGAAAGGCTTGATCGCTGCTGCGGGTTTCGCCGATAGTGCCAGCGACATTACGGACGCGAACAAATAAACTGTCTTGTGCATCGCGAACCTCCCTGTTCGATGGCGTCGCCGATTTCGCGCCCATTGGTTGGCGATTGTTCCGATAGGCACCTCGATAAATGGAGACTCGACCCTTGGCGCAACGGAGGGAGACATCTTGTTCCAAGGACGATAGGCATGTGTCTCACCCTTTTCCAGAGTTCCTCGGTAGTTTTGGTTAAACGACTTGTACCATCGCAAGAGAAGCTTGCTGGTTTTCATGTGAATCCCTCCAGCGACTGCCTTCCCAATAACTAGGCACGTCGAGATCTGACGGATCGACCTCGGTAGCGGCTTTCACGATATTTCTAGACATATGCCGAGCTGCCAACGGCGCCCGTGATCCACCAACATACCTACTTGACGCGATCGAGGCTCAGCGGCAAAGCTGCTCGTCACTCTGCTGTTCTAGAGCGGCACTAAGTTGATAGTAATGTACTCTATCGCTGCGGAGGCAGGGCTGTCAAGTAGACGGCCGCCTCAGGCCCCCCACCCGACGAGCCGATCCGTAGCTTGATTCACTCGTGCAGCCGCGATAGCAGCCGCGCCGTGAACAGGACTCTGTGGCCGCGCGCCACCAACTCGTGACCGATGGCGCACAGGGTGTGGGTCTTTGCCTCGTCCCACGAGAAGCACTGCCAGGGGTAGAGCCGGCGGCTTGGCAGAAGCCCGCTTCGCGGAAGTCGTGCCAGACGCCGGAGAGGCCCCGCTCGGCGGCGTCTAGGCGCCTGAGGCTCCGGCAGATCCCCGCTTCAAGCCAGGGGAGCGTCAGCCGCGGCTGGCTCTCGCGGCAGAGGAGATAGAGCGGCCCGCGTCCGTTCGAGGAGGTCGATAGCCTGCCAGCCCACACCGCCGTCGTTCAGGAACCAGACGAGGGCGGCTTCGCGGACCGGGTCGAGGAGCTCGAGCGCGCGCTCGGCCAGGCCCGCGCCCTGCGGTGGTGCTCGGGAGGTGCCCTGAGGGTGCCCACGAGCGGGCTTTTGAGCCGTGGTGCGGTCCGCCCAGAGGGAGGCAGAGGAAAACTGACCCACTGTCGGGACCGGGCGCCCTTGGAGCGTATTGGGGAGGAGGGATAGACTCTGGCGGCGATGCGGCTGGGGAACCTCGAGCTGACGCTGGTCTCGGACGGCGAGTTCCGCCTCGACGGCGGGGCCATGTTCGGGGTGGTGCCGCGCACGATGTGGGAGAGGGTCAAGCCGCCTGACGAGCGGAACCGGATCCGCATGGCGACCAACTGCCTGCTGGTCGCCCGCGGCAGCGACCTGCTGCTCGTCGACACCGGCATCGGCGACAAGCACGACGCGCAGTTCCGCGATCTCTTCGGCATGGCCCCGGACGCGGTGCGGCTGCCCGACGCCATCCGCCGCGCCGGCTACGAGATCGAGCAGGTGACGCACGTGCTGCTGACCCACCTGCACTTCGACCACTGCGGCTGGAGCACGCGGCGCGCGGCAGGCGGCGAGCTGGTCCCGACGTTCCCGAACGCGGTCTACTGGCTGGAGCGGGGCGAGGTCGAGCACGCCCGGCACCCCAACGAGCGCGACCGGGCGAGCTACGATGCGCGCAACTGGGAGCCGCTCTTCGCGGCCGGCGTGGCGCGGCTCTATGACGGCGATCGCGGTTGCGAGCCCATGCCGGGCGTGCGCGCCGTCGGCGCACCGGGGCACAACGCCAACATGTGCATCGTGCTGGTCGACGGGAGCGCGGGTGAGGACCGGCTCGACTCGGGGGACGCGGTGCCCTTCGGCGGCAAGGCGGTGTTCTTCGCCGACCTGGTGCCCACGGTGGCCCACGTCTCCTATCCCTGGATCATGAGCTACGACCTGTTCCCGATGACGACGCTCGAGAACAAGAAGATCTGGCTGCCGCGGGCGGCCGCCGGGGGATGGCTGGCGATGTTCCAGCACGAGCTCGAGGCTCCCCTGGGGAGAGTGGTGGAGGAGAAGCCGGGGCGGTACCGGGCCGTGCCCCCGTCTGCGAGCGCCGCGACGGCGGCCCTGCCCGCCGCGGGTGCCGCGGCGGTCGCGGCAGCCCCTGCGCCCACCCCGGCGCGCTGAGCGCGCCACCGCCCGCCACGTCGTCGCGGCCCCCGCATCCCGGCCGCGGCTCCGGCTGTCGCCAGTCGCGGCACCCCGGCTGTGAGGAATCAGCACAGTGCCGCCGGGTGTTGTAGTCGCCGTTGCAGTTCATGTGACCTGGGAGACCTGATGGCGCAAGAAGACTTCGACCTGATCATCATCGGCAGCGGCCCCGGCGGCTATGTCGCCGGCATCCGCGCCGGGCAGCTCGGCTTGAAGGTGGCGGTGGTCGAGAAGGACCCCAAGCTCGGCGGCACCTGCCTGCACCGCGGCTGCATCCCGACCAAGGCGCTGCTGCACACCGCCTCGCTCCTCGACGAGATCCGCGGCGTCGCGGAGCACGGCATCCAGGTGCCGGCGCCCATCCTGGACATCGCCCGCGCCCATGACCGCAAGCGCAAGGTGGTGGACAAGAACGCCCGCGGCATCGAGGCGCTGTTCAAGAAGTACAAGGTCACCGGCATGCTGCAGGGGACGGGCCGCCTGGTGGGCCCGCACCAGGTCGAGGTCGACGGCAAGGACGGCAAGCGCGTCCTCTCCACCCGCTTCGTGATGATCGCGACCGGCTCGGTGCCGCGCGACGTGCCGATCGCCCCCGCCGACGGCGAGCGGGTGCTCAACTCCGACCACGTCCTGCTGCTCGAGCGGGTGCCGAAGTCGATCGCCGTGCTGGGCGCCGGCGCCGTCGGCACCGAGTTCGCCTCGTTGTATGCCTCGTTCGGCAGCGAGGTGACGCTGATCGAGATGCTGCCGCGCATCCTGCCGATCGAAGACGAGGAGGTCTCGGCGGAGCTCGAGCGCGCGCTGCGCAAGCGCAAGATCAAGGTGCTGACCGGCGCGCGCCTGACCGCCGCCGAGCGCACCGCCACGGGCGTCCGCCTGACCATCGAGCGCCAGGGCAAGGCCGGCGCCAAGGCCCAGGCAGCCGCCGGGCCGTCCGGGAACCCCGGGACCTCGGCGAGCGCGGAAGCCGCGGCGGCAGCGGTAACGCAGGAGACGATCGAGGCCGAGCTGCTCCTCTCCGCGGTCGGCCGCAGCCCGGTGACCGGGGGCATCGGTCTCGAAGCGCTGGGGATCGAGCTCGAGCGCGGCTACGTCAAGGTCAACCCGCTGATGCAGACCAACCTGCCGCACGTCTATGCCATCGGCGACGTCGTCAACACCCCGTGGCTGGCGCACGTCGCCTCGGCGGAAGGCATCCTGGCGGTCGAGCACATGGCCGGCCAGCCGGTGCGGCCGATCAACTACGATCACGTCCCGTCCTGCACCTACTGCGATCCGGAGGTGGGCAGCGTCGGCCTGAGCGAGGCCCGGGCGCGCGAGCGCGGCTACGACGTGGCGGTGGGGAAGTTCCCCTTCACCGCCCTCGGCAAGGCGGCGATCCTCGGCCACACCGGCGGCTTCGTCAAGGTGGTGCGCGAGATCAGGTACGACGAGCTGCTGGGCGTCCACATCATCGGCGCCAGCGCCACCGACCTCATCGCCGAGGCTTGCGCGGCGCTGCACCTGGAGGCGACCGACGAGGAGCTGCTGCGCACCATCCACGCCCATCCGACGCTCTCGGAGGCGGTGGGGGAGGCGGCGCACGCCGCCCTCGGCCACGCCATCCATTTCTAAGCAGGAGATTCATGGCCAAGAGCAACACCGGCAAAGGCAGGGCTCGGGGTTCCGCCCCGGCGGCCGCGGCGAAGGTGGCCGCGAAGGCGGGCGCGGGAAGGGTGAGGGCGGCGAGGGTGGGCGCGGCGGAGGCCGCCACGGCCGCCGCGGCCGGGGCCGCCGCTCCCTCCGGCGGCCTGGCGGCCACCGAGCTGAGCGCTGCCCAGCAGCTCGAGCTCTACCGCTTCATGAAGCTCAACCGCATGCTCGAGGAGCGGCTGGGGAATCTCTACCGGCAGGGCAAGGTGGTGGGCGGCCTCTACTCGAGCCGCGGCCAGGAAGCGACCTCGGTGGGCAGCGCCTACGCCCTCGCGCCCCAGGACTTCATGGGGCCGCTGATCCGCAACCTGGGATCGATGCTGGTGCGCGGCGTCAAGCCGCGCGAGGTGATGATGCAGTACATGGCCAAGGGCGGCAGCCCGACCGGCGGCAAGGACGGCAACACCCACTTCGGCGACCTCTCGCGCGGCCTGGTGGCGCCGATCTCGATGCTGGGCGCGCTGATCCCGGTGATGGCGGGGGTGGCGCTGGCGGGACGGATGCAGGGCCGCGACCTGGTGGCCCTGACCTACATCGGCGACGGCGGCACCTCGACCGGCGACTTCCACGAGGGGCTCAACCTCGCGGCGGTGCTCGGCGTGCCGCTGGTGGTGATCGCCGAGCACAACGGCTACGCCTACTCGACGCCGACCGCGCGCCAGATGCGCATCCAGGACATCGCGGCGCGGGCCGCGGCCTACGGCATCCCGGGCGAGATCGTCGACGGCAACGACGTGCTGGCGGTCCACGCGGTCACCAAGCGGGCGGTCGAGCGCGCCCGCGCCGGCGGCGGACCGACGCTCATCGAGTCGAAGACCTTCCGGATGAAGGGGCACGCCGAGCACGACGACGCCGGCTACGTGCCGCCCGAGCTGGTCGAGAGGTGGCGGCAGCGCGACCCGATCGAGCGCTGCGAGCGCCACCTGGTGGCCGCCGGCTTCGCTACCGCGGAGGAGCTGGCGCGCACGGCGGCGGACATCGACGCCGAGCTGGTGACGGAGATGGACTTCGCGCTGGCCTCGCCGATGCCGCCGCCCGAGCGCGCTTTCGCGGGGGTGTACGCGACGTGAGCGTGGTCACCTATCTCGAGGCGATCCGCCAGGCGCTATGGGAGGAGATGGAGAGCGATCCCCGCGTCTTCCTGCTCGGCCAGGACGTCGGCACCTACGGCGGCCCCTTCCGGGTGACCGCGGGGATGCTCGACCGCTTCGGGCCGGAGCGGGTCATCGACACCCCGATCAGCGAGTCGGCGATGGTGGGGACGGCGATCGGCGCCGCCATGCTCGGCATGCGGCCGGTGGTGGAGATGCAGTTCATCGACTTCATCTCCTGCGCCTTCAACCAGATCATCAATTTCGCCGGCCCGAACCACTACCGCTGGGGGCAGCAGGTGCCGCTGGTCATCCGCGGGCCGGCGGGCGGCAACGTCCACGGCTCGGCCTTCCACAGCCAGAACCCGGAGTCGTACTTCCAGCACACGCCGGGCCTCAAGATCGTGGCGCCGGCGACCGTGGCCGACGCCTACGGCCTGCTCAAGGCGGCGATCCGCGATCCCAACCCGGTGCTCTACTTCGAGCACAAGTTCCTCTATCGCCGGATCAAGGAGGAGCTGCCCGCGCCGTCCAAGGCGGAACCGGCGCCGCAGGGGCCGCCGGTGGCGGCGAGCGTGGCGGGCGAGCCCTCCGCGGGCGGCGGCGACGGCCTGGTGCCGCTCGGCAAGGCGCGCCTGGCGCGGCCGGGCCGCGACCTGTCGGTCATCAGCTACGGTGCTATGCTCCACGTGGCTCTGGAGGCGGCCGAGCGCCTCGCCGCTGAAGGCATCGACCTCGAAGTCCTCGACTTGCGGACCGTCAAGCCACTCGACGAGGAAGCGATCCTCGCGACGGTGCGCAAGACCAACCGGGTGCTGGTGTTGACGGAAGAGCAGCTGAGCGGTTCGGTGGCGGGGGAGGTCGCGGCGCGGATCGCCGAGCGCGGCTTCGCCTGGCTCGACGGGCCGGTCCACCGGCTCTGCTGTCCCGACACGCCGGTGCCCTACAGCCCGACCCTGGAAGAGGCCTATCTGCCCAACGTGGACAAGCTCGCCGCCCGCGTGCGCGAGCTGGCCAGCTACTGATCGGTAGAGATCGCAAGCGGAGACGGATTGCCATGGCTACGGAAGTCGTGATGCCCCAGATGGGGGAGTCGATCGCCGAGGGAACCATCACCAAGTGGCTGGTCAAGATCGGCGACAAGGTCGAGCGCGACCAGCCGCTGTTCGAGATCTCGACCGACAAGGTCGATGCCGAGATCCCCAGCCCGGCCGCCGGCGTGCTGATCGAGATCCGCAACCAGGAAGGCGAGACCGTCCCGGTCAACCAGGTCGTCGCCACGATCGGCGAGGCAGGCGCCTCCGGCGCCTCGCCCGGGGACTCTGCTCCGGGCGAGGCGACTCAGGCGGGTAGCGGTACGGCTCCGGCCACCCAGGCGCCCGCCCCGGCCGCCGCCGCGAACGAGCCAGCTGCGGCGCCCGCCCCGGCCCCTCAGCCCGTGGCGGCTGCCTCCGAGAAGCAGGCGGCTCCCGACGCTGAGACCGCCGCGAGCGAGGAGACCTCCCGCGAAGGCGCCGCTGCCGGCGCCGGCGCGAGCGGTCCCCGCCGCGTGCCGTCCCCGGCGGCCGCCGGTGCGGACGCGGCACAGGAGCGCCAGGACGTGCGCCGCGACGAGGGCGAATCGGATCTCGCCCGGGAGTCGGACCGCGAGGAGCTCTCGGAGGGCGAGAGGCTGCGCAAGTTCTCGAGCCCGCTGGTGCGCAGCATCGCCGCCAAGGAAGGCGTCGACCTGCAGGAGGTCGCCGGCACCGGCGCCCAGGGCCGGGTGACCAAGGGCGACATCCTGAGCTTCCTCGAGCAGCGGCGGACGGCGCCGGCTCCCGCCCGGCCCGCCGCCGTGCCGGCCCCGCCTGCCGGCGCCCCGTCGGCCCCTGCGCCGGCTGGCGCGCCCCAGCCCCTGCGCCCGGCCGGCGGCTTCTCCGTCCCGGCGTACGTCGAAGGCGAGGACGTCGAGATCGAGCCGATGTCGAAGATCCGGCAGATCACCGCGGCCCACATGGTCTACTCGAAGGCCACCTCGGCGCACGTCACCACCATCTTCGATCTCGACATGTCGCGGATCGCGCGCATCCGCGCCCGCGCCAAGGAAAAGTTCGCCCGCCAGGAGGGCACCAAGCTCACCTTCATGCCCTTCATCTTCAAGGCGGTGGTCAACGGCCTGAAGGCGCACCGCAAGCTCAACGCCTCGATCGACGGCACCAACATCGTCTACAAGAAGAACATCAATCTCGGCATGGCGGTGGATCTCGGTCACGGCCTCATCGTGCCGGTGATCAAGCACGCCGACCACCTCAACCTGATCGGTCTCGCCAAGGCGGCGAACGACCTCGCCGAGCGCGCGCGCGGCAAGAAGCTCAAGCCCGAGGAGGTGCAGGGCGGCACCTTCACGATCACCAACCCCGGCGTCTTCGGCAGCCTTTTCGGCACCCCGATCATCAACCAGCCGCAGGTGGCGATCCTCGGCGTCGGCGCGATCGAGAAGCGCCCGGTGGTGGTCGAGGACGCGGACGGCAACGATTCGCTGTCGATCAGGACGCGGTGCTACTTCGGCATCACTTACGACCATCGGCTGGTGGACGGCGCCGACGCCGACCGCTTCATGGTCGACCTCAAGAAGACGCTCGAGACCGACACCTGGACCGAGCTCGAGCCCTACGTGTAAGCGATGTCCGGCCCCGAGACCGACGAGGACCTGGCGCGGCGCGTCGAAGGCGGCGACGGCATCCTGGTGGTGCGCGGCAGCGCCACCCACCGCGACTGGAACGGCATCCGCTACAAGACCGGCCTGTCGGCGAAGAACGTCAACGCCCGCCGGCTGTCGATGAACGTGGCGACCATCCCGCCCGGCGGCGTCGCCTACGCCCACATCCACGTCGATTTCGAGGTGATGCTCTACATCCTGGCCGGCCGCGTCCGCCACGACTACGGCCCCGGCCTGGCGAAGTCGATCGAGAACCAGGCCGGCGACTTCATCTTCATCGAGCCCGGCGTCCCCCACGAGGTCCTCAACCTCAGCGACACCGAGCCGGTCGTCGCCGTCGTCGCCCGCTCCGACGCCAGCGAGTGGGAGAACATCGCCCCCTACCAGCGGGGGCAGTAGGCGCCGGCCTCTGGCGCTACGAGGGAGCTCCGAACAACTCGACGCACTCCCGCGCGTCCAGGATCGGAATCTTGGCCTCTCGATAGTCTCGCTTGTTGCGGGTGACGACGGCGCCGACATCGTGAGCCAAGGCAGTGTAATATTGGAGGGCATCCTCAAAGTCCGTGAAGGCAGAAGCGAGCGCGAGATCGACCACTTTCTCGTCAATGGGGAGCACTCGCACGAGGAGCTTGAGTTTTCGGAGCGCCCTGACCGCATCCGGGGCCGACATCTGTTGCCTGAGGATGTAGAACAGGTTGGAAAAAGCCAGCGGCGAGAGGCAACCGTCGATCCGGCCGTCCTGGATGGCGAGGAAGAGATCCGTCGCCGCGGCGAAGAATGGCTCCCGCCCCAGCAGCAGGTCCAGGACGACATCGGTGTCGAGGAAGACCCGCGTGCTCATGAATACTTGCGGACCAGGTAGTCGGTATAGCCTTGCTTCGAGACGTCGACGTTCTTCCCCGCCAGAATGCCGGCCAGTTCGGCGACGATCCCGGTCGGCTCTCGTGAAGGGGACTCCTCGTCGCGAGTCAGGCCGAGAAAGTAGCTCTCTACCACCCGCGAGAGGCTGACACCCCGGTGTCGGGCATAGACCTTGGCTTTGTCGATGACGCGCTTCTCGAGCTTCAGAGTCAGCTTGGTATCCATACGGCCCTCGCGTACGTACAAAAGATATCAGCTTCGTACGTCCAGGTCAACGACGCCAGATGGGCGGTTGCACTGCTGCCAGTGTGCCTGTGACTCACTCGTGGCGGAGGGCCGCGAGCGGGTCGATGCGGGTCGCGCGCCGTGCCGGGAGGTAGCAGGCCAGCGCGCCGCAGAGGCCGAGCGCCGCCACGGCGGCGCCGAAGACCAGGGGATCGAGCGGGGCCACCTCGAAGAGCACGCTGCGCATGGTCCGGGTGAGACCCGCGGCGCCGGCGAGACCGAGCGCCATGCCGGGGAGCAGTGAGCTGAGCCCGTCGAGCGCCATCAGGCGGAGCGCCGCGGCCGGGCGGGCGCCGAGCGCCATGCGCAGGCCGATCTCGCGGGTGCGCTGCGCCACCGACTCGGCGACGATGCCGTAGACGCCCACCGCGGCGAGCAGCAGCGCCGCCACCGCGAAGACCGTCAGCAGCCACATCAGGAAGCGCCGCTGCGCGGTCGAACGCGCCATCAGCTCCCGCATCGGCGCCACGTTGTACACCGGCAGGCCGGGGGCGGCGGCGCGGACGGCCTCCCCCAGCTCGCGGACCATCGGCGCGGGATCGGTGGCGGTGCGCACGACCAGGATGGGGGCGAAGAGCGGGCTGTGGGCGTACGGGACATAGACCTCGGGGCGGGCTTCGACGTCGAGCCCGAAATGGCGCACGTCGCCGACCACGCCGACGATCGTCGTCCAGGGCTTCCGCTCCTGGTTGGCGCCCAGCTTGACGTGCCTGCCCACCGGGTCCTCTCCCGGCCAGTATCGCCGGGCCAGGGTCTGGTTGATCAGCGCGACCGGCGGCGCGGAGAGCGCTTCGTCGCGGGCGTCGAAGCGGCGTCCGGAGCGGAGCGCGATGCCCATGGCCTGGAAGTAGCTCGGCGTCGCGACCCGGTACTCGACGCTGGGCCTCTCGGCCTCGGGCGTGGCGCTGCCCTCGATCCACAGCGTGCTGCTGATGTTCGACCCCGTCAACGGCAGGCGGCTCACCGCTCCCACGGCGCGCACGCCGGGCACGGCGGCCAGGCGGTCGACGACGGCGCGCAGGACGGCGGCGCGCTGCTCCGGGCTGCGCGCCGCCGGCGGGGTCTGGGTCGACAGGGTGACGAGGTGATCGGCCGCGAAGCCCGGATCGACCGCGAGCAGGCGCAGGAAGCTGCTGATGAGCAGGCCGGCGCCGACCAGCAGCATCAAAGCGACCGCCATCTCGAAGGTCACCAGCGCGGCGCGCAGCCGGCGGCTGCCCGCGGTCAGGATGCGTCCGGTGGCACCAGGGCCTCCCGCCAGTGCCGCCGCCTCGAGGCGCAGCAGGCGCCAGCCCGGCAGCAGCCCGGCCACGACCGCGCAGCCGAGCACGGCCGCGACCGTGAACAGCAGGCTCCTGGCGCCGAGCGCGATCTCGCCTCCAGGCAGCAGGCCCGGCGGCGCGGCGGCGCCGAGCGCTCGCAAGCAACCCTCCGCCACCGCCAACCCGAGAGCCCCGCCCAGGGCCGCCAGCACGAGCCCTTCGCTCAGCAGCTGCCGCAGCAGCCTGCCGCCGGCCGCGCCGAGCGCGATGCGGACCGTCATCTCTTGCTGCCGGGCGACGTTCCTGGCCAGCACCAGGTTCGCCACGTTGGCGCAGGCCATCAGCAGCACGAACGCGACGGCGCCCGCCAGCAGCAGCAGCGAGGTGCGGTACCGTCCCTCGACCTGCGCCGCGAGCGGCTGCCCGCCGAGAGCGACGCCGCGGTTGCTGGCGGGATGCTCCTGCGCCAGCTGTGCGCCGATGCGCCGCAGCTCGTCGCGGGCCGCCGCCTCCGTCACCGCCGCGCGGCGTCGCCCGATCATCTTCAGGAAGCGCAGGCTGCGCCGCGGGATCGCCATCAGCTCGTTGTCGGCCAGCGGCAGCCAGAGATCGATCTCCGCGGCGGTGCCCAGCAGCGGCTCGCCGGGATAACGGAAGCCTGCCGGCAGCACGCCGGCGACGGTGTAGGCCTTGCCGTCGAGGTCCAGGGTCTTGCCGAGAGCCGAGGGGCTGGCGCCGAAGTGCCGCCGCCAGAAGGCATGGCCGAGGACCGCCACGCGCGACGGCTTGCCGCGCTCGTCGTCCCGCGGCAGCAAGCCACGCCCCAGGGCCGGCCGCACGCCGAGCGCCGGGAAGAAGTCCGCCGAGACGTACAGGCATTCGAGCCGCTGGGCCTCGGCGGCGCCGGTCAGCACGACGTTCCACACCGGCGAGATGGCGGCGACCCGGGAGAACGATCGCGCCCGCTCGCGCAGGTCGAAGAAGTCCTCCGCCGAGGTCCACGGCTCCTCCTCCGGCTGGTGGACCAGGCGCGTCTCGATCGCCATCAGCCGGCCGGCGGCGGGGAACGGCAGGCCGCGGAGCTCGACGGCGTCGATCAGCGTGAAGACGGCGGCGTTGATGCCGATCCCGAACGCGAGGGTCGCCAGCGCGATGCCCGCGAAGGCAGGGCGGATGCGCAGCAGCCGCAGGGCATGGCGGACGTCGCGCAGCATTCCCGACAGCGGCGCGGCCCGCGGCGCCGCCTCCGGCCACGCCGGCTGCCGCCATCCGGTAGATGGGCCTTGCCGGCCGCTCCGGCCGCTTCGGCCGCTCCGGGAGTGGGCTTCGTCGATCTCGCGGGCGAGCTCCTCCCAGGGCGGCAGGCCGGCCAGCGCACGCTCCCTCGCCTCGCGCTGCGAGGCGCCGCCGGCGACCGCGTCGTGGCAAGCCTGCTCGAGCTGGAGCGCCAGCTCGTCGACGATCTCGGCCTCGCGCTCCGCCGCCACCTGCAGCGGCGGTAGATGCCGGCGCACGTAGAGCTGCCAGCCGCCGGCGTCGCGGCCGCCCTCGTCGCGGCCGTCCTCGTCGCCCACGTCCGGTGCGTCCTCCCGCCCGTCATTCATATGTCGTAGCGCCACATATAGCAAGGATAGCTGTGGCCGCGAAAGACGTCAAGAGGCGTCGCCAGGCGGCCTGGCGGCGGCCGCATCGAGAGATGCCGCTAGCGACCGCCCGCGGCGGGAGGCGCCACCAGCGCGAGCGCCTGCTCGAGGACCTCGTCGCGGCCGGCGGCGATGCCGCGGCGGGTGGGGAAGGCCGCGACGGTCGGCTGGACGGGGGTCCCCGGGGCCGGCGCGCCGGCGGCGGGGCGCGTGGCGGTCCAGATGAGGGTGATGCCCGCCGGCAGCGGCGCGCTGTCGACGCTGCCGCTCGCGCCGCCGGTGGGGGAGCCCACGATCGCGCCCAGGTGCAGCTCGGCGACGGTGGCCAGGAAGCTCTCGGCGGCGCCGACGTCCCTGGCGCTGGCGAGGAAGGCCAGGCGCCCCTGCAGGCGCGGCGCGGCCGGCGCGATCTGCGCCTCGGTCGCCTGGTAGCGTACCGCCTCGCGGTCCGGCCGGGGCCAGAGCGGGACCATCTCGCGGCGAAGGTCGGCCGGCGCCGCCAGCAGGTGGGCGAGCAGCAGGTCGGTCGAGCGCACGGCACCGCGCAGATCGAAGACGATCCCGGTGGCGGTGGCCAGGCGCGGCAGGGCGGCCTGCAGCTCGCTCTCGGAGAGCCGGCCGAGGTCGGCGACCAGCACGCCCGGACGGGCTTCGCGCACTGCCTCAGCATGCGGCTCGCCGGTCGCCGGCTGACCCGGCGCAACGTCGTGCACGAGGGTCACCGCCTGGGTCGCCGATCCTTTCATTGCGCTGCCGGCGCCGGAGCCACCCGCGCCGCGCACGCCGCCGGCGCGGTCCGCGCGGTCCACGCGGCGAGCGCCGGCGGTGCCGGCCGCGCCTGCCGCCGCCGCGAGAGGTTCGACGTCGAGACGCACCGGCTCGCCGCGCTCTCCCAGCGCGAGGCTCGCCAGCGCACGCCAGCGCCGCCATTGCGGCGTCGCCGCCGGCGCCTCGGCCTCCGCCGCGCTCAGCTCGGAGCGCACCTCGCGGCCCTCGATGCGGGTCACCGTGTCGCCGGGGTGCAATCCGGCGGCGCCGGCGCCGACCTGGGTCACCACCAGGCGCCCCTCGATCCAGTCCCAATGGAGCGGCAGGCCGAAGGTCCGGCGGTCGCCGGCGGCGACGACCGTGGCCTGGCCGTCGTTCGTCACCGCCACCATGCGGCGCAGGACGTCGACCAGCGATTCGGCGCCGGTGCTCTCCGCCGCTTCCCCGAGCGCCACTGCCAGGGCGTTCCGCCAGGCGACCGCGCGGGCGACGCCGCCGGTGGCGAGGCTGGGGTCGAAGTGCTGCAGGACGTTCCAAGCCAGCATGACGACGGCCAGGCGGGAGCTGCGGTCGTCCGGCGACACCGGGGCCGCCGCCGGCGCGGCTGCCGCCTTGGCGGCGGGTTCGGCCGCCGTGGCGCGCGGCAGGGTGCCGGCGGCATCGGCCCAGACCGCCAGGGGCAGCAGGCAGGAGGCGCCGCCGCCCAGGTCCGCGGCGAAGGGGACCTGCGGATCGAGGCCGGTGGGCGCGGGCCGGCCGGGTCCCGCGGGATCGCCGTGGATCCGTAGGGAGGAGAAGAGCGACGGGCCGCCCGAGAGGCCGAGCCCGGTGTGGCGCCAGCTCACGACACGCAGCTCGGCTGGCGGCACCCCGGCCGGTGGGCCGAGGTCGAGGGCCGGCGGCCGCCGGCCGGTGGCGAAGACCCGCAGCGTCGGGGCGAGGGGCGCGAACAGCCGCTGCAGCGCCGCGGCAAGGTTGTCGGCGTCGGTGGGCGCCGTCGACGCCGCCGCGGCCGCTGCAATCGCTGCCGCGCCGGTCGGTATGGCCGCGGCAGATCCGGTGCGCCTGGGCGCTGCAAATGCGGGGGGCGCGGTCGCGGCAGGTGCGGCGGGAGCGGTCGGTGCCGGGGCGGCAGGGTCGAGCTCGGCGACCGCGGCGGCGGCAAAGCTTCCCCAGTCGGCCGCCGCGGCCTGGTCGGCGGGGTGGAAGTAGCGGACGTAGCCGAGGAGCCGCGCCAAGGCGATGAGATTGGTCAGGCCGCGCGCGGAGAGCGGCCGCGGCGGCGCGTCCGTGGCCGGCCCCAGCACCTCGAAGGCGCCGGCGTCGATCCAGGCCCGGCCGTCGCCGTTGACGGTGAGGCCGATGCCGATCCTGCTGGCGTCGGCGGCCACCTCGCCGACGATGTCGTAGACCTGCCAGCGGTTCGATGCGATGGGCCGGTCGGCCATGTTGTCGAAGAAGCTTGGCCGCTGGTCCGGCCGCTCCACCGCCAGCCAGAGCTGGGCCCGGCTGTCGTCGGTGCGCACCGCGGCCCGGAAACGCACCCGCTGGCCGCGGTAGGCGGCCGCGTCGAAGCTCTGCATGAGCGTGGCGGTGCCCGGCGTCTTGCCGAAACTGATGCCGCGCACCACGGCGCAGGTCTTGCCCTGGTAAGGCTGCTCGTCCGTGAGGTCGGCCCCGAACCCCGCCCGTTCCGAGGCCGCGGTCATCATCCAGCCGGCCGGCATCTGGCCCAGCTTCCCCTGCTCGAAGTCGAGGTTGACCGGCGCCGCCGGGAGCCGCGGCGCGGCCGCCGCGGCGGCAGGCGTCACCGGCTCGGCCGGTGACCGATGCGGCGCCCCGGCGGCGAGCAGCATCAGGGCGCAGGACGCCAGCAGCGGCAGGCGGGTCATCGGCGATCTCCTATCATGGGCTGGGACGGGCGAAGGGCGTGCGTTGCGGAGCGAAGGCGGCCCGGTGCCGGCGCCGGGAAGTGTAACCGACGGCATGGCCGGCTCCGGCAGGCGGCGGCGGGTGGTCACGGCCGTCGCGACACCCCGGCGGTTGCAGGCCGCCGCCGCTCGCGGCCCAGAACGGACGCCGGCCGGCTGCGTATCACTGCCATGCGATCGAACCTGCTCATCTATGGTGTCACCGGCTACCTCGGCAGCCTGATCTCGCGCCTGGCCGCCGCCGCCGGCCTGCCGCACCTGGCCGCCGGGCGCGACCTCGAGCAGGTGATCGCGCATGCCGATCCGCTGATGCTGCCCGCCCGCACCTTCTCGCTCTCCGATCCGGCGAAGGTCGGCCGCGCCCTCGGCGACGTCGCGGTGGTGCTGAACGCGGCCGGCCCCTTCGCCGAGACCGCTCTGCCGCTTGCCGAGGCATGCCTGCGCGCCGGGGCGCACTATCTCGACCTGGCGGACGAGGTGCCCGAGCTCGAGGCCATCCGCCGCCTCGACGCCCGCGCGCGGGAAGCCGGGATCATGCTGCTGCCGGGCGTCGGCTTCGGCGTCCTGCCGACCGACGCCCTGGCGGCGCGGCTGAAGCGGCGGCTGCCGTCGGCGGTCCGGCTGCGCCTGGCTCTCGAGACGGTCGGCGGCATGTCGCGCGGCAGCTTGCGCACGCTGTTCCGCGGCCTGCGCCGCGGTGCCGGGGTGAAGCGCCGCGGCGGCGAGCTGGTGCCCGCCCGCGCCGGGGAGGAGCGGCTGGTCCTCGATCTCGGCGGCGGGCGGCGCGTCGCGGTCACCGATCCCTGGCGTGGCGACCTGGCAAGCGCCTGGTGGAGCTCGGTCTATCCCGAGATCGACGTCTACGCCGTCCATCCCGCCTGGCTGCGATCACTGCGATCACTGCAATCACTGCGGTCACTGCCGTCGCTGCCGTGGCTGCCATGGCCCGGATCGTCGCGCTCGGAGCGCTGGCTGCCGCGTTGGGACCCGGCTTCACCCGTGCGCGCCCTGCTTGCCAGCCGCGCCGGCCGGGCGCTGGTGCGGCGGGCGATCGCGCTCCGGCCGGCCGGGCCCGCCGAGGCGGAGCTCGCCGCCGGCCTGACCCGGATCTGGGCGCAAGCCGAGGACGCCGCCGGCCATCGCGTCACCGCCCGCCTGCGCGGCCCGGAGAGGCATCTGTTCACCGCCCGCACCGCCCTGTGGGTCGCCCAACGCGTCCTCGCCGGCCGCTTGCGCGTCGGCTGCCAGACCCCTGCCACCGCCTACGGCCCCGATCTCGTCGATCGGCTGGTCGAGGAGGTCGAGGGTGTCTCGGTGACGTGGGGCTGACCTCCTCGGCCCGGCCAGATGCTTGGCGCCGGTGGCAGGGAAGGAGGCGACCAGATCGACAGGCCAGCGCGGGCGCGGCGCCGCAGGAAGGCGGCCGAGCCGACCGGCGCGGCGGCGGCTTGGGCCTGAGCGCTACTCAGGTCGCGCGCCTTGCCGCGCTTCTCGACCGCGCCGCAGGCCGCGCACCGCCAGACCTCGTAGCGCACATCCCCGACCAGCTGCTCGGTGCGCTCCGCCATGTCGAGCTCGGCGAAAGCCTCCTCGCGGCCGAGCCGCCGCATCGCCGCGCGGCAGCTCGCGCACCGCCGCGGCCGCCGCCGCCAGGCCGCCACGCCGGCCGCGGCCGCTACCGCCATCGCGGCCGCGAGCCAGCCGCGCCAGCCCATGGGTAGGGAGCGTCCGGAGCCCGGGCCGCTGCCACGGGCCGCCGCACCCGGAGCGAGCGCCGGCGGCCGGCCGGGCTGCGGTGCCGCCGCGGGGCGTTCGGGAGTGCCGGGTGAGACCAGGGTGACGTCGAGCACCCGCACCTGCGGCGCCGCGGCCGAGTCCGCGGCGGCCCGCGGCGCGCCGACCCGCGCCGTGCCGCTCGGCGCGGCGCATGCCGCCGGCGGCCAGGCGAGGGCCGCGGCGAGCAGCGCGCCGCCCAGGGAGCACAGGGAGGAGTACCGGGAGAAAGCCATGCCGAGAACCATCTTACGCCTCGGATGGGTGGGCGGTCACGCCGTTGGGATCAAGACACTAGGGCAACCGCTTTACCAGCCATTGCCGGTAACAGTCGATCCATTCCTTGGGCCATGGTCCGCGAGGCGGCGGCGGCATGGGGCTGTCCGGGTCAATCAACCGCTGCAAGATGAGATCGCCGTTTTTTTTCACCGTCTCGTAGTCGTTGAGATTCATGCCCACCATGCCGTTCATGTGGTCGACGTCTTCGTCGGTGAACTTCGGCCGGATGTCGGCCTTGAAGCTCGTGCACCCTGCCACCGTCAATTCGCCCTGTGGATCGCTCATGATAGGCCCCTCGCTACGTGGCTGTTAGTGTTCGCTATCGAATTCCCGAGTCTCGCGCCGGCCAGGGAGACCGTCACTTCAAGGCCCTCATCAGGTCGACGATCCTGGCCTTTGTCGTGTCGTCGAGCTCGCGGTCCTGTGGCATGCGTACCTTGTCGTTCGTGCTGTTCACCCTGCCGATGATGGACCCTTGGCGCAACTTGACGGCCGCCCTGTCGAACACGTGGTAGGCGACCGAGCTGTGGCAGCGGTAGCAATAGCGGTTCAACATCGGCAGCAGGTCCCTGTCAGGCGAGGTGCCTGCTGCCCACACCGGAGCGTCGCCGAAGCCGCGGTCCAAGGGCTCCACGTGGCGATCGGCAGTGGGCCCGCCTTCCCTGTGGAGCGCGAGCCACTTCCTGGTCGCCAGCAGCGCGAACCCTTGGGCGCCGACTGCGGCATTCTGCGCCTCGATCGTCCGGTTCAGTTTGCGAAAGATGGCATAGGCCTGTGGCACCCCGTCGACGAGGACGTTGGCGGCCGGCACCTGCGGGAAATCGTCGTCCTTACCGGTGCGGTCGATCCAGTGATCCGTGTCGAGGTAGTTCACCTTGGCGCCCTGCTGCCGGCCGTCGACGGTGCCGTGGCACTGGCCGCAGGATCTTGGGACGTAGTACCTGCCGTCGGGAACGACGCGCACGAGGTCAAAGGTGGCTTCGAGGTAGGTGCCCACCTGCTCGGGTTCGTCCCGGTCGTCCAGCTTCTTGAAGACCAGGAAATAGACGTCGCGAAGCTTCCTCGGGCGATTGTAGTCCGGCACCAGCAGGCCCTGCAGCTGGCCAGCGTGGGCGGTGGGCGGCGGGAAGGCCGGTTCTTGCGTGACGAAGTTGAACAGCAGATAGAAGAAATCGAGCCCCGCACCGCGAGCAGCGGAGCCCTCTCGGGCGCGGAAGCGCACGACCTTCCTCCAGCCGAAACCACCCGCCGGAATGCCTTGCGGGCTCTTCGGATCGCGAACGTTGACGATCTTGGGAGCGAAGAAGCGGGCGGCGATGATCTCGTCGGCTTGCAGCGGCCGGCCCCTGTACGCGGCTTCGAAGGGCGCCGGGTTGGAGACTGCTTTCCGCAGCTTTTCGAAGTCCATGAGCACCGCCGGGTCCAGGCTCTCGAGATCCTTCGCCAGCAGGACAGGGAAGCCATAGTAGAGGAGCATGTCGGCGATGTGGCTCTTCTGCAGGGTCGGCTGCGGGAAGCCCACCAGCTCCGTTCGCATCTCGTTGTAGTAGATTTCCGCTTCCTCCGGCTTTCCCGGGATGACCCTGAGCGCCGCGGGTCCCGCGGCTGCCGCGAGGCCCTTCTTGGGCGTCACGGTCTCGAAGAGTCTCAGCTCGCCCTTCCCGGCGGTCGAGCGGGCCGCCGCGGGCGGGTGAGCCCCCTTGCCGGTCGGGGCAAGGCCCCTGGCCAGCAGCCATCCGGAACCGATCAGCAGGCAGACCACGAACCAGAATGTGCGGCGCATGGCAATCCCTCCTTGCATCGTCGCATCGTCTTTCCACGCACTGGGCCGGCAGCGAGGCCAAGCCACGGTCGCCATCCCAGCTGCCAGGCCAGCACATACAACCGGGCGACAGGAGAACCACGGCGTCGCGCGATTGAGCGAGCACCAAGCGTCGAGACGACGAATTCGTTACGGGCTGCTTATACGAAACCAGTCTCTGCCTTGTCAACTGAGGTTCTTGAAGGTCTTGAAGGTTGGTCAAGGTCCTTCGTGTCATCGACTGCCGGTAGCTCCCGGTAGTCACGCGCTCCCGGTCACGACCGTGCACCCGGCCGCGAGAGGGCGTACACTCCGCAGACGGGCCGCGGCTCAGGCCGTTGCACCTTGCGAGGAGGAGGAATGCGATGCCCCACCTGGCGCACCCGTTCGAGCCCTGGACCGCCACCGCGACCCCGATCGCGGCGCTGCTGGTCGGCATCGTGCTGCTGCTCTTCGGGCGGCGCCTGTTCTGGCTCTTCGTGGGCGTGATCGGCTTCATGGCCGGGTGGTACTTCGTGCTCGGCAGAGGGCACCATGGGCCGGCCGCCGGCGGCCTGCTGGTGGCGGTGCTCGCCGGCTTGATCGGCCTGGTGCTGGCCCTGGTCGTGCAGAAGGTGGCGGTGGCGCTCGCCGGCTTCTTCGTCGGCGCGTACCTGGTGGCCAACCTTCTCGGCTGGCAGCTGCCGCCCTTGCGGCCGACCGAGCAGCTGGTCCTGCTGCTGGCCGGCATCGTCGCGGCCTTCCTCGCGCTGGCGCTCTTCGACCTTGCCCTGATCCTGTTCTCGGCGATCGCCGGCGCCGGCATGATCCTCGACAACGTCCACCTGCGGGTCGGCGGCAACGTGCGCCTGCTGCTGCTGGTCGTGCTGGCGGCGGTCGGCGCGGCCTTCCAGGCCCGCTGGCTGGAGCGCGTCCGGGTCCGGCGCGCCTGATGCCCCGGAGCCTGCAAGCCTGCGACATTTGCCTTGACTATCTAGGCACAGCTGAGCTATGCTTCGTCTGTCAACTGTAAACAAGGAGGCGACGCCAAAGACATGTCCAAGCAGCCCTTGCCACTCCTCCAGGGGACTCTCGACGCCCTGATCCTCAAGACGCTCAGCCGCGGCCCGCGCCATGGCTACTCCATCGCCCGCTGGCTCGAGGAGGCGACGGAGGACGCGCTGCAGATCGAGGAGGGCTCGCTCTATCCGGCTCTCTATCGCATGGAGCGCCGCGGTTGGATCGAGGCCGAGTGGGGCATCTCGGAGCTCAACCGCAAGGCGAAGTTCTACCGCTTGACGCCGGCCGGCCACTCGCAGCTCGCGGCCGAGACGGCGCAGTGGGAGAGCTTCACCGCCGCCGTGGCCAAGGTGCTGCTGCCTGCCACGTAAGCTGCCGCGATGGCCCACGCCGCCGGATCGGTTCGCCGTCTCCGCTCGCTGCTCTGGAAGCCGCGGCTCGACGAGGAGATCGCCGACGAGCTCGCCTTCCACCTCGAGATGCGGGCCCGCGAATACGCCGCCCGCGGCTTGGCGCCCGCGGCGGCCATGGCGGCCGCCCGCCGCCGCTTCGGCGACCTCGCCCAGGTCAAGGCGGCGTGCAACGCCGTCGGCCGCGGCCGCGACCGGGCGCAGCGGCGGGCCCTCTGGCTGGCCGAGCTCGGCCGCGACCTGCGCCTCGCCGGCCGCCGTTTCGGCGAGCGGCCCGGATCGAGCCTGCTGGCGGTGCTGGCGCTCGCGGTCGGCCTTGCCGGCGCCGCCACCGCCTGGCGGGTGGCGCACGCCGTCCTGCGGCCGCTGCCGTTCGCCGACCCGGCCAGCCTGGTGCGCCTGCGACAGACCAGTCCCCGGGGCGTCGAGTTCGCGGCGACGGCGTCGGACTTCGACGACTGGCGGCGTTGGTGCCGCAGCTTCGCCGGCATCGCCGCCTTCGAGACCTCGGAGGCCAACCTTGGCGGCACCACCGGCGCCGCCGCCGATCTCGCGGCGGAGCCGCCCGAGCGCGTGCTCGCGGTCCATGCCACCGCCACGCTGCTGCCGCTGCTCGGGGAGCGGCCGCTGCTCGGCCGGGGCTTCACTCCCCGGGAATCGGCGCTGCACGGCGACCGCCGGGTCGTGGTGCTGTCCCACGCCCTCTGGTGGCGGCGCTTCGGCGCCGATCCACGGATCGTCGGCCGCACCCTGACGCTCGACGGCACGACGCTGCGGATCGTCGGCGTGATGCCGGCGGGTTTCGCGGTGCCGGCGGGAGCCGGGCTGTGGCTGCCGTTGCCGTTGCACGCCCTCGCACCCGCTCCCCATCGGCTGGAGGTGCTGGCGCGGCTGCGGCCCGGCGTCCATGCGTGGCAGGCGGCGGCCGACCTTGCCGCGGTGGCCGCCACGGCGGGCCGCTTCCACCCCGGCACCAACGACGGCTGGAGCGCCCGCGTCGAGGCGCTGCCGGCGGCGTGGGCCGGTGCGCGCTGGACCGGGCGCGCGCGGCTGCTGCTGGCGGCGGCGGCGCTGCTCTGGCTGCTCGCCAGCGTCAGCGCCGCCAACCTGCTGTGGGCGCGCTCGACCGCGCGCCAGCGGGAGATCGACCTGCGCGCGGCGCTGGGCGGCGGCCGCGGCCGCATCGTCCGGCAGCTGTTCGCCGAGGGCCTGCTGCTGGCTCTGGTCGGCGCCGCCGGCGGCCTGCTGCTGGCCGGTGCCGCGACCACCGCGTTGCGCCAGGCGGCGGCGGACGTGCCGCAGCTCGCCGCCCTGGCGGGTGCGGCGCCGCTCGCCACGCCGGCGACCGACGCGGCCGACCGCGAGGCTCCGGCGCCGGCGCCGGCGCCGGAGCCGGCGATCCTGGGTGCCATGCCGCGCCTCGACCTCGGCAGCGCCGGCCTGGTGCTCGCCCTGGCGCTGCTCAGCAGCCTGGTGTGCGGGGTGGGTCCGGCGCTGCAAGCCGCCCGTGCGGGCCACGACACGGCTCGGCAGAGCGCTCGCCTGACCACCCGGCGCGAGCGGCGGGTCCGCGATGGGCTGGTGGTGGCGGAGCTAGCGCTGGCGACCACCCTGCTGGTGGCGGCCGGGCTGCTGCTCGAGAGCTATCTCCGCCTCGACCGCAGCGACCCCGGGTTCGATGCCGACCACGTGCTCAGCCTGCGCCTGGCGCTCAACGGCGACCGCTACCAGCCGGAGGCGCGGCGGGCGCTGCTGCGCCGGCTCGAAGAGCGCCTCGCGGCGCTGCCCGAGGTGGCGGCGGCAGGGTTCGTCAGCACCGCGCCGCTCGCCGCCGAGCGGCCCACGGAGCCGTTCACGCTCCAGCCGCTGCCGGCCGCCGGGCGCGAGTTCCTGGCTGCCGAATGGCGGGTGGTGACGCCGGGGTTCTTCCGCGCCCTGGGCCTGCGGCGCGTCGCCGGCCGCCTGCTCGGTCCGGCCGACCGCGACCCCCGGCGGCCGGTGACGGTGATCGACTCGACGTTCGCGCGGCGCGCCTGGGATGGCGCCGATCCGCTCGGGAAGCGCTTGCGCTGGCCGACCGGAGGGCGCGAGCTGACGGTCGTCGGGGTGGTCGGCGGGCTGCGCGACATCGATCTCGAGGCCGGCCCGCGCCCGGTGATGTTCCTGCCGTACGAGCAGGTGCCCTGGCGGGCGATGGCCCTGGTGCTGCGGCCGGCTGGCGGGATTGGGACCCGGCACGCGGCCGCGCTCGCCGCCCTCGCCGCCGACGTACGCCGGCAGATCGCCGCGCTGGCGCCCGGCCTCCCGATCTCGCGCGTGCGCTGGTTGGAGGTGGCCCGCCGCCAGGAGGTGGCCGGACCGCGGCTGGGCACCTGGCTGCTGGCACTGTTCGCCGCCGCGGCGCTCGGCCTGGCGGTCAGCGGCGTCTATGCCACGGCCGCCGCGGCGGTGGCCCAGGGCACACCGGAGATCGCGCTGCGCCAGGCCCTCGGCGCGGCTCGCCGCGATGTCTGGCGGCTGGTCCTGGGCCGCGGCGCGAGGCTGACCCTGCTCGGGCTGGCTCTCGGGGTGGCGGGCGCCCTGCTGTTCAGCCAGCTCCTTGCCGGCCTCCTCTACGAGATCCCCGCCACCAGCGCCGCGGCCTACGCCGCCGGGGCCCTGCTGCTGGCCGCCGTGGCGATGCTCGCAAGTGTCTTCCCCGCCCGTCGCGCCACCCGCGTCTCGCCGGTCCTGGCGCTGCGTAGGGAGTAGGACGGCCTCATTCCCAGACCGACCCCGACACCTCCGGCGGCATGCCGTCCGCGGCCGCGAGGCGGCCGAGGTGCCGCACCAGGTCCGCGAGCAGCGCCAGGTAGTCGCCGAGCTCCTCGCGCACCGCTTCGTCGGTCGGCCGGCTGCTTAGCTGGCGCAGCACGTTGATCGGTTCCAGGCGGGAGGGCTCGATCCCCAGCGTCTCGGCAGCCAGCCGCACCAGGTCGGAGCGGGTGGCGGGCCGCTCGCGCCGCTCGCCGGCATTCGCGTGCAGCACCGTCTCGAGGATCGCGACCAGCCGCGGCAGGCTCTGGACGATCCCCGCCCAGAGCAGGTCGGGATCGGTGCCGCGGTCGAGAATGCGATGGCGCAGCCGGATCTCGAGGTTCTCGAGCTCCTGCAGGGCCGCGAAGCGCAGCCCGCGCGGCTCGATCTCCAGGCGATCGAGATGGACGTCGCCGTAGAGCAGGCGGTGGGTGAGGCGCATCTCGAGCAGGCGGGCGGGGAAGAGCTGGGCGTCGACCCGCAGCTCGGCGGGCGTGGCGACGAACGACGACACCTGCGATTGGCGCTGCGCCGAGGTCAGCACCGGCGCCAGCGGCAGCAGCGCCTGCAGGGTGGCGTTGGCCACCACCACGAGGATGTTGACCTCCGCCGCGCCGCTGCCCGAGGCGTGGCGGCTCTTGGCCGGCGCGCCGTAGGTCGCCACCCCGAGCAGGTTGTCCTCGGCGGCCTCGCGCAGCCGGTGCACCATCCGCGCCAGGCTGCGCTCGAGCGTCGCTTCAGGGGAAAGGCTCGTCTTGGGCATAGCGTTCTTCCAGGAGCAGCAACTGTCCACGATGTTAGCAGTTGCGGCGCCGCCCGCCCGGAAGTGGGTGCCGAAGCCGTGGGATAGAGTTCGACGATGCCCGCGTCCAGACATCCTGCCGGGGGCCCCGGCGGTCCCGGCGGTCCCGGCGGTGCCGGCGGTGCCGGTGGAGGCGACGGCACCGGCGAGCCCCCGCACCCGGGCGGATCTCCGCCGGGCACGCCGCCGCCGGAGCTCCTGCTCGACGGCCCGGCGGACGCTCCGACCCTGGTCCTCGCGCACGGCGCCGGCGCGCCGATGGACTCGCCGTTCCTCGCCACCATGGCTGCCGGGCTGGCCGAGCGCGGAGTGCGGGTGGCGCGCTTCGAGTTCTCCTACATGCGGGCGCGGCGCGAGGGCGGCGGCCGCAAGGCTCCCGACCGCGAGCCCGAGCTGCGCCGTGCCTGGCTGGCGGCGATTGCCGCGATTGCGAGTGGCGCGAGCGATGCCGAGGGCGGCGGCCGGCGCCTGTGGATCGGTGGCAAGTCGATGGGAGGACGGATCGCCAGCATGATCGCCGACCAGGCCGGCGTGCGCGGTCTCGTCTGCCTCGGCTACCCCTTCCGCCCCCCCGGCGCCGACCCTGCCGTGGCGGCGAGGCGCACGGCCCACCTGCAGGACCTGCGCACCCCCACGCTGATCGTCCAGGGCACGCGCGACCCGTTCGGGGGCCCCGACGAGGTCGCCGGCTACACCCTCTCGCCGCGCATCCGCGTGCACTGGATCGAGGACGGCGATCACTCCCTGAAGCCGCGCAAGTCCTCCGGCCGCACCGAGGCGCAGAACCTGGCCGAGGCGATGGATGCCGTGGCGGCCTTCGTCCGCGGCGAATAGGAGCTCCCATCGCCCGCAGGCGAGGAGGGGCGCCGGTCAGCGGAGGGTGGTGGGACTTACGACGGATCGAGCGCCGGAGCCGGCGACGGCGCCTTGGCGGGCAGAGACACTCGCTCGTAGTCGTTGAGCAGCCCCACGTCGATGCGCAAGGTGCCCGACGCGTCGAGGGGCTTGTAGATGTTCTTGAAGGAGGCCCCCCAGACGATCTCCTGGGGCTTGTAGGAGGAGCGCGTGTGCACGGTCTGCGACCACGTCTCGTCGAAGCCGGTGAGCAGCACCAGGAACTCGGCGTTGTTGGCGACCAGCTCGTCGTAGGTGAGCCCGAAGAGCGGGCTGTTCGCGTCGATCACGTGGACGATGGTCCAGGAGAGCGGGAAGAACGTCACCTTCTGCCGTTCGAGCGCCAGCGGCACGAACCGCCGCGCGGTGCGGTCCTCGGGGAACTGGGTGAACAGCAGCTGGCATTCCACCTCGATCAGCTGGCTGCTGCGCGAGTTGACGATGCGGAACTCGAAGGCGGTCGCGCTCTGGTAGGGAGCGATCAGGGCGCGCTCGCTGAACACGATCTTCGCCGTGGGACGCGAGAAGCGCGCGAACAGCAGGCCGGTGGCGAGGGCGAAGACCAGCAGGCCGATCAGCGCCTCGACCGTGACCAGCAGGTTCGCCGCGAGGCCCGCCGGGCTGATGTGCCCGTAGCCGATCGTGGCGAAGGTCTGGACGCTGAAGAAGAAAGCGCGCAGGAACTCGCTGCCGCCCATGTCCGCGGCGGGGGCGCCATGCAGCGCCTCGGGCCCGCAGGCCAGGTAGGCGAGCCCGAAGACCACGTTGACCGTCAGGAAGGCGGCGACCACCAGCGCCAGGAACGTCGACCACGGGATGGTCAGCATGTGGTGATACAGGCTCAGCGAAGCGAAAGGCTTCATGCCGTCGCGGCGCACGTTGAAGCTGCCGTCGCGGTTGAGCAGCCGTTGGCGGCTCTCGCGTGCCACCACCGAGCCGAAGCCCAGGTCGCGGTTGATGTCGTCGGCGTCGGCCACCCGCCTGGTCCGATCGAAGGTCGCCATGACGCCGGAGTCTATTGTCCTGTCAACCAGAAATCGAGCTCCACGCTGGCGCGGGCGCCCGCGATGCGATGAAATGAGCGGCGATGCCACGCGACGAGCGGTGCCCGGGATGAGCGCCCGCGGGTCGAGGTCCGGCCGGCCCCCGGCGTCGCCGCCACCGGCGCCCCCGGCGGCGGCGCGGGACCTGCTCGAGCTCCCGCTGCGCGCCAATCCGGCGTTCCGGCTGGTGCTCTTCGACCGCCTGCCGGCAGGCCAGCGCCGGCAGCTTGCCGGCATCGTGAGCGACCCCGAGCACTATGGCGTGCTGCGGCCGCGCCGCGGCACCGGGCTGGGCCTCAAGGCGGTCGACCGCGAGACGGCCCTGCTCTTCCTGACCCTCGCCCGCCCGGCGCCGCTGCCGGGCTACGTGCGGTCGCGCCTCGGCGATGCCGGTGCCGCGTTGGCCCTGGCGCGGCTGGTGGCGGACGGCGTGCTCGAGATCGAGCGTCCGCCGGCGGGCTTCGTCTCCGGCGCCGCGGCGATGTCGCTCTTCGCCGCGCCGGCGGCGGCCGGCGGCCGGCTGGCCGAGCTGTCGCGGGCGGCGCTGCGCCATGGCCAGGAGCTGGCGCGGACGCTGCGCGAGCCGGAACCGCTCCACCTCTCGCTGCGCCTCTACGGCTACAACCGGCTGCCGATGACGCCGCGGTGGCGGCGGACGCTGCCCGACGCCGCGGCGGTCCGCCGCCATCTCGGCATTGCCGCGGGCGGCAGCTGGCAGCCCCTGCTGGAGAGGCACTGGCGCGAGCAGCCGTCGGCCGGCGATGAGCACTGGCTGAGATGGCAGCGCCGGCGGCCGGCGGCGGGCGCATCCTCCCCGGCGGCCGCGGCGGCCGTCTCGCGGGACGCGCCGACCTACAAGCTCTATGTCAGCCCGGCTCCCTCGGCCCTGCCGGAGGCCTTCGGCGCCGTCCTCGACGGCCTGGCCGCTGAGGGTGCGCCGGGCTTCAAGGTGGGCGCCGGCGCCGGCGGCTTGCTGCGTCCCGACAAGATCGTCGCCTACTTCGAGACTTTCGAGCATCTGGCCGCGGCGGCCGGCGCCCTGACCGAGCGCCTCGCCGGGGTCGCCCCCCACGGCGTACCCTTCACCTCGGAGATCGCCGGCGGCGGCCAGCTTTCGTGGGGCGTCGATCCGCCGGCCGCCGCGGGGTTCTGGCCGCTCGGAGGCGACAGCCGCATGAGCTGGCGCCTCTGGCTGACGAATCGCTTGGCGCGGGCGTTGATCGCCGCGGTGGCCGCCCCTGCGGCGGCGCCGCCGTTGCCGGGCGCGGCAGCCGCGGCTCTGGCAGGTGCGGCGGCAGGGGAGACCATGGAGCCCTGGCGCTTCGCGGTCGAGCGGCTGCGCCTCGAGGGCATCGACACCGACTCCTGGACGCCCGGCGGCAGCCTCTGGCGGCGGCAGGGGGACGGGCCTTGACGCGGACCGCGCTCGCGGGACCGCTGGTCCTGCCCGCCGACGTCCTGCTGGTGCCGGTGGCGGACCTGTCCCAGGCGGCGCGGCTGCAGCTGAATTGCCAGGACGGCGACGTGGCCATCACCCGGCCGCGCCTGCGCACGCCCTCGCGCCTGGTGAACGCCGGGGCCGCCGAGCTGCTGCGCGAATTCGCCACTCCCTCGACCGTGGTGGAGGCGGTGATCCGCCGCAGCCGGGCCTGCGGCGACGACCCCGAGGCCACGCTGGAAGGAGCCTACCCGCTGCTGGCGCGGCTGGTGCGCGAGGGCTTCCTGGTGTCGGCGTCCGACGCCAAGGCCCGCCGCATCGAGGCCTCCTGGGAAGCGGGCGAGAGCATCGCCGGCTGCACCGTGCAGTGCTGCCTGCAAGTGCTCGAGGACACCGAGGTCTACCAGGTGCGAACCGGTCCGGCGCGCCGGGAAGCGGCGCTCAAGATCGAGCGCCCGGCCGCTGGCGCCGAGCAGGCCTCCGCGGCGTCCGCCGCCGCCGCCGCCGCCGGCCGCCGCGCGCCGGCCCGTCGCGGCGTCGCGGCGCGCCTGGACCGCGAGGCGGCGATCCTTGCCCATCTCGCTCGCCGCGCTCGCGCCGGCCTGCGCGCGGCCGGTCCCCGCGGCGCCTCGGACCTGGTCGCGCCGCGGCTTCTCGCGGCGGGCAGGTGGCAGGAGCGGCGGTTCCTGGTGCTCGAGTGGTGCGCGGGCGTCGACGCCCAGACTGCCGCCGCGGAGGCCCGCGAGCGCGGGGGCGAAGGGGGCCGGGCCGCGATCCTCGCGCTCTGCGGGGCCGTGGCCGGCGCCTACGCCACCCTCCACCGGCAGGGAGTCCTGCATGGCGACGTCCATCCCCGCAACGTCCTGGTGCCGGCCGGCGGCGGCGTGCGGCTGATCGACCTCGGGCTGGCCCGCTGGCGCGACGGTCCCGCCGGGCTGGCGCCGCCGGGGCGGGGAGGCGTCGCCTTCTACTTCGAGCCCGAATACGCGGCGGCGGTGCTGGCGGACAGGACGCCGCCGGCCGTCTCGGCTGCCGGAGAGCAATACGCCGTGGCCGTGCTGCTCTATCTCCTGGCCGCCGGGACGCACTATCTCGACTTCTCCCTGGAGCGCGAGACGCTGCTGCGCCAGATCGCCGAGCTCCCGCCGCGCACCTTCGCCGAGCGCGGCGCCGGCGCCTGGCCGGAGCTCGAGGCGCTGCTCGGCCGGGCCCTCGCCAAGGCCCCGGCGGACCGCTTTCCGTCGCTCGACGCGCTGGCCGCCGCGCTGCAGGCCGTCCCCGTGGCGGCCACGGCGGCGCCGCCGCCAGTGACGGCCGCGGCAGGGTCCGCGGCGTCGCTCGCCACGGCCCTGCGGCGGGCCGGCCCGGCCGCGGAGCTGCTCGCCGAGGTGCTGGCCCGGGTGCGGCCCGGCGGCCGGCTCTGGGAGAGCGGGTTGCCGGAGCCACCCTACGCCTCGGTGCAGCTCGGGGCCGCCGGCGTGGCCCTGGCCCTCTATCGCATGGCGCTGGCTCGCGAGGACGCCGAGCTGCTCTCGCAGGCCGATCTCTGGATGGCCAGTGCGGCGAGCGCAGAGTATGGCGACGGAGCCGCGGCCGATCCGGCGTTCTACGATCCGCGCCTCGACATCACGCCCGAGACCGTCGGCCGGGCGTCGCTCCTGCACACCGCGCCCGGCGTGCGCTGCGCGGCTGCGCTGATCGCCAACGCCCTCGACGATCGCGCCGGCGCGGCGCGCGCCACCGCTGCCTTCGTCGCGGCGGCGCGCCAGCCCTGCCCGAGCCCCGACCTCGCGCTCGGCCGCTCGGGCCTCCTGCTCGGCGGCGCCCTGCTGCTCGACGCCCTGGCCGGCGTACCCCAGGCGCCGCTGCCGGACCTGCTGGCCTTGGGCGACGAGCTGCTCGCCGGCATCTGGCGGCAGATCGACCCGCTGCCGCCGCTCGCCGCATGCCCGGAGGCGCCCAACCTCGGCATGGCGCACGGATGGGCGGGCTATCTCTATGCCACGTTGCGGTGGTGCCAGGCGGCCGCCCGGCCCCTTCCCGCCGGCCTTGCCGCCCGCCTCGGCGAGCTCGCCGACAGCGCCGAGAGCTGGGGGCGCGGCGCGCGTTGGCGCTGGCACGGGCAGCCGCTGGCGGAAGGTCATGGCCTCGCCGCGCCCGGCGCGGCCCGCTGGATGGCCGGTTGGTGCAACGGCAGCGCCGGGATGGTCCACTTGTGGACCCTGGCGTCGCGGATGCTCGCTCCCTCACCGGAGAGCGATCTCGGCGCCGCGCCCCGGGGCGGCGCCGCCGCCGGCCCCGGCTCCGACCGCTGGATGCAGCTCGCCCATGCGGCCGCCTGGCACGCCTGGGAAGCGGCCGATCAGGTCGAGAGCCTCTGCTGCGGGCTCGCGGGCCGCGCCTACGCCCTGCTGGACCTCTACCAGGCCGGCGCCGGCGCCGAGTGGCTCGACAGGGCCCGCATCCTCGCCGACCGCGCCGCCGCCGCCAGCACCGCCGCCGCCAGCGCCGCCGCCGCCGCCGATCCGCTAGAAGGCTCCCCGCCCCATAGTCTCTACCGAGGCCAGCTGGGCATCGCCGTCCTCGCCGCCGATCTGGAGCGCCCCGAAGCCGCCGCCATGCCTCTCTTCGGCGACGAACGCTGGGCAGCGAGATAGATCAGGCGTGTTAGCATCACCCGGCGTAGGGTCCGACCGCCTGCGTTCGCCGCGCGCGCCTGCCCCGTAACCGGTGACGACCCGGGATCATCGATCGTGCTCCTGCATACCTCGGAAGCCCTCTTGCTGGATGTCCGCGACCTCGCCGAACGCGATCGCATCGTCACCTTCCTGACGCGCGAGCGCGGCAAGAAGAGCGGCGTGGCGCGCGGCGCGCGTGCCCGGCACAGCCGCTTCGCCGGCCAGCTGCAGCCGCTCGGCAAGGCGCTGATCACCTGGTTCGAGAAGCCGGGACGCGACCTGGTGCGTATCTCCGCGGTCGAGCTGGTGCGGCCGGTCCATCGCCTGCAGGCGGACCTCGAAGGCATCCTGCTCGGCAGCTACCTCGCCGATCACATGCTCGAGTTCGCGCAGGAGGACGAGAGCTCCGAGCTGCTCTTCCGGCTCCTCGACTCGACCCTCGAAGCGCTGCTCGCCGGGGTGGACCAGGACGTGGCGGCGCGCTACTTCGAGTGCTGGGTCCTGCGCCTGGGCGGCATCTTCCCGGCGCCGGACGCCTGCCCGCGCTGCGCCACGCCGCTCGCCGCGAGAGCGGTGCTGCCGCCGCACGGCGAGACCCTGCTGTGCCCGGCCTGCGCCCGGGGCTCCGCGGTGGCGGGCCTCGAGGACGTGCAACCGGGTGACCGCGGCGAGCGCCCTCAACGCCCTCAGCGCCCTCAGGCAGGCGAGCGCGCCGGCGGGGTCGCCCGGGACGGCCGCACGCCGGGCATGGTCGTCGGCGCCGAGACGCTCGAGTTCCTGCGGCGGATCGGCCGCTGCACGCTGCCGCAGGCGGGCCGGCCGGCGCCGGCGGGGCGGACCCTGCGCCAGGTCGAGGAGCTGTGCGCGCGCGTCCGCCGGCACTTCCTGCAGCACGAGCTGCGCAGCTACGAGGTCATCCAGCGCACGCGCGCGGCGCTCTGAGGCACCGCGCCCTGACGACAATGCCACCGGTGGGAGGGGAGACGGGCGGGGCCGGTGAGAGAGGAGGCGGGCCGCGTCGCGGCTCGAGAGAGGAAGCATGCAGACCCTTCAGGACCTGATCCTGCGACTTTCGGAGTTCTGGGCGCGCCGCGGGTGCGTGCTGCAACAGCCGCTCGACCTCGAGGTGGGCGCCGGCACCATGCACCCGGACACCTTCCTGCGCGTGCTCGGCCCCGAGCCCTGGCGGGTGGCCTATGTCCAGCCGTCGCGCCGCCCCGCCGACGGCCGCTACGGCGACAACCCCTTCCGCCTCGGCAAGCACCTGCAGTTCCAGGTCATCCTGAAGCCGTCGCCGGCCGACGTGCAGCGCCTCTACGTCCAGAGCCTGGCGGCGATCGGCCTCGACCTGGCGATGCACGACCTGCGCTTCGAGGAGGACAACTGGGAGGCGCCGACCCTCGGTGCCTGGGGCGTCGGCTGGCAGGTGATGCTCGACGGCATGGAGATCACCCAGTTCACCTACTTCCAGCAGGCCGGCGGCCTCGAGCTGCGGCCGGTCAGCGCCGAGATCACCTACGGCCTGGAGCGGCTGACCATGTTCCTCGGCCTGTCGCGCAGCATCTACGAGGTGGCCTGGGTCGACGGCCTCAGCTACGGCCAGGTCCGGCACCAGGAAGAGGTCGAGCTCTCCCGCTATTACTTCGAGGTCGCCGACGTCGCCTTCGCCCAGCAGCAGTTCGACGGCATGGAGCGCGAGTCCATGCGCTGCCTCGACGCCGGCCTGGTGCTGCCCGCCTACGAGTGCGCCCTCAAGTGCTCCCACCTGTTCAACGTCCTCGACGCCCGCGGCGCCGTCTCGGTCACCGAGCGGGTCGGCCTGATGAAACGGGTGCGCGACCTCGCCGTCGCCTGCGCCAGGGCCTACGTCGAGAGCCGCGAGCGCCTCGGCTTCCCGCTGCTCGGGACCCCGGCCGCCGCCGCTCCGGGCGCCCGGCCGGCCGGCGCTCCGGGCGCGGCGCCGCCGGACGCCGCGGCCCTTACGGACGTGCCGCCTGGCGCGCGGTGACTACCTGCTCGAGGTGCGCAGCGAGGAGATCCCGGCACGCATGCTGGCGGCGGGCGTGCGCGAGATCGCCACCCGCGTCCTGGAGGAGCTGATGGCGCGGAACCTCCCTCCGGGCGAGATCGAGACCGGATTCACACCCCGCCGGCTGCTGGTGCGGATGAGCGGCTTGCCGGAGCGCGAGCCCGACCGCGAGGAGCAGGTGATGGGGCCTCCGGTGCGCGCCGCGTATGCCGGCGACGGCTCCCCGACCCCGGCGCTGCTCGGCTTCGCGCGGCGCTGCGGCGTCGAGCCGGACCAGCTGCTGCGGGTGGCGACCGAGAAGGGCGAGTACCTTGCCGCCGCCAGGCGCACCGCCGGCCGGCCCACCGCCGCGGTGCTCTCCGAGCTGGTGCCGCGCATCCTCGCCGCCATCTCCTGGCCGAAGACGATGCGCTGGGGCGCCGGCGAGGGACCCTGGGTGCGGCCGGTGCATGGCCTGGTGTCGCTGCTCGACGGCGAGGTGGTGCCGTTCGAGCTGTTCGGCGTCGCGGCCGGCGACGCGACCGCCGGCCACCCGATCCTGTCGCCGCGGCCGCTCAAGGTGCGCGGCGCCGCCGACTACCGTCGCAAGTTGGCCTCCCGCCACATCGAGGTCGACCCCAAGCGCCGCCGCGCCGCCCTCGCCGCCGCCATGCACGAGCGCGCCGAGGCGCTCGGCGGCCGGCTGGCCGAGGACGAGCCGCTGCTCGACAAGCTGGCCGCCCTGTGCGAGATCCCGGGGGTCCTCGAGGGCGGCTTCGATCCCGCGTTCCTGGAGCTGCCGGACGAGGTGCTCGCGACGAGCCTGCGCGACCACCAGAGCGCCCTCACCGTCGTGTCCCGGGACGACCCGCCGCACGCCCGCCTGCTGCCGTACTTCCTGACGGTGATGGACCGCCCCGACGATCCGGCCGGACGCATCCGCGCGGGCAACGAGTGGGTGGTGGCGGCGCGCCTCGCCGACGCGCGCTTCTTCTACGGCGAGGACCTCGAGGCGGGGCTCGCGCGCCGCGCCGACCAGCTCGCCCGGTTGGCTTTCCATGAGCGTCTGGGAAGTTACGCCGAGAAGACCGCGCGGCTGCAGGCGCTCGCCGGCTTCATCTGCGAGGAGCTGGGCTGGCAGGAGGTGGCGCCGGACGCGGTGGCGGCGGCTCGCCTGCTCAAGGCGGACCTGGGGACCGAGATGGTGAAGGAGTTCACCTCGCTGCAGGGGGTGATGGGCGGCATCTACGCCCGCGGCGAGGGGCAGCCGGAGGCGGTCTGGCAGGCGATCTACGATCAGTACCTGCCCACCTCCGCCGAGGACGCCATCCCGCGCGGCCGCGCCGGCCAGGTGGCCAGCCTGGCCGACCGCATCGACACCGTGGTGGGCATGTTCGGCCTGGGACTCCTGCCCACCGGCAGCAAGGACCCCTTCGGCCTGCGCCGCGCCGCCCAGGGCGCCGTGCGCATCGCCTTCGAGGGGCGGCTGGCGATCAACCTCGGACGCCTGGTGGCGGCGGCGGAGGAGCTCTACGGCGAGCGCCTGACCCGCGGGGCCGCGGAGCTCGAGAAGGCGCTGCGGCCGTTCCTCGACGACCGCATCCGCTACGTGCTCGGCATCTACGGCTACGCCTACGACGAGATCGAGGCCGCCCTCGCCGCCGGCGCCGCCGACCTCCCGGACCTGCGCGCCCGCGTCGACGCCATTCACCGAGTGCGCGGCGAAGCATCCTTCCTGTCGGTCGTGCTGGCGGCCAAGCGCATCGCCAACATCGTCAAGGACCTGCCCGACCACCCGCTCGACCCCGAGCGCCTGTCGCAGCTGGCGGAACCCGCCGAGCGCGACCTCGCCGCCGCCTTCGCCGGCCTGCGCGCCGAGGTCGAAGCCGCCGCCGCCGCCGGCGACTACGAGCGCGCCCTGCGCCGCATCGCCGAGCTGGCGCCGGTCCTCGACCGCTTCTTCGTCGAAGTCCTGGTCATGGACCCCGACGACCGCGTGCGCGCCAACCGCATCGCCCTCCTGCAAGCCATCCTGCGCACCGTCAGCCGCACCGCCAGGCTGACGGAGGTGGTCGTCGACAAGGCCGAGCATCGGGCGCGGGCCGGTGCTTAAACGCCATCTCTCACTTTCTGGCACCTCGGTCCTTTACCTCTTCATGGGCTGGGAGGGACTGGGGCGCGGGAACACTCTCACGTACGAATAGTCGAGGGGAGGGACGAAAGCACCAACCTGGTCGATCGAAGACCAGCTGCGGGAAGAGGCGAATATACTTGCGGTCAAGTGATGTTAATATTTGCTTATGTTTCTATACAACTAAGCTTGCCGCCCTGCGACTGTCCAGGTATTCTTTGGTTACTATGCCACGTACATGGGAAATGGGGCGGAGCGTCGAGCGATGGAAATGAGTCCTCCACCACGCCGAGGTGATGATGCGGCGCTCGCTAAAGAATTGGTCGATCGCCTTCTTAGGGGCCTTGGCACGGAAGAGCGTGCGTACGGCTCGGGGAAAATCGATATTTATACCGTAGATGTTGAGGTAGCACTCGAACAATATGAAGTTCAGTTTCGCCTACACCGAGACCTTGGTAAACCATTTCCATGTCTCGTCTCAGATCACACAAAGTATCCGTGCCCTATAAACTTGCTACCAGGTATAGCACCTTGGGTCGGTTTTGACTACATTCGCGCCGGTCGTACGCTTGGTCCTCGGCTTTTGTTCACGATCTTCGACTATCTTGAAGCCGATCTCTTTGGATTTGGGGAAGTGAGAATTGAGTACTTCGAACCCGAACGCACTATTGAGTTCCTGCGAGCGAGGCTGCGTGACTTCCTCACGACACGGTTCGGCGCGCGCAGGTCGGATATTTCAAAGAGCCCGGGAATCTGGGTTCGCGTAGAGGCGGCCAGCTCAGGGTTGCGGGTTCATTATTCTCCAGCCTATTTTTTCGATTCTACCAACATCCTCAACGCTCCCACTACACCTGTTTTTGGCTGGATGCAGCCTGGGCGCTATCTCTTTGGCGCATCTCACCCAGGGCACAAACCTCAATTTGATTTTACTGCCGAGTATGATATACCGTCACCTTCTGGCAATAAAGTAATTCTCGGATTTTAATATGATTGAAGCAACGCCTGAATACGGCACTCTAGCACCACTCGTAAAGGCCGTGGGCTGGCTCATTTCTGCTGCAACTGCCATCGGCTTCAGCTGGCGAGGGCGGACTAATTGGGAGCCTTCCGAACAGGACATTAGCAAGGCCCCGGCCAAGGTGAGTGGCTTGCTTTCAGCTTTATTGCTTGCGCTTGTCTGGACTCAAGAGTCCAACAGGCACGATGAGGGCACTCTTGTAATCCTTGTTTGGGGGCTTGGGGGTGCGACCCTCTTGTTTCTTCTTATCTATGGATTAATTACGTCCAGCATGACATTCACTGAAGTGTATTCACCCGTGGCCAATGAGACAGCTAGCCGGAAGATTATCGGCGGCTTTCGTCTCACTCCTGAGGCGCGAGCAATAAGAAAAGAAAAACATCTCACTACTCAAGAAGTATTCGCAGGCTCGGCCTATATCCCGGATAAGGTATGGATACCCATCCTGAGAGCCCTTGCGAAGCAGGTATTCGTGCTCTGTTATATGGGACTTACGGTGTGCGGCGCAATCGCTCTAGCGAGTGCCGCTATCCTCCTTCTCCTGCCAAGAACTTGAGCAGGCCGTGTTGCAGAGCACCTGCGTACTGGCCAAGAAGGTGGATCGTCATAAGAGGTGGCCCCATTCAACGCTTGCCCAGGGAACGGTCGCCAAGCAATTCGCTAAGCGACCGGGCCGGCTCACTCGGGCTCCTCATCGGGGATCTTGATCTCCTCGGGCGGAATCCAGACCGTCTTGCCGTCTTTCCAAATCGGGATCGGAAGACCCTCGCGTTTATGGGCGAGCCATGCTATCCGGGAGGCCTTGCGGATCGCTGCATCGATTTGCGACCCTTCCCGGAAAATCGCGTTGACGTCCTTGGGTGGCTCAATTGCCATGCGGTCGATCTCCGTAGAGCTCTGTGAGCTGCGTCCAAGTGGCCGCGTCTTTGATTAGGGTCACGTCTCTCCCTCTCCCGGTGGCGACCAGGCTCGGAGGCGGTGTGCCCGAGTTGTCAAGGATACGCCAAGTAGCTGCGATGGGTTGATACAGCGAGAAGAGGTTCTTCAAGCCCGCATGGAAGCGGCGGCGGACTGTCCGCTCAGGTACCGGGTGGCCACCACGACGGACGCGATCCCTGACTCGCTCCAGAGCAAACTCGGGGCTGGGGAGCCAGAGAAAGACGATATGGAATTGATACCCTTGCTTGATCAGCTCCGGGAGCCAGCGAGCGTACGACCTGCCGGCGAGAGTGGTCTCGAAGGCAAAGGTGGACCTACCGTTTGCGAGGTCTTTGATCCTCCTCAGCATGACTTTGCCTGCCGTCACGGCAGCGCCTGCGGGATCAAAGGCGGCCAAGCCTTCGGCGATGACGTCGGCGTTCACGAACTGCGTGACTCCGAGCGTCTCGTTGAGAAGCGGCGGCCCGGTGGTTGACTTTCCGGCTCCGTTGGGTCCGGCGAGGGCAACTACGGCAGGTGACGACACGATTCGCAGCTCCTGTCGGGGCGACGCGGCTTCTTTGTAGGCCGTTCACGACAAGAAGTAAGCCGCCGCCTGCCGGCCTACCCTACCACTCTCGCGAGGTGGCGTGCCCTCGGGCGCGGCTGCCCGGGGGCACCTCACTTGGCGCCAGCTCTCGATCTCGAGGCCCTCGACGCTAGCCGTTGTCTCCAACGGCAGCCGGGCGCCTACAGGCAGCCGTTCTGAGTGCAATTGCGCGCGCAGGTCACCGTGCAGTAGCCGTTGGCGGTGCAGTAGGGGTAGATCGTGGGGTTGTTGCCGGCCACCTTGGCGAGCATGAGGGTGTGCAGGGTTTCGCGGCTGAGCTGGAGCTTCCGGACCGTCTTCTTCATCTCTTGTCTCCTGTCGATGTCTGGCCTTGGGCGAGGATGGCCGCCGTCGAAGGCGCTCCTCCGGCGGCTTGGTGGTTCAAGAGAGAGGTGCCTGTCGCGGGCGGGCATGCGACAGCGCGCCGTCACGCCGATCGGTTAGACTCGCGGCCTACGGGATTGGAGGACGCATGGCAGCCAAGTACATCTATGCCTTCGGCGGCGGGACGGCGGACGGCAGGGGCGATCAGAAGGAGCTGCTGGGGGGCAAGGGGGCCGGGCTGGCGGAGATGAGCCGCCTTGGCATCCCGGTGCCTCCCGGCTTCACGCTCACGACCGAGGTCTGCACGTGGTTCCAGGAGCATCACGGGAGCTACCCGCCGGGGCTCGAGGGCGAGCTCGACCGCCAGCTGCGGCGGCTGGAGGCGCTGACGGGCCAGCGCTTCGGCGACGTCGCCAATCCGCTGCTGGTGTCGGTGCGCTCCGGCGCTCCCATGTCGATGCCGGGGATGATGGACACGGTCCTCAACCTCGGCCTGTCGCAGGCCCTGGTCGATGCCTGGATCGCGCGCGGCGCCGATGCGCGCTTCGTGCTCGACGCCTGGCGGCGGCTGCTCACCATGTACGGCGACGTGGTGCTCGGCGTCGAGCACGCCGCTTTCGAGGAGATCCTCGCCGCGGCGCGCGCGGAGCACGGCGCGGCCAGCGACAACGAGCTGCCGCCCGCAGCCCTGGCCGCCGTCGCCGAGAAGTTCAGGCGCCTGATCGCCGAGCACGGGCAGCCCTTCCCCGAGGAGCCGCGCGCCCAGCTGTGGGGCGCCATCGGGGCCGTGTTCTCGAGCTGGAACAATCGCCGCGCGCGCGAGTACCGGCGCATCAACGGCATCTCCGACCGCCTGGGCACGGCGGTCAACGTCCAGGCGATGGTGTTCGGCAACCGCGGCAACGACTGCGCGACCGGCGTGGCCTTCACCCGCAACCCGGCCACCGGCGAGGCGCGGGTGTACGGCGAATACCTGGTCAACGCCCAGGGCGAGGACGTGGTGGCGGGGATCCGCACGCCGCGGCCGATCGTCGGGCTGGACGGCGGCCGCGGGCTGGCCGAGGACTTCCCGCAGGCCGACCGCGAGCTGCGCGAGGTCTGCGCCCGCCTCGAGCGCCACTACCGCGACATGCAGGACGTCGAGTTCACCATCCAGCACGACCGCCTGTACATGCTGCAGACGCGCCGCGGCGCGCGCACCGGCCCCGCCGCCGTGCGCATCGCCGCCGAGCTGGTCGACGAGGGGATCATCACGCCGCGCGAGGCGGTGTCGCGGGTCAAGCCGGACGACCTGGTGCAGGTGCTGGCGCCCGAGTTCGACGTGCAGGAGAAGGCCAGGGCGGTGGCCGATGGCAGGCTGCTCGCGCGCGGCCTGCCTGCCGGCCCCGGCGCCGCCTCCGGCCGCATGGTGCTGTCGGCCGATCGCGCCGCCGAGCTGGCCGCGCAGGGACCGGTCATCCTGGTGCGCGCCGAGACCTCGCCCGAAGACATCGTCGGCATGCACGCGGCCGCCGGCATCCTGACCTCGCGCGGCGGCATGACCTCGCACGCGGCGGTGGTGGCGCGCGGCATGGGCAAGCCCTGCCTGGTCGGCGCCGGCGATCTCGACGTGGACGAGCGTGCCGGCGTGGTGCGGGCGGGAGAGCGCGAGCTGCGGGAGGGGGAGGAGATATCGATCGACGGCACCACCGGCGAGGTGATCGCCGGCGGCCTCGCCACGCGCCCCTCGGCAGTGCTGCGGACGCTGGTGGGGGATGCCGGGGAGACCGGCGGCGACACCGCCCAGAAGGCAGGTGCAGGCGCGAAGACCCGGGCCGCCGCCGCGGCCGCAGCGCCCTCGCCGGCGGTGATCAGCTTCCGCAAGATCCTGACCTGGGCCGACGAGCTGCGGCGGATGCGGGTGCGGGCCAATGCCGACACGCCGGTCGACGCCCGGGTGTCCCGCGCCCTGGGCGGCGAGGGCATCGGCCTGTGCCGCACCGAGCACATGTTCTTCGCGGCGGACCGCATCTCGTGGGTGCGGCGGATGATCCTCGCCGACGACGCCGAGGACCGCGCCGAGTCGCTCGCGCAGCTGCTGCCGATGCAGCAGAAGGACTTCGAAGGCATCTTCGCGGCCCTCTCCGGGCTGCCGGTGACGGTGCGCCTGCTCGACCCGCCGCTGCACGAGTTCCTGCCCCACGGCGACAAGGCGCTGGCCAGCCTCGCCAAGCAGATGGGGGTGCCGGCGGCCAAGGTGGCGGCAAGGGCGGCGGCGCTGGCCGAGGCCAACCCGATGCTCGGCCATCGCGGCTGCCGCCTCGGCATGACGGCGCCCGAGATCTACGACATGCAGGTGGAGGCGATCGCCCGCGCCGCCTGCGTGCGGACGCGTGCCGGCGATCACGTCGAGGCCGAGATCATGGTGCCGCTGGTGGGCGCCGAGCAGGAGATGATCCGGCTGCGGGAACACATCGAGGCCACCGTCGAACGGGTGCTCACGGAGGAGAACCTGCGGCTGCCGATCGCCATCGGCACCATGATCGAGGTGCCGCGCGCGGCGCTGATCGCCGCCAAGATCGCCGTCCATGCCGACTTCTTCTCGTTCGGCACCAACGACCTGACGCAGATGACCTACGGTTACTCGCGCGACGACATCGGGCGCTTCCTGCCGCAGTACCTCGAGTCGGGCGTGCTGCCCTACGACCCGTTCGCGCGCCTCGACGACGAGGGGGTCGGGCAGCTGGTACGCCTGGCCTGCGAGAGCGGCCGCGGGGCGCGCGCCGATCTGCATCTGGGCGTCTGCGGCGAGCACGGCGGCGACCCCGACTCGATCGATTTCTTCGACCGCGTCGGCCTCGATTACGTCTCCTGCTCCCCGTACCGGGTGCCGGTCGCCCGCCTCGCGGCGGCGCAAGCCACCCTGGCGCGCGAACGCGAGGCCGGGAGCGGCAGGCCGCCGGCGGCGGCGAGGGCGGAGACGCAGCAGGCAGCGGCCGCTACGGCGCCCCGGTGGACCAGCCCGGCGAAGGGCCGTCCTCGGCGGGCGGCAGCGGCTGCGGCAGGACGCTCCGGCGCTGCCGCCACCGCCGCGGCGCGGCAGGCCGGAAAGAGTGGCACCGGAAAAGGCCGCACGCCAGCCTCGACCAGGCGCCCCGCCCGTGCTGCCTCGCCTAAGCCATCCGCCGGTGCCAGCCGCGCCTCCTCCCGGGCCGCTGCCTCCGGCCGCGGCTCCGCCGCGCGGCGACCCGCTGCGGTCACGGCGCCGCGCAAACCCCCGAAGGCGGCGAGGTCGGCCGGGCGCACGACAGCGAGGGCCGCCGCCGGCACGGCGCGCTCGCGCTCCGGTGCCAGCGCTCGCAAGCCCGCGCTGCCGCGGCCGGGCGCGGCGCCGGCGAAGAGCCGCGGCATTGCGGCACGCATTCGCCGATCGACGGCGCGCAAGGCGGTTACGGCGGCTGCGGGCAAGGCATCGCAGGTGGCCGGCCAGGCGCCGCGGGCGGCACTCGGCCGGGTGAAGGTGGCGACCGGGCGAGCGGCGAAGGTTTCCACCGCGCGGCCGGCTCAGGCTGGCCGGGCGGTGAAGGCTCCGGCGGGCCGGACTACAAAGGTGGCGACCGGCCGGAAGACGCGTGCCACGGCCGGCAAGGCCGGCGCCTCCGGCCGCCGCCCGTCCGCCGCCAGCCGGAGGCGGCCGCGGCGGTAGACTGGCGCGGTGGGCGAGGACGACAAGCGGCGGCTCGACTCGTTCTGGGACGGCAGCCGCGAGTACTACGCCCAGGCGGCCGCCGCCAATCGTGAGCCGGCCCCCGAGCGGCGCCTGCTGCTCGGCCACCTGCGCGGCGGCGAGCGGGTGCTCGACCTCGGTTGCGGGTCGTGCGAGAACGCGCTCTGGCTGCCGGCCGGCTGCCGCTACGTCGGCTTCGACGTCTCGACCGCGGCGCTGGCGATGGCCGCGGAGTGGGGCCGTCCGGGCTGGCGCGTCCGTGGCGACGGCGAGAACCTGCCCTTCGCCAGCGAGAGCTTCGACGCCGTGCTCTCGACCTACGCCCTGGAGCATTTCCACGACCCCGGCCGGACGCTGCTCGAGGCGGCGCGCGCGCTGCGCCCGGGCGGGCTGCTGCTGCTCGTCGGCTCGGCCTGGGACCTGCCCTACGAGATGCCTCCCAGCCTGCAGCCGAGCCGGCGCCTCGAGGTCGCGATGCGGCGCCTCGGGCGCCAGCTGCTGTCGTCCCTCGACGGCCGCCACCGTTTCGACCGGGTCCGCAACCCGCGCGTGCTCACCGAGGGCTACGTCCCGGACGCCGACGCGGTCCACGTGGCGCAATCGCACCTGCTGGCCCGCTTCCTGCGCGCCGCCGGCCTGGAGATCCTGGAGCATCGCACCCTGCCGCACCGCCCCGACCCCACGGGTCCGCGCGCCCTGGTGCGGCGCCTCCTGCGGACGGTGCCGCTCTGGCGCCGCGCCTGGGGCAACACGCTGATCGTCGCGCGCCGCGGCGCCGACCTGCGGCATCCGGCGTACCGGCTGCTGCCGCTCTGATCGGCGTGCGGCGGCGAGGACCAGTGCGCTCTCACCGGGAGAAGAGGTCGGACATCGCCTCGACGTTGCTGTCGCAGGCGTGATTCAGGCAGGGTAGCCCGAAGCCTCCTTCCAGCGTCTTCAGCAACGAGAAGTGAGTGTAGAAGGTCGAGCTCTCGAGGCCGTGGGAGCCGTAGTTGGTGTAGACGATCGCCGCCACCTTGTTGATGCTCGGCGCGATGCTGTAGTCGTTCTCGTCCCACAGCACGACGATCGCGTTGTCGCCCGTCCTCCAGGCCGGAGAGGCCCAGACCGCCTCGACGATCCGTTGCACGGTGACGTCGCCGCGGTAGATGAGAGCCGGGTTGAGCCCGCTCTGCGAGCCATTGGTCTGCGGATCGAAGGCGCAGGTGTTGCCGGCGTTGCCGCGTCCATGCTGGTCATTGCACTGGTTCGGCACGATGAACGAGAAGTTCGGCACCCGCCCGCTGCGCAGGTCCGCGAACAGGCCCTGCGGGCCGTCGAAGGGGACGATGTTGGCGAGGCTGTTGTTGTGAGAGCCCTCTTGCACGCTCTTGAAATAGACGAAGGGGTTGTGCTTGGCCGCATACAGGAGCACCAGGTCGCTTGACCCCAGCGAGAAGCCGGGGAAGAAGGTCGTGTCGGTGAAGAAGCCGTCGCTGTAGGTGACGTTGTCGGCGCCGGAGAGCGGCAGGCTCTCCTGGTAGCTCTTCCAGCTGAGGTGGGCGGCGGCCAGCTGGTCGCCGATCGACTTGCCGACGATGTTCGAGGCGGCGGGAATGGAGATCGCGCCGTCGAGGTCGTTCTCGCCGGGAGCTCCCGAGGTCTCGTTGGTCGTGTCGACGGCAGGCGTCTCGGCATCGGTGCCGGTGCCCGCGATCGGGCAGATCTTCGGGCTCGACGGGTTGTCGGTCGAGACGGCCCCGGTCGCGAGGTTCGGAGCACAGCTCGCGTTGTGCCAGTCGGGCGCATTGTCCGTCCGCACTCCGAAGTTCGACCCGCCCACCACCTCCAGGTAGTTCGTCGAGCTGGGGTGGCCGATCGCGAAGTAGTTCGTGGCGAGGTTGCCGGCCTTCGCCAGGTTGTTGATGAAGACGGCCTGCGGATTGTCGATGATCTGCGAGTAACCGTGGTTCTCCATCATGACGAGAAACACGTGGTCCAGATGGGGAACGCTTCTCGGGGCGGCGCCTTCGGCTGCGAAGGAACTGGTCGCGCAGGTCGCGGCCGCCAGGGCGACCATCGCGGCCGTCTTTCTCATCGTCATCCCTACCTGCCTTTCCCGGGGATCCCGGAGGAAGAGAGTCTCGACCCGGGCGCCAGTGCCCGGAGCCGTCCTTCCCCGCAACCCTAAGAAGTCCGCGTGGCGGCAGCGCCGCCGGAGGGTGACGCCGCGGTGACTCGTCGATCGGCGCCGGCAGTTACAATGCGCCATGCCCTCGCGGATCCACCTGCTGGCCGATCCGCTGGTCAGCCAGATCGCCGCCGGCGAGGTGGTGGAGCGTCCGGCCTCGGTGGTCAAGGAGCTGATCGAGAACGCGCTCGACGCCGGCGCGCGCGAGGTCGAGGTGCTGCTCGAGGCTGGCGGCAAGGGGCGCGTCGCCGTCGCCGACGACGGCTGCGGCATGGGCGCGGACGACGCCCTGCTGGCCTTCGACCGGCACGCCACCAGCAAGATCGCCAGCTTTGCCGACCTCGAGCGGATCGGCACGTTGGGCTTCCGCGGCGAGGCCCTCGCCGCCATCGCCTCGGTGGCGCGGGTCGAGCTGGTCACCGCCGAGCGGCCCGGCGACGGGCACCGCGTGCTGATCGAAGGCGGGCGGGTGCGGGTGGCCGAGCCGCTGGCGCGGCCGCGCGGCACCACCCTGGACGTGCGTTCGCTGTTCTTCAACGTGCCGGCGCGGCGCAAGTTCTTGAAGAGCCCGGAGACCGAGCTGCGGCGATGCCTGGAAGTGGCGCAGGGCTACGCCCTGGCGCGCCCCGACGTGCGCTGGCGCGTGCTGCACGAGGGCCGCGCGCTGCTCGACCTGCTGCCGGCGGCGGGCCCGGAGGGACCGCGGCAGCGCATCGCGCAGCTGTTCGGCGACGATCTGGCCTCGCGCCTCGTGGACATCGGGACGGTCGGAGAGATCGCGGCGATCGGAGAGTCAGGACCGATCGGCGAGAGCGGGGCCGCGGAGGCCGGCATGGCAGGGCAGGAGCGCATCGGCGGCCTGGTGCCGGCGGAGCGGGAGCGCATCGGCGGCCTGGTGGGATCGCCCGAGACGGCGCGCGGCCGCCGCCAGTTCGTCTTCGTCAACCGCCGCCTGCTGCGCGACCGCGCGGTGCTCGCGACCTTCTACCGCGCGGTGCGCGAGGAGTGGAGGAGCGACGACGTCCCGGCCCTCTTCCTCTTCCTCGACCTGCCGCCCGAAGAGCTGGACGTCAACGTCCATCCGCAGAAGGCGGAGGTGCGCTTCCGCGATCCACGGCTGCTCGATCGCGTCGCGGCGGCGCTGCGCCCGGCCCTGGCCCGTGCCCGCGGCGAGGTGGCGGCGCCGCTTCGCCGGCCGGCCGCCGCGGCGCCGACGGTGCCCTTCGCCTGGCAAGGGCTCGGCGGCAATCTGACCCCGGGGGCCTGGCCTGGAGAGCCAGGAGTGCCTGGATCATCCGGCTGGCGCGGCTGGCGCGGCGGTCCCTCTGATGCAGGGCCGAGGGCCATGCCGGACGAGGTCGCCGAAGTGGGAGGCGGGTCTCCCCCGGTCGCCTCCGATGCGGGGGCGGTCGCGGCGGCGGCCGCGGGGTTGCCGCCGCCGGCGCGCCTGGCGACCGCTTCCTACCTGCCGCCGGAGCGCGCTGCCGTACCGCTCTCGGGGCGCCGCGGCGAGGCGCGCCCGTTCCGCCTGCTCGGCCAGTACAAGGGGACGCTGATCCTGCTCGAAGGTCCGGACGGCTTGTATCTCGTCGATCAGCACGTCGCGCACGAACGCATCCTCTACGAGCGGCTGCGGCGCTCCCTCGCCGCCGCCACCCCGCCTTCGCAGGTCCTGCTCTCGCCGTTGCTCCTCGACCTCTCCCCGGCCGAGCGGCTGCGCCTGCTCGAGCTCGCTGCCGCCCTCGAGCCCTGTGGCTTCGGCTTCACCGTCCTCTCGGGCCAGACGCTGGCGCTCACCGCCGTGCCCGCCGTGCTGTCCGCCGGCGAAGCGGAAGCCCTGCTGGCCGCGCTCGCGGACGGCTCCCCGACCGGCGAGCCGTCGGATGGCGGTCTCGGCCCCCGCGTGCTCGACGCCCTGGCCGCCAGCCTCGCCTGCAAGGCCGCGGTCAAGATGCACCATCCCCTCTCGCCCCCCGAGATGGAGTCCCTTCTCACCGAGCTCTTCGCCGCCGATCAACCCTACGCCTGCCCGCACGGCCGGCCGATCGTCCTACAGATGACCGACTCCGACCTCGAGCGCCGCTTCGGCCGCCGCTGACGCATTCTTCCCGGCCCATCGCCACAGCCAAGCCGCCGAGCGCAGCGAGGCGCAGAAAAAAAGAAATGGCCGCCGGCACCCCCTGCTCGAACAAAGGAAGAGAAAGATGAGTGGCGGGACGCCGTAGTCTTCCGTACCCGGATCCAATCATGGCCGTAAAAGGGGAGGACGAGACTCCAAAATCCTCCACACCTTGATCCAAGCACGATTCCTCAAAGGAGATGGTGGCCGTAGAGGGAGGAAGAGAGGGGCTGGGAGGCGGCCCCACCCTCTGGCCGAGCTTTGGGCGAGGCGCCCGCAGTCCGCCACCCCCGCATCGACCACGAGCGCCTCGCCCAAAGCGAGGCCCAGAGGGTGGGGCCGCCTCCCAGCCCCGGATCGGAGGGATTCCCCGGAGGGGTGCTAGACTCTCGCCCCTATGGCCGCGCCGGACGACCGCCCGCACCCTCTGCATGCGCAGGCCCCGCACCGTCCCCGCGTCGGCATGATCAGCCTGGGCTGTCCGAAGAACCTGGTCGACAGCGAGATCATGCTGGGCGAGCTGGCGCGGCGCGGCTACGAGGTGGTCGGCGACCTGGCGAGCGCCGAGACCGTGGTGGTCAATACCTGCGCGTTCATCGAGGAAGCCAAGCAGGAGTCGATCGACACGATCCTCGAGGTGGTCGGACGCAAGGGCAGCGGCGTCGAGCGGGTGCTGGTCGCCGGTTGCATGGTCAACCGCTACGGCGACGAGCTGGCCCGCGAGATCCCGGAGATCGACGGCTTCGTCGGCCTCGACCAGCTGCGCGACGTCGGCCGCCTGGTGGAGCTGGGCGGCGGACCGCCGCTGCCGGCGCCGTCGCACCTGGTGTTCGATCACACGGCGCCGCGCCTGCTCACCACCCGCGGGCACGCCTACCTCAAGGTTGCCGAAGGCTGCAACAACCCCTGTACCTTCTGCGCCATCCCGATCTGGCGCGGGCGCTTCCGCAGCCGCACCATCGCCAGCCTGGTGGAAGAGGCGAAGCAGCTCGAGGCGGCGGGGATCCTGGAGCTCAACCTGATCGCCCAGGACACCACCCGCTACGGCGAGGACCTGGGCCTGCGGCGGCACGGCATGGTGCGGCTGGTCGAGGCGCTGCTGGCCGCCACCTCGATTCCCTGGCTCCGCTTCCTCTACGCCTATCCCACGACGCTCGACGAGGAGCTGCTGCGCCTGATGGGCGCCGAGCCGCGCTTCTGCTCCTACCTCGACATGCCGCTGCAACACAGCCACGGCGAGATGCTGAAAGCCATGCGGCGGGGCGGCGACGCGGGCCGCTACCTGCGGCTGCTCGAGCGGGCGCGCGAGCTGGTGCCGGACGTCTTCCTGCGCTCGACCTTCATCGTCGGCTTCCCCGGCGAGACCGAGGAGCACTTCCGCGACCTGCTCGGCTTCGTCGAGCGTGCCCGCTTCGACCACCTGGGCGCCTTCGCCTTCAGCCCCGAGCCAGGCACCCCGGCGGCTAACCTGGCCGGCACGGTCCCTCGCGGTGTCGCGCGCCGCCGCCTCCGCCAGCTGCTGACGGCGCAGCGGCCGGTCGCCCTGGCGGCGCGCCGGCGCCTGATCGGCCGGCGGCTCGCGGTGCTGGTCGAGGGGCCGAGCGCCGAGAGCGAGCACCTGCTGGCCGCCCGCCATCACGGCATGGCGCCGGAGATCGACGGCCAGGTGCTGATCAACGACGTCGAGGACGGCGCGCTCGCGGCCGGTGGCGGTCCGCTCGGCGCCGGCGGCGCCGGCGACCTCGGCGGCCCCGGCGGTCGTTGGCCGGTGCTGGCGACGGCCGAGATCACCGAAGCCCATGCCTCTGACCTGGTGGGGCGACTGGTGGAGCCGCTCGCGGCCGGCCGTGGTGCCGTGGCCGCCGCCACGGTCTCGGGACCTTTGGCGCACCGCGCTCCCGCGGTCTCGGCACCCCCCGTGTCCCCGGCAGATGGCCGGGCGGCTCGAGCCGTTCGCCGGGCCTAGAGGCCACGGCCGCTCTCTCGACCGATCGTCGCGCGGCGGCCGCCAAACGAACGCCATGCTGGTGGTTCAGGACGCCTTCGAGAGCAGCGACCTGCCGCAGGGCGCCGTCGTCGCCATCGGGAACTTCGACGGCGTCCACCGCGGCCAGTGCGCCATCCTCGAGCGCGTCGTGGCGCGGGCCCGCGAGCTGGGGGTCGGCGCGGCCCTGGTCACCTTCGACCCGCACCCTCTCGCGGTGCTGCGCCCGGAGAACGCGCCGCTTGCCATCACCACGCCGCCGCAGAAGGAGCGCCTGCTCTCCGCGGCGGGGATCGCGGTCATGCTCGTGGTGCGCTTCACTCGCGAGTTCTCGCGCACCCCGGCGCGGCAGTTCGTGCGCGAGTTCCTCTGGGGGCGGCTGCGGGCGCGCGAGATCCACGTCGGCGAGAGCTTCACCTTCGGCCATCGGCGCGAGGGCACGTTCGAGATGCTGCGCAGCTTCGGCGAGGAGCTGGGCTTCACGGCCTGCGGCGTCCCCGATGTGATGCTGCGCGGCGAACGGATCTCCAGCACCCGCATCCGGCGCGCGATCGCCGAAGGGCGGGTCGAGAGTGCGGCGGAGATGCTGGGCCGCCCTTTCTGCATCACCGGCAGCGTGGTGCGCGGCGACCGCATGGGCCAGCGCCTCGGCTGGCCCACGATCAACGTCGCGGCCGAGCACCGGCTGGTGCCGGCCGACGGCGTCTATGCCAGCCGGGTGCTGCTGCCGAGCTTTCCTGCCAGCTTCGACTGCGCCACCAACATCGGCACGCGGCCGACGGTCTACGAGAACTACCAACGGGTGGTCGAAAGCCATATCCTCGACTTCAAGTCCGACGTCTACGGGCAGCGGGTCGAGCTGTCGTTCTACAAGCAATTGCGCGAAGAGCGGATCTTCCCGACGGTGATGGACCTCTCGGCCCAGATCGGCCGCGACGTCGAGGCGACACGCGAGTACTTCAGCCGCCGGCGGCTGGAACAAGAGATGCCGCCGGCCGGTTTATAGTTGGCGGACGGCGGCGAAGCCATGCCAGCAGTCAATGGAGAGCGATAATACATGACTAGCGATAAGGTGGTCACGGTCAGCGAGCAGAGCTTCGAGAGCGACGTGCTGCAGTCGCAGACGCCGGTGCTGGTGGATTTCTGGGCGCCCTGGTGCGGCCCCTGCCGCATGGTGGCGCCGGTCCTCGAGGAGATCGCCGAGGAGCTGGACGGCAAGCTGCGCATCGCCAAGTTGAACGTCGACGAGAACCAGCAGCTCGCCTTCCGGTTCCAGGTGTCGAGCATCCCAACCTTCATCCTCTTCAAGGGCGGTCAGATGGCCGACCGCACCATGGGCGCGCTGCCGAAGTCGGCTTTCGTGAGCTTCATCAACCGCAACCTGTAGGCGGGGCGCAAGGGGCGAGGCGCCCATCGCATGGCCCACGACCTCCCGGACCGCAGGGCCCAGGACCTGGCCGCCGGCCTCGGCGAGCTCGGCTGCCGGGCCCTGCTGGTCGTCGCGCAGTCGGAGTCCGACCCCGACCTGGCCCCATTCCTGGGCGCGCGGGCGCACCTCGGCGCCGCGCTGCTGGTCGCGCCGCGCGAGGGCCGGCCGCGGCTGGCCTACCTGAATCCCATGGAGCGGGAGGAAGCGGCGGCGACCGGCTTGCTCCTGGTCACCCCGGAAGAGCTCGAGACGCTGCGCGCCGCGCGCGAGGCGCCGGAGCCCGCCGCCTACCTGGCCTGGGTCATGTCGCGGGCGCTCGCGGCGAGCGGCGTGGCCCCGGGCCGGGTGGCGCTGGCCGGCCTGGCGCCGGCGGGCGAGATCCACTGCGCGTGCGCGGCGCTCGCCAGGCACGGCTGGGAGTGGGTCGCGGGCAACGAGCTCGTCCGCCTGGTGCGCAAGCGCAAGACGGCCCCGGAGCTGGCCGCGATCCGCCGGGCGGCGGATGCGACCGTGGACGTCATGCGCGCCCTGGCGGCCCGGCTGGCGGCCGCCGCGCGGGTCACCGGCCCGGGTGGGGACGGTGGCGAGCTGTGGCTCGACGGCCGCCCACTGACGGTCGGCCGGCTGCGCGCCGAGGCGGCGCGGCTGCTGGCGGACCGCGGCGTCGAGCAGCCGCACGGCAACATCCTGGCGCCCGGCGGCGAGGGGGGCGTGCCGCACTCGGCAGGCAGCGACGGCCGGCCGCTGCGGGCCGGCGAGCCGTTGATCGTCGACCTCTTCCCGCGTGGCGCCTGGCGCGAGCGGCCGCTCATGTTCGCCGATTGCACGCGCACGCTGTGCGCCGGCGAGCCGCCGGCGGCGCTGGCCCGCGCCCACGCCGCCGTGCTGCGGGCGCTGGCGGCGGCGCGCGCGCTCGCGGCCCCCGGGGCACGGGGCTGGGACCTGCAGGAGGCGGTCTGCCTGACTTTCGAGGAGGCAGGATACGCGACGCCGCTTCGCCAGCCGGGCACCACCACCGGCTATGTCCACAACCTCGGCCACGGCATCGGCTACGAGCTGCACGAGCTGCCGATCTTCCGCAAGGTGGCGGGAGCGGAGGGGGTGCTCGCCGAGGGCGACGTCTTCACCCTCGAGCCGGGCCTCTACGACCCGGCGGCCGGCTACGGCGTCCGCCTCGAAGACCTCTGCTACCTGGGGCCGGACGGCCTGGAGATCCTGACGCCGCTGCCCTATGACCTCGATCCAAGGCGCTGGACGCTGGATCCATGAAATTGATCCATGAAATTGAACTGCACCGGATCTCAGGAGGCCTGTGCCCCAACGGACTGAGCTCGTTCCACCGGCAGATCCGCCTCCCGCGGCAGCGCCGCGACTCGTCCCACTCCGTGCAGACTCGGCGCGACCCTTGCTGTAGCATGGGGTCTGATGGTTCGTCGTCCCTGTCGTGGCGACTGTTGGCGACCGGGGGGATCGACAAGGAGCCCGTGGAACTCCTGACCAGCATCCTGATCGGCCTTGGACTGGCCGCGGCATGCGGCTTCCGGGTCTTCGTGCCGCTGCTGATCGCGGGGTTGGCGGCGCGCTTCGGCGGCCTGCCGGTGGTCGGCGGCTTCGGCTGGATCGGCTCGACCCCGGCGCTCGTCGCCTTCTCCGTGGCAACCCTCGTCGAGATCATCGGCTACTACATTCCCTGGGTCGACAACCTGCTCGACGTCCTGGCGGCGCCCACGGCCATCGTCGCCGGAATGCTGCTGATGGCCTCGACCCTGGTCGACTGCGGGCCCTTCCTGCGCTGGACCCTGGCGGTGGTGGCCGGCGGCGGCACCGCCGCGGTCTTCCAGGGACTCACCACGGTGGCGAGGCAGGTGTCCTCCATCGGCACCGGCGGCCTCGGCAACCCGGTGCTGGCGACGGTCGAAGGCGGCGGTTCGGCGCTCCTGGCCGTGTTGGCGGTGAGCCTGCCGATCGTGGCGATGGTGCTGATCGTGGTGCTGCTGTTGCTGGTCTGGAAGCTGCTGCCCCTCCGCAAGGCGCGACGAGCGCCCGCGGCGGCGCCGGTTGCGCCAGCCGCGCCAGGGCCCACTTAGGATGAAGGAGCGGCGGCGATGACGATGACCGCAAGCTCCGAGACGCCTGGCTGCGGCCGCTGCGCCCGCCGCTCCCTCCTCGTCCTCCTCGCCGCCGGGTGCCTGCTCTGTGGCGGCGCCTGCCGCAGCACGTCGCTGAACGTGGCGGAAGACCTCGAGCTGCAGCAAGGCTTGCGCGCCCGCGGCCTGGATCCGGCGTCGGTCACGGTTCCCTGGCGGCTCAGCGCCGAGATGCGCCAGTGGGTGCACCACGCGGTGCCCGACAACCTGGGGAACGAGGAGCGCCTGCAGCGGCTGCTGTCCGCTCTGCTCGGCAGCGACGGCCTGGCGCTCATGTACAAGGCGGGCACCACCGCCACCGCGCAGGAGGTGTTCGCCAGCCATCAGGCCAACTGCCTCGCCTTCACCAGCATCTTCGTCGGCATGGCGCGCGAGGTCGGCGTGCCGGTCTTCTATCTCGACGTCGGCGACATCGAGAAGTTCGAGCGCGACGGCAACCTGGTGGTCGAGTCGGGGCACATCACCGCCGGCTACGGTTCCGGCACCCAGCTGCGCATCCTCGAGTTCACGCCGATCGCCACGCCGAGCTATCGCCAGATCCATCGCATCTCCGACCAGACCGCCGTCGCGCTCTACTATTCGAACCGCGGCGCCGAGCTGCTGCGTGGCGGCAGCGATGGCGAGGCGCTGGGCTGGCTGCAGAAGGCCGTCGCCCTCGACCCGGAGCTGGCGCGCGGCTGGATCAACTACGGCGTGGCGCTGCGCCGCACCGGCAACCCCGCCGGCGCCGAGGCGGCCTACCGCAAGGCGCTCGAGGACGATCCTTCTTCGGTCGCCGCCTACCAGAACCTGGCGGCGCTGCTGTTCGTCGCCGGCCGCGCCCGCGAGGCCGGCGAGCTGATGGCGCTCTCGGGCAAGCTCGACAGCCGCAACCCGTTCAACTACCTGGCGCTGGGCGACGTCTCGCTGGGCCAGGGCCGGATCGACGAGGCGCGCCACTTCTATCGCAAGGCGCAGCACCTCGAGGGAGCCGCTGCCGACACCGACGCCGCGCTGGGCCAGCTGGCGCTGGCGACCGGCGACCGGCGCGAGGCCCGGCGCTGGCTGCACAAGGCGGTCTCCCGCGACAGCGCCAACGACCGCGTGCAGCGGCTGGCGGCGCAGCTGGGCGAGAAGATCCCGCGCCCGGCGCCGGCCGCCCACCAGCAGTCCGGCCAGCGGGAGCGGCAGCAGCCGGCCAAGCCGGAGAGCGGCCCGGGGACCCCGGGGATCCCGGGGACCACCGCGAAGGCCACCGCAGCCCCTGAGACAGCGGTGCCGCAACGGGCGGCCTCCTCGGATGCCGGCCGGCGGGCCGCGAAGGAGCTCTCTCCGCTCGCCGACCCGCTGCGGCCTGCCGGGGCCTCGACGCCCGCCGCCGAGCGCGCGAATCCCCCGGCCGCGGCCCCCTCGGCGCCCGCGACGCCCACGGCGCCCGTGACGCCCCCGGCGCCCGCGGCGATCCACGCGCCCGATCCCAGGCCGCCCGTGCCGCCGCCCTCCGGGGCCGCGGCGTGAAGAGCTTCACCCGCTATCTCACCATGCACGTCGAGGCGCGCATGGACTTCGTCAACATCACCGCCGAGGTCGAGAAGGCGGTCGCGGAGAGCGGCGTCGCCGAGGGTCTGTGCCTGGTCAACGCCATGCACATCACCGCCAGCGTCTTCATCAACGACGACGAGCCCGGACTGCAACGGGACTACAAGCGCTGGCTCGAGCAGCTGGCGCCTTTCGATCCCAGCCCCGAGCGCTACCTTCACAACCGCACCGGCGAGGACAACGCCGACGCCCACCACAAGCGCCAGGTCATGGGGCGCGAGGTGGTGGTGGCGATCACCCGCGGGCGCCTCGACTGCGGACCGTGGGAGCAGATCTTCTACGGCGAGTTCGACGGGCGCCGCGACAAGCGCGTGCTGATCAAGATCATCGGTGACTGACCGCGCCGCGTCTCCCGGACAGCACGCGGGGGATCGCGACGGCCGGGCGGACGACGGCGGCGATCCCGGCGGCGGCGATCCCGGCGGCGCCGGCTGGCGGCTGGCGGTCGACACCGGCGGCACGTTCACCGACTGCCTGGCCGTGGATCCCCGGGGCCGGGTGCGGCGTGCGAAGGTGCTGTCCACCGCCGCGCTGCGCACCCGGATCGCGGCACGCCTCGGCGAGGCCGCGGTGCGCCTGATGCCGATCGGCGGGGCCGGCGGCGGCGCCCTGCCGGCGGGCTTCTTCGCCGGCTGCTCGCTGCGCCTGCTCGGCTCCGGCGAGGACGGCGCCGCGGGGTGGCGGGTGCTGGCCAGCGGCCCCGAGGCCGCTGGCGCCGGTGCCGCCGCCGCCGGCCCCGCCGCCGTCGGCGACGACGGCCCGGATCGCCGCCTTGGAGCGACGCTGCGCCTGGACGGGACGCTGCCGGCCGGCGAGCTGGCCGGGGCCGCGGTCGAGCTGCAGGCGGCCGAGGAGGCGCCGGTGCTGGCGGCGCGGCTGGTCACGGCCACGCCGCCCGGGCAGCCGCTGCCGCCGCTCGCCATGCGCCTCGCCACCACCCGCGGCACCAACGCCCTGCTCGAGCGCAAGGGCGCGCCGGTGGCGCTGTTCCTGACCCGCGGCTTCGCCGACCTGCTCCGCATCGGCACCCAGCAGCGCCCCGAGCTGTTCGCTCTCGCCGTCGAGCGCCCGGCGCCTCTCTACCGGGCGGTGGTGGAGGTGGACGAGCGGCTGGCAGCCGACGGCTCGGAGATCGCGCCGCTCGACCTCGCGGCGCTGCGCGGGCCGGCCGGCGAGCTGCTCGCCGCGGGGGTGCAGTGCGCCGCGGTGGCGCTGCTGCACAGCTACCGCGACCCGCGGCACGAGCGCGAGCTGGGCGCCTTCCTGCGCGAGCTCGGGTTCCGGCACGTGTCCCTGTCGGCCGAGCTCGCGCCGCTGATCAAGCTGTTGCCGCGCGCCGAGACCGCGGTGGTGGACGCCTATCTCGCGCCGGTGCTCGCCGACTATCTCGCGGCGGTGGCCGCCGAGCTGCCGAGCGGCGCCCTGCACGTCATGACCAGCGCCGGCGGCCTGGTGCGGGCCTCGTCCTTCCGCGCCAAGGACAGCCTGCTCTCGGGGCCGGCGGGAGGGGTGGTGGGGGCGGCCCGCGCCGGCCGGGCGTCCGGGTTCGAGCGGGTGATCGCCTTCGACATGGGCGGCACCTCGACGGACGTGGCGCGCTTCGACGGCGACTTCGAGTACCTCTTCGAGCACCGGGTGGGCGATGCCCACCTGGTGGCGCCGGCGCTCGCCATCGAGAGCGTCGCGGCCGGGGGTGGCTCGATCTGCGCGTACCACGGCGGCCGGCTGCAGGTCGGACCCGAGAGCGCCGGCGCCCTGCCCGGCCCGGCCTGCTACGGCGCCGGCGGGCCGCTGACCCTGACCGACGTCAACCTGCTGCTCGGCAGGCTCTCCGCCGGGCGCTTCGAGATCCCGCTCGACCCCGGTGCCGCCGAGCGGGCGGCGACGGCGCTGCTGGACTCCCTGGAGCCGGCTGCGGCAGGGGAGCCGGGGCCGCATCCCGAGACCGTCGTGCCGCTCGCGCCAGGTCCCGGGCCGGCCGGCGCGCCGGCGGCGGCGCGGCGCGAGGAAGTGCTTGCCGGGCTGCTGGCCATTGCCGACGAGCGCATGGCCGAGGCCATCCGCGGCATCTCGCTGCGCCGCGGCTACGATCCGGCCGCGTACGCCCTGGTGGCGTTCGGCGGCGCCGGCGCTCAGCACGCTTGCGCCGTGGCCGCGCTGCTCGGCATGGACACGGTGCTGGTGCCCGCCGACGCCGGCCTGCTGTCGGCGCTGGGGCTGGGGGCGGCCGTCGTCGAGCGCTTCGCGCAGCGCCAGGTGCTGCTGCCGCTGGCCGCCGCCGCCGCGCAACTCGACGGCTGGTGCGAGGAGCTGGGGCGCGAGGCCGCCGCCGCGGTGGCTGCCGAGGGAGTGCCGCGGGCCGAGGTCGAGGTGCGGCGGCGCATCGTGGCCATGCGTTTCGCCGGACAGGAGTCGACGCTGCCGGTCGAGTACCTGGGAGCGGCAGCCCTGGCCGGGGCGTTCGCCGCCGCCTATCGAGAGGTCTACGGCTACGAGCCCGAAGGGCGCGCCATCGAGGTCGAGTCGCTACGGGTCGTGGCCTCGTCCGGGCGGGTGACGGCGTCCGCCCTCCCCCTCACCAGCGATGCCGGCGACGCCGGGCCGGTTGCCGCCGCGCATCGCGTCACGATGCAGCAGGCCTTCATCGGCGGCGCCTGGCGCGAGGTGCCGGCCCACGAGCGTTCCTCCCTGGTTGCGGGTGCCGCCTTTGCGGGCCCGGCGCTGGTGGTGGAGGACCACACCGCCACCGTGGTGGAAGCGGACTGGACCTGCCGCCTCGACGAGGCCGCCGCGCTGGTCCTGCGGCGCCGGTCGTAGGTAGCGGGTCCGAGGGAAACTGACCCACTACCCGATCGTCCGGTGCTCCCGGCCCGGATCCCCTACAGCCATATACTTGACCCGGATCGTTCGAAGGAGAACTGGATGTCGTTGGACCGCGGCACGTCGCGGCAGCCGGCCGCGGCCGGTGACGAGAAGCGCGGCGAGAAGGGCGAGGACGGCGAGGAGGGCGAGGACGGCGAGGAGGGCGCGGTCGCCAGGCGCCTTCGCGTCCTCGGTGCGGTCTGCGCGTCGCTCTTGGTGGCGGTGCTGGCCACGGCGGCCGCGATCGGCTGGTCGGCGGCACGGCCCGGCGCCGGCGACCTGATGGAATCGCCGCCGTTCGATTCCTTCCTGGTCGCTCTCTGCGCCATGCTGCTGGTGCTGCTCGCCTCCGCCGTCTACGGCAGGATCCTGCGGCGGCAGGCCCCGGACGAGCTCGAGGAAGCGGCGGCGGCCGAGGAAGCGGCGCCGGTCGAGGGAGCGGCGGCGGCCGACGATGCGCTGGAGGCGGAAGCTGCGGCGGAGGCCGAGGAACCGGAGGCGCGGGAGAGGGCGGTGGCGGCACGGCTGCGCGCCTACTCCTGGGCCACCGGTGCCAGCTTCGGCATGCTGGCGGTGGGCGCCGCTCTCGGCGCCCTCGTCGCGAGCGCCGGCAAGGCGCCGCTCTATGGCCTGGTGATCTGCATTGCCGCCCTGTTCTCCATGGCGGCGCGGTGGCCGCGCCGCAGCGGCTTCGACCTGGCGCTGAGGTCGGACCGGGAGGACGCCGTGTCGCGGGCGGCGGCGTGGCGCCACCTGGCGCAGCCGTTCGCGAGCCATGGCGCCGGAGCCAGCGGCAGCTCGGAGACAGCCCTCGGCGCCGGCGGGCGCGAGGCGGCAGGCGAGGGTGCCGGCAGCGGGGGGACGGAGGCGGCCGCGGGCGCGGAGCCCGGAGGCACGGCGCGCGGCGACATGGGCAGACGGCCAGAATGACTGGACAGCCAGACCTGGGATGGCAGCGCCAGGGATTGGAGCAGGCGGCAGGTGCCGGCGCCGGCGCCGCCGCCGTCCAGCTCGAGCTGTTCACCCACCGCTTCGCGGCCATCGCGCGCCAGATGGGCGAGCGCTTGCAGCGCACCGCCGTCTCGACGAACGTCAAGGAGCGTCTCGACTTCTCGTGTGCACTGCTCGACGCCGCCGGCGAGCTGGTGGTCAACGCGCCGCACATCCCGGTGCACCTCGGGGCGCTCGGGCTCTGCGTGCGGCTGACCGCCGCCGCGCTGCCGCTCGAGCCGGGCGACGTGGCGGTCACCAATCATCCCGGCTTCGGCGGGTCTCATCTCCCTGACGTGACGGTGATCACGCCGGTCTTCGGCGACGCCGAGGCCGGCGCCGCGGTGCCGCCCCCGCTCCTTGGCTACGTCGCCAGCCGTGCTCACCACGCCGAGATCGGCGGTATGCGGCCGGGCTCGATGCCGCCCGGCGCACGCTGCCTCGCCGAGGAAGGCGTGGTCATCCCGCCCACCTACCTGGCGCGCCGGGGCGAGGCGCGCTGGGCGGAGCTGCGGCGGCTGCTGTTGGCAGGGCCCTTCCCGACCCGCTCCGTCGAGGAGAACCTGGCGGACCTGCGCGCCGCCGCCGCCGCCAACCACAGCGGCGCCGAGGCCTTGCGCGCCCTGGCCCATTCGGCGAGCGGCGCCGGCGGCGCCGGAAGATGTGGCGCTGCCCGGGGGGGCGAAGGAGCCGGCGGCGCCGGCGGCGGCGCCGGAGGACCCGCCGAGGACGGTAGCCGCGGACGCCGGGTCGTCGCCTTCTACATGGAGGCGCTCAAGCGCCGCGCCGAGGAACGCCTGCGCGCCGCTCTCGCCCGCCTGCCTCGAGGCCCCCTGGAAGCGGTCGAGCGGCTGGACGACGGCTCGCCGCTGGCGGTGCGCATCGAGATCGGCCCGGCCGGCGCGCGGATCGACTTCGCCGGCTCGGCCGGCGTGCATCCGGGCAACCTCAACGCGCCGCCGGCGGTGGTGCGCAGCGCCGTGCTCTACGTGTTGCGGCTGCTGGTCGCCGAGCCGCTGCCGCTCAACGAGGGCCTGCTGCGTCCGGTCGTCATCCAGGTGCCTCCCGGCATGCTCCATCCGCCCTTCCCCGAGGATCCCTGGCAGGCGCCGGCAGTGGTCGGCGGCAACGTCGAGACCAGCCAGCGCCTGGTCGACACCCTGCTCAAGGCGCTCGGCCTGGCGGCTTGCAGCCAGGGGACGATGAACAACGTGCTCTTCGGCAACGACCGTTTCGGCTTCTACGAGACCGTCTGCGGCGGCGCCGGGGCCGGACCGGGCTTCGCCGGCGCGAGCGGCGTGCACACCCACATGACCAACACCCGCATCACCGATCCCGAGGTGCTCGAGCACCGCTACCCGGTGCGTCTCGAGCGCTTCGCGCTGCGCTCGGGCTCGGGCGGTTCCGGGCGCCACCGCGGCGGCGAGGGAGTGGTGCGCGAGCTCACCTTCCTGGCGCCGATGTCGCTGTCGCTGCTCACCCAGCACCGGGTCGAGGCCCCGTACGGCGCCGCCGGCGGCGGACCCGGCAAGCCGGGCCGACAGCGCCTGGTGCGCGCCGCGGGAGAGGTGCTCGAGCTGGCGCCGATCGCCGGCTGCGAGGTCGAGGCCGGCGACCGCCTCGTCCTCGAGACCCCGGGCGGCGGCGGCTGGGGACCAGAGCCTCCCTCCGTCGAAGGGCCGGACGGCCCCTGCGCAGCGCCGCCTTGAAGGGGGGCGGCGGGCGCGCTATCCTCGCGCTCTCGTCGATCCATCGAGCCATCAGGCGGGCGCCGCCGCCGCCTGGCATGCCTTGCCGAGGAGACCGCGCATGGACCTGCAGTACCTCGACCCGAGCACCGCCCGCGTCCTCGACGGCTGGCACAGCCCGATCCTCGGCCAGGCGATGCCGATCGTCGCCTACGGCCATTGGGGTCATCCGCTGCTGCTGTTCCCGACCGCGGCGGCCGATTACCTCGAGAACGAGCGCTTCTTCCTCATCCAATCCATCGAGCCAGCCATCCGCGCCGGCCGGGTGCGCGTGTTCTCGATCAACAGCATCAACAGCCAGGCGTGGATGGACCGCGGCCTGCCGGTCGCCGAGCAGGCGCGGCGCCAGGCGCTGTATGCCCGCTACGTCGAAGAGGAAGTGGTGCCGTACATCCGCCACGTCTGCCAGACCGCGGACCTCCGCATCGGCGCCTCCGGCGCCAGCTTCGGCGGCTTCCATGCCGCGAACACGGTCTTTCGCCGGCCGGACCTGTTCGACAGCCTGATCGCGATGAGCGGCTTCTTCGACCTCGCGCCCGACTACCTGCACGGCTACAGCGACGACAACGCCTACTTCAACAACCCCGCCTGGTACCTGGAAGGGATGGATGGCAACTCGCTGCACCTGCTGCGGACGGCCTGCAAGCTGCTCGTCATGACCGGCCAGGGCGCCTACGAGGCTCCCGACGCTTCGCGCCGGCTGTCCGAGATCCTGCACCGCAAGGGCATCCCGCACCAGCTCGACCTGTGGGGCCACGACATGCCCCACGATTGGCCGACCTGGCGCAAGATGCTGCCCCACGCCATCGACCTCATGGGCTGGTGACGCCGGCCTGTCCCCGGGCATGGCGAGAACGCGCATCGTCCGTCAGGGAGCGAGGCGGCTCCCGGCCGTGCCGGGCGGGAGGTGTGCGATGTTCGTGGTTGTCGCTTGGAGTGCGGCTCTCGTGTTCGCGGCGATGCTCGGCGCCCCGCTTGCCGGCCACGCCGAGGAGCAGCCGCGGCCGGCGCCCAGCTCTGCGTGCGGCCAGGCGACGCAATGGGTCGAGAAGACCATCTGCTCGGACCCCGACCTCGCCGCGCTCGACCGGCGATTGTCGCTGGTCTTCGCCGAGGCGAAGCGCGAGCTGGCGCCTCATACCGGGGAGCTCCTCGCGACGCAGAGAGCCTGGCTCCGCCAACGCGAAGACTGTCGGACCGAGGAGGAGAAACCGGCGAACCAGGTCCAGTGCCTGTCGGGGCAATACGCAGCGCGGATCCACGACCTCGAGCCCGAGCTCCCGGTGTTGGCGCGTCTCCGCCAGCCGGTCTCCGCGGCGCGGGCGAACGAGGTCATGGCGCTCTTTCACTGGATGACCCCGGACGACTTGATCGAGGTGACGACCCATGCCAACAGCGATGCGCTCGCCGAGGTGTCGTGCCGTTTCTTCGAGCTCTACCCGAAGGAAGCGGCCGAGCTGTTCAAGGCCATCGACTACTCCAACCGCGACACCATGCGCCCGCTCTGCTCGACCATCGACGTCGTCACCCAGGTGCCCGCGACCAGCTGCCTGCTGATCGCCCTCTGGACGATCTCGGGCGACTCGGCAAAGTGCCATGGCACCTATCTGCACGGCGTCATCCGCACCCAACTGGTGGCGCGGATCATGGCAGTGGTGGACGGTGCTCCGGACATCGACGCCCGGGGGCGCACGGACGCCGACGCCGATGCCGCCTTGAAGCGCCATCCCGACCTGGCCCTCTGGGGGATGCAGGGTCTCTGGGAGAAGCGCCGCTACGCGGAGCTGCGGGACGGGGTCGCCCGGGCGCGCCCGGCGCTCGCGGCCGACTACGCTCGGCGGTTCCATCTCGACGCGGTGCGCGCCGATCGCCTTGCCGCCTATCACATCCAGCGGCTGATCGAGGTGTACGTGGGACGCGGCCGCAGCACTGGGTCGGGCACCTACTCCCTCTGTCTCACCACCGCGGACCTGGACGGTTACCTCGCCACCGGCAAGGTGCCCGACAAGAAGTGTCCCCGCACCGAGTTCGCCGATCCCGCGCCGCAAGCGACGCTGCGGCGTCTCCTGGGGCTCGCCATCGTCAACGATTCTCCGGCGCGGGTCGTGAAGCGGTTGATCGCCGCCGGCGCCCGCCTCGATCCGCCCGACCTCGGTGCCCAAGTCGAGGAATCACGCGAGAGCCTGTTGATGCTGGCGGCGGCGCGCGCCGACGTGATCGACGCCCTGCTCGCCGCCGGCGCGGACCCCAACCGCGGCAATGCCTTCGGCAAGACCGCCCTGATGTATGCCGTGCAGGAGCGCGATCTCGAGGGCGTCCGGCGCCTCATCCAGGCCGGCGCCGACGTCGACGCCGCGACGAAGGTCGGCGACGTCTGCGAGGTGTTCGTCCAGCCGGGCGGCCGGACGGCCCTGATGTACGCGGCCTGGCAGGCGACGCCGGAGATCGTGCGGGCGCTGCTGGATGCGCACGCGGACCCCGGGCGTGCCGATTCCGAGGGCAAGACGGCCGCCGACTACGTGGACGCGAACGGGAACCTGTCGCGGGAGGAGTGCCTGGCCATCAAGGCGCTCTTGCGTCAATAGCAGGTGGCGCGGGCGAACTGAACCGGATCAGGCGCCAGTGACCGCAGCGGCCGCGGCCACGGCCGCGGCCAGCTCCGCATCGGCGGGCCGCGCGGCCTCCGCCGCCGGCTCGACGCCCTGGCGCCGCAGCTCGGCGCTGGTGACGGGTCCGATCGACGCCGCGCGCAGCTCGCCGCGGCGGGGCGTCCAGTCGTCGCCGAAGAGGCCGGCGAAGTTGCGGACGATGCTCGGGCTGGTGAAGGTCACCCAGCCGAGGGGCTGGCCGGCGAACAGCTCGGCGGCGCGCTGCCGCGCTGCCGCGGGCAGGCGCTTGTCGTAGGCGGCCACCGCGACGGCGGCGATGCCGGCCGCGCGCAGCCCGTCGCGCAGGGTCGGCAGAGCGTCGGCGGCTTGCGGCAGGAGCACGCGCTGGCCGCAGTCGAGGTGGGGCAGGAGGGCGGCGAGCAGGCCACCGGCGCTCTCGTCCCCGGCCGCCGTCACCAGCGTGGGCTCGACGCCGAGGCCGCGCAGCGCCGCGGCCGTGGCGGCGCCGACCGCGGCGGTGCGCAGCCTTGGCGGCAAGGCCACCGGCGTCGGCGCCCGCGGCAGCAGGGCGTGCACCGCGTTCGTCGAGGTGAGGACCACCCAGTCATAGAGCGGCAGCTCGGCGGCGGCGCGCGCCAGCGGCGCCGGCTCGGCGGGCGGCACCACCTCCAGCAGCGGCAGCGGCTCGACCGCGGCGCCGGCTGCCGCCAAGGCCGCCACGAGGCCGCCCGCCTGGCGGCTGCCGCGGGTCACCACCACGCGGACGCCGGCCAGTGGTGCGCGCGGATCCGCGTTCACCGGCCGCGTTCCTCGCGCACCCGGGCCAGCACCTCGTCGGCGCCGTCCGCCCGCAAGGCGGCGATGCAGGCCGCGGCGACCGCGCCCGCCTCCCGGCCGGCCGCCTCGCCGCGCGCCGCATGGCGGCCGTCGGGGGTGGCGAGGAGGGCGCTGAGGCGCAGCTCGTGGTGGTCGCCATGGACGGCAGAGACCTCGGACATCGGCGGGCGCTCCAGCGGTTCCCAGCGCGCCCAGGCCGCCAGCGGCAGCGTGCAGTCGCCCCCGAAGGCGGCGACCACCCGTCGCTCGGCCTCGGCCGTGGCGCCGGTGGCGGCGTCGTCGAGGGCGGCGCAGAGCTCCTCGGCGCGGGCGCCGCGGCGGGTCTCGAGAGCCAGCGTTCCCTGGCCAGGGGCGGGCAGCATCACCTCGGGGGCGAGCGGATGGGCAGGCAGATCGGCGGACGTCTGCAGGCCGAGCCGCGCCAGGCCGGCGCCCGCCAGCACCAGCGCGCCGGCGCCGCGCTCCCGCCACTGGCGCAGCCGGGTGTCGACGTTGCCGCGCAGACCCTCGACCCGCAGATCGGGGCGCCGCAGGAGGATCTGCGCGCGCCGGCGCAGCGCCCCGGTGAGCACCACCGCGGCCGCCGGCAGCCCGTCGAGGTCGCCGGCGATGGCGCTGACCAGCACGTCGCGCGCGTCGGCGCGGCGCGGGAAGGCGGCGATGACGAGCCCGGCCGGCAGCGAGACCGGCAGGTCTTTCAGGCTGTGGACGGCGAGGTCGAGCGAGCCGTCGAGCAGGCCGCGCTCGAGCTCCTCGGTGAACAGCCCCTTGCCGCCGAGCGCCGCCAGCTCGCCGGCCAGGCGGTCGCCGCGGGTCACGATCGGCACCAGCTCGACCCGCAGGCCGGGGTGGGCCGCCGCGAGCGCGCGCGCGATCTCACCGGACTGCGCCAGGGCGAGCGCGCTGCCGCGCGTGCCGAGGCGCAGAGGGGCGCCGCGCGCGCTGGTGACGGTGGTGGTCGTCATCTGCCGCCGCGATGCGCGAGTGCCGCTGCTTGCTCCGCCGCCAGTCGGCCGCTAGCCGGTCGGCGGCTGCTCGTCGCCGTCCGCGGCCGCGGCGCCGCCCTCGCCGCCGCGCGCGCGCGCCTCGCTCTCGTCGGCGTCGTCGTAATCGTCGAGGCGGAAGAGCTCCCGGACCAGGTCGAGGCGGGGCAGGTGCTCGGTCCCTTCGCGGCCGCGCAGCCCGTCGCTGGGATGGTGGAGGATCTTGCGCACCAGCGAGCGGGTCAGCCGGTCGAGATGCTCGTGCGAGCTCTCGGGGAAGTGTGGGAGCGCCTGCGACAGCTCCTGGCGGCGGATGCGCTCGGCCTGCTTCTGCAGCCGCGCGATCAGCGGCTCGGCCTGCATGCCGCGATACCAGCCGTGGAAGTGGGCGATCTCCTGGTCGAGGATCTCCTGCACCCGGGGCATCTCGTCCTTCCGCCGCTTGAGGTTGCGCTGGATCAGGTGGTCGAGCGAGTCGAGCGAATGCAGGAAGACGTTCTCGATCCGGCCGGCCTCGGGCTCGACGTTGCGCGGCACCCCGAGGTCGACCACCAGCAGCGCGCGGCTGGGCCGGGCCGCCATCGCCTCGGCGAGCTGCCGCCGGGTGATCACCGGTTCGTCGGCGCCGGTCGAGGCGATCACCAGGTCGGCCTCGCGGATCGCCGCGAAACGCTGGTCGAAAGGAACCGCCGCCGACTGCGGGAACTCTTCCTGGAACTGGCGCGCCCGCTCCGGCGACCGGTTGGCGACGGTCAGCTCGCGGGCGCCGCGCTCGGCGAGGTTGCGCGCCACCGCCCGCGCGATCTCGCCGGCGCCGATCAGCAGCACCCGGCAGTCGTCGAGGTCGCGGAAGATGTTGCGCGCCAGCTCGATCACCGCGTAGCCGAGCGACACCGCGCCGGCCGAGATCGCCGTCTCCTGCCGGGCTCGCCGCCCCGCCGCCAGCGCGCAGCGCAGCAGCCGGCGCAGCACCGGCCCGGCGGCGCCGACCGCCTCGGCGAGGGCCGCCGCCTGCTTGACCTGGCCGAGGATCTCGGGCTCGCCGAGCACCATCGACTCGAGGCCGCACGCGACCGACAGCAGGTGGCGGGCGGCGCCCTGGTTGCGCTTGACGTAGAGCAGGCCGGGGCGCTCGACCTCCGGCGCCCGCGCCAGGAACACCAGGTCGAGGGCGGCGCGGTAGGCCTCCTCCTCGTCGCGCGGCTGCAGCACCACCTCGGTGCGGTTGCAGGTCGACAGCAGCAGCGCCTCGGCGATCGCGGAGCGCGCCAGCAGGTGGACCAGCATCTTCTCGGCTTCGTCGTGGCCGTAGGCGACGCGTTCGCGCAGCTCGATCGGCACGGTGTGGTGGTCGATGCCCAGCAGCAGGAGGCTGGGGCCGGCAGTGCCGTTCGCGGCGAGCTCGCGGGCCGCCGCGCTGGCCGCGCCGGCGGGGCCATGGCCGCCGGCGCCCGCCTGGCTGCCGCCGGGCTGGCCGCCGCCGCCCTGGCCGCCCACGCCTGCCGCGTCTCCAGGACCTCGGGAGGCTGCCGAGTCCCGGGGGTCGAGCGGGGTGGCGGGGTCGGGCGAATCGGGCATGAGGACTACCGGAAGGCGTGGAAGCCACTGAAGAACAGGTTCACCGCCACCAGCGAGAACAGGATCGTGCCGAGCCCGGCCAGGCTGGCGAGGGCCGTCTGCCGCCCCTGCCACCGCCGCAGCCGGCGCAGCAGCAGCGCCAGACCGTAGATGGCCCAGGTGATCAGGGTGGCGAGGATCTTCGGGTCGTGCAGCCAGTCGCTGGGATAGAGCCGTTGCGCCCAGAAGGCGCCGGTCACCACGGCGCCGGTGAGCGACACGAACCCGGCGGTCAGGGCGACCAGCATCATGCGCTCGAGCACCGCCAGCGGCGGCAGCTTGCCGTAGAAGGTCGAGAAGCGGCCTGCCTTGAGGTCGCGGTAAAGCTGCAGGAACAGGAAGGCATAGGCCGCCGCCACCGCGAACGCCGCGTAGCCGAGCAGCGCCAGCGACACGTGGACGGCAAAGATCGGATCGTGGAAGATCGCCTGGTCCGGCGTCTCGGGCCGTGCCAGCACCGAGGCCAGCAGCTGGAAGAAGAAGACCAGGGCCACCAGCCAGAAGCCCGTGCTGCGCTCGCGGCCGTGCCACTCGACGTAGGCGTAGACCACGGCCACCGCGAAGGCGATCAACGACAGCGCCTGCGACTCCGTCGCCGCCGGGAACTGGCCCCAGTGGGCGGCGAGGCCCAGCAGGTATGCGAGATGCAGCAGGATGACCGCGCGCAACGCCGGGGCGGCGGCGCGCTGCGCCCGCGGCTCGGCGGCGAAGAAGACGAAGCCGTAGGCCACGGCCACCAGCAGGTAGGCCAACGGCAGGACGATGTTGGCGGAGCGGAGGAGGACTTGCAAGAGGGCTTGCCTTTCTCAGGCATGAAGCGCGATCGTCAGCTCGAGCGAGGGAGAGCCCTCGTCACAACCCTATCGTCCATGTGCCGCACGGTCGCTCCGGCTGCTCATGCTAGCACCTTCTTGCCGAGCGTCCCACCATCTGCTACTGTCACGCCCCGGCTGTGCGCGGGGCCGCGGGACCCGGGATTCCTTCCCCCTATCGACACCTCCGTGATTTCCTGGAAGAGAGCTTCATGGCCAACGTCATCATCGTGGGGATGCAATGGGGGGACGAGGGTAAGGGAAAGATCGTCGATCTCCTCTGCCCGGCGTTCGATGGCGTCGTGCGCTATCAGGGCGGGCACAACGCCGGCCACACGGTCAAGTTCCGCGACCGCCACTTCTCGCTGCGGCTGATCCCCTCCGGCATCCTGCATGCCGAGATGGCCTGCTTCATGGGCAACGGCATGGTGATCGCGCCGGACGCCTTCCTCGAGGAGCTCGATCAGCTCGCGGCTTCCGGCGTGCAGGTCGCGGGCCGTCTCTTCGTCTCCAACCGCGCCCACGTGCTGTTCCCGCTGCACGCCGCCCTCGACCGGGCGCGCGAGGAGGCCCGCGGCAGCCATCGCATCGGCACCACCTCGCGCGGCATCGGCCCCGCCTACGCCAGCAAGGCGTCACGCTATGGGCTGCGCATCTGCGATCTCACCGCGCCCGACCTCGCGGACCACCTGGACAACTTGCGGAGCCGTGCCGAGGTGGAGCTTGCAGGTCTCGGCGCCCCGTCGCTGGCGGCGCTGGGAGCCGACACCGGCGTCGAGCAGTGCCGCGATTGGGCGGAGCGCCTCGCGCCGCACCTGTGCGACACCGAGCAGCTGCTCAACGCCTGGATTGCCGGCGGCCGCGCGCTGCTCTTCGAGGGCGCCCAGGGGACCCTGCTGGACCTCGACCACGGCACCTATCCGTACGTCACCAGCTCCAGCTCCACGGCCGGCGGCGCCTGCACCGGCACCGGCGTGCCGCCCACCAGCATCGACGGCGCCATCGGCGTGCTGAAGGCCTACACCACCCGCGTCGGCGGCGGCCCCTTCCCCGCCGAGCTCACCGACGCCCGCGGCGACTTCCTGCGCCAGCGCGGCAACGAGTTCGGCACCGTCACCGGCCGCCCGCGCCGCTGCGGCTGGCTCGACACCGTCGTCGCCCGCTACGCCCAGCTGCTGAACGGCATCGACACCGTCGCCCTGACCAAGCTCGACGTCCTCGACGATTTCGACGAGATCCCGGTCTGCGTCGCTTACCGCCTCGACGGCAAGCAGCTGCGCGACCTTCCGCCCGACCGCCACTGCCTCGAGACTGCCGAGCCCGTCCTGCGCACCTTCAAGGGCTGGAAGCGTTCGACCGCCGGCATCCTCGAGGAAGCCGACCTGCCGCCGGCCGCCCGCGACTACATCGACTTCATCGAGCAGGAGCTGAACGCTCCCGTCACCATGGTCTCCACCGGCCCGCGCCGCGAGGAGACCCTGCTGCGCGACCACCCGGCCCTCCACCGCCTCACCTCCGGCCACCTCGGCCGGGTCGTCGAGCAGCGGTAGCGGCGGGGTAGAGGCGGGTAGGGAAGCGCGCGGCTGCACGCCGGGCGCCGGTGCGCGCCGTCTATACTGGTGATTCGAGAGCCGTCGCGCTCGTATGCGGAGGAGGATCCGGGCGATGGGACGCTACGACTTCCTGGTCGAGACCTATGCCACCGAGCGGATCAAGACCCTGAGCGTCTGGTCCCACTTCGCCGACGACGAGCTCGCCTTCCGGCCCGAGCCGCGCGCGCGCACCCCCCGAGAGCACATGGTCCATCAGTGCGCGGGCGAGGACCTCTGGATGCGCACCATGCTGGGCATCGATCTCGGCGAGCCGCCCCTGCCGTCGGAGGAGACCCGCGTGGCCTTCCTGCGCCGCTACGCCAGCGCCTCCGAGAGAAGGCACCAGCGCCTGGCCGCGAAGCCCGATCCCTGGTTCGAGGAATCGACCCGCTTCTTCGACGTCGCTCGCTCGCGCGCCTGGGTCCTCGTGCGCCGCATCGCCCACACCGCCCACCATCGCGGCCAGCTCACCGCCTACCTCCGCCTCCTGGGCCGCGACCTCTTCTCGACCTACGGCCCGACCGCCGACACCGGCGGCCTCTTCCAGAACCAGGCCGAGGTCATCTACCGCTACGAGACCGTCGATCAGCTGCTCGACGCAGAAGCCGCAGGTGGCCGGCCCCAGCACCCCCTTCCGGGTCCCGGCGCGAAGAGTCCTACGGAGAGGCCCGGGTAAGGGGAGACTGGCGGAGGGAGAGGTGACAGAGAAGAGATGACACCCGCACGAGTGAAGCCGGCCGTGCCCCTCGCCGCTCTCGAAGCCCTCGACATCCGCGTCGGCACCATCCAGGCGGTCGAGGACGTCCCCCGCTCGGACAAGCTGATGCGCCTCCGCATCAGCTTCGGCGATCACCACAGGACCATCCTCGCCGCCATCAAGCAGGAGCGCGCCGACCCCCGCGAGCTGCAAGGCCGCCAGGCCCTCTTCGTCGTGAACCTGGAACCGCGACGCATCATGGGCGAGCTCTCGGAAGGCATGCTCTTCGACCTCGGCTACGCCGATGGCCTCACGCCGGTCGTAGCCGTCCCCGAGCGGGCGGTTCCCGATGGCACGCGGGCCGGCTAGGCCACCATCGACGCGCGCTCTTCACCCGTCTCCCGAAGAGGTCGAGCTATACTCTGCGCCCCATGGGCCGTTAGCTCAGCTGGTAGAGCAGCGGACTTTTAATCCGAAGGTCCGGGGTTCGAGCCCCCGACGGCCCACCAATAGAATCAATGAGTTAGCGGCTTGCACGTCTCTCCCCTAGTGACAAATTAGTGACAACGGGAGGGGCGACATGCCTCTGGAGAAGACCCAGCATCAGGGGATCTACAAGCGCACGCAGCGGACGAGCCGTGTTTCGCCCGCGCACCGGTGAAGGGTCGAGGCACGGAGTCCAAGAGCTTCTCGCGTCTCACCGACGCGCGGAAGTGGCATAGCAAGCGTGTGGTGGAGATGGAGGCGGGCGGCGTAGCGCTGGTTAGGGTCCGTGCCACGTTGTCCGAGGCGGTCGAGCGCTACCTTGCCGAGGAGCTGCCGCGGCTGGCGGTGTCGGAGCGGCGAAACCGGGAGCTGCAGCTCGCCTGGTGGAAGAAGGCAGCGAACGATGGGAAGATGCGCCTGCGTGACCTCAGCTGTCCGGCGTCAACTAGAAGTGAGGGTTGGCGACAATTAGAAGTGCGGGGTCCCTCCTCCGGTTAATGGAGTCCTACCCGGTGAGCCGGGAGTTCTCCGGAAGGG
>Ga0307477_10000255_pt1 | contig 69419 bp, 47 predicted proteins | sample atmos_gasesECM2C_FD_203316 | JGI IMG/M metagenome (GOLD analysis project Ga0307477, IMG submission 203316) | Hardwood forest soil microbial communities from Morgan-Monroe State Forest, Indiana, United States - atmos_gasesECM2C_515 | ecosystem: Environmental > Terrestrial > Soil > Temperate...
GCTGATCTCGAATGCTCTACGTGTCCCTTGACAACGCCGACACGGTTATAGAGGGTGGGCCACATCAAAGTGGAGAGTCTAACGCGGGTTGCCCTTGATCTTGGGACTAACCAACTGGAGGTGCGCCGCTTCTCACGCTTTTTGAGAAGTGGCCCGCGATGCTGTCGCCACAAGGCGCGGTTTCGGTTCTCCGCAGGCTACTTCTCGAAAGCGAGAAGTGGCGCACCCGGCCGGTCACAAGCTAATCGCTCTGCCTTTCATACGCTCCCATGTCGCAACCGCCTGTGTCCTCAGTATTGGGGCGCGGATCGCCGCGCTGATCGGTCTTCAGCAGATGACCGAGGCCATCGGTGCAGCCACTCGGGTTGCCGGCATCAACCGCCGGACTACCAGAAGGTAGGGCCATAGTCTGTGTCGGTCCGCCATTGTTCTGCAAGGGACCTAGCATTGGGTTCGTGTTGTTTCGATCACCAGGGCCATCGAAATCGCAGGACCCATCGCTACTGAGGTTGTAGCCTTTTGAGGTCGTCGTGACGGTGTTGGGGCCGGTGCCGCAGTTTCCGCCCGAAGGGCTGTTCGCAACAATGCTGTTCTGGAGTGTGGCCGCACCGTTGTTAAAAATGCCGCCACCGCGGGTATCGGCGCTATTTCCACTGAGGGTGCTGTTGTTGATCGTCACCGTGCCGCCCAGATTGAAGATACCGCCCCCGAATCCATTGCCGCCGGAACGCACAGCGCTATTTCCGCTAAGCGTACTGTTATTTATGGTCAGAGTGCCGGAATTGAAGATACCGCCGCCCTCGGCAACGCAGTCTCGAGTGCACTCCACTCGGGCGGTGTTCCCGCTGAGGGTACTGTTGCTGACCGTCACCGTGCCCGTGTTGTAAATGCTGCCACCCCTTACTATGAATGTGCCAAAGGCCACATTCCCGCTGAGGGAACTGTCGATTACCCTCAGCGTTCCCTGGTTGAAGATTCCCGCGCCATAATCCGTGAACTGCCCACCGCCATTGCGGATGGTCAACCTGGAAAGGGTGACATGGGCGCTCGAAATAGAGACAACTCTCCCAACGCCTCCGCCGTCAATAACCGTCGTGGCGGCGCCGGAACCGAGAATGTTTAAGTTAAAGCCGATGCCGAGATTCTCTGTATAGATCGCAGCGGCGACCCTGATCGAGTCGCCTGACGAAGAGAGTGAGATCGCGTGGCCGATGGTTTTGCAGACGGTGGTAGGCGAGGTGCAGTTGTTGCTATCGCTTCCGCTCACTCCATTCACGTACCATGTGGTGCTGGCTAGGGCGGCTGGCACGGCGGCAAACAATGTCAGTGCCGCGATGCACATCAGTTTTCTGGATCTCATTTTTCCTCCTATCAGGCCAAAGGAATTTCGCGCCGGGGCTATAGACCTAGAAGCCCATACCTTGTAGGAGAAAAATAAGCATTATGGGCTAGAAAGAGGGCCGGGCCCAATATCCGCCGGATGATGCGCCACGCCACACTCTTTGTCAATGTGAAAAATCTTGGACTGCGGAGGCATCGGGCGGCTCGCCGATTGGCGGGTAGGCCACTTTAACGGCGAAGTATAACGCGTTTTTTTTTGACATCGAGCGAAACAACTTGGGGGGGTACAAAGTCAAAAGCAACATGACATTTTTTTTGTTCGTTGAGATGTTTGAGTTTTTCCGCAGCGGCTAAACACGTTGCTGAAAAACTCTTTGTGCTCTCTGTAGCGGCTAAAGGCCTGGCCCTCCAAATCAAGATCACGAACAAAATCAAGATCAAGATCAAAGGCAGCGGACAGGAGTGTCCGCTCCACACGAGCATTTTATTTCGGCACCAACTCTGCCACCGTCAACTGATCGGCCTCGCGCAGTTCGGGAAACAGCCAGGCCCAAGTGGCGATCACCAGCAGAGTTCCAACTCCTCCGAGGACTACAGCTGGAACAGTTCCGAACCATTGCGCGGTTACTCCGGACTCGAATTCGCCTAGCTCATTCGATACTCCGATGAACAGCATGTCGACGGCGTTGACGCGGCCGCGCATCTCGTCTGGAGTTGCGACCTGGACCAATGTTGCGCGAATGATGACGCTTACCATGTCGCTCGCGCCCAGCAGGAAAAGAGCAACCAGCGACACGATGAGGCTGTGCGAGATTCCGAACACGATGGTCAGCACGCCGAATGCGGCTACGGACAGCAGCATAGTCAGGCCGGCGCGGCGGCGGATTGGGCGATGAGCGACCACGATCGCCATCAGCGCGGCGCCCACTCCGGGAGCGCTGCGCAGCAGGCCGAGTCCCCAGGGACCGGTGTGCAGAATTGTTCTGGCATAAACGGGCAGGAGCGCGACCGCTCCACCTAATAGGACGGCGAACATGTCGAGCGAGATCGAACCTAGGATCAGCTTCTTCTCCCAGATGAAACGGAAGCCTGCGAGCACGGTGCGCAGGTTTACCGGTTCTTTATCGGGTACTCTGTCCGCCACCCTCTCTGCCAGTTCTTTTTCTGCCGATGTCGGTTGCGGATGGATGCGCAGCGTGAGGATGGTGGAGAGGATGGATACGGTTACGGCAATGGCATAGACGCCTTCCGGGCCGCGAAAGAGCGCGTAGGCGATTCCTCCGATGGCGGGACCGGCGATGGTTGCGATCTGAAAGGTGCTGGCGTTCCAGGCGACCGCGTTCGAGAAATGTTCTTCGGGAACCAACTGCGGCAGCAGCGCGCGGCTCGCGGGCCAGTTGAAACAACGGAAGACTCCGAGCAGCACTAACACGAAGTAGATCGCATGAACCGATTGCGGCGCGCGCCAGCTGATCGCGAGCAGAAGCGCCGAGCACAGGGCGAAGCCGGCATAGCACCACATCAGCAGCTTGCGGCGGTCGTAGAGATCAGCGGCGTGTCCGGCGAAAAGAAACAGCACGAAGCCGGGCAGAAACTGGGCGAGACCAACGTATCCGAGATCGAGCGGACGCTTCGTGATCTCGTACACTTGCCATCCCACGGCGACAGACTGCATCTCGAGCGCCACGACGATGAAGAACCGCGCGAGCGTGTAAGAGACGAAGTTGGGATAGGTGAAGGCTACTCGCCCGGCAAGGCGCGGGTCTTCGGCACTAGACGTGAGCATTCTTTATTACTCTGCCACAGAATCATTTGCTCAACACCGTTCGCTCAACATCGTTTGCTCAACAAGGTTCGCGGCATTCGTGTGGTGACGGGCCTCTGGCCCGTAACGGGGCGAAGCCCCGTCACCACACTCATCACACACTCATCAGCGGCGGTTGATGAGCGAGGCGACGTAGCCTGCGCCGAATCCGTTATCAATGTTGACGACACTGACGTTCGAGGCGCAGGAGTTCATCATCCCGAGCAAAGCGGCGAGGCCCTCGAAGGCAGCACCATAACCTACGCTTGTCGGAACGGCAATCACCGGAACGCCGACCAGGCCGCCAACTACGCTCGGCAATGCGCCTTCCATTCCGGCGCAGACTACGATCACACGCGCTTTCGCGAGCGCTCCGCGATGCGCCAGCAGGCGGTGGATGCCCGCGACTCCGACGTCATAGATATGCTGAACGTTGTTGCCCATCAGTTCCGCGGTGACGACCGCTTCTTCGGCGACCGGGATGTCGCTGGTTCCGGCGGACACGACCACGATCACGCCCTTGCCGTGCAGCTTGCGATCGCGCTTGAGCACGATGGCGCGAGCTATTGCCCGATATTCTGGACGATACTTTGGACGATATTCGGCCAGGTCAACAGCGGCGGCGACGGCGGCAAACTGTTCCTCGGTGGCTCGAGTCGCCAGCACGTTGCCGCCATGGGCGGCGAGACGGGTGAAAATGTCCGCCACCTGGCGCGGCGTTTTGCCCTCGGCGAAAATCACTTCAGGCATACCCTGGCGCAGGGCGCGATGGTGGTCGATCTTGGCGAAACCGAGATCCTCAAAGGGCAGGTGGCGCAGGCGCTCTACGGCCTCGTCCGGAGAGAGACGCTTTTTTCGAACCTGCTCGAAGAGCTTGCGAAGGGCTTGGGAATTCATGCAGACGTCATTGTAGATTGGCGGGGACTGCGTTGAGGCGAGGAGGGCGAAATCAACCACGGGGGACACGGAGAGGCACAGGGGCAACCCCACAGGGGAAACCGAACATTCAGGCTACCCATTCAGGATACCCTTTGATCAGTGCAGGGTCTGATGGGGCGCTTCGTGGAGGGCGCGTTCCGAACAAAAATCAAGTCCTTTCAGTCACTTACCTAGATTACTCTAGTGGTTCTACGACCTTCGGATAGATTGCCGGTGTCTCCGGAGCACCCTATAATCACGGTACTCTGGTTCTGGATTCTCCGGCAGGTTTGCAGGTAGGCATGTCGCAGAGTAAGTGTGCCTTTTGGCCGATCTGAAACACGTATGCGAAAACGCCTGCAAAACACGCTGATCGGCAGCTTAATCGCGATCTCCTTTCTTTCCATATTGTGTTCGACGGTGCCGGCGCGTGCCCAGTCGGGTGCGCGTTCCGGTGTGCGCGCGGATGCGATTACTTCGAGTACAGACGAATCCGGCCGCAAGATCTATATCAATGGAGATGGGCCTTCCACTACTTCCAGGGCGGAAGCTTCGACACCTTCGCGATCCGGGCTGGTTTATTGGAGTGTGACCGAACATCGCTTCAAGCCGGTTCCGACGAGCGGAGCGGTGATGCGCGCGGCACGCTCGGCGGCTTCAGAAGTCAACACTTACCTCGACGGCAGAGCGCAGTCTCACCAGACGCTTAACCGCGCTTTTACCGCGCAGGATATTGACGCCGCGATTGACCAGGCGGCCGCCCGGCACAACGTGGATCCAAGCCTGGTACGCTCGGTGGTCAAGGTGGAATCGAATTTCAATCCCAATGCGGTTTCGCGCAAAGGCGCGATGGGGCTGATGCAGTTGATGCCCTCCACGGCGCGTTCGCTCAATGTTTCCAATCCTTTTGACCCACAACAAAACGTTGACGCCGGGGTTAGACATCTAAGGAGACTGTTGGATAGCTACGGTGGCGACGTCCGCCTCAGTCTGGCAGCCTATAACGCTGGTTCGGGAGCGGTGGCACGCAGCGCGGGCGTTCCGCATTTCAGGGAAACGCAGAATTATGTTCGCCGGATCACGAATTTGTACAACGGTGGCAGCGAACCGGGGTCGTACATTTTCGGTAACCCGGCACATGAACCGGTCCGGGTGCAACGCGATGCTCGGGGCGTGCTGCACATCAGCAACACGGAATGACCTGTGAGTCCCGTGGCGGTAGCGGGAGCGTCGGACGAGTAAGAACACGGCGAAAACGTTGATTTCTCGGATGCCCAGCCCCTAAAGGGGCATCTGATTTAGAGGAAGTTGCGGTATCGCTAAGGCGATACCTTGCCACGAACACGTTAGCGGTAAAAGGCGATACTCTGAGACGAAGTTGGTAGCGGTAAAAGGCGATACCCCGATACGAAACCGGTGTCGCTAAAGCGATACACTAAGACTAGACCGGAGTTCTTCCGCAACCGGTTAGTACGTGACAGTAAGCACGGGATTGGCAAGTGAAGACCCAGGCTTCTACGACCCTAACTCGCGGCCCCCGCGCTCTGCGCCTCGGCGCAGCTCTTTTGCTGGCGCTGCTGTCGCTGGCTAGCGCATCGGCTCGTATCCACCACAACGATGCCTGGGCCCGTCAGCAATTCGCCAAGGCGGAACGGATGCGGGAGGCGCTCAACGGCCGTCCTGTTGGAGAGCGCACTCGCCGCGAATACCAGCGTGTGGTCGACTCGTACCGCCGCGTTTATTTCGGTTCTCCGGCCTCATCGAAGGCGGACCCGAGCGTGGTGGCGACCGCCGAACTTATGATCGAGATGGGCCGGCGATTTGACGACAACAAGATTCTGCGCCGCGCCGTTGACCAGTACCGTTTCCTGCGCAAGGAATATCCCGGGAGCAAATACCGCTTTGACGCGCTCTTCACGATCGGCGAAATCTATAAGGACGATCTCAACGATCCTGAAGAGGCGCGAGCGATCTTCGAAGACTTTCTTCATCGCTATCCGCGCAACCGGCTGGCCGACGACGCCCGGGCGGCAATGAAGGAAATCGACGCCGAGGCGGACGCAAGGGAACGCACGGCGCAGAAGGCCGCACGCAAGCAGCAGCGGTCTTCTAGTGTCGGTGGTAATGTCAGCGACGCCGGCGCCAACAACAACACCGCCGCCGCCGAATTCGCAAATGCCGCTAGCGACCGACGCAGCGCGTTGCCGCGGGTCACTGGGGTTCGCCACTGGTCCACGCCCGATTACACGCGCGTCGCCATTGATGTGGAGCAGGAAGTGAAGTTCGGTTCCCAGCGCATCTCGCATCCGGACCGAATTTTCTTCGACCTGCGCGACACGAAACTCGCTTCCACCCTGGTCGGCAAGACCTTCGACGTGGACGATGGCTTCCTGAAGAAGATTCGCGTTGCCGAATTTCAACCGGGACGCACGCGAATTGTGCTGGAAGTGGACGACCTCGCGAGGTACGACGCTTTCCTGTTGCCTGACCCGTACCGGCTCATCATTGATATACACGGGAAGGACAACCACCGGAAGCAGAGCCGGGCGACGGGCATTTCCGAGATAGACCCGGCGAAGACGGACATTATCAAGACGGACACAGCTAGCGTCAAAGGCCGGCCCACTCCGGAGACAGCCATGGCGGCGTCCGCGGAATCGGACGATGATTCCAGCGAGCCGGCGGCGTCGTCAAGCGGAGACTCGAAATCCGCGGGGCGGAAAGCGCAGCAAGAATCGGAGAACGATGCGGTTCGCTTTTCGAAATCGGGACCCGTCGAAACGGACTTGCCGCCCGAAGATGTTGCTACAGACTCCAAGCCGCCCGACTCCGCGAATCCAGCGAACGGCGTTGGAGTAGTCAAGACCACGGTTGCGGTCAAAGGGTCGAATCACAGGATCCCGAAAACGATCGTCGAAGCGGAGGACAGTGTGCCTTCGACGGTCGCTACGCTCACGCAGGAGAAACTTCGACCGGAAGTGACGTCTTCATCTTCGTCGCGCCGGAAAAAGTCTCGTTCGGCGGCAGCCGCGCCTGACACCGCGGATCTTCGCCCTGAGACTCGCGAAGCGCGTCCCACCGCTGCCGGCGACCGGTCTTTGATTCGCGCCCTGGGCCTGAAGATTGGCAAGATCGTCATCGACGCCGGGCACGGTGGCCATGACACCGGCACGATTGGTCCGAACGGCCTGCTGGAGAAGGACGTGGTGCTCGACGTAGCCAAGCGCCTCGGCCGTTTACTCGAAACCCGGCTTGGCGCCGAAGTTATTTACACGCGCCAAGACGATACTTTCATTCCACTCGAAACCCGCACCGCGATTGCGAACCGCGAGCGAGCGGACTTGTTCATCTCGATCCATGCCAACTCGAGCCGTGATGCCGATGCGCGCGGCGTCGAAACCTACTACCTGAATTTCACCTCGTCGCCGGAAGCGCTGGAAGTTGCCGCCCGCGAAAACGCGGTGTCGGAGAAGTCGATCCACGAACTGCAGGATCTGGTGAAAAAAATTGCGCTGAAAGAGAAGATAGAAGAATCGCGCGAGTTTGCCGGCGACGTGCAGGAATCGCTCTACGGAGGCCTTTCCCTGAACAACGCAGGCATCCGCAATCGTGGGACCAAGAAGGCGCCCTTCATCGTGCTAATTGGAGCGAATATGCCCTCGATTCTGGCCGAGATTTCGTTTGTGTCAAATCCCACTGACGAGCGAAAACTCGAAACCTCGGAGCATCGCCAGCGCATCGCCGAGTCGCTCTATCGGGGTGTATCCAAGTACGCCAGCGGATTAAGCGGCGTGAAGGTGGCGAGCAAGATCGACAAACCAGAAGGGCAATAAGTAGCGCGGCGCTGTCCCCGTCCATCCTCTCAGTCTTCCCATGGTGGAAACTTTCGCGAGCTGCCAGTAGTCTAATCCAATGGCATAGGTGTGCTTTTTCCCGAATGAAATTCTCGCGACAACTCTCTGTTGTGTTCATATTTCTTTTTTGCGCCGCGGCCTTCGCTGCTGGGCCGTCCGCGCCGGCCGTCGTCTCTCCGACCCCGGTCTCTACGACCGCAGTCCTTCCCAATGCGTTCGCTGGCTGGGAGGTGAAAGGCGTTGTCGCCCGGAGTGACGATCCGGCTGCAGCCGATGCAGTGAATGCGCCCGTCCTTAAGGAGTACGGCTTCCAGCGTTTGGAGAAGGCAGCCTATACACGCGACGACGGCCGCAATCTGGTGATCAAAGCCGCTGTGTTTGAAGATGCCAGCGGCGCTTACGGCGCCTTCACCTATTATTATTCTGCCGAGATGGGTGAGGAAACGATTGGCGGGCAGGCGGCTTTTCTGAATAACCGCGTGCTGTTCCATCAGGGGAACGTGCTGGTGGATGCCGTGTTCGACCGAATGAGCGTAATGTCGGCGGCGCAACTGCGGGTACTGGCCGGGCTGCTGCCGCAAGCGGAGGGCAGCAAGGACAATTCTCCCGCGCTGCCAACTTATCTTCCGAAGCGGGCTTTCGAGAGGAATCTCGAACAGAATACGACGAAGTACATTCTGGGTCCGGTCGCACTCGATCGGGTCGGATCGCCTCTGCCGGCTTCGATGGTGGATTTCAAATCTGGCGCGGAAGTCGTGATTGGAAAATATGCGGCGGCTGCGGGCGATGCCACGCTGATGCTCATCGAATATCCAACGCCGCAGATTGCGTCGGAACGACTGCGGCAGATTGACTCGTCGCACGTTGATCCCTCACACCCGGTCCCGCAGCAACAGCCGGGGGTTGCGACCATTCTTGATGTGGGTCCATTCTTTGACGCACGCACGGGGCCGATCATTGTAATCGCAGCGGGCCCGCTTTCAAAAAGCGAAGCGAGATCGCTGATGTCGTCGATCAGCTACGAAGCCGATGTCACGTGGAATGAAAATACCTACGTGACCAAGAAAGATAATCTGGCAAATTTGTTGTTCAACGTGATTATTCTTTGCGGAATTGTGGTCGGCCTGGCGCTGGTCGCTGGGGTCGCATTTGGTGGCTTGCGGGTGATCGTGAAGCGGATTTTCCCCGACTCCGTATTCGATCGCCGGGAGGCGATGGAAATCATCTCGCTGCACCTGGAAGACACCCCCCGGCCGTCGCCTCGGGAGCGGTAAGTCGTTCAATCGAATGTCGTTAGAGTCGAAAAACAGGAATTTCGCTCGATTTGGAGCTCGTTTGCTGACTTGTGCACGTAGCGCGTAAGTTATTGAAAATAAGACTATTTAAGTCGCACATTTTGCTTGACACTGTGCTTTTAAGACTCATAAGATTCCGGCAGAAAGTTCTGATGGATGAAACCTCCGTTGGGACTATTCTCCCTTGAAAGGAAAGGCCGCCCAAGTTGCCGGGTGGCCTTTTCGTTTTCGAGATTCCGCGGAGCCCGGTCTTCAGAACTTGTTGTCGGAACTTACAACGTGGAACCGAATCACCCTTGCGTCCGTACAATACAGTGAACAGTGATCGGAACTGTGAGCTCGGAAGGGGAAGCAAATGTTTTGCGATCAGTGTGGTACGCAGTTGCAAGCGGGACAGCAGAGTTGCGGACGCTGCGGCAAGACGGTGATAGGACTCATCGAGCTGCGGCGCAGCCGCGTTCGCGAACATGTGCGGTTGGTGGGCATTTTGTGGATGGCGTACTCAGCGCTGCACGCGGTTGGAGGAGTTGCCTTGATCATTGTCGCGCAGGTCATCTTCGGCCACGCGTTTCATATTTCCAATGGTGGCCCACCGCCCGAAGTCTCGGTCTGGCTGCGGCCCCTGCTCACTGTTATCGGATGGTTGCTGCTGGCAAAATCCGCGGCAGGTTTCTTCGCGGGTTGGGGTTTGTTGCAGCGCGAGGATTGGGCACGTACGATCGCGCTGGTCGTGGGTTTCGTCGCGTTGTTGAATGTCCCACTCGGTACGGCGCTTGGCATCTACACGCTGTGGGTGCTGCTGCCCAGGCAATCCGATGACGAATACAAAGCGTTGGCGCAGGCCGCGTAGCATTCAGCTGTCAGCTGTCAGCATTCAGCACTCAGCATTCAGCAAAGCCGGTCTTTTTGGGGTTACTGAATGCTGAGTGCTGACGGCTCCAATCCTTTATTTGCAGGAATCGCAGACGGCCTCTAGAATCGAAAGGAGGCCGACGTAGCTCAGTTGGTAGAGCAGCCGATTCGTAATCGGCAGGTCACCAGTTCAACTCTGGTCGTCGGCTCCATAAATCGTTTGTATCCATGCTAGTTTGCGTGAGTCCATCGCAGACCTGCCACTTTTTGCGGCCCACCTTTGGCCCACTCCTGTTGGTAACGAGATGAGGGGGAGAGAGAAACAAGCGGGTTTCTCCCTGCTGCGGTTTTCTGGGTATTGATCGAAAACACATAATGAAACGAGATTCTCCCAATTGTTTGTGGCGAACGGGAAGAAACCGCTACGCAGGAGTAATGAGATATATTTCGTTTGCCTGAGTGTCAAAACTTGCCACCTCACCCTTAAGGGCCACCTGCACCTGTTCACGATCACTTCCACGAATTACGCGCAGTCCTTTGCCCGCCCATGGCGAAACGAACTCCGCTGTCTTCCCCTTTTCGCTGTACACGGACAAATGCGTCACTTTGTGGCCATCATAGGTGGCACTTACGAGGAATGCGCCTACAGCACGAAGATTCTCAAAGCGCGCTGGACCTAGATTATGAGTATTAGGGAAAATCCGGATATAACCTGCGTAGCTTTGCATCATGCATTCGTTTAGGACAGCCGGCAACGAGAAATTCTCACACCAAAACCCCATGTGCATCATGAAATCGAAATCAAGTGACTGAGCATAGCGGCCTCCCGATTGGCGGACGCGATCATTTGCCACTCCGTTAGGTAGCCTGCAGTACCGCACTTCCTGTTTGAACCATTCAAGATCGAGCATTCCAAGGCGCGCGCGGATCAATGGCTGAAGGACCAGATCATTTCCTCCTTCCAGGCTCATCGTGCTAGCCGTCCGTTTCGCAATGTCCCAATACCGAGTATTTAGTCCAATGCCGACTTGCTCTCCGGGAAAAACGGGAGCCAGAGTCACAGGAAGATTGTAGATATGGCCTACGGGTGCATTTACAACATCTACCCAAACCTCGCCGTAAGGTCCGGTTGCGATAGGGTAAGGCGTCAGATTCTCGCAGATTTCGCTCCAATGAACACGCTCGGCTTCGTCAACAGCAAGGACAAGAGAAGCGTCTACGACGGCTTTGAGGAGAAACTGCGTAAGGGCAAGATCAAGAATGGAGTCTTGGTTGAGACGCTGGTCGACCGTGAACCCCCAATTCTCAGACGACACAGTGGGATTGAAGTGGTATTTCTTGTCATCATTTCTCTTTACGTAGGCAGCGATGAATCGCGCGGCCTCTCTCAGAATTGGGTATACACGGTGGAGATAGTTTTCGTCCTGGGTATAGAGATATTGCCACCATAAACTCTGCACCATCCATGGGGTCATTCCAAACTGATAGGCCCAGGGCGGCACTGGATACGCTACGATTTGGCTCGGCGCTGGATAAGAAGATACCGGAAACATGGCGCCTGGGAGTCCGAAATGTTCCGCGGCGAATTTCGTCGCGATGGGAAGGAGGTTCTCGCAGAGTTCAACGAAGGGTAAGTGTTGCTCGACGTGGTTGCTGGAAAAGACACCCCAATAAACCTGTTCGCAGTTGTAGTCCGCATGATAGTCACCGTGCCACGAGGTTCCGGTATCGCCGGCCGACCAGTTTGCGAACAGGCCTGGCGCCACTTTATTAGGTCGCAAGCAACACGCCAGGAAATATTGATTCTCGTACCAGATGCGCTCTAATTCCCAATCGTCGAACTCAACAGCAGAATGAGACCAGAATTCATTCCACTTCGATTCAGAGTTGTGCTGGATAGTTCGCCGTTCCGATTTCGCGAGTTCTGCGACCCGGTGACGGGCAAAGGTTTTTGTATCGAGGTCTTCCGCGGAATAAGCATGGTTTTGCGGAATGGAGATCACGTCTTGGCCGCCGCGAGTCGTCGTGTGGCGCTGAAATAGCCTTCTCAGAAGCGAATCGCGAGGAGTAGCTACAACAGCGTCAATGCGTAGAAGTTGCCGCGTCTCGGGCTTTAGGCGCACATCCGAACCAGGGTCTGCCGGTTCGACAGACCAGCACCCAGAGATGCGAGCATATGACGAGAAATTGCGGTCTTTGTCAGAAAGTGGAGGCGACGGGCGGTCGCTAATTGGACCTAAAGCAGGGAAGTATTGAAACGAAGAGAACTCGGCATAGTCAGGAAAAATCCCGGCAGAGGTTTCGGGAGACGGCAGGAGTTCGGAAGCTTCTTTGCGCTTACCTGACTCGAAAGGTCCAGCATGAAAGCCGTCAATCTCTGGCGAATACACAATTGATCGGACCGGCAAGGCTTGGTCAGTGGAAACGGAAATGAGTCCGGTTTCCCAGTCGACGAAGACGAACAGCTGAACTCGACTGTTCTCATTTTCGACATTCGTGCATCTTAACGTTAGGGTGAATAAGCCAGTGGCAAGGTCGAGAGTGTGTTGGCTTGGCTCGACCCATGTGGGATCCCAGTTGATCCAGATGGTGCCGCACGGCCAAGGGCGAGGCCACTTTTTTCCGTCGTAGGAACTCGCCACCTTTTCGGAGTACTCGCGGAAAAAGGGAACCCTAGTCTCCAGATACAGCATATCTGGCTTTTCCATCTTTTTGGCTTCTTCACTGGCGCGTTGCCAAAGTTGAAGTACCTCACGAAACGGGAGCACATGATCCGCGATGTCCTCGCTCACGCGAATGTCCCAGCAGTCGTTCTTGCCAATGTGAATGGCAAGCGCATCCGGGCGCACAACCACACATGCTCCAACATCACCGTTGCCGAGGAGCATCCCGTCGAAGAAGGAGGGGCTCGGTGTGTCACGAACGATCATGTGCCTTCGGGCTATCTCGGACGCGTTGAGATGCGCATCCGTCGAGATCCCCGCGGTACGGCCGTCTGAAGCAACGCTCGTCGAATGTGCTGCGGCGAGGGATGCCAGAGCCGAGGTTTGTAGAAACTCTCTACGGTTAGTTCTCATAGAAGCGAGTCCTTTCTGCATCGGCCATGACATCGCCTTTCGGGGAGTTGCTTAAGGGGTGTATGCGATCGGTGTATGTGATCAAGGATAGGAGGTGATGTCAGCAGGTTCTCCTGCTCCGCGGCCCATCGCTGAAGCATGGGAGTCCTTGCAACTGCTGGACAGATGGCGTTTAGCCGGATGCCATCCACCGCGTAATCCAAGGGCATCGGTTTTGTCAGAGAGATCAGGGCTCCCTTCATCACGACATAAGGCTGCATGGTTCGTCTGACGGATGAGACCGACCACAAAAATATCTTGACAAGACGTGCACGTGCACGGCATGCTGCGGAAGACGTGCACGTGCACGGTACTATTCTAGCCGACAAGTTTGTCTCTGTCTGCTGCGCCGTAACCGCTGTTTGCTATCAGAGGAGGTGATCTATGAGACCGATGTATCTTTCCTTTCTCACCGTGATTGCAGTGGTTGTCGCTTTCTTGCCCTGCGCGAGCGCACAGGTCAACAACGCCGGCCAGAAACCCTATCTTGGCTGGAGCAGCTTCAGCCAGCAAACCATCCAAGGCGGCTTTCTGACGCAAGCGAACATGATCACGCAGTCCGACGCACTCAAAGCCTCGGGCTTGCAGGACCACGGCTTCGTCTATATCAACCTCGATTCCGGCTGGCAGGGCAGCTTCGACGGGAATGGCAGGCCCATTCCGAACAGCACGACATTCCCTGACATCAAGGCAATGGTGGACCACATTCACGCCAATGGGCAGAAGGCGGGTATCTATTGGATCCCAGGCATCGAGCAGCCCGCTGTCGACTGCAACTGTCCCATCCTCGGCACACCGTACCACACGCAGGATATCGTCGTAATACCGCTCGCCAAAGGCAATGCCTTCGCCGCCAACCCGCCCAATCCCTATCACGATAAAATCGACTTCACCAAGCCAGGAGCGCAGGAGTACATTGACTCGATCGTTGCGCTCTACTCTTCCTGGGGTTTCGATTTCATCAAACTTGACGCGGTCACGCCGGGCTCTTACGTAGACGATCTTTCCATTGATAACCGAGCCGACGTTCAAGCCTGGTCGACCGCCATTGCCAAAACGGGACGCCCCATCTGGCTAACTCTCTCCTGGCAGCTCTCAGAGGACTATGCCTCGGTGTGGCAACAGTGGTCCAACGCGCGCCGGATTGATGACGATGTGGAGTGCGAAGGCCGCTGTGCCACCCTGACTAACTGGCCGCGGATCGTGCTACGCGAGTACGACGATGTGGGCTGGGAAGATCAAACCAGCACCACCCTGGGATGGAATGACATGGACACGCTCGACGTCGGTGATGGCGCGCTCGATGGCCTTTCTGACGTGGAGAAGCAGAGTGCGATCACGATCTGGGCGATGGCGAACTCGCCAATGTATCTCGGTGGAGACCTCACCAAACTCGATAACTTCGCCAAGTCGGCCTTCACGAATGACGAACTCCTCGCGGTCGATCAGTCCGGCCTCCCCGCCACGCAGGTGACCGGCGGCCCCCAGCCCGTGTGGATGTCGAAGCAAGCGGACGGCAGTATCTATGTCGCCGTCTACAACCTGAATGGTCTGACCAGCAAAGTAACAGTTCCATGGAGCGATCTCGGCTTCCGCCACGCCTTGGCGGTGCGCGATGTGTGGGCCCATACCAACCTTGGCCCGTCGTCGGCTGCGTTTACCGGGACCCTCGCTGGCCACGGCTCACGTCTGTTGAAGGTCACTCCCCTGGGCTCGGTTACGGCGCCCACCGGCACGGTATATGAAGCAGAGACCGCAGTGATCAGCGGAGGCTCGTTTGCTTCTTCTTGCTCCGCCTGTTCTGGTGGTGCAAAGGTGGTCTTCCTCGGAGGATCGAACACCACCAATAACGTGACCTTCAATGTCTTCGTTAACAAGGCCGGAACCTACCACATGGAAGTTGACGCACTGACACAGGGCCCGCGGGCTTTCGTGTACGTCGTGAACGGAACTCACCCGGCAACGCTAAACATGGGGGGAGGCAGCTTTAACCTGCCACAAGCCACCACCGTGCCGGTCACCCTTCTCGCCGGCAATAACACGATTACGTTTGGCAATCCCGTAACCTACGCGCCGGATCTCGATCGGATCGTCATCTCTGGTGACGGAAGTGCGCTCGCTCCGGATTTCACGACCTACGAGGCGGAGGCGGCACAACTGAGTGGTACGGCCGGCCCCGGCGGCTGCGGTTTCTGCTCAGGCGGGGCCTACATTGGAAACTACGGCGCCGGCAATCAGAACGCCGTTACCTTTCCCGCGGTTACGGTCGCAAAGGCAGGCACGTATCACCTCGAGATCGACTACACCACCAGCGGCGTGCGCACGTTCTATATTTACGTCAATAACGGCCCGCCTACCATCCTGAATGTAAACGGCAGCACCTTCGATTCACCGGTGCCTGTCGTGATTCCAGTACAACTGAATGCCGGAGCAAACAAGATCGTGATCACTAATCCCAATCCCACGGGCTATGCGCCCGGGCTGGACAGCATCACGGTTGGACCCTGAATAGCGCCGACTTAAAATCGGCGCTCAATTAGGAACCATAAAACATGCTGAAGTTGGTCGAGACCGAACCGACGATGTCTTCCGTTCCATGGAAGTCAGAGTATTGAGTCCAAAGCTGAGAGTGGGTAAAACATTCGTTCAGGAGCGCGCCCAGACAATCGCAACGTGATCGCCGCTCGGGTAGTGGGTTAGTTTGAACCGTGAAACTGACCCACTACCGCCGCTCCGCCGCTCGGAGTCTGTTTCTGGAGCCGCCTTTCTACGGTAAAATATTCGCGGAGTTGTTGCACAATAGAAGGCATCACCGCCAGCATTCAGGATTCCTCCTTCCGAAGGCGCCAAGCCGCTAAGATATGAACGTTCCGCGACGAAGTTTTCTCGGATCTACGCTTGTGGTTCTCGGCAGCACGCTGCTCGATGCGTTAACAACTCCGCTCTGGCGGTGGCGGCGGTCCCTGCTGACAGCGGCTACTGGCCCGGGTTCCCCCGCGGCCTCTCCGGTTATGTTTGTCGACGTAGCCAGCGAGGCGGGTCTGACAATCCCCAATGTATGGGGCGGCACCGAACACAAGCGGTCCATCATTGAAGCCAAGGGCAGCGGCATCGCTTTCTTCGATTACGACAATGACGGCTGGCTGGACATTTATTTGACGAATGGAACGCGCCTGGACGCGAACTGGCCACCTGGGCATGCTCCTACCTCGCACCTGTACAAGAACAACCGTGATGGCACCTTTACCGATGTCACTGAAAAATCCGGCCTGGCGCGTACCGGATGGCAAACTGGCGTGTGCGTAGGCGATTACGATAACGATGGCTGGGACGACTTGTTCTGCTGCTTCTGGGGACACAACGTCCTGTTCCACAATAACGGCGACGGCACCTTTACCGATGTCACACGCAAGGCCGGCCTGTACGAGGATCAGGTTCGCTGGGGAGCTGGCTGCACGTTTCTCGACTACGATCGCGATGCGTATCTCGACCTTTTCGTGTGCAATTACATCAAGCTTGACCCGCCGAAGAGTGGCGACGATACACTTTGCCAGTGGAAAGGGCTCCCGGTCATGTGCGGCCCCCGCGGCCTTTCCGGTGACACCAACGTGCTTTATCACAATAACGGCGATGGGACTTTTACCGACGTCTCCGAGAAGGCAGGGATTCGGAAGCCCGGCCCTCGCTATTCCATCACGGCCGTCTCGTACGATTTCGACAATGACGGATGGCCGGATATTTACGTCGCTGTCGATTCGGAGCCGAGTATTCTATTCCACAACAACCACGACGGCACGTTTACCGACATAGGCATGGTGGCGGGTTGTGCCTACAGCGAGAATGGCCGTGAGCAAGCAGGGATGGGGATTGCGGTCGGCGATTATGACTGCGACGGATGGCTCGACATCTTCAAGACGAACTTTGCCGACGATACCTGCAACCTCTATCACAACAATGGGGACGGCACTTTTGCCGACCTCACCTCCGCCTCAGGCATAGGCGTCAACAACAACTACGTGGCCTGGGGCTGCGGGTTTGTTGACTTCGACAACGATGGATGGCCTGACATCCTGCAGATAAACGGTCACGTGTATCCGGAAATCGACGGGCACGGTTTCGGACAGACTTTCAAAAATCCCCGGCTGGTATACAAGAACCTTGGCAACGGCCGATTCAAGGATGTCTCCGTCGACATGGGGCCCGGTATCAGCGAGCGCTTCTCGAGCCGTGGTGCCGCGTTTGGCGACTACGACAACGACGGCGACATCGACGCACTGGTTCTAAATCTCAATGACGTGCCTTCGCTTCTTCGCAACGACGGCGGAAACTCGCAGAATTGGATCAAGATCAAGCTGGTCGGTACCAAGTGCAATCGCACGGCAATTGGAGCTCGCGTGCGGGTGATTACCGGCAATCACGTGCAAATGGATGAGGTCCACAGCGGCGCGAGTGTCATGTCGCAGAGCGACCTGCGCCTCCACTTCGGACTCGGAAAAGCCCAGACCGTGGATCTCATGGAAGTGAAATGGCCGACCACGCAGAAGATCGAAAAGTTCACTCAGGTAAAGGCGAATCAGATCCTGACCATCCGCGAAGGTAGCGGCATCGTCGCGACTGTCAAACCCCAAACAAAGTAGCCGGACTCGAATTCGCAACTGGTCCGGGTTTCGAACACGCCATTAGAGTCGGCTGTGGTATACACTTTTTCAAGTGATAGGCGCTCCGAAAGGAAATGCTGCGTTCTCAGAAAATTGTCGAAATCAAGAGTACGAGCTTTCACTGTCTAACTAAACCTAGAGTTGAATACAAGCACCTCTGTTATTTCGCCGCGTCGCTTTTGTTTCTTCCGAGTTTTTCCCTCCAGGTAGTTTTGGCGGAAGTGGTAGCGAATGCTGCTTCGCAAAAAGAGCATGCATCAAAATCACACCCCGGAGTGAATAGCCAGAAAAGCGATTTCCAGGCGGCCCTGTCCGACTACCAGGCCCAGCGGTACGCTGACGCCCAACGTCGGCTGCGGCCTTTGATTGCGACCAGCCCCAATAGCTTCGAGATCAACGAACTTGCCGGGCTTGTGTATGTAGCGCTGGGGGAGGACGAGAGAGCGACCGCCTACCTAGAGCGGGCAGTTCGTCTCCAGCCAAAATCAGCAGCGGCTGTGACGACTCTCGCAGCTAACCTGGCGCGACTTCATCGAGACTCCGAGGCGGAGGTCCACTTCCGGAAGGGCGTCGAGCTGGACCCCGGCAGTTACGGAGCGAACCATAACCTGGGAGAGTTTTACGTCCAGACCGGCAGGTTAGCGCAGGCTATTCCATATCTGCAGCACGCACAAGGGATCAATCCCGGTGACTACAACAACGGCTACGACCTCGCTCTCGCCTACGAGCAGACAGGCAACCTCGACCAAGCTCGCGTGCAACTGGAGCAGCTAATCAAGATTCACGACACGGCAGAGCTCCACGACCTGCTTGGCGAGGTGGCCGAGAAGTCGAGAAACTATCTTCTCTCGGTCGCCCAGTACGAGCAGGCCGCACGCAAGGATCCAAGTGAAAGCAACATTTTTGATTGGGGCGGAGAGTTACTCCTACACCAGGCTTTTGAACCAGCGCTGGCGGTCTTTAAGGCAGGCATAGAACGTTATCCACGCTCCCCGCGTCTGGAGACCGGTCTGGGAATTGCGCTGTATGGCTTGGGCCGGTTTGACGAATCCGCAAGCGCCCTCTGCCGAGCCTCCGATCTGGATCCATCCGACCCGCTGGCTCTCGTCTTCCTGGGAAAGAATTATGACAACTTCTCAACTTCGGCGCTGGAGGAGATCAGGTCTCGGATGCAGCGATCCGTCTCGAGTGGCTTGCCCAGTGCCGCGATCCGCTACTTCTATGCCATGGGCTTGTGGAAACTCCTCCAGGAGCAACCCGGAACAGTGACGCACGCGGAAATTGAATCTCTTCTCAAGAGCGCAATCGCACTGGACCCTGTGTATGCGGATGCTTATCTGCAACTTGGCATCGTTTATACGGCGCAACGCCGGCACGGTGAGGCAATCGATCAATACCAGCGGGCCCTGAAGATCGATCCTAGCAACGCGGCCGCCCACTACCGCCTCGGGCAAGCGCTGGCTCGTGCAGGCGACAATACCGGCGCGCAGAAGGAATTCTCTGAATTCGAGCGCCTCCGCAAACAACAGGTCAGCGATGACCAGAAGCAGGACGCGAGTATTCAGCAGTTTGTCTATACCATGCGTAATCCCGGCGCCAGCACCAGATAACGAAGTTTCCACCCTGTTTTCCCAGATGTGGAATCACCGCTGCTAGTGAAGCGACTTTGTAGTCCGCTTCTCTCCGCTGGAGTGTGACTGTTCAAGGCCTGAGTAGCTGGCCCCGTGGTCACCCGCCATTTCGATCACCACGGCTCTCCACTCATCATCTAGTTTGAGGGTCAGGCCTTTGGAAAGCAGATCTGAACCGCTCAGGGCGCCCCGTGCGACACCGTCTTCGACAAGGCGGTATGTCGCTCCGGGGTCGAGGTTGACTAGGTGGAAGGTCTCGGCTGGCTCGCTTTTCGCCGCTCGATAGGCCATCAGGATAGAGCGCTTCCGGTCCTCGCTGATGTACTGAAGGGCCATCCAGCCGGTGGGGTGATTGTGATCGGGTGGCGGAGTCAGGTGGTAGACGCTGGCGTCGGCAATCGTCGCACGGATGCGTTTATAGAGTTTGACGTTTTCGATCACGCGCTGTGTGAGTTCCGGCGGCCAGTCGAAGATGCGACTGGAGATCCCAAACTGGCCATTCATGGGAACCCGAAGCATGAAGTCCCACCATCCCGGCGGGGCGCTAGGGTTCACGCTTCCGTTGTCCTCGTCCCCGACCATCCAGTGATTGCAAATCCCGGCCGTGAACTCGAGAGTGCAACCGTAGGCTAGTTGCAACGAAGCGGCGGGATTGACTTCATCCGAGAGCCAGGTGGTGTGAGTGTGGCGTACGATGCCGAGATCCATCCGCAAGCCGCCGCTGGCACAGTTTTCAACAATGAGCTGCGGATGGGCCATGCGGATGTGATCCAAGAATTCATAGTAATGCCGCGTGCTGTTTGCGAAGACGTCGCCGAAGCGTTCGGACGAGGGGGGATCGAAGTCAGATCCAATATCGATGTTGGAATCGATTTTCAGCCACCCCATCTTATAGCTGTCCACCAACCGGTCAATAACCGAGGTCGCCCATTGTTGCACTTCGGGCTTGCCGAAATCCAACTGGCATTTGCCGAACTGGACGATGGGCTTGCCCTGGTAGGCAAGACACCAAGCGGAGTGCTCGCGGAACATCCGAGAGTCGAGACCGATGTTTTCGATTTCTACCCACAAGCCGAACTTCATGCCTCGCTTCCGCACGAATTCGGAGAATTCTTCAAGGCCGCCCGGAAACCTGACTGGGTCAACGCGGTAATCACCCAGTCCTTCGTTGCAGTTTTTGTCGCAGCTCCAGCCACCGTCCACAACGAACACCTCGATGCCCAGTCCGGCGGCGGTTTCGGCAGATCGTTTCATGTCGGCGAGCGTGAGTCCGGCTTGGGTCGGATACCAGGTGTTGTACTGGACGAGTGGTGGCTCGTTGGCTGGGATGCGAGCAGTGACATATTTTCGTTGGTAGGAATGCAACTGGTTTGCGATATCATCGAGACTACCGGAGGATGCAGTGAAGGCGACCTCAGGGAAGTCTTTGCTGTCGCCGGCGCCAAGCGACTCCGCCCCTCCGAAATCAAACGTCATTCCCAGGGAGACATGCAGCGGAGAGCTGGCAAGTATTGCCTCCCTCATGCCAGGTTGCTGTTCGAAACTCATCCGCCAATTTCCTGACCAGGCAAGCTGACCGGCATACCGAATCCCGTTCCTTCGGTTGTGGAGAGCGAACCACGGGGAGTAGAGACAAGTAGAGCGTCCGGTATTGGCATTAAATACTCGCTCACCGTCGTGCAACGGCTCAGTGGCAACTTGTCTTTCTTGCTTCCAACTGCCAAACAGGTGCGTCAGTTCGTAGTCACCAGCCGGTAATTGCAGGGCGAGCGACGGCAGCGATTCGATATGCAAGGTATTTTTCCCCTGGTTGGTGAGTGTCACATGACGCGTAATCACACCGGTGTCACCCCAGCCGCTATAACGGATGTCGACTTGGACAGGCAGATCACGATGACGAAGTGACAAGTGTAGGACCGAGATCCCCGGCTTTGAGTTTTCGATTTCGGAGGATACGAGTTCCAGGGATTCGGGGTCCAGACGATGCCCGTCGATCATCCCCCCGATATCGGCAGTCTCAACTGCTGCGGAGCCGGCCGGCTCCAATTCCCTGGGACCGAAGTATTTGACTCGCAGGCCACGCTCGGTCGCCTGTAGCCGGTATTCGACGTCGCCGGAGGCCAGAGTCCAAGTCTTATTGCCCTCATTGTAAGTGGTAGCGGCATGCAGCAACCCCGATAGGAAGAAAACCGTAACAAGTTGCCACGGGCATGAGATCTTAGTTTGATGTTTCGTCACGGTCTCCTCCAGCGGATCGCGGATCGCGGATGACTGGCCTTTCAAATTCGTCAGGTTGTTGCTTACAGTGTCATCCTGTTTCTCCCCAAAGCATCTTGCGGAAGGTTTTGCTGGATGTGGACCTGCAGTTCCCACCGTTTCTTTTCGCGCGGCGCGAGCAGCGGACATTCGTTTTGCTCGATGGCTTGGGCTAGGGAATCGTGGCGTCCCGTGCATGGTTCAAGGGCCGCGGTGAATTGCCCGCGCCCGGATGACGGCCAGCCTCCCTGGCAAACCCAGATTCCGACATAGGGAACCTGCTTGACGTCGAAATGATACGAAATCGACTCGTCGGTCTTGGGATAGTACACCGCGCAAAACCCCTCCAACAGTTGCGGGGTGAAAAGCTTGGCAGCTGTTCTTGCGGTTTCGTTTCCGATAACACTCAGGTTGATTTCACCACCTTGAGAAACCTGAGCAATCGGCCACCCGCAAGCCATGCCGGGAATGCCAAGGTCGTTTCCGGTTGAATAGCCAATCAGCACGCTGCGCACGTCCGGGGTCAAGACGATCTTGCACCCTGGCTCGATCTGCAATAGAGGGTGGGCGGACCACAGATAGCGGAAGGGCTGATCGGAGACGCTCTCGATTTCGTATTCGATCAGAACGGAATCAACGTCCAGGCGAATTCGCTTTCGAAAGATACAAGGTAGGCAGCGCGGCTCCGACCACACCTGCAGCTGACCCTTACCGATCTCGTATTTCCAGGGGCCTGACCAGAGTTCGCCATGATCCGGAAGGGGCACACCCCGAAAAGCGCCCTCGGGATATTCACACGGGGCGATGGTAGGGAAGCATTCGTCGAACCCGTAAGCGTGCTGCTCAAATCCCCGATGCGGGAATTGACTCCGCTGCCGCGGATTCGGCTGAAGAAGAAACTCGCGCCCGGTATTCCGCCGGACGAGTGAAATCATCTTTGCTCCATTGTCCGGCAGCACTACAGCGCGGATGTAGCGGTTCTCGATCAGGATGGAGCGCATCGAACCTTCGCTGCGCTCAACGATATCTAATGTGGAGGCCGAGGTCGGTTTACCTTCTGCGCTTGTCGAGCTTCGACCGGGCCCTGCTGTATTCGCTGTCATACCTGCATAAGGTAATTGATTGGACGTCGACAACACAAAATAACTTCTCGAACGATTTTTAACTGCAGAAGTGGTCTGCCTGGCCTGCGGCAGTTCTGGCAGAGTGATGTAGTGAATGTAGCCACAAAATCCAGTTACCTAAAGACCTGTCTTGAAAATCCCGTTTGACAGTGTGCCTTCGGTGTGGCCTAATACCGTGACGTGCACGTGCACGGCAGCATTCTCGGAGTACACGCACTTGTGGCATGTCTAGCATGGCTTTTCTCTCAGGCGAGGAACCGGTTTGGTCTGAGGGCATGAGAATTTGTCGGCAAACGCTCCGCGCACTTTGCGTCGCCAATTGAGCAGACAGAAGACAATTCAGACGGATTAACCAGCATGGCGCCTCCCATTCAGACCGAAACGACCACCGCGCATCCTACCTATGACACTACCTATATCTGGACGATTTCCCTTGTTGCCGCGCTCGGGGGCTTGCTGTTCGGATATGACTGGGTGGTAATTGGGGGCGCCAAACCCTTTTACGAAAAGTTTTTTGGTTTGTACGATCCCGCGCAGCAGGGATGGGCGATGGGCTGTGCCCTTGTCGGCTGCCTGCTTGGTGCCATGCTGTCCGGTGTTCTCACCGACAAGTTCGGCCGAAAGCCCATGCTCCTCTTGTCGGCAATGTTATTCACCCTCTCCTCAATCGGCACTGCCCTTTCAAATACCTTTGTCGTTTTTGTAACTTGGAGGATTGCCGGCGGGCTAGCGATAGGCCTGGCATCGAGCCTTTCTCCGATGTACATCGCCGAAGTTTCACCGGCACTATTTCGCGGCAAGCTCGTCTCTATCAACCAGCTCACAGTGGTCATCGGGATTCTGTTGGCGCAACTGGTGAACTGGCTGATCGCGAGGCCCGTTCCTCCTGCCGCCAGTGCTGCGGACATTTTGAATTCGTGGAACGGGCAAGTGGGGTGGCGCTGGATGTTTGGCGTGACCGCGATACCAGCGACTTTGTTCTTCATCGGGACGTTCATGATCCCGGAAAGCCCGCGCTGGCTCGCGGCCAAGGGTGCAACTGACAAGGCGAGGAGCATCCTCGCTAAAATCGGCGGCAGCGCTTATAGCGATCAGGCGCTGGCTGAGATCAGGGCGACCGTAATGAATGAGACAAAAGAATCGGAGTTCAGAAAACTGCTCGAACCCAGCATTCGAAAGCCGCTCCTGGTCGGGATTGTCCTCGCGGTTTTCCAGCAATGGTGTGGCATCAATGTCATCTTCAACTATGCCGAGGAGGTCTTTTCCGCCGCCGGCTTCAAAGTTTCAGATATTCTTTTCAATATTGTCGTCACCGGCGCGGTGAACCTGGTTTTTACATTCGTCGCCATGGGCCTGGTGGATAAGGTTGGTCGCCGCGCCTTAATGCTGACTGGCGCCGGCGGACTGACGCTCATCTATATCCTGCTGGGTTTGGCCTACCACGCCCACATCCAGGGGACTTATACGCTTACCCTAGTGGTGGCAGCGATCGCCTGCTATGCCATGTCACTCGCGCCGGTGACATGGGTGGTCATCTCGGAAATCTTTCCCAACCGAGTGCGTGGGCTGGCGGTATCCATTGCGGTTTCCGCGCTTTGGATTGGCTCTTTCGTCCTGACTTACACTTTTCCTCGCCTCAACCATAACCTGGGCGCCGCTGGAACCTTCTGGATTTACGCCGTGGTCTGCGCCTTCGGCTTCGTCTTTGTCAAGTTGCGACTCCCCGAAACCCGGGGGAAAACCTTGGAAGACATTGAGGCTTCGTGGACGCGGTGAGAAGGGGATGGCCGAGAAGGGGCCGGCCGAACAGTGGTTTTTCGTTGAACAGCCAAGCGTGAGGGTGACATGGCGACGTGCGCGGTGAAAAAATGGGTCTACTCGTTGACGATATTCGTCACAACAGCGACGGTCGCGTGGGGACAACAGCCGATTCGCTATCTCGAAGCGAAAAAACTCTTTGTTCTCGACATCGGAAAGGTCTCGTATGTGTTTGGCATTAACCAGCACAATGAGCTCCAACATCACTATTGGGGTGGGCGGCTGTGGCGAGATGAGGACCTCCCTGCCACCCTGGTAAGTGATGCGCCGGGGCATGATCGCCAGGAATATCCGGGCTGGGGCGAGAGTTTATTTTCCGAACCCAGCCTCAAAGTCTCATTTCCAGACGGGAACCGCGCCGTCGTTCTCCACTACGTCAGCCACGCGATCGCCGGAGACACCCTCACCATTACTCTGAAGGACATTCTGTCTCCGCTGTATGCACATCTGCATTACAAGATATTTCCGGAGATGGGGATTCTGCGCCGCGACGCCACCATCGAGAACCGCACCGATACCCCAGTGGTGATCGAGAGCGCCCAATCGGCTGCCTGGTCTCTTCCCCAAGGGCCAGGCTATCGTTTGCGCTATCTTTCGGGGCGCTGGGCCGGGGAGTGGCAGCTCCACGAAGAACCGGTGCAAACCGGAACGCAGGTGCTCGAAAGCCGGCGCGGAATTACCAGCCACCAGATGAACCCGTGGTTCGCTCTCGATCGCGACGACAATCGCGACCAGGAGAAAGGCGACGTTTGGTTCGGAGCTCTGGGCTGGAGTGGAAACTGGAAGATCAGCGTCGAGCAGACCCCCGACCTGCAAGTGCGGGTTACAGGTGGATACAATACCTTTGACTTCGCCTATCGCCTGCCGGCAAAGCAATCTCTCACCACGCCGCCTTTTTATGCCGGCTACACCGAGGGCGGGATGGGCGAGGCATCCCGCATCCTGCATCGTTTCGAACGAACGGAAATTCTCCCCAAACCCGGCGCCGACAAAGTGAGGCCGGTGCTCTACAACTCCTGGGAGGCGACCCTGTTCAACGTCGAGGAAGCGGGGCAGGAGGCGCTTGCCGATAAGGCTGCCAGTATTGGGGCGGAACGATTTGTAATGGATGATGGCTGGTTCGGCAAGCGGAATAACGACCACACTGGCCTGGGAGATTGGTATGTGAACCCGGCAAAGTTTCCCCACGGCCTGAAGCCGTTGATCGATCACGTCCATCGTCTGGGGATGGACTTTGGGCTCTGGGTTGAGCCAGAGATGGTGAATCCCGACAGCGACCTCTACCGTCAGCATCCAGATTGGGCGATGCACTACGAGGGCCGTCCGCGCACCGAGTCTCGCAACCAGTTGGTCCTCAACATGGCACGCGACGACGTCAAGGAATACACGTACCAGTGGCTCGACCAACTGGTGAAGAACAATGATATTGCTTTCCTCAAGTGGGATAACAACCGGTACTTCACTGAGCCCGGCTGGCCCGAAGTGCCGGCCGAGAACCAGCGCATGTTGTGGGTCAAATACACGCAGAACGTCTATGAGATTCTCGACCGTCTCAGGGCCCGATATCCCAAGTTGGAAATTGAAACCTGCGCGAGTGGCGGGGGTCGCGTCGATCTCGGCATTTTGCGTCGCGTCGACCAAGCATGGACTTCCGATAACACCGAAGCCCTCGACAGGCTGACCATTCAGGACGGCTTTTCCTACGCCTACACGCCACACGTGATGATGGATTGGGTCACCGACGTGCCCAATTTCAATGGCCGCAGCGTTCCCCTCAAGTTCCGATTCCTGGTTGCCATGCTGGGTTCTCTGGGAATCGGTGCTGACCTGAATAAATGGCAGGACCAGGACTTGACGCTGGCGAAACAGATGATTGCCTATTACAAGCAGGTCCGCAATACCGTGCAGAACGGCCTTTTGTATCGCCTCGCCTCGCCGCGCCAGTCAGACTGGTCGACGACCGAATACGTCGCCGGGGATGGATCGCAGGCAGTTGTGTACAGTTTTCTGCGCTCCCAGCATTTTGGACGATCACTTCCGCTTGTGCGGCTACTAGGATTGGAAGAACGCGGACTGTATCGCATCCATCGGATTGACACCAAGGTGGCGGACAAGAGCGAGGTAGTCAGCGGTGCTTACCTCATGCACGAGGGAGTCGAACTCTCCCTGGAGGGAGATTATGACTCAACCTCGTTTTTCCTGGAACGCATCCAGCGCTAATAATCGTTTGCTCTTCGCCAAAAGCTAGCGGTTTGGGAATCAGGACGGATCATCTCCATAACGAGAGTCTCGGGCGACGACGAAAATCTCGCCCGCGTATCCGAAGATCGTAGGTCGCATGAGCAGTCGTAGAATTCGGCCAAACATCAGACGAGCGGGCTTTCTATCTTCCAGGCGACATCCCCAGTAGGGCAGTGGAACTTACCACCCCGAAGAAGAGGGCAGATTCTTGATTCACGTCAGTTTTGCTTTCAATTTCTGGGCAGATGCTTACAGCCCGTCTTCGGCAATTGAGTGCCTCTCGCAGGCTCATCTACGCGCAGGATCTGATCGCCGTGCACATGCTTGAGTACCTGCACGATGCCGCTGGGCCATCGTATCTCAATTGTTTGCACTGCCGTTTCTCCGCCCAGGCCAAAGTGGACGCGCTTGTCGCTGGCGGATAGGTAGCTACCCGCCGTGCTCACGGTTGCGAACTGCATGCCTGCCGCAGTCGAGATTTTTACCTCCGCGCCAATCGCATCGCGATTGCTCGTGTGGCCGACGAGGTTCAATAGCAACCAGTGGTTCGGCGTGGGCGTTTCATTGCGCAGAATGTAGAGCGGCCCGCCATTAGTAGTGACCACTGCATCCAGTCTGCCATCATTATCGAGGTCGCCAACCGCCAATCCCCGGCTGGCCCAGGCTTCGCGAAACACGATTCCCGCATTCGCCGAGACATCCACAAATTTGGTGCCCGTGTTCCGCGCAAGAAACATCGGTTCGCGGTAGTGCAATTGCGGGAAAGTCATCTCGACCGTATCGAGAACATGCGCCTGTACGATGAGCAGATCTTTCCAGCCGTCGTTGTCGTAATCCATAAACCGCACTCCCCAACCGGAGTGGAGGAGCGTCATCTGTCCCAGGCCGGAGCGGTGCGTGGCATAATCGAAGGTTCCATCGCCGTTGTTCTGGAAGAGCGCGTACATCTGGTAGGCGAGATCGGTGACCACCAGGTCAGGCAAGCCATCATTGTTGTAGTCAGCAGCATCCACGCCCATGCCGGAGAACGGATGGCCATCTCCATCCACTGCCGACTGGGAGGCGAGGCCAACTTCCTCAAAAGTTCCGTTGCCATTACTTTGATACAGAAACTGGGGCACTGCATCGTTGGCGATGAAAACATCTGTGCATCCGTCGCGGTTGAAGTCGGCAATCGCCACCCCCAGCCCTTTGCCTGGCTTGGCAAAACCGCTTTGCTGGGCAACTTCCGTGAAGTGGCCGTGTCCGTCGTTGTGATAGACGAGGGGAGCAATAGCCTGGAATTGGTCGGGATGGCAGTAAGAACGGAAACCTTCTTTGTGCTCACCGCACCAGATGTCGTCAAAGTCCCACTGCAAGTAGCGCGCCACTACCAAGTCCAGCAGGCCATCACCGTCGAGGTCTACCCAAGCCGCGCTGGTCGACCATCCACCGCCGGCAACCCCCGCTTGGGCGGTGACGTCGGTAAACGTGCCATCGCCGTTGTTGTGGTAAAGCTTGTTGCCACCGTATGCGGTGACGTACAAATCTTCCCAGCCGTCGTTGTCGTAGTCGCCCACCGCCACACCCATACCGTAGCCTGCACCCTGAAGGCCGGCTTTTTCCGTGACATCCTCAAAGGTGCCATCTTGTTTTTGATGGAAGAGACGGTTCCAGTGTGCCGGTTCTGTCTTTTTCGGAATCGTCCCTTTGGGCGTAGGATCGCTGAGCGGTGCGTCATTGACCACGAACAAATCCAAGCGCCCATCGTTATCGTAGTCGAACAAGGCAACCCCGGGCCCCATTGTCTCGATCAAGTACTTCTTCGTAGTGTGCGAATCGAAGTGCTTGAACCGCACTCCGCTTGCAGAGGTAATATCGGTAAATTTTGGAGGAATGGCGATTGCCGCGGACTTCCCGGCCGTTTCACCTTGCTGCGCGGCGAAAGCCGAAGGGTTCAACGTAGCAAACAAGAACAGCAAGCTAACAAGGAGCGGCATAACTGTCATGCCAGTAGGCGGCGAAATTTTAGCGACACATTTTTTCGGCGCAGATCGCACTCCTTCGCGCAGTGAGCGCACGAAACCGATTTCGCCTGGTGTACCATGAGCCATGTTTCTCTACCGAATGCAGCCTCCCCAGAGATCGCGTCACGGTTGTGAGAATAGCATGGCGGTGCACGCCTGGTTGCCGCTGACTCTAGTGAAATTCCTTACAGTAATTCTGATCAACGCCAGCATTCTTTCCAGCATCTTTTCCATGCCCGCTCATGCGCGGGCACCGCAGAGAAACAAGGTTGCTGTATCAACGCAGGCAGCGATCCCTGATTTCGAGCAGGCGAAGGAATCTTTTCGCCTGGGATCTTTGGATGACGCGCTGGCTGCTGTCCAGCGGGGGCTCGCTCGTTCCCCTTCCAATGTCGATGGCCTGAACCTCCTAGGAATGATTTACCACCAGCAGCAGCGTTATGCGGAATCTGTTACGGTGCTGCAGAAGGCTTTGCGGATTGAACCCGGCTCCCTGCAGACACTGAACAATCTCGCAATTGCCTATAGCGCGCAGCAGAAACTGTACCTCGCGGAACAAACACTGCGGAAAATTCTGCTATTGCAGCCGCGAAATCGAATGGCCAACTACAACCTGGGACTCATCTTACTCGCCCAGCATAAACCTAAAGAGGCAATCTCAGCCCTGGAGCGGGTCAAACCACCGGATGGAAGCACCTTGTTGAACCTTACGCAAGCTTTCTTGATAGCCGGGATGAATTCCGAGGCGCTAAGAACCGCGCAACTCCTCTCCCGCCAGGCAGGCAAAGACGTGAAGCTTCACTTCTCGCTAGGAGTGTTGCTGGCTTCAAAGAAGCAATTGGTTCCCGCCATACGAGAGTTTGAAATTGCCGATGCTCTCAGCCCAGGCACTTTCGAAATACTGCACAATCTCGGCCAAGGGTACCTGCGCAACAACCAACCCGGCAAGGCACAGTCAGCTCTAGAACAGGCTTTGAAGGTTGATCCGGAATCCGCCGAGGTGCTCTATCTTCTCGCCCAGGCGGAGACCGACCAGCGGAAAGATGTAGAAGCGCTTGAACTCCTGGTCCGTGCCAGGAAGCTTGCTCCCCAGAACACCGACATCCTGCTTCTGATGGCCCGGCTCAGCATGAAGCAAGGGTTCTACGAGGATGCCATTCCTGTGCTCAATGATGCCATGAAACTTGCTCCCCGGCGACCCGAGTTGCACGCTGCCTTGGGAGAGAGTTACTTCACCATCGGCAAGACAGAAGCGGCGTTGGAAGAATTTAAGTCGCTACTGCAACTAGATTCCTCGTCGCAGTCGTACGTTTTCATGGGGCTTTGCTACCGCCATCTCGGTAAGTTCGAAGAGGCCAAACCATATTTTCAGCGGGCCCTTAAGGCAGATCCTGAAAACATCCCCTCCCTGTTCAACCTCGGTTATATTGCCAGGCGCCAAGGGAATCGAGCGGAGGGAGAACAGTATCTCAGCCGAGCCCTGCGATTGGACCCCAGTTATTCCGATGCTCTTTTTGAAATGGGCAGTCTGAAGCTCGAAGAGAAAAAATACGCGGAGGCGATTCCGGTGTTACGCCGTTGCGCCGAGGTCAGCGCGACGCCAGGTCAAGTCTATTACAAGCTGGCGGCGGCAGAACGGAATCTTCATCAGATGGAAGCGGCAGAGCGGGACATGAAGATCTTCCTCACATTGTCCAAAAACCCGGAACCCGGACCCTATCCGCGGCAAAATGTTTTTGATTATATTGAACGCCGCGGAGGCCTTTCGGCACAGCAAAGGACCGAGGCCAACCTCCATGAACTGGAGATTGAAGTTCAGCAACATCCCGATCGCCCACGCAGCCTGTACCTTCTGGCAGAAGCCGATCTCAAACTCAACCACGTCAGCGAAGCTATGCAGATTCTCGATCGGCTCGACAAGATCAGCGAGAAAGATTTTCGCACACTTCTCGGTGAAGGCGTTCTCCTGGCGGGCTTTCAGCTGTATCCCGCAGCCATCGAGCATTTCCAGGCAGCCTTGGCGGCCAATCCATCTTCGGACGAGGCAGCATACGATCTCGCGAATGCATATTTTCAGAACCACGATGACAGCAAGGCGTTGCAATCGCTGCAACAGGTTTCGGTGGACGCCAAAAACGATGGCGCCTACCTTGCTCTCCTGGGTGACATCTACATGCGCCTCGGGCGTACCGGGGACGCTGCCCAGGTTCTGCGCAAGGCCATACTCACCAGCCCAGATAACGACGAGTATTATCTTTCTCTGGCACTCGCGCAGTTGCACGCCGGCGATACCGGCGATGCCTACATGACGTTGCAAAGAGGGTTGGCCCGCGTTCCGGACTCTGGAATCCTCCACTGGGGCGCGGGAGTGACTTCTGTAGTGCAGGGGGACGCCAGACGCGGCGAAACCTATCTGAAAAAAGCGGTGGAGCTGGCACCCCGTGAGAGTGCATTCATGACGCTGGGCGTCTTTTACTATGAGGCCGGCCGCATCAACGAGGCGCGCGAGGTGCTGCGTCGCTGTAGCGAGATGTTTCCGAAGGGCTCGGTTGACGTAGCCGGGATCGGGGCCACCCTGGATGCTGCCTCGGGAACGAGAACCTCGACAGCACAGCTTGCGGAACTCCCCCCCCACGCCCGGCAGGAGTTCTATCAGATAGCCTTGCAGCTCGCGGAACGGGACCGCTAGAGGACGACGCTGTGACTCATCGTCCGCAGGCGCCACAGTCTCTCAATTTCTGTACCCTCATGGCAGTTGAAAATCGAATACGAATCAAAGCGACCTTAGCCCTTCTGGCGTCGAACGCTGACTTCGCTGGCCGAGGGTTCTTGCGGAATAAACAGGTCCAGGTTGCTGCGCATCACGATCGCGGGGTTGATGGAAATTTGCGGCGCCGGCTGCAATTTCTCAGTGAGAAACCGAACAATCGCCTGAAATGCCATCGCTCCCTGTTCCCGCGCCCGCTGGTAAATCGTGGCGGCAATGGCGCTCGACCTAAGATGAGGAAACATGGCAGGAAACAGATCCGTCGTAATGACCTTGATCTTGCGAGTCCGCCCTAGCTCTTCCATTGCTCTTATCACGGGCATGGAATTGGCAGTCGCAACATAGATGCCTTTTACGGCCGGATGTTGTTCGAGAACGCTTCGGGACTTTCGATAGGCTTCGGTCGCGTCGTCATGCGCCTCGACGACCGCCGCAATCCTCCCCTTGGGGCAAAAGGAACGGAAACTCGTGCGAAAACTTTGTAGTTTCTGCTCGTGATCTGCGGTCGCGTGCATGCCGATAAAGACGATGACCTCGGCATTGTCCGGGAGAAAATATCCCAGCAGCTCACCTGCCAGAGCCCCGCTGACCAGAGGGTTCACTGAGATGGAGGTCAGACGCTTGGTTCCCGGGGCGTCGGTGGCGACACACACCACCGGTACATTGCGGCGCGCCGCCTCCTCTATGCAGGGCAAAAGCCGATTGGGGTACGCCGGAGAGATCACCAGCCCGCTGATTTCTTCCTGCAACACGTCCCGAACGGCTTCGAACTCGTGTTGGCCGAAACACTTGTAAGGACGGTGCAATATCTTGACACCGAGAGGTTCAAAGATGCTCGCCGCTTCGAAGATGCCATCTCTCACCTCGTCGTAGAAGTAAGCCACTTCGCGCGGGATCGCCAAACCTATTGTGATGGGCTTGCTCGAAGATAAATAGCGGGCAGCGAGATTCGGCCGGTAGCCAAGCTTCTGAGCAGCGCGGAGGACTCGCAACTTGGTTTCCGGGTTGACGCCATGCCTCCCGTTCAGTGCACGATCCACAGTGCCACGTGAGATCCCCAAGGCGTCGGCGACGTCCTGAACGCCCACGCGACTGGAACTGATGGAGGCGGGTTTGGCGGGCGCTTTTGATTGCTGTTGAGCCAAAGTGCACCTTTCGCGGCTTGCCGACCCGCTTACTAAGCGGACCGTTTACGTAGGATCGCCGCATGCGCGCAAACGTATTCTACAATCCGCCAGCCCTCGCCAAGGCAAATTTCGTCTCTGTCGCTGCTGTACGAAAGAAAAGAGATTTTCCCGTCCGCAATTTTCCGGACAGCGAAAATCTCCCGCCAATCCCGCGCTAATTAATTTGTATTATTTTGTTCTTGACAAACTTTAATGGGTGTTGTACCTTCCGCTTCGGTATCGTGCACGTGCACGGTACTCTTTAAGGTCGCCGTGCACGCGCACGGCACGCGGCATGCACCGCGAACGCCACGTAGTTCGTTTGCGTTAGCCACGTTCATTAACCGTGGCTTAAGAATCAAAGGAGATTTCATGCTAAGAAAGCTTCTGCGCGTACGACTCGTTCGGGCCTGTGCTGCCCTCGTTGTTTCTCTTTTTCTAAACTTGCTCGCCTATTCGCAAGTTGATACCGGCTCGATTCGCGGGGTCGTCAAAGATCCCAGCGGCGCCGTGATTTCTGGCGCCAAAGTCACTCTCACCAGTGAGGACACTGCCTTCGCGGTCGAGACTGTTACTGCACAGGACGGCAACTACACCTTCTCCCCCGTGAAGATCGGAACGTACACCCTGCAGGTCGAATCTAAGAGTTTCCAAAAAGCGCTGCAGCAGCACATTGGCGTTGACGTGCAGCAGGCGGTAGAAGCTAATTTCAGTCTTGTACCCGGATCACTCACCGAGACGGTCGTCGTCACGGCCGTTGCGCCGACGCTGCAAACTCAAGATGCTTCCGTGGGTACGGTAGCCACTACCGAGCAAATCAACGATCTTCCGCTCAACGGACGTAACTATACCTTCCTCGCGCAGCTTGGATCCGGGGTCACAGGGCTGAGTCCCACTCGCGGGCTCGATGCGACAGGCAGTTTCGTAGCCAACGGGTTAACCACGGTCCATAACAACTACATTCTCGACGGTATTGACAACAATAACGACACGGTGGATTTCTTGAATGGCGCCGCTTATGTCAATCTCCCTCCCCCGGATGCCATCCAGGAATTCAAAGTGCAGACCAGCAATTTCAGCGCGGAGTTCGGCCGCGCAGGCGGGGCTGTTGTGAATGCCACAGTAAAGTCCGGAACCAACCGGATTCATGGCACCCTCTGGGAGTTTGTACGCAACGATAAATTCGACGCCGCAGATGAATATTTTGCGAACCCGAAGATTCCGAAAGGCGAGCTTCGCCGAAACCAGTTTGGGGGAGCAATCGGCGGGCCCATCCTTAAGAATAAGACCTTCTTCTTTGGCGACTATGAGGGCACACGAATCCGTCAATCCGAATTCCACAATCCCACCGTACCCACGGCAGCGGAGCAAACCAGCGGTTTTACCGATTACCGCGATCTCCTCGCCGGCATCGCCGGAGTTAAACAAGACGATTTGGGACGATCATTTCCTTCGGCAACGATATTTGATCCTGCCACTACTCGACCGGTGACGAAAAACATGGTGGACCCCGTCACCTTGCTGACGGCAACTGCCAGCGGGTTTGTGCGCGACCCCTTCTATACCAACGGGAGTGTTGCCGGTATCACAGACTTCACTACCCCCGCCCAGGCAGCGTTCTTGAATCAGCTTCCGGCGAACCGCCTCAATTCCAATGCAATCAAGCTGCTGAATCTGTACCCGGCCCCCAACCAACCGGGAGTTTTCAATAACTTCGCCGAAAACCGCTCCAAGCCTAACGACACCAATCACTTTGACGTCCGCATTGACCAGATTCTTAATCAGCGGGACCAGATGTTTGGCCGCGTCAGTTACAGCAAGCAGCACGCGAATATTCCTGGCGACTTCACCGGATTGGGAGATAACTCGGGTTTTGGGGCAGGAGATTTTAAGAACGACTCGATCAACCTGGCGGTGAGCGAAACGCATACTTTCTCCAACACACTCATCAATGAAGCGCGGTTCGGCTACAGCCACCTCAGCACCTCAGCGCAGCCGCCGGGCGCCAATGTGTCGGGAATCCCAGCACAATTCGGCATTCAAGGAATTCCTCAGGGGAATGGCAACGGGGGCTTACCAGAAATTGATATTGATGGTCTTACCCATCTGGGCTCCGGAGGATTTGCCAGTCCGAATAGCCGCAGCAGTAATACCTACCAAGTCACCGAGAACCTGACGAAAATCCATGGTGCACACAGCTTTAAGGGTGGTTTTGAATATCAAACTCTGAGCTTTCCCTGGATTGATCCGGCGTGGTCCCGCGGCGACTTCCAATTCGGCGGCTATACCGGGATACCGAGCGGTGTGAGCGACGGCGTGGGCCAGGCTGACCTGCTACTTACGCCGATTCCGACCACCGTCCCCGGCGGGGTGAACAACGTCGGGGGAGAAAAGCTGGTGTTCGCTTCAAACGTCACCAAGCCTGAAGACTACCGCCACTACTACGCAACGTACTTCCAGGATGACTGGAAAGCGACCTCAAAGCTCACTATCAATTTGGGGCTGCGCTGGGAAGTCTTTGGCCAACTCGGAGAATCAAACAACCACCAGGCCAACTTAGTTCCGGGCTCCCCGTCAGGCGCGGGAGCGCAATACGTAATACTGGCAGGCGCCCGCAATGTTCCGCTTTCGCCGTCCTTTACTTCGCTCTTAGCGAAGGACGGAATCGCACTCAAATATTTGAACGCCTCCAGCATCAGCACTACGCCAAAAACTGATTTCGCTCCCCGGGTGGGACTCGCGTATCAGATAACCCCCAAAATGGTCGCGCGCGCCGGCTATGGAATCTTCTACGGCGCATTTGAGAATCTTGGCGGCTCGCCGGATCCGGGGTACACCTACCCATTCGCGGTTAACCTCGCATTTTCCCGCCCAGACGACGCCCATCCTCTGCTTTACCCCAACGGGCAGCAGGCCACTCTGGAGAATGGTCTCTTGGCCGCTGACCCGAACCCAAACAGCCCCAACTTCAGTGCAAATGGTCTGGGCCTGAGCGCTTTCCTGACACCTTGGAGAGACCCGTATACCCAGCAATGGAACCTCTCATTCCAATATAGTTTGACCCAAAACGAGAGCTTCACTCTGGGATACGTCGGCAATGGCAGCCGCCATGTCTCGAATACCGACAAGCGGAATCAAGTGACGGAAATCCTACCGCCGGGAACCAACCCGCAAAACTATATTCCGTTTCCCGATTTTTCCCGCAACAGCGACTATATAGTCACCAACGGAGACGCCTACTACCATGGTTTCCAGGCTAGCTTCGATCGCAGGTTCAGCAACGGTCTGAACGTGCTTGCGAACTATACCCGTTCTCTATGCAAAACCGACAACCGCAATGCCCTGCAAATTGGCGAAGGCACGATCCAACGCGCCACGCTTCTTCCAGGCTTTGGGCTCAAAAAGGACTACGGATACTGCGGTAATGACGTTCCCAACGTCTTTCACACGAGCGGGATCTACCAGTTTCCTGTGGGCCGAGGCCGGCGGTTCGGAGCCGATATTCCGCGAGTCCTCGACGCGATCGTTGGGGGATGGAGCACGCAGTGGATTTTCACAGCGCAGGATGGGCTCGCCTTCACCATTGGGTGCTTCCCCACCGGGGTAACCAACGCAGGTCTGGGCTGTGATGCGAATGTAGTGAAGGGCCGGAACCTGTACACGAAGGTTGGGCCTCATGGGACCACTCAATTCCTCAACCCAGCGGCCTTTGCCAACCCCCCGGTGGCGACCGCCATCGGCCAGACAGACTATTCTCCTTTGGGTGGTCCGCCCACTCAGGCTCGCGGTCCGGGGCTCACCAACTTGGACCTTTCATTTTTCAAACAATTCCGAACTACGGAGAACACACACCTGGAGTTCCGCGGCGAGTTTTTCAATTTCCTGAACCACCCGAATTTTTCAAATAACTTTGCTACCTTGGACTTCACCGACACCGCTAATTTCGGACACATTAACGCCACTCGGGGAACGGCGCGCCAAGTACAGCTGGGTCTTAAGTTCTACTTTTGATAACTATTTAAAGATGGGGGGAGGAGACCGCGTGCATCCTCTCTGCCATCCGCTGGATGTTAGCTGCACTTTCGCTGGCAACTTACAGCATGTTTGCGTGTAACCCCGGCCATGCACTCCTTGAAGGTCGTCGTTGGGTTTTTGTTCTGGGAACCGTTGCGCCGACCGCGTAAGCTTGCTCCGCGCTCGTTTTTTTCTCCCGGAACGTCCGAATCGGATGATTTTGGTCGAGGCAAGCAAGTCGGTGAGAGGCTGATGGTGCGTGTCCCCCGAACAAACGACTGCACGGGCGGGATATCTGATAACGGCTTCAGGAGGGAATGGTTTTGGTTGCGACTCGCGAGTCCTCTGCACAGGTAAAAGCCTGGGAGGAGACGGTAGTGATTCCTACCTATCCCACCCCTCCGCCTGATCGCAACCCGATCTTCCTCGAGAAGCGCGTCTACCAGGGAAGCAGCGGCAAAGTCTACCCGAACCCCTTCACCGACCGCGTGTCAAGCGAAAGAACCGACCGTGACTATCGCGCGGTTTTCCTGGAAAACGACTATATCAAAGTCATGATTCTTCCCGAGATCGGCGGACGAATCCAACGAGGTCTCGACAAGACCAACCAGTACGACTTTTTCTATTATCAGAAGGTCATTAAACCCGCCTTGGTGGGCCTGCTGGGACCCTGGATTTCGGGCGGCGTGGAATTCAACTGGCCCCAGCATCATCGCCCTTCAACCTTCATGCCCGTGACCTCTCTTATCGAGCGTCACCCGGACGGCAGTGCAACCGTGTGGCTCAGCGAGCATGAACCCATGAACCGCATGAAGGGTATGGTGGGAATCCGTCTGTATCCTGGCAAGGCAATGGTAGAGGCCTGTGTACAGATCTATAACCGTACCCCTTTTGTGCAAAGCTTTCTGTGGTGGGCAAATGCGGCGGTCGAGGTTCACGATCAGTATCAGGCTTTCTTTCCTCCCGACGTAACCTGGGTGGCGGATCATGCCAAGCGCGCCACGAGCGAATTCCCCATCGCGCGTGGCGTCTACTACGGCATGGACTATACGCGGGGCACCGACCTCCGCTGGTATCGCAACATCCCCGTCCCCATGTCGTATATGGTGACGGAGTCGCGATATGATTTTTTTGGGGGCTACGACCATCTCCGCCAAGCGGGTCTGGTTCACGTCGCCGACCATCACATCTCGCCTGGGAAGAAGCTCTGGACCTGGGGCTGCGGCGAGTTCGGCAAGGTCTGGGATCAAGAGCTGACTGATTCGGGCGGCCCTTATTTCGAGCTCATGGCCGGAGTCTATACCGACAATCAGCCCGACTTTTCTTGGTTGCATCCTTTCGAAACCCGGACCTTCCGTCAGTGCTGGTATCCGATCCAGTTGATTGGGGCGGCCAAGAATGCGAACCGCTGTGCCGCAATCAACCTGGAAATTACCACAGCCGAGGCCAAAGTGGGCGTTTGCGTAACTGAACGCTATCCTGACGCGACAGTGACGCTGCGGTCAGGGGCCACAGTCTGGCTGTGTCGCAAAGCCGACCTTGTTCCAGGGAAACCGCTGCAGGAGACTGTCTCTCTTCCCGCTGGAGTGGAGGAGACGGACCTGCTGTTGTCGGTGCTTGATTCCGACGGACGCGAGCTGATCAGCTATCGCCCGGAGAAGGTGAAGGATAGTCCGTTGCCCGGTCCGGCAGAGGAACCGCCGCCGCCGGAACAAATCCAGAGCCTTGAAGAACTCTTCATCGTCGGGCTGCACCTGGAACAGTACCGTCATGCCACCCGCAGCCCGGAATCCTATTGGGAAGAAGCCCTGCGCCGGGACCCGAGTGACGCACGCAGCAACAACGCTCTGGGCGTGGTCCGGTTGCGCCGCGGCAACTTCGAGGAGGCGGAGCAATACTTCCGGAGATCCCTCGCCAGGCTCACGGAAAGAAATCCGAACCCATATGATGGAGAACCTCACTACAACCTGGGTTTGACGCTGAAGTTTCAGCAACGCCTCGCCGAAGCGTACACCTCTTTCCAAAAAGCAACCTGGAATTATGCATGGCAGTCACCTTCCCATTACGCGCTTGCGGAAATCGACTGCTTCCGAAAAGACTATCCATCAGCCCTGCAGCATCTCAGGAGTGCGCTTGCCGCGAATGTTCCAAACTCAAAAGCCCGCAACCTGCAAGCGGCCGTGCTTCGCCACCTCGGCAGCAATGCGGAAGCACAGAGCGTCGCCCGGGAAAACGTGGGGATGGATCCGCTCGACGTGTGGTCCCGAAATGAGATTGCCCTCGCCCTTCGGGCCTCCGGAGAAGCGACTGCGTCTGAAATGGCGCTCCGGGAGCTGTCAGATCTCATGCAGGACCAGGTGCAGACTTACCTGGACATCGCCTTTGATTATGCCGGTGCCGGATTGTTTGACGAAGCGATTGATGTTCTCGAAAGATTGGTGGGGCGTAGCGGCTATCCCATGTTGTTCTATGCCCTGGGATTTTTCTATCAGCAGATCTCCCAACCCGAACGCGCAGCCGAGTTTTATGGCCGCGGCTCGCAGGCTCTGCCCGATTACTGTTTCCCCGCACAGTTACAGGAGATGCTGATCCTGCAGAATGTCCTGCGAGCTGTTCCCAATGACGCCAGAGCCTGCTACTACTTGGGTAATTTGCTGTACGACAAGAAACGCTATGAAGAGGCAATCGAGAACTGGGAACGATCCTGCAAACTGGATGACGGCTTTTCGATTGCCTGGCGAAATCTCGGGATTGCCTACTATAACGTGCGCCATGATCCCGAGAAGGCAGCGTCATGTTACCGCCAGGCCTTCGCCGCAAACCGACGCGACTCCCGGATCCTGTATGAAATGGACCAACTCGATAAGCGACGGGGGATACCGCCGCGGCAACGGCTGGCGGCACTGCAAGAAGAACTCGACTTGGTAGCGCAGCGGGATGATCTTACAGTTGAACTGGTCACTCTCTACAATGAAATTGGGGATTCGCAGCGCTCTCTGGAAATCCTTCTCGCCCGCCGGTTCCATCCCTGGGAGGGTGGCGAGGGCTTGGTTTCAGCACAGTACGTTGCCGCACATGTGATCCTTGGCTGGAGATCACTAGAAGCGGCGCGGCCGCACGAGGCTCTCGACCACTTCGAGCGCGCGCGGCGCCACCCCGCCAACTTGGGTGAGGGCAAGCATCTCCTGACGCCCGAGAACCACCTACATTATTTCGCAGGGCTCGCACGCAAGGCGCTCGGCGACGCGGACGGATCGCGGCGGGGTTTCGAACAAGCGGCGGCGATTCAACCCCGGCTCTCGTCCATGACGTATTATCGGGCGCTGGCAGAGAAAGAGCTCGGGCATGAAGAGGCTGCCTCTCAGCTACTTCACGAACTTCGCGATCTGGCCGCCTCCCAATTGACAGCCGAGGTCAAGGTGGATTACTTTGCGACATCTCTGCCCAACTTCCTGCTTTTTGAAGATGATCTGCAGAAGCGCAACCGGGTGAATAGCCTCTACCTGATTGGCCTGGCCCAGCTCGGACTCGGCGAAGCGACCGAAGCCGAGAACTGTTTTCGTGAAGTCCTGTCTCTCGACGTGAACCACTTGGAAGCGCAGCAGGAGATGCGCTTGCTGCGATCGGTCAGCAGCAGGTGATTCTGTACTCAATCGATCCCGGGTCAGTTTGCTTACGGGAGGTTCTGGCACGCAACATCGGGACTGGGCTCCGTTGTTGGAAAATCGGCTGCCCCACTGGTCCATTGATTTAGAACTTTGCGGGTCTTGAGATTGGTCAACTATGAGCGCACGCCTAATGAATGGAATGGATTTCTTGGCTGCCCTCATTCTGCTGCTTTTCTATTTGTGTACCGCACCATTCGGTCGCGCTGAGGATAAGACCGTCGTCCTCGACGGTTCCAGCAAAGGCGCCGTTTTCGAAGGCATCGGCGCATTGAGCGCCGGTGCTTCATCGCGATTACTGGTCGACTACCAGGAACCATACCGCAGCCAGATCCTCGATTATCTATTTAAACCCGGTTACGGCGCGGCTCTTCAGCACCTCAAGGTCGAAATCGGTGGAGACGTTAATTCGACCGACGGTTCTGAGCCAAGTCACATGCGCACGCCGGACGACGACAACCACACTCGCGGCTATGAGTGGTGGCTGATGCAGGAAGCCCGCAAGCGCAATCCCCACATAATCCTGGACACTCTTCCGTGGGGAGCCCCAGGATGGATCGGCCACGGCACTTTTTACTCAAACGATATGGCGCGCTACGTCGCGGATTTCCTTGAAGGTGCGAACAAGCAATACGGTTTGGCCATTGCATATACAGGCGTTTGGAACGAGAAGCAGTTTGATGCGGCCTATGTGAGGGAACTGCATCGTGTATTGAGTGAGCGGCACATTGCGGCCAAGCTCGTCTGCTGTGATGAGTATTCCGGAGAAGGTCTCGGCCAGTGGAGCATCGTAGATGCAATTCGCGACGACCCCTCGCTGAAGGCGGCAGTCGACGTTGTTGGTGTGCATTACTCGGTCGTCGATGGAAAATACACGACTCCGGATTCGGCCCGCACATTGAACAAACCGATTTGGTCCAGTGAGGACCAGCCCAACTCCGGCGGAGGGCCCATTCTTTCCCGGGAATGGCAGATTGGAGGGCGAATGTTAGCCAAGCTCTACAATCGCAATTATCTTGAAGGCGGTTTTACAAAAACGGAAATATGGAGTCCTGTTACCGCGTACTACGATATTCTTGCCGCTCCGAATTCCGGTCTGATGTACGCCAATACTCCTTGGTCCGGCCATTACATCGTGCAGGGAGCCATATGGGCTACAGCCCATACGACGCAGTTTGCGCAGCCGGGTTGGCAGTATCTCGACTCTTCCTCTGGCTACATGCCGGAGCAAGGTAGCTATGTGACCCTGGAGTCCCCAAATGGAAAGGACTGGAGTGTGGTACTGGAAACGATTGACGCGCAACAGCCGCAACAGGTCACCTTCAAGATCAAGGGGGGTCTCGCCCAAGGAACAATCCATGTGTGGGAGACCAACACCCAGAAGACTTTTGAACACGTCGCGGATCTGGTGCCGCAGGAAGGTAGCTTCGGTTACAAGTTTGATCCGAATTCTCTGTATTCACTTACCACCACGACCGGTCAAGGCAGGGGCACCGCGCACCCTCCCGCCCAGAAGTCCTTTCCGATTCCATACGCCGAGACCTTTGAGGATACAGCACTCGAACGCGGACCTCGTTTTCTGTCCGATCAGGACGGGGCTTTCGAAGTACGTCCCTGCCTGCATCGCAACGGCCGTTGCCTTGAGCAAATCATCACCGAAATACCAATCCCGTGGGGCCCCTTGCCCGATCCATTCACATTGGCTGGGAACGTGAATTGGTCAGATTATCGAGTTGCGTGCGACATTTATCTGAACCGCACGGGCCCAGTAACGCTGATCGGACGCATTGACTCCGCAGACGTATTCCGCGACGGAACGGCACGTTGGCCGAGCGGCTATGTATTAGCGATTGATCCTGACGGAAAGTGGACGTTGTCTTCCGCCGCGTACAAAGTTGCCACCCGCACGCTCGCCTCAGGTGACGTAAAGCCGGCTGCCGGTCAGTGGCATCATGCCGAGCTCAAGTTCCGGGGTAGCCAGATCACCGCCTTTCTGGACCGACAGCGGCTAGCCACCGTAACTGACGACTCACATTCGCACGGCATGTTTGGCATCGGAACTGGGTGGAACCGCGCGCAATTTGACAATCTCAGGGTTGCAAAGGAATGACCCATGGAAGCTAGCTGACGATGACCCGTTTCTTTCCACGCCCGACCCCAGATGCCCCGAGCGGCAGCATGCAGCGGATTGCTACGAACCGGCGCGACTTTTTGCGGATGGCTGCGGGAGTGGGGTTGAGCAGCAAGCTGACCGGTTTCACACCATTTCTCCGAGGGGTGTCATCCACCAGAGTGCGCAAGGCTATAGTCATTACTTTTGGCGGTGGAGCGCGAGACCAGGAGACCTTTGCGCCCGAGGGCCAAGAAAATATTCCGAACCTTATACACGAGCTTATCCCCCAGTCCACTTTCTTTACTCAGGTAATCAACCGAGGAATCCTGGGGCACTACGTGGCCACGGCCAGTCTGGCGACTGGTGTGTATGAAAGCATCAATAATTTTGCCTCGCTCCCGCCCGAGCATCCCACAATGTTCGAATATTTCCGCAAAGACTTGAAGCGCCCGGCGTCTGATGCATGGGTAGTGGCTCCCAGCAACGGCTTTAACCGAATCGGAGAAAGCAGTCACCGTTCCTACGGTGTAGGACTCGGAGCGGGGGTAATTCTGCCTAAGCATTTGTTGAACGCCGCCGTTCCCGTCGGCACTGACTACGAACACTTATTACGCGATAACTATGAAACGCCCTTCTACGTGCCTGAACTAGCCGGTAGTGAGTTTCAGATACGCCAACTGGAAGAGATACTGAAACTGTCGGTGACGGACTTTGCTGCGCATGCGCGCACGCTTTCCAGTCCCGATGAACTCTCGGTTTACATCGCGCGCCAGCTCATGCGCCAACTGGCGCCTAGCCTTCTGTGGATTACTCTCCATGATATTGATATTGCTCACGCAGGCAGCTATTCCCTCTATGTTGAGGCAATAAAACGGACAGATCGTCTCTGCACCGATATATGGAAGGAAGTTCAGAACCGACCGGAGTACGCCGGAACGACTGCCATGTTCGTGTTGCCGGATTTTGGCCGCGACTCAGACACCACATCCGGGGGCAATGGTTTTCAGCATCATCGCACCGGCGATGCCGCTTCCCGGACGACATGGATGATGGCTTTGGGGCCTGGTATTCGCGAGGGATTGGTCGTCGACCGGCCGATAGAATCGACTGGTCTTGTTCCTACGGTGGGCTCACTACTCGGCTTTTCTCCTTCTCTTGCACAGGGCAAACCGATCGAAGAGGTGTTGTAGCTGCGATGCTTCCTGTAGACCTCAAACCCGATCAGTTTCGTGTCTATCCTGCCAAGGCGAGAAAACTAGTCCTTGATCATCTTGATGCCTTGAAGCGTTTGCCTGTCAGTTTTCTGCCGAGCCTGCTTCGAGAAGTGATCGCGTACGACTGGAGGTTTCCATCTGAGTGCAAACAACTGGACCGCGAGATTGCCAACATCGCGTCTCTCTCGGCAGACCAAGTGAACGATTGGTTCCAGGAATTTACCCACATCGGTGTTTCGGAGAAGCTGGAACGTTTGGACTGGGTCAGTGCACCTGGCGAGTTTGTGGAACAACTATCGGCGTACCTATGGACCACCCACCAACTAGATGATTTTCGTCGTGCCGCAATGACTTATACGGAGCGTTTAAACGCCGTTACCCCGCCGGAACCTCTCCCTGCCCCAAGAATAGGGATTGTCGTTATCGGGCAAGGAGTCGAGCAGAACAGCTACCCACTGTTTCGCAAATTGCGTCCCTATGGTGTGTATTTCAACATGGTGCGTCCAGACAATGGATTAGCACTGTTGCTGGATGCTGTCGCGGAAAGGGCCCACAAATATCCGGTGCCATACGGCCACTGGTACGTTGATGGCGGAGAACCCAGCGCCCATGACGCGGCGCTGACCTGCATTTCTTACGGAGAACTAGGGCCAGCGCGTGCGGCCTTACTGCACAAGATGCAGACCGAGATTCGATCACCGGGTATGGGACCCGAAGCTCTTCGCACCATCCTGGCGCAAATGAGTTCTGAAGAACTCTCTTTGCCGGCAGGTGATTCTGTACTCAATCGGTTCCGGGCCAGTTTGCTTACGGAAGGTTCTGGCACGCAGATCTTCAGCACAACCTTTGCCCAATGGGCGGCACGAGAGGCATTCCGCCGTGCCCAGCCTCTGAGTCTGCTTGTTCGATTTGCTCCCCGGCAGCGGCAGAAGCCCATGAACGAGTTGCTTTCCGGAGCTCATTCTGACTCCGAGGTTGACATTAGCGGTTCACTGATCGATGCCGACATGGGTGCTTACTACAACTGGTTGAGTCAGCAGCGCCTCCCGGGAGCTCAACACTCTTCGTTCCTTGCGTGGTTCGAAAATCACAGCGAAGCTTTGGTGATCGCGCCCTCGCTGCCGCGCGGAACGCGGTCCTCAAGTTCTGCCAGTATTCCCGAGTTGCTCAAGTGGATGAATTGAAATGCTAAGAATTGGAGACGTAATGAACTCGCTCGTTCGTGGATTGTGGAACCGGAATCGGTTTCGTTGTTTTCTACAGGCTGCGGGTGAGCGGCCATAATGTCCAGTCTGTCGAGGTCTGAACCCGTGATGTCCGAACCGGCTGGCGATCTAGTGGCTGCAAAGTTCCGGGAAAGGTACGGCGCGAGCCCACGCATTTTCCGCGCGCCAGGCCGTGTCAATCTAATTGGTGAGCACACGGACTACAACGACGGCTTCGTGATGCCAGCGGCCATTGGATCCTATACCTGGATTGCCGCGGCAAGGCGCGAAGACCACATACTGGAAGTTTACTCTGGCCACTTCGACGAAAAAATCAGCCTGTCTCTGGATGCGCTGGCGGGTCCACCTCGAAGGCACTGGAGCGATTTCGTTCGCGGTGTCGCGGCCTCTTTGCAGGACGCGGGACACCTACTTTCTGGAGCTAATCTCTTCATTCATGGGGAGGTTCCTCTTGGTGCTGGGCTTAGTTCCTCGGCTTCTCTGGAAGTTAGCACCGCTCTGGCCCTGAGCTCACTTTCGGGAATTGACGTGCCGTTTCTCGAATTAGTGAAGTTATGCCAGAAGGCTGAACACGAATACGTCGGCACGCGCTGTGGCATCATGGACCAATTCATTGCGAGCTTTGGCGCTGCCGGGCATGCACTCATGCTGGATTGCCGCTCTCTTGAATATGAACTACTTCCCATGCCCCAGGATGTTCGGCTGGTGGTATGTAACAGCATGGTCAAGCACGAGCTGGCTTCGGGGGAATACAACCTCCGTCGGGCTGATTGTGAGGCCGGAGTGAAGCTTCTGCAACCGTATCTGCCGGAAATTCGCGCCCTGCGGGACGTTCAAATCGCGGATCTCGAAGCATACCAGCATGTGTTGCCGACGACGGTTTACCGGCGTTGCCGTCATGTTGTGACTGAGAATCAACGGGTCTTGGCAGCGGCAAAGGCTCTTCAGTCTGGAGACGTTGACCGGTTTGGTCATTTGATGTACCGCTCCCACGCAAGCTTGCGCGACGACTACCAAGTGAGTTGCAGGGAGCTAGATCTGCTGGTTCATCTGGCTTCATCCAGCCCCGGTGTCTATGGTGCCCGCATGACGGGCGGCGGGTTTGGCGGATGCACGGTCAACCTCATAAAGACTGACGCCGCCTCCTCGTTCAAAACTCATATTGCGCAGGCATACATGGAGTCAACGGGGATTGCTCCTGAAATTTACATTTATGAACCTGCTCAGGGCGCGGAGTCGTGGCCATCTGTGGGCGGCGTCCAAGCAGGAGTGACCACGCCGCGCCGGTGATCCACCTGTGCTGGTGGCATGCTCTGACAAAATCAAACGAGAGTTGCGTTGGGAGCCCAGGTTCTCGAAGGTGGAAATCATTAGCAGCGCAGGGTGGTGGCAGCAGCAGCACCCACGCGCACATAGGGGCGACGACTAAATGCACCCGGAGAAACTTTACATGGAGCCCCATCGACGTTTTAATCCGCTCACTGGCGAATGGGTTCTGGTGTCACCTCATCGCGCGCAGCGGCCCTGGCAGGGGCAGCTGGAAGCGGCTGCCCTTTTGCCATTACGGGCGTACGATCCTGGTTGCTATCTGTGCCCGGGGAACGAGCGTGCAGGCGGGACGCGCAACCCCAAGTACCAAACTACTTTCGTATTTACCAACGACTTTGCGGCACTCAGACCCGAGGTTCAACCCGCAAAACACGATGAGTCCGGACGGGGTTTGCTGCTTGCGGAATCGGAAGCCGGGATCTGCAAGGTTGTGTGTTTTTCTCCCCGCCACGATCTGACCCTGGCACGCATGACGGTCCCTGACATCGAGAACGTGGTGAACCTGTGGGCGGAACAGTACATTGAGATTGGCTCGCTGACTAACATCAACTACGTGCAGATCTTTGAGAATCGCGGCGAGATCATGGGATGCAGCAATCCGCATCCGCACGGTCAAATTTGGGCCAACCAGACAATTCCCAATGAACCTCGCAAAGAACAGGAATCGCAGAAGGCGTACCTGGAGAAACACAACTCCTGCCTGCTGTGTGACTATCTGCAACTAGAAACGCAGACCGGGACGCGCATGGTTGTCGAGAATGCTCATTTCGCTGCCCTAGTGCCATTCTGGGGGGTGTGGCCCTTCGAGGTGCTGCTGGTTGCCAAGCGCCACCTCCGTGACTTGGCAGCCGTTGACCCCGCAGTACGTACCGGACTGGCTGATATCGTCAAACAACTTACGACGCGCTACGACAATCTCTTCGAGGTTTCGTTTCCCTATTCGATGGGCTTCCATCAAGCTCCAACCGACGGCGAAGCGCATCTGGATTGGCATCTCCATGCGCACTTTTATCCCCCGTTATTGCGCTCAGCCACGGTCCGAAAGTTCATGGTCGGATACGAAATGCTCGCCAGCCCACAGCGCGACATCACCCCCGAAGCAGCTGCCGCGAACCTCAGGAACCTAAGCGGGATACACTATGCCGAGCGCATCCCGCGCTAGCGACGGCATAGTATCAGGAACGACGACAGTGGGCAGCGGCGGCAGAGCGTCGAGTTCACGCCGAACAGGGTTATCGGGCGATGTAGTCCAGCCGACCGTTGCACAACGTGTTGCACATTTTTCTCCCAAAACGATTTTCTATCCCCCACAACGTGCTGATGCAACCCAAATCTTTCAGTAACTTACGCGGGGCTGAGCTGTTTCGTAATCGGCAGGTCACCAGTTCAACTCTGGTCGGCGGCTCCATCCTTCTCTGCTGTTCCTGGTCATGTTCATATTCGTGAGTTCTCCTACGCCAACCACTCCTCTGAGCCGCCGCGAAGATGACGCGGTCGGATTTCACTAGATCCTTAGACTAAGTTTGGTTCAACCACGAATTTTTCCGGTATAGAGCGCCATGCCCACCACGGCGTCAATTCCCAGCGCGTCGAGGCTGTCGATCTCCTGCTGTTCGGTGATACCGCCGGCGACGACCAAATGCCGGGCAGTGGCGCGCCGGATGGAATGAACGGTTTCCATCGGGATTCCGCCCATCAAGCCTTCCGTGTCGATGTGGGTGTAGAGGAAACTCTCGCAGAAAGGTTCTAGCTCGCGAATCATGTCGAAAGCCGTGACCGCAGTGTTCGTGCGCCAGCCGTCAATCGCGACCCGGCCTCCGCGGGAGTCGAGAGCAAACATTAGAGCTTCTTTTGGGAGGTTCTCTGCCAGTGCGCGCGCGTGTTCGTGGTTGATCCGGCCATCGGTCAACAACGCCGAACCGATAATGACCTTGCGCGCTCTGATGTCCAGAAGTTCCTGTGCGGCTTCGAGGCTGCGGATGCCGCCGCCAACCTGGCAGTTCAGGCGGCCGACGATCCGCTTCACCAATGAGCGGTTGTCGCCGACGCCGCGAGCTGCGTCGAGGTCGATGAGTTGGACTATGGGATACTTCGAGAAGCGTTCGATCCAATAGTCGAAGTTATCGAACTCCAGTTTCTTCTTCTCGCCTTGGACTAACTGCACGATCTTGCCGTCCATGAGGTCGATCGACGGAATCAGCATGGCCACCTCACCGGCACGTGGGCAGCTTGCAGTTCGCGTTTCAATTGTCCGATGTTTTCGATACCGAAATGGAAGATGGAAGCGGCGAGAGCGGCGTCGGCGCGACCGTTGCGGAACACGTCTATGAAGTGTTGTGGCGAACCGGCGCCACCCGACGCGATCACAGGAATCGAAACTGAATCGGCCACAATCTGCACCAGTTCACAATCAAAACCAGCCTGGGTCCCGTCGCGGTCCATGGAGGTGAGCAGAATTTCACCTGCTCCGCAATCGGCCGCTTCCCGCGCCCATTGCAGCGCGTCGCGGCCCGTGGAAATGCGCCCTCCGGCAACGAATACTTCAAAAGCACCGTTAGCCCGTCGGGCATCGATGGCCACCACCACCGCTTGCGAGCCAAAACGGGCGGCAATTTTTCCGATTAGCGTCGGGTCTTTCACAGCGGCCGAATTGATGGCGATCTTGTCCGCGCCGGCCTCGAACACGGCTTCGGCGTCGGAGAGTTCTCTAATTCCTCCGCCGACCGTGAAGGGAATAAACAGACCTCGTGCCGCGCGGGAGACGACATCGAGCATCGTGTGGCGTTTGTCGCTGGTGGCCGTGATATCGAGTAGAACGATCTCGTCCGCACCATCGCGGGCGTGAGCAGCGGCGCAATCCGCGGGGTCGCCAGCGTCGCGCAGATTATGGAACTGCACGCCTTTCACGACGCGGCCGTCGTCTACGTCGAGACAGGCGATGATGCGCTTGGTCAGCACTGGCTAAACCTCACAGAAATTCTTCAGGATGAGAAGCCCTACGGTCCAGGATTTTTCCGGATGGAACTGGACTCCGAAAATATTTCTTTGTTCGACGACGGCGGAAAACTGGGCTCCGTATTCGCTCGCCGCCGTGGTGGCGGCAACTATCGGCGCCTGAAAAGAATGGGTGTAGTAGACAAAGGAGTCGGGCGCGACGTCACGCAACAAGCGCGAGCTTTCTCCGGCCGAAGCTTCCCGGACCACCAGCGAGTTCCATCCGACATGCGGCGATTTCACCGATGACGGAAACGGCCGGCATCTTCCGGCAAAAATTCCTGCTCCCGCGAACTGGGGAGCCTCATCGCTGCCCTCGAACAGCCACTGCATTCCCAGGCATATGCCAAGGAGGGGTTTGCCAGCTCTCGCGCCTTGCAACACTGCGTCTCCCAAGCCCGTGTTGTCGAGGCCGCCCAACGCGGAGAAGTGGCCGACGCCGGGCAGAACGATCTTGTCCGCGGCTGCGACGGCTTCAGGCTGCGTGGTTACGACGACTTCAGCGCCGAGGTAGTCGAACGCCTTCTTCACCGAATTCAGGTTGCCGGCGCCGTAATCCACGATGGCGATCACAGAAGCCCCTTGGTGCTTGGCAGCATGCGTCCCAGGCGCCGGTCGCGGGAGCAGGCTACACGAAGCGCGCGCGCAAAAGCTTTGAAGAGCGCTTCGATCTTGTGATGGCTGGAGCGCCCGTAAAGCACACGGGCGTGAACGTTCGCGCGCGCGCCGCGTGCGAATCCCTCAAAGAAGTCGGACACCAGTTCCGTTTGCAGATCACCGACTCGCGTCGCGCGGACCTTGGTCTGGACCACGGCCACCGCACGGCCGCCAAAATCCACTGCCGCCAGACCTAAAGTTTCATCCATGGGCATCAAGAAATATCCGGCTCGCAGGATGCCGCGCCGGTCGCCCAGAGCGCGGTCGAAGGCCTCGCCCAGGGCGATCCCGACGTCTTCCACGGTGTGGTGCTGGTCCACATCCAAGTCGCCGAGTGCGGCGAGTTTCAAGTCGAACGCTCCGTGACGCGTGAACAGTTCCAACATGTGGTCGAGAAAACGGATCCCGGTGGAGACTTCGTACTTTCCACGGCCTTCAATGGTGAGAGCAATTCGAATTTCTGTTTCCGCGGTCTTGCGATGCAGTTTGGCTTTCCTCACGCCCGTACTCCTGTTGGCAAACTAGTCCGCAATCCAAGCTGCTCGACCACGTCGCGCAGAGCAGTGAGGAGAGTCTCTGTGTGCCCGTCCGATCCCACAGTGAGGCGGACGCAGCCTTCACAACCGGGATCAGTATGGCGGTCGCGAACCAGAATTCCGCGATCGCGCAGGGCTTGAACGAACTCTGCGTGGGCTGGGCCAATTCGCACGAGCACGAAGTTGGCGTGGCTTGGCCAGTAATGCAATCCAAGGTTGCCAAGTTCCTGCTGCAATCGCTTGCGGTTGCTCAGCACTTGCGCGACGTAGCGGCCCCCGTACTCCTCATCTTGAAGAGCCTCCGGCAGGACTGCGAGGGCGGCTGCGTTGACGTTGTAGGGTGATGCCATGCGGCGGACCATCGCCATCTGCTTGGCTGCTCCCGCAAGAATGCCAATGCGTAAACCGGCGAGCCCGTAGGCCTTGGAAAAAGTCCGCGCCACGAAAAGATTTTCGACCTGCCGCGGCTGGTCAATGACGGTTTCTCCGTGAAATTCGAAATAGGCCTCATCGACGAGCACGGCAGCTTGCGGCGCTGCTTGCGCAATCTGAATGAGGACGTTGCCCGCGACTGCTGCTCCAGTTGGATTGTTGGGATTCGCCACCGCGATGAGCCGGGTCCGTGGAGTGAGTTGAGCGAGCAGTGCCTTTTCCGGAAAGGTGAAATTGTCGCCGGCTCGCACTTCGATAAGGCGCGCGCCTTCGGCCTGAGCGAAGATGACGTACATGGCGAAGGTGGGAACGACAATGAGCGCTTCGTCCCCAGGATCGAGATACGTGGAACAGAGCAAGTGAATCGCTTCGTCGACTCCGTTGGTGAGCAATACCTGCGCTGGATCGAGTCCGAGAAAGCCCGCGACCTCTTTTTCAACCGGCTCGCGTTCGGGATAGCGCGCCAAGAGTTCCGAATCGAGCGAGCGCAATCGGGCCAGCACGCGCGGCGAACACCCTACCGTGCTCTCGTTGAAATCGAGGCGCAATCCCACTCGCCCCGCCAGAGGAGGCCGATATGCGTGCAGATTTTTCACCACCTCGCGAGCTTCAAGCATGGGATAGCCTCACTCGGAATGCCTCCGCGTGTCCCTTCAAGCCTTCGGCGTTGGCCAGCTTAATCCCAGGCGGCGCGATTCGGCGGATTCCCTCGCGGGACACTTGCTGGCAGGCAATCACGCGGACGAAATCGAACACGCTGAGACCGCCACGCACACGCGCCATCCCACCCGTGGGCAGCACATGGTTCGGTCCGGAGACGTAATCACCCGCGGCCTGAGGCGTGAACTCATCCAGAAAAACCGCGCCCGCGTGCTGCACTGCGGGCACCAACGCCGCCGGAAGCGTGAGATGCTCGGGCGCGATGCGATTCGATATCTCGACAGCCTGGTCAAGAGACGCGACCAGAAGGATGGCGCCATGACGCGAGAGTGATTGGGCGGCGATTGGGTTGGCACGCGTGCGCTTCTGCACCTCTTTCTGAACTCTTTTTGCTAACGCGGGGGCAGTTGTTATGAAGATGCACAGCGCGTCGGGATCATGTTCAGCCTGGGCTACAAGGTCGGAAGCGACGAATGCGGGATCGCCGTCTGCGCTGATGATTACGGCTTCGGTCGGACCAGCCAGGAATTCAATGGCGCAATCGAAAGCCACGAGTTTCTTGGCGGCGGTCACATAGCGATTGCCCGGACCGACGATTTTATCCACGCGCGGGATCTCTTTAGTTCCGTAGGCAAGGGCGGCGATGGCCTGGGCTCCACCGACTCGATAGAACTCACGCACGCCGAGGAATGCAGCGGCTGCCAAGGTTGCTTGGGCCGGCCGCGGCGATGCAACGCGAATCTGCTTCACACCGGCGACCTGCGCGGGAATTACCGTCATAAGCAACGTAGACGGCAACGGATAGCGGCCGCCCGGGACATAGCACCCCACCGATTCCAGAGGGCGCACTAATTGGCCCACGAAGACACCGGGCTGGATTTCGCGTTGCCACTCTTTGGACGCTTGTGGGGACGCTTGGGGCGCTTGCCACTCCGCATAGCGGCGGATGTTGTCCGCAGCCTGCTTGATCGCCTCCTGCAGCTCTGGATCAGTTCGCTCCCAAGCTTTCTGGAGATCGGCCTCGGGAACACGGAGTGGCTCGCCCTTGCCCAATCCGTCCCAGCGTGTGGCGTAGCGGCGTACGGCGCGATCACCGTTACGCCGGATGTCGTTCACAATCCGACGCACTTCCGGCTCGACCTCGGCCAGATCGGTCGCGCCGCGCTCGGCCAGCGCAGCCACAAGACGAGCTTGCGCGGCGCCTTCGAGAATGCGCATTACATCGCGCATCACATCACCACCTTGTTCAGCGGATATTCCACGATGCCCTGAGCGTTAGCTTGCTTCAGCTTCGGAATCAGCGACCAGGCGGTGTGCTCCTCGATGACGGTGTTGACCGCGACCCACTCGCCGTCGGCAAGGGGCGCGACGGTCGGATTTTTCAGCGCGGTCAGCAGGCCGAGAACGGCAGGCAAGTCCGCTTTGCGCACGTTGAGCATCAGACCGACGCGCCCATGCGCGGCCATAGCCCCAGTGAGCATGACGGCCAGGTTCTCAATTTTTTCTCGCCGGGAAGGGTCGGCCCATGCGGCCTTGTTCGCGACCAGTTGCGTGTTGGACTCAAGAACTGTTTCGAGGATTCTCAGGTGATTGGCGCGCAGCGAACTGCCCGTCTCCGTGACTTCGACGATGGCGTCTGCCAGTAATGGTGGCTTGACCTCGGTTGCGCCCCAGGAGAACTCGACTCGCACAGCAACATTCCGGCTCGCGAAATAACTGCGGGTGAAACTGACCAGCTCGGTGGCAATGATTCGGCCGTCGAGGTCTTCGAGTTTCTGGAAGGCCGAACCCTCAGGGACGGCCAGCACCCACTTGACCGTCCCCATGCTTTGTTTGGCGTAGATCAGGTCGGTGACCTTGACTACTTCGAGGCCGCTTTCGAGCACCCAGTCCAAGCCAGTCAAGCCGGCATCCAGGGCGCCATGTTCGACGTACCGGGCCATTTCCTGGGCACGAATGAGCAGGCATTCGATCTCGGGATCATCGGTGGAGGCGAAATAAGAACGGGCGTTGGTATACACGCGCAGCCCGGCGCGCGTGAAGAGGCTTAACGTCGCTTCCTGCAAACTTCCTTTGGGGATCCCCAGCCGCAGTTTCATAGCGCAGCTCGTTCTTCCTCAAGTTGAGCTCCGAGGGCGCTTCCCAAAGGTAGTTCTTGCGTGAAGCAAGAACGCGTCCCGGTGTGGCAGACCTTGCCCTCGCCCAGCACGCGGACGCGCAGCAGTACCGTATCCCGGTCGCAATCGGTCCAGGCGGCAACCACCTGCAGACGATTGCCGGAGCTCTCTCCCTTGGTCCACAGCGTCCGGCGGGTGCGGCTGTAGAACGTCACGAATCCAGTGCGCAGGGTCTTGTCCAGAGCTTCCCGATTCATAAAGCCCACCATCAGGAGCTCGCCGGTACCCGCATCCTGAATGACAGCGGGCGCCAGCCCTTGCATCTTGTCGAAGTCGATTTCCATTGGATTCTCCTAACCTCCGTTCCAGATTTTCAGAGCTCGGCCAAAAGCAAAAAGCCCGCTGGGCGAGTGGTGCGCCAGCGGGCTTGGATTTCCTATGAGTGCTTCTTGGTTATCCGTTGTCCCCCGCCGACACGCTCATCGCATGGTGATGATGGTGATGGCGATGGGTCAGCGAAGTCATCGTGAACGTGATATTAGGGCAGTGGAGTTATGGTTGTCAATCGCTTGCTAGGATGAGGATGGGCCAGATTTCAAAATAGGTGCGAAGGGAAAAGGGCCAGGCTATCGTTCTAGTGGATAGGACCAAGTAGTTAATGTAGGGCGTCGAAATAGTAACGACGGCATCGGTCGCCCCATTCTTTCGACGGTCTTTGCTTGACTGGGCGAAACGCTGCCCTTCCTTTCACCACTATTCTTTAAAATAAGAAGATCGTTGTAGGAGATTGGCAGACTTCCAGGAGAGCGAAAAGCCATTCCCAAGGAGAAAGGGATGAAAGCGAAAGCCGTCAGCGCAGTATCGCTGAGTCCGCTGGTAGACCATGTGGTGATCATCGTCAAAGAAAACCACACTTATGACAACTATTTCGGCACCTTCCCGAATTCAGAGGGCGATAACAAACTAGGGAAGGAGCCGAATCCTCCGAATGTCAGCCCGGACCATCGCCATGAAACCTGGATGACGCGTGATTCGGACCAGCGGTATCGGGTGCAGTATTCCGAGGCGGACATCCCGACCTACTTTGCGCTGGCGCGCCAATACACGGTTTGTGACCATTTCTTTTCGGAGGTAGCGGGGCCTTCGACTCCCAGCCACCTCATGCTGATTACGGCTGATTCTCCCGTCATAAACAATCCACCGTTTAGCTCATCGCCAACAAATTTATACAATTTGAGCTCAATGCCGCTCGCGCTGCAGAAAGCGGGACTTACCTGGGGGAACTATGGTGGTTATGCGTTTCACTACATACGCGAACTGGCCGCGCTTCCGGGGAATCACAGCCGCGATTTGTTTGCCCATCAGGCGGCGGCAGGCCAGCTCCCTTCCGTTTCCTGGGTGTATGGGGATGGTAATCCCCCGTACAGTGAACATCCCAGGCAGAACATCACCTCAGGCTCGGAATGGACCGGACAGCAGATTCAGGCCATCGTGGATGGCGGGTTGTGGCCGCGCACCGTCGTTTTTGTGACCTGGGATGACTGGGGCGGATGGTACGACCATATCGTTCCCCCCAATGTTGAAAAATGGGACAGCCGCCGCGCCCAGTATCCGGGAGACGCGCATCCGGAGTTTGACGGGCAGCAGTTTCGATACGGCTCGCGCGTTCCTTGTCTTGTCATCAGTCCATATGCGCGGAAGGGATATGTCTCGCAGACGCAACACTCCCACATCAGCCTGTTGAAATTCTGCCAGGAATTGTTTGGCGTTCCGTCCATTAATCCGCGGCTGGATACGGCGGATGACATGTCCGATTGTTTTGATACAACGCAAGCGCCGCTTCCGCCACCGAAGATTCCGGCGCCAACCTCGCTGGGCCGCGGAGGAAGTGGGGGGGCACCCGTACAACCGCCGAAGCCAAAACCGAATCCGAAACCGAAACCTAACCCGAAACCTAAACCGCAGCCGCATCCGAAACCTAAATCGCATGGGTCGCATAGGTGAGTCCATACGCTAAAGGTTTCCGAGGACCTATGGAGTGAACCCGATAGTACTCTGGGCGGCTACTATCCCGCTGATACCGGGCATCGTAGTAGCAAGAATCGTTGGTAGCAGGAATCAAGAGCAGAGGAGGTTACATGAGCACCAAGGGAATCACAGAACCGCGGCGTCCGATGAATGTTTATGTTCGGCGAGGCTCCAGTGCGGAGAAGGCTTTCAGGAAACGCGCAGGATCACCTTCGCCAAAGGCGATTGCGCCGGGCATTGCACCCACTCCGGAACACGATCTCAAATATCAGGGCGGGAAAACAATTCAGGACTTGAGATTCATGAATTTCTACGTTGGCGGAGATGCCTGGGACAAGGGTGATATCGCAAATATCGATAAGGCCCTCTCCGCGGCAATGTCCGACCAGGATCTCAATAATGTGATGGTGCAGTACTTTCCTGGTCCGATTACTACGACTTTTGACGGCTCCCAAACTCTGCCTGGCTCCCCTCCAGCGATCATGTCACAAGGGGACATCGAGCAACTGGTGGCGACGTTCTACAACGGAGGTAAACTGACCGGCCGTGATTTGACGACGACGGTCTTCAACTTCATGCTTCCGCCCGGAACCGTGCTGAATACTGACACGGCGACCACGGGTGGCGGGCAGCATGTGGCCTCCGGGGTCAAAACGCAAGCGGCTGCGGTGAAACCACACGCCGTCGTACCCAAAGATGAGGCTGATTCGCTCAACGGGCTCGGTGGCTACCATGGATCGGTGCATGTCTCCGGTACCGACATCGTCTATTACGCGGTTGGCGTTTACTCGCAAACCGAAGCCGATGGGACGGTGAACGGCATCCCGGTGTTTGACCAGCCATGGAAGAATGTGGTCGCCACCTTCTACCACGAACTGAATGAGGCTCGAACCGACGCGGATGTCGAAGATGCAATCCGTGCCGGGAACAACCCCAACGCCAACTCGTTCCTTGGGTGGGTATCCGATCAGGGCGAGGAGATCGGCGATTTTCCGGTGTCCGAGGCCGGTGGCAATTTGACGGAGGTATTTCAGGAGGTGGAACTCACGGACAACAGCGGTACGGTTCCCGTGCAGTTCATGTATTCGGATGCGGTCCACGGGCCTGAAGGGCCTATTGCTCAGGCGCACGCACCTGGTCTTCAACAGAGAAGCGCATAAGACCACAGTGGTGAAGGCCGCGGCGGTGGCTACTTGCCCGTGTAGAGACCCGGAAGCTGTTGCCGCAGGTTAGCAACTTTTGGCGCATCGTTATAGACGATGTAGGGACTGTCAGGATGACGGGTGGCGTAATCCTGGTGGTAAGCCTCGGCGGGATAAAAAGCTTTCAACGCGACTACTTGAGTCACAATAGGACGCGGGAAGACTTTGGCCTTGTCCAGTTGCGCGATGTACGCCTCGGCAATTCGCTTTTGCTCATCGTTGCTATAGAAAATGGAAGAACGATACTGGCTGCCGGTGTCTGGTCCCTGACGGTTCAGCTGCGTAGGATCGTGCGCGACCGAGAAGAAGACTCGAAGAAGTTGTCCATAAGTGATCTGCGACGGATCGTAAGTGATCTTCACCGATTCCGCGTGGCCGGTGTCACCGTTGCTCACCAATTCGTATTCCGCGGTGCCGGCCGCGCCGCCGGAGTAGCCTGAGGTGGCACTGATCACGCCCTTCACGTGCTGGAAAACGGCCTGAATGCCCCAAAAGCAGCCTCCGGAGATGACGGCGGTCTGTTCAGATTTGGCCGTGGCCAGCGTGGCGTCGAAAGCAGGGTTGGGGACGGCGGCACCGGAATGGTCGCTGGCGTTGCAGGCGACCACGCCCACGAGGGTTACTACTAAGAGCAAAGCAGATACGCGCGAGTAGAAGCTGGACATAAATATAACGAACCTCTTCAATAGAAGTAGAGTCGGCAGCTGGATAAAAGTTACAGATATTGCCGGTGGGCGTCGGGCTTCCCTGCCCGGCCGGCAAGAGCCTGGGAGCCGAGCTGGGACGGGCGAGGCGCCCGTCGCTCCATCGCTGCGTCGCTCCGTCGGATGACTCATCACGCGGTCACCAGGTATTTCTTCATGCAGCGCACACATGGAGAGTAACCCTGCCGCTCGGCCTCGGCGGCGGTGATCGTGCGCAGCTTCGTTTTTTCGTGGATAAAGTCACATCCAGCAACGTGAAACAATTTCCCATCCTCCGAAACTACCACCATCATGTTCGGAGGCACGCCGGTGCCGGGTCGCGCGTGTTCGGAACGCAGCTCAGGAGCGTGGAGGGCTGAAGAGCGGGCCACCTCGATGGTGCCGGCGACCAGGCAGGCTGCCGCGCCGGCGACCATCCACCCCAAAAAGCTTCTTCGGGTGGCCGGCATATTCTCGTCCAGTCGCTGGTGCAGACGCTGGCTGAATCCGAGGGGCACTTCGAGCATCCGTTCATCGCCATATAACTGGAGCACGTTACGCGTGCCGTCCACTACGGCGGCGCAGCGCTTGCATCCGCGAATGTGTTCTTGCATGGCCACGCGCAGACCGGGTTCAACTTCGCCGTCGAGATAGTTTGATACTTCGCGCCAAACTTCTTCGCAGCTGACTACCATGGCTTGGTCCCCTTTACGAAAGACAACTTGCTGGTCATACTCCATGCGCCGCCGAGGCCGGGCGCGAGCAGATCGCGCAACATCAGGCGGGCCCGCAGTAACCGAGTTTTGACCGATGCGGTGGAAATTCCAAGCGCCTTGGCCGTTTCCTCGATGCTGAGGCGCTGCATGTCGCGCAGGACAAAAACTTCACGGTAGATTTGCCCCAACTGGGCCAGCGCTTCGGCGAGTTTCTGCCGCACCTCGTTGCGTTCCAGCGTTTCCGACGGAATCTCCCGCCAGTCAGCGAAATCGCGAGGCGTATAGTTGCCTTCCTCGTCCTGACGATCGGCGATCGGTTCCATAATGTTGGCGTGTGCTTTCCTTCTTCGCATACGCGCCTCGTTGACGGTGATCTGGATAAGCCATGTGCTGAACCGCGACTCCGCGCGAAACTGCCGGATATGTTTGAAGGCTTTCAGCACCGCCTCCTGTGCCACGTCCTCGGCGTCGGCCTCGTTCCGTAGAATCGCAAACGCTGCTGCGTACACGCGGCGTTCATAGGGGCGGATCAACTCATAAAAGAGCTCGTGCTCGCCAGCCAGGACACGCCGGATCAGCATCTCTTCGTTGAATTGTTCGGCTGGACGCTCCAGCGAAATCGCCCTTTCCGGCATCGCTCCTCACCGCACTGAACTCAGCGTTGACTCGGCACCATTATGCCCGAAAAATTACGCAGTTGAATCGGGTCGATGGAGAGACCGGCGCCTCGCCCGTCCAGCCGGGCGGGGACGCCCGGCGCTCCACCGGCAAGCTTGGATCGACACGGCACCCATTCGATGTGATTCCCAGTGGGGAGCAAAGTTTCGGCTTTACGTCGTTCGACTTGGCTCCGGTTCGAACTTAACTCCGAAAGATCCACGCAAGGCAAGAAAATCCACCACTTTTGTGCCATTTCTGCCCGATTCTCCACAGCCTTCCACTAGCTTGCTACTTGCATTCCCCCACACAAGTTCCGGATAATCATGGACAAGAGTTGATCGCCGTGTATCGTTATAGCCGCGCAGACCTGCTACGCATTCTCCGGCTCGTTCCTCGCCAGCTTCAGACCTGGGAGAAGGCGGGACTGGTAACGGCGGGCGAAGATTATTCCTTCTTCGATCTCGTGCAGATAAAGAAAGTGCGCGACCTCTGCGCCCAGCGTGTTCGTCCGGCCGTCATCCGGCAATCGCTTGAAGCCATGCAGAAACAGGTTGCCGGCATGGAGAATCCACTGCTCGAGGCCGGCGCCTATCAGAGCGGACATCGCATCGCTTTCCGGCATCAGGGGCGGCTGCTGGAGCCCATCGCCGGACAGTTCATGTTCGATTTCTCGTCCGAAGAAAGAAAAGTGGTAACCAGCCAGCCGCGTAATGGACCAGAACTGGTGGTTACCGACGTTGCCGACTTGTTTGCGCGCGGGATCGTGCTGGAAGAGAATCCCTCCACGCAGAGCGAGGCGATCACAGTTTATTTAAAGGTTCTCGAAATGGATCCCATTCACGCCGCCGCGCACATCAATCTGGGCACGCTGTACTACAACCGCCAGGAATACGCGCTCGCCGAAAGGCACTACCGTTCGGCGATTCAGATCGATCCGCGATATGCGTTGGCCTATTTCGACCTGGGCAACGTGCTCGACGAAACCGGGCGTGTCGAGGAAGCCATCAACACGTATAAGACCGCGATTCAACTCGCGCCCACCTACGCGGACGCGCATTACAACATCGCCTTGGCCTACGAGAAGATCCGCGAGCCGCGCAAGGCGCTGCAACACTGGCGTGCCTACGTGAAGCTCGACACCACCGGCCCCTGGACCGTGCACGCCAAACATCAAATCCAGCGCATCTTGCAGAGCGACAGCCTGAAGCTGGTGCACTCCCGCAAAGCGAACTGAAGAGCGCTGCGTAATGACTCCGTTTGCGCCGCGGCTCGAGGAGAGTTGTTTCCCACGTATACTCAGGCGTCACCTCTATGTCTTAGGAGAGCAGGAGATCAAAATGAACCTCTATCGGCGAATTGTGATGCTGAGTCTCGCACTGGCCGTCGCAACGACCGGAGTCTGCTTTAGTCAGGCGGCTTCCAAGAAGACGGAAATTTATTCCGAGAGCGCCGATGCTCACGCCGAAATCAAAGAGGCTTTGCAGAAGGCTGCAGCGGAACATAAGCGCGTCATTGTCGTGTTTGGAGCAAACTGGTGCTACGACTGCCACGTGCTCGATACGGCTTTTCATCGTTCAGACTTGGCGCCGGTACTCTCCGCCAACTATGAAGTTGTGCACGTCGATATCGGAAAGGGAGAAAAGAATCAGGACCTGATGAAGAAGTACGAGGTTCCGATGAAGCGAGGCATTCCAGGGCTGGCCGTGCTCGATGCGGATGGGAAGCTGGTTTACAGCCAGAAGAATGGCGAATTCGAGAATGCGCGAGCGCTCGCCCCGGAAGACTTTCTGGCATTCCTGAACAAGTGGAAACCGGCAGCGCAGAGCCGGTGACATCTGGATTATCCAATCTGACGGATAAAGAAGGGCGCGGCTTGCGCCGCGCCACAGGGGAGAAAGTCAGTCGTCCGAATTAGTCCACCACTAGCTTGTTCTCAACGCGGAACGCGCCCGGTACGCCACTCGCCCGGATTCCAGCAATGGTCTTGTCCATTGCGCTCTCGACTGTTCCATAAAGCGTCACGTGTCCGTTGTCCACTACGATGCGGATCGGGTGCACGGGGTCAGTTGCATAGCGGCCGAGGACAGAGTCGCGATAGATTGCGCGCGCAGTCCGTACCCTGATCGAATCGTCAAAACTCGAAACCGGCAGCACCGTGATGTCGTTCACAACATCTTTGACACCGGGCGTGCGGGCCACAATGGCAAGCGCCGAGTCTTTCGGTGGATCCCACAGCGTGTCGCCGCTCAGCGTAACCACGCCGTCTTTCACGCTTAGCGTAAGGTAGTTGAACGTGTTGTCGTAGTATCCGACGCGGTCATAGGCCAGTTTCTTTGCCAGTTTCTGCTGGAGCTGGCTGTCGGGCACGGTTTCTCCCGCGACCGCGATGTCATTTCGCACTCCGGTCACGTTTGCGAGCTTCTTAACTTTCTTGGCGGCATCGAGTTTGTCCTGATAAAGGCTGACCGTTCCGGTCAGGGTCACAATGCCATCTTCGACGCTCGAGTTCACGCTTTGCAGTTGCTTCGCGTCATGAATCTTATGGCTGACCGTCTGCTGAATCTGCTGATCGTACCGGCCGGTTGTGGCCATTGCAGTCATACTCAGCAGGACGAGCGACACTAGAGTCACAACAAATACTTGTCTTTGCTTCTTCATGGTTACCATCCCTACCGGAATCCGCCTTTGTCGCGGTATTAACCGGTTAGTTAAATAGATGCGCGACGGGGCGTCCACGATTGTTGCTGGAGGGTGCTTTTACAAATCATTACAAGGGAATGAGTTGCATCACCATTGTTTCTAGTGGAAGGGAAAGAGGTAAAATCTCAATATGACCACTGACGAACGTCTGAATCGCCTGACTGAAAAACACGAAGCTTTGGCTGAGAGTCTTCAACTGCTCACGGCGGACGTGCAGAGCCTGGCGAACTCAGTGAAAGAACACGACCGGATCCTCCGGGGGCACGCCGATCTCATTGGCGACCTGGCGAGAATTGCGTCGGGACACGAACGCCGCATCGAGCGGTTGGAAGGCCACCAAGGCTAAACTGTAGCAAATTCATCCTCAATTTGACAGATACTTGTCATAACGACTAATCTCCAGCTATGTCCCGTGGTTTGCAAGCGGAACTCAAACAGAAGATTCCGTTCACCAGCCGAGAGGCGGAAGTCTATCTTTCGCTGTTGCGTACGACCGATGCACTCCAGACGCAGGTCGAGGCCCAGCTCAAGGAGTTCGGCCTTACCGGCACGCAATACAACGCGCTGCGCATCTTGCGCGGAGCTGGGCCGGGAGGCTTGCCGTGCCGCGAGATTGGCGAGCGCATGATCACGCGCGATCCCGACGTTACGCGCCTGCTCGATCGTCTGGAAGGTCGTGGCTTTGTCCAGCGCATGCGCGCCAAGCACGATCGCCGCGTCATCTACGGGAAGATCACCGCCGCCGGGCTGAAGCTTCTGCGCGAAATGGATGGGCCGCTCGAAAAGTTTGGCCGGGAAATGCTCCGCCACGTCGGGCAGGAAAAATTAAGGCAGTTGATTGAGTTGTTGGAACTGGTGCGTAGAGGAAGAACTTTTCACCGCCGAGACGCCAATAGCGCCGAGTAAGAACTTTAAGGTGCTATCTCTTTCGCTCCTTAACTTTGCGCTTTGACGATGCAGCATTCTTCTTAACGGCAGCCTTGTTCGGAAACACGCGCGCAAAGATCTTGTCGATGTTCTTCAACTGCCGCTTAAGATCGAAGGCGCGCTCGACCTTCGCTCGCGGCACTCGTCCGCGAATTGCGGGGTCGTTTACGACTAGATCGTGGAAGTCGAGGCCTTCTCGCCACGCGTGCATGGCATGATTCTGCACCAGGCGATAGGCGTCCTCGCGGGAAACGCCGCTCTCGACCAGGTCCAGCAGCAATTGTCCGCTGAAGACGAGGCCGCGCGTGCTCTCGAGGTTCGCCAGCATCCGTTCGGGATAGACGAACATGGTCTCAATCAAGTTCGCCGTCTTGTTCAGAAGGTAATCAGTGAGCGTGGTCGAGTCCGGGATGATGATGCGCTCGGCCGATGAGTGCGAAATATCGCGCTCGTGCCAGAGCGCGACGTTCTCGAATCCGGCCTGCGCGTTCGCTCGCACCACGCGCGCCAATCCGCTAATCTGTTCGCTGCTGACGGGATTGCGCTTGTGCGGCATGGCCGATGAGCCCTTCTGCTTTTCGCTGAAATATTCCTCCGCCTCGCGGACTTCGGTGCGCTGCAAATGGCGGATTTCGGTTGCGATCTTGTCGAGCGTCGAGGCAATCGTAGCGAGCGTTGCCAGATAGTGGGCGTGGCGGTCGCGCTGAATTACCTGCGATGAGATGGCGGCGGCTTTTAATCCCAGGCGGGCGCAGATCTTCTCTTCGAGTTCCGGCGTGAGATGGGCAAACGTTCCCACCGCGCCCGAGAACTTGCCCACTCGCAGATCTTCGGCGGCGGCTTTGAAGCGCGCGATGTTACGCTGCGTTTCTGAATACCAGTTGGCGATTTTGAATCCAAAGGTGATGGGCTCGGCGTGAATGCCGTGGGTACGCCCGATCATTGGCGTGTCTTTGAACTCCCAAGCCCGGCGTTCGAGAACCTCGGCCAGACGGTCGAGATCGCTCGCAATCAAAACGGACGCTTGCTGGATGAGCAACGCCTGCGCCGTATCGACCACATCGTTCGACGTGAGGCCATAGTGGAACCAGCGGGCGTGCGGGCCTACGATCTCGGCGACTGCCGTCGTAAAGGCGATGACGTCGTGTTTGACCTCGGCTTCAATCTGGAAGATGCGGTCAACGCTGAAGTCGGCGCGCGCGTGGATCGCCTTGGCAGCTTCTTTGGGCACGATGCCGGCGGCGGCCAAGGTTTCGGTCGCGGCGACTTCGACCGCCAGCCAGGTGCGGAAGCGGTTTTCGTCGCTCCAGATGCGAGCCATCTCGGGCCGGGTGTAGCGTGGGATCACGAGGCTCTCTCCAAAGGGGGAACTGGGGATTGTAAATCAGGTCGGGCAACTGCGTGTTGTCCGAGGAGGGCGCGGGCATCCCCGCCCGGCTGTGCTCAGCGGTTGGACCCTTCGACTTCGCTCAGGGCAGGCTCACGCGGGCGCCCGTCCCTCCACCGTATAACTTCCTACTCCACCGTGTGCTTCGCCGTATACCCTTCTCGCGCGTAGACGATGTACTTCACGTCCTTGCCCTTCTGGTCGCGAACCTTCAGCGGTCCGCCGTCCGGCGCATGGAGTTCGACTTTCAGCTTGCGGTAGGTGCCGTCGAGCTTGGTGTTCGTGGGATGGTAGCTGATGCTGTACTGATTGCGAATGTCCGAGGCGATATCGCTAAAGATCCCCGGCAACTCGCCTTCAAAGCGGGGAAAGTACGCGCGACCACCGGTCAGGCTCGCGAACGTCTTCATCTCGTTATCCGCTTGCAGGTAGTCCATGTTGCCGACCGGTATTCCCATACCGTGCGGTGCGGCGCGGCCGTGGGACTCCCACCATTCCCGCTCAGCCCAGCCAACGCTGACTGGGTAGATCGTGACATCTTTCGTAGTCTTGACTTTCTTAAGGATCTTGTCCAAGGTGAGCTTGCTGAAAGTGTCGACTCCGGTGGAGACCAGAATGATATATTTTTTGCCCTCGATGCGATCGACCCGGTCCAATGTGTCAAACAAGGCGTCGAACAAGTTGGTTTCCGCGAACCCCGGCATGCGCAACTGGTTTAGCGCGGCCTGGACCGCGCGCTTGTCCTGGGTAAAATCCGCGAGAATTTGGGGTTTCATGTCATAAGAAATCACCGCTACCCAGTCATCCTTCTTCAGGGTGTTCGCGAACGAGTACGATGCATTTAAGGCGTCGACAATGAAGTAATAATTCGTGGACGCAAACTCCACCAGCAGCACAGCTGTGATCGGAGCCTCGGTCTGATTGAAGGTTGAAATCTGCTGCGGCGCGCCATCTTCCATGATCTTGAAGTTTTCTTTCTTCAGCCCCGGGATGGTCTGGCCGTCCTTGGTGGTGACGAGCACGTCCAGGCTCACAAGCGGCACGTCGACCTTGATCGAGTAGTCGGGCATGTTCTCGATCTTTTTTGGTTTTTCGGGGGCCGGAGGCGGCGGTTCTTCCTTTTTCTTGGGGACCACGTACGGTCCGACATCGTTTTGCGGCCCCCCGGCCGAGGGCGGAGCCTCCTGCTGGTTCGGATTCGCCGGGGGTTGCTGCGGTGTGTCCTGAGCCTGGGTTGATAAAGTTGCAGCAATCGTCCAAAAAAGGCCAAACGCCAGAAGGACCACCCGTAGGGTCATACGCTGGGTCACACGCTTGCGGGAGGTCGACGACGCCGGGTTGTGCCTGCTAAATACGCCAGAAAACATTGGAAAATCCTCGAAACACCTATGCTAGTATAGATGCAAGAACTCTGCGGTTGGGATAATTTGCGCGCCTTAAAAAACGCCGCCTCCCCTGGCAAAGCCCTACTGAAGACAAGCGGAGTCTGAGCAAGCAATAAGGTCATTTTTGACCTCCGGGGTATTCATGGGAACAGCCGTACGCTCACTCGCCGCCCTTTTGTATTTTTCATCCTCCGTCTGGGTTACGGCACAAAATGTTCCCGCGCAAGACCGGCCATCGCCTACCATCATTCCGCTTAATCAGATTCACGAAGGCATGAAAGGTATCGCGCTCACGGTCTTCCAGGGTGTGAAACCCGAATCCATGGACGTGGAAGTTCTGGGCGTGATGCACAACGTGAACGGCCCCAAGGGCGACATCATCTTGGTCCGCTTGCATGGTACCAAGCCCGAATATACCGGAGTGGTTGCAGGTATGAGCGGAAGCCCGGTCTATTTCGACGGCAAGCTGGCGGGCGCGCTTGCATTCCGCATCGGTGAATTCTCGAAGGAACCTATTGCGGGCGTTACGCCGATCGAGGAGATGCTGGAGATCAATGCGCTCGATCATCGTCCGGCACCCGCGCGCGCCGATGCTCCAGCCGCCAATCCTCCTGCCGCCAATTCTCCAGCCAATTCTCCGAACCAGAGTGGGACCACGCAGACCGCGAGCCCTGGCGAAAGCTTGGCGCTCTCGGCCCAGAACTATAGCTATCTGCAGCCGATCGAAACTCCTCTTGTGTTCAACGGTTTTTCTAACCAGACCTTGCAGCGCTACGCGTCGCAATTCGCCGCGGCTGGTATCGTTCCGGTAATGGGCATCGGCTCCGCGAGCGATCGCAGGCAGCCGGAGCCGATTGAGGCGGGATCCGCCGTTAGCGCCGTGCTGGTTCGTGGCGACATGGATATTGCCGCCACCTGTACCGTGACCTATGTCGATCCGCAGCGCTTGCTCGCCTGCGGACATCCGCTCTTGCAGTTTGGCGAAGTGGACTTGCCGATGACGAAGGCTACCGTGCTCGCCACGCTGCCTTCGCCACTGAATGCGTTCAAGATCGTCAACACGACTGAGACGGTGGGCGCCTTCGTGCAGGACCGCCAGAACGGCATTATGGGCGTGCCCGGGCGGGAGTCGAAGATGATTCCCGTGACCGTCGCCATGCACAGTGGACGAGGAACGGCGACGAAAGAATTCCATTACGAAGTTCTCAACAACGCGCGGCTGAGCCCACTCGCCATGATGGCTACCGTCTTCAATGCGCTGCACGGCACCAACGAATACGGCGAGGACATTACTTACCGCATGAATGGCGTGCTCAGCGTGAAGGGCTATCCCGACGTCACGCTGCGGAACATGTTTGCCCCGCAAGACAACGGTCAGCCCGCGGCGGCTTTGGCCGCCGCCACCATCGGCGACCGTTTTGGACGCATCTATACCAACGCCTTTGACGTCCCCGACGTTCAGGGCGTGAAGCTTGATTTTGAGCTTGTCCGCGAGCGCCGCTCCGCCCGCCTGGAAGCTGCGCGCACCGATATGACGGAAGCTCGTCCCGGCGACCAGATTATGGTTGAGACGGTGATTCGTCCGTACCGTGGCGAGCGGTTGGTGCGACAGATTGCCATACGGATTCCGACCTCCGCCTCGAAGGGAACACTGCGCATCCTGGTCAGCGACGGAGACACGCTCGACCGTATGCACCGCGGTACGCCGATGATGAACCATGGTCTGGGCCTGGCGCCGACAATCGCATTATTGAACAAAGAGCGCGCCAACGATCGCGTATATGTTTCGCTTCTCGATTCCGATCCCGAAGCCATGGTCGCCGACAAGGTGATGCCGACGCTGCCGCTTTCCGTCATGAACGTCATGGACAACATGCGCGGCACACAGGACATGGTCGTCCTCGGTGAATCGTCGGTTAGCGAAGCTTCCACCGATCCGCTCGACTATGTCGTCTCCGGCGCGCAGATGCTGACGATTGGCATCAAGTAGTGGCGCTTAAGTGGAGCGACGGGCGTCTCGCCCGTCCGCCGGGCGGGGACGCCCGGCCCTCCACTCCCTTAAAATGAGGTATGACTTTGGCTCGTAAGACGTTCGCCTTATTATCAGCAATTACTTTTTTCACCTTTGCGCTTTCCGTATCTGCCCTCGCAGACGGCACCCGCACCTGGGAGCAATCCAAGTTCGAAGAACTGATCAAGGGCACTGCCAAAGGCATTGCTCTGCGCAGTGAGGGCGGCCTCGAACTCGCCCCGGCTTTCAAAGCGCTCGCGACCACGCCTTCGACCTACATCTGGTCGATCGCATCTGATCCCGGGGGCAACATCTACGCCGCCGCTGGATCTCCGGCCCGCGTCTATCGCATCACGCCGGACGGTCAAAGTGCGACCATCTTCGAGCCGCAGGAATTGCAGGTACAGGCTCTGGTCGTCGACAAGAAAGGCATCGTCTACGCTGCCACGGCCCCCGACGGCAAGGTGTATCGTCTCGAAGAAACGAAAGCCGCATCCGCCAAGGCGGGCGCGAAATCCTGGAGCGCGACCCCTTACTTCGATCCCGGCTCCAAGTACATCTGGGACATCGTGCTCGACAACTCCGGCGCCCTGTATGTCGCAACCGGCGATCACGGCGAAATCTACAAAGTCAGCGCCAACGGGCAGCACGCGCTCTTCTTCAAGAGCGATGAGGTTCACATTCGCGCTCTCGCGCTCGATCCCAACGGAAATCTCATCGCCGGTTCCGATGGCAGCGGGCTTGTGTATCGCATCGCCCCGAATGGCGAAGCGTTCGTTCTCTACAGCGCGCCCAAGAAAGAAATTACCGCGCTCGCCATCGACGGCGCCGGCAATATCTACGCGGCCGCTGCCGGAGAGAAGCGCCCCGGAGGCGCGACGCCGGGGGTTGGCATCACGCTCTCGACTCCAGCGCAGTCTTCTCCCGCACCCGGCGGCGCACTCAACGCACCGGTGTCTTCCACCGCGCCCACGTCTCCATTTCCTGCTCCTGGACTTGGCGCTACCGGCGGCTCCGAGATTTATCGGATCGCGCCCGATGGAGCCCCGTCACGCCTGTGGAGTTCCCACGAAGATCTCGTCTACGCCCTAGCCTTCGATCAGCACGGACGCCTCGTCGCCGGCACCGGGAATCGCGGTCACATTTTTGCCATCAACGGCGTTGATGATTTCACCGATCTGATCAGAGCCAGCGCCACGCAGATCACCGCCTTCGCCGCCGCGCCCGGCGGAGGCCTCTACGCCTCCGGCAGCAATCTGGGAAAGATTTTCGTTCTCGGCCCCGGCCCCGAGTCGGAAGGCACCTACGAAAGCGATGTCTTCGACGCGCGCATCTTTTCGCTGTGGGGACGCGCCAGCGTCCGCAGCGCCGGCAATTCCAATGTCGAGCTTTATGCGCGCAGTGGCAATGTGGACAATCCTGACCGCAACTGGAGTCCCTGGACGCGCATTAATTTCGCCCTCGCCGCCGGTTCCGAACTCAAGATTCCGCCAGCCCGCTTCGTGCAGTGGAAGGCCGTGCTCCATGCCGGCAATCCCGCTCCTCGCGTGGACTCTGTCCTGCTGAACTATCTGCCCAAGAATGTTGCTCCTGAAATTGACGACATCACGGTACAGCCCGGCTATCGCTATCAGCCGATCTCGCATGTGAGTGGCAGCGAGCCGCCTACTCCCGGGCAACCGCGCTTCGATTCTCCACCACCGGCTGTCCGCGACCGCGATTCGATTGGCATCCGCTGGTCGGCGCATGACGATAACGACGATCAGCTTGTCTACACCGTCTACTACCGCGGCGACGGCGAATCGCGTTGGCTGCTGCTGAAAAACAACCTCTCCGATCGCTACTATTCTTTCGACGCGAGTCTCTTACCTGACGGCGGCTACACCGTGAAGGTCATTGCCTCCGATGCGCCCTCG
>Ga0307477_10000256_pt1 | contig 69045 bp, 51 predicted proteins | sample atmos_gasesECM2C_FD_203316 | JGI IMG/M metagenome (GOLD analysis project Ga0307477, IMG submission 203316) | Hardwood forest soil microbial communities from Morgan-Monroe State Forest, Indiana, United States - atmos_gasesECM2C_515 | ecosystem: Environmental > Terrestrial > Soil > Temperate...
AAGTGTTGCGGTGCAGCAAGGGATGAAGTACCGCGGTGGCGGCTCCTTGGCCAGCCACTTCTCCCCCCGCCCCCGTATCGATCCAGTAGCGCTCTTTGGCAAACGGATACGTCGGCAGACTCATGCGTTCGGCTTTGTTTGCTGCAGCGTCAGCCCCCTCATAAAGTTTCCGCCACTCTACTTCCGCGCCCGATAGCCATACAATAGCGAGTTGCTCCAGGTTCTTTTCGAACAACGCTCGGTCAATTAGTTGTTGACCCGACGTCGATCGCCACATGCGATTGATGCTTGAATCTTCTGGACTCTCCTCACCAGACCACACATCCGCAAGATCCTTATTGCCCCTATCGTCAGTTAGCCACTGGCTCAGCTTATTTAGCAGATTCCCAGGGTCCGTCACCTTCATCGCTAAACGCTGCTTCATAGCGGTTCGCCCGACCTGCCAGCTATAAATAGCATCAATAAAATCAGCTCCGATCGATCTATTCTCCAGCCAGCTAATCACGTGCCTAACATACTCTTTCAAGCGCTCTTGATCAGTCGCTGAGAGGACAAACAAATACTCATCTTCACGACATCTGGTCTTAGCATTCTTCACATATTCCTGCACTACAATATGAGCATTGGCTCCACCTGATCCAAAGCTACTCACTGCCGCCAAACGCGGCCGCTCTACATCCCATTGGGTGCGTTGCTCTTGTACATAAAACGGTGTGCCTTCTAGGCGGCTCTTGGGGTTAAGCTGTGCGAAGTTAATCGATGCCGGCAGTTGCTGGTGCTGCATAGACACGACAAGTTTTAACAGGCCTGTAATCCCAGCAGCGGACTCCAAATGTCCGAGGTTGCTCTTGACCGAACCGATTGCGCAGCCTTTAATCTGTTTTAGTGAACCTAGCTGGCTATAGGCGGTTTGCATGCCTTGTATTTCAATGGGATCGCCTAAGGGTGTGCCAGTACCATGGGCCTCTATGTAAGTCAACTCTTGAGGGGAGATTCCGGCGTTTTTCCAGGCGGCTTGCAGTAGTTCGCTTTGCTTTTGCGGATTGGGAACCGTTAAGCCGCCAGCAAGGCCACCGTGATTAACAGCGGTGCCTTTAATCACCGCATGAATTTGGTCGCCTTCAGTGATGGCTCTATTTAGGGGTTTGAGCAGCAACATCACTGCTCCTTCTGAACGCACATAGCCGTTGGCTCTGGCATCAAATACCTTGCACATTCCGTCCCGCGCTAACATACCGGCCTTGTAATAGGCGATAGACAAGTCGGGATGACAAATCAGGTTAATGCCACCAACCAATGCCGCTGCACATTCACCTGAACGCAAGGACTCAGTGGCCATATGTAAAGCTACTAATGAGGAGGAACAGGCGGTATCAATAAGCAGGCTGGGACCAGAAAGGTCAAAAAAGTAGGATAGGCGGTTAGCTAAAACGGCCAGCGACATTCCAACACCATGATGAGCTTCTACCTCCAGGCCAGCTTCTTGGATTAAACGGCTATAGTCACAATTGCTAGCGCCAATAAAGACCCCGGTATTTGTTCCTTTTAGAGTCGCCGGTAAAATGCTGGCATCTTCCAAACAAGCCCACGCAAGTTCCAGCAGGATGCGCTGCTGCGGATCGGTACGTTGCGCTTCAGCGGGAGATATACGAAAGAAATAAGCATCAAAGGCATCTACATCGTGGATAAACCCTCCGTACTCTATGCCAGGTTTATCAGTATTTGTTGGCCACCTGCCCCTGTTCTTGGGAAATGTACTAATCACGCACCTTTCAGAGGCGAGTGCTTGCCATAACTGGTCTGGTGTCTCTATACCACCTGGGAGCTTGCAAGACATGCCGACGATGGCGATATCCCTCGCAGCAATACGTCCAGTATCGGCCTTATCGCCATGCATCGGCAGGGCAGCGTTACCTGGGCGTTGCGTGGCGTTGACGTGTGTCGCTGGTTTTGCGCGACTTGCCTCCGGAGTAGCGGCAAGCTTCGTCGTCAAATAATTGACGACCTTTCTAATACTGTTATGCTCGAAGAAAAACTCTGCGCCGAGTTCCAGGCAAAACCTATTTTCACATTGCGTCTGTAATTTCAATAGGTCTGCCGAATCCAGGCCCATTTCCATCACAGGGCGATCGATATCGACTTCCCTTCTGCCGACGCCCAGCAACTGCGCCGCTTCTCCCTGTACAAACTCAGTGATCTGCTGTTGGTCGATCCTCGCCACCCCTGCGTCCGCAGTAGTCGCTGCACTTCCTTCCCCTTTGAACCGCTGACGTCGGGGCGTTCTATTGCGGATATCGTATGCCACCAATACGCCGTTGCTGAGATTCGCGTGATCCTGTGGGCGATAGCCCGGGATGGCTTTGACGACTTCGGCACCATGAGCCTGATGGAAAGCCAAGATCGGGTCCTGGCTACTCCCTTGTTGCTGAATGTATTGCGCGAAAGACTGACCGCCCGCAGAATTGTAGTTTTTGCATAATGTCACTCCCACGACTTGCTCGATACCCGTCATGAGACTGCACCGCTGTAGCATGAACTCCAGTAATTGATCCCCATAACTGGCGTTTTGTACTTGAGGATCAATATTGACGGCCAACAACTGAATAATGGCACCCGACCCTTGATGCAGCTTATGGACCTCGGCAGCGTCACACGTTACAAGCACGTCGGTACTCGCAATGCGCTGACTGTAGATCACGCCAAGCACTCGCCCTTTTCTTTCCAGGACGAATTGCCCCTGCGGATATTGCCGCAAGCGCGAACGGATCTTTTTTTCGGAAGTGTGCGTATGCTGCCAGCAAAGTTCTTCAAGCTGACAAAGCCGCTCCAAGTCGGTTTGCCTCGCCGGCCGGACGATATAGTCGCGCCTTGTAAAACTGTGCAGGCTGATTCGACATGGATCAGATGTCCGTGGATAACGCTTCACGCAATCATCGTTAAACAGACCTACGCTTGCCGCCAATGTTATAAAGGCCTCGGCGCTGATTAAATACTCATGCGCCAGACGCCGGATCACATCAAAGTAATAAATCTCGGCATTTTCTACTCGCGTGCCGATGAGCTGAGAAGTCGCAGCATGGGCTTCCAAGATAAGCAGCCTCGAGTTATGGACATTTTGCGCCAGAGCTCGGAGGTGCTCCTGCCAGCAGCTTAAAACTGTCCGGACGTCCAGTAATCGACCCTGCTGATCCACGTAATGAGCCGGCTCATCTTCTGCAAGAACGGCAAGCGCTTCGTTAGCCGCCTGCTTGGCGTCAACTGCGACGAAATGATCTGCGAAGACGCGAAGATACAGCACTTCTTGCTCGGGGGTTAAGCCACATTGCGCGAGTATCCGGCCGAACTTATCTGGTTGATCGACATCCCCCAAGACTGTGTGATGCTGAATGCCGTCTAACGTACTGGCCGTTTCCTTCAGGGCCTCCTGATTGTCGTCTACACCAATCAGCTGTATGGGCATCTGTTCCAGGCGCCGCCCGCGGATAGTCTGATCGCGAATGGCCTGAAACACTTCTTTGAGTATGAAGCCATCACCACAATTGACGTTAACAATAGCTTGCGGCTGTCTCTCCAAAGGTTGTTGCTTAAATATATTGGTAATTTCCTGCTGAAGATCCCGAAAATAGATCTCGTCCTTCAGATCGCACGTTATGCTGTGGAGCCTCCTTTTTACTGGGGCATGTTTCCTATTCTTGACCCTAACAAAGACGCGCTCATGATTTCCAAATAGCAAGTCATCAATAGCATAGAGCATAGGTCTGTATGACGCCGCTATGTCAAAGACGATGGTTTGTAGCAGTTCTTTGCCAGCTACTGTCAATTGGGTATTAGCGCTCGTAAGCCAGTGCTGCTGGGTAAATAACTTTACTACCGATTGAGAATGCTTCGTATCTAATTGATTAAGTGCCTCACAAAAGTGGTCTGTACCCACCTCTTTTAAGGCCACAACCAATGGGATGATAATCGAACCTTGTGCCAGATTTACGGAACTAACTTCTTCTGCTGTCCCACTAAAAAACATCTCTTCAATTTTCTCATGAAGCATTCGGATATTGGACGCTTGTCTCTTCAACCGTCGCGGTACAATTGCATAGAGCGACGTTACGTTTAGATTGTGCAAATTGCCATCTGCTCTATCGGTTAGACGGTAGGCATCATCAATGTTCTTTTCGAGCCAGCCTAAACACTCCAGGGCTTGCAGTGCAACCGTAAAATAACCTTCATTGGCTTTGAGTTGTTCTGTTAACCATTTACGGGGCCGGAACACGCGTACATCGAGCAACTTGAATAGCCCGCGCCGCTGGCACGATTCAATAATCGGAGCAGCCAAATAGCCAATGGTGAAAGATGTCGCCTGGTTTGACATTTTATGTCGCCACATGTGCCGGGGTAGTTTGACTAATTATCCGATATAACTGCCCAGGTATAAATTCTTTGTAGCATTTGCAGAAAAGAGCAAAGAAAGGAGCGCAGCAGTACAGAATCCTTCGCTGCCTATTGTGTCTCGCACTCTAGCGCAGTCGTCTGGACAGAGAGGAGCCTGCTTCCAGAAACCTTTAATTAGGCACGCCGACCCTGCATGCGACCCAGAGCCAGACGGCGAAGACATCGTGCAGCAGATGGATTCCGTACGCATTACCGCTGAAGCTGTCGCCGATGCGGCTGCGGGATTGACCTCAGAGAGTGCTTAGGAAGAACGCAGGTGGGACGGCCTTCATCCTCTGCCGCTTTAGTTTATTCCTCGTGCAGCAGTTTCGAAGGATTAACCAACAACGCACGCTGTGCCGGAATCCAGATTGCTACCAGGCCCAGCAGCAGCATGGTTAAAACAACGCCGCCCAATACCAGCGGATCGCGGGATGTTGCCTGATACACGATGAAAGCCAGCACTCGGCTTGCAAGAATTCCAAGGAGCAATCCTGCCACCGAACCAAAAACGAGCAATTTGAATGCTCGTCCCAACGCTGCCTGTAACAGTTCGTTGGGCTGCGCACCGAGGGCCATTCGAATCCCCAACTCCCGCAGCCGCCTGCTGACCGAGCACGAAGCCAATCCAAACAGGCCAGTGATAGATAACATCGCGGCCATCCCGCCCAGAACGCCCAGCGACACCGTGGCCACATGCGAGGCGAACAGAGCTGTCTTCATTTCCTCGGTCCACGTTTTGATGTCAATAGGCAGGCCATCATCCAGATTCCGCAGTGTGCTCCTTATAGCCGGTGACAGTTGCTGCGGATTGAGGTCGGAGTGCACCACCAGAGTTGTCCATGTATTGCCGGAGGGCCATTGCAGGAACGGGAGAAACATCGCCGGCTGTGAGTCTTCGGCGATATTCAAATATTTTCCATCTTCGACGACACCCACCACTTGTATGCGTGTTCCATCCTCCATCTTGTAATATCCGCCCATCGCGTTTGCTACGGAGCCGAAGATTTTTCTTGCAAACTCCCGATTCACCACAGCTATGCGCGGGGCATCTTTGTCGTCATGCCATGAGAAAGTCCTGCCCGCCAACAAAAGTGTGCCGGCCGCATGGAAGTATTCGGGAGATGCGCTGTACGTAAAGGCGTCAGCAGCGGCATTCGATGGGATCAGATCTGTCGTTTTGTCGGTGAAGACATCCAATTGGCTGAGGGCCGCACTTAATGGTACATAATCAATCAATCCCACAGACTTTACGCCAGAAACCGTCTCCAGAGCATCGATCATGCGCTTTTGCATGACAGGTACTCTGTCGCCACTGTAACCGGCCATACTGAGAACTGTATTCACCAGCATTGCATTCCGCGGTTCAAAGCCGAAATTGCCGTGCAGCGAGCGCACCAGTCCACGGACGGCAACCAACGAAGAAGTGACCAGCAATGCACAGATCGCAATCTGGACGATAAGCAACACATCTGGGACAGCAATCCGTCGCCCAACCCTCGGAGATGATCCCGACTTGACGACCTCGTATGCACTGGTGCGGAATATCTGCTTCACTGGGACCGCGCCAAAGAGTAATCCACTCAATAAAGCCAACAGCAAAGCTACCCAATAAACACGGGCGTCGGGGTTCACGGTCACATGCAAGTTGGGAAATTGGGCAACTGGGTGCCACGCGCTCAGCTCGCGCAACAGCGCTACGCTGCCCAACAGTCCCACAGCACCTCCGGCGAGTGAAATCAGCACGGCTTCGATAAATACCTGCCGCAGAATGAGTTTGCGACTCGATCCAAGCGCCAGCCGCAAGGCAACTTCCTTGGAACGATCAGCGGCGCGCGCGGCAAACAAGTTTCCCAGGTTGATACACGCCGCCAACAGAATCAACCCCGCCAACAACGTTAACCCTGTTAGAAATGCCTGTGCCGCGTCCAAAACGCCGCCAAATTGAGCTGGACGCCCCAATGAAAAGCTCATTTGGCCATCGTCTTTGGGATAGCTCTTCTCCAGATAGGAGCCAACAGAGTTCAGATCGGAGATAGCCTGTGCCGGAGAAACTCCCGCCTTCAGGTGTCCCAACACCATCTCAATGCCTTCGCGGTTTCGGCGCGCGTTCAGCTTACTTACCCCCTCCACCTGCTCCTGGTCCACCATCGGCACAAAGAAATCGGGATGGAAAAGCAAGAAAGTCCCGATGAACTCAGGTGGCGCCACACCGAGGATAGTAAAAGGATGCGTGTTTAGCCGAACAACACGGCTCACCACGCCGCGATCATCTTGAAAATGGCTGTGCCAATACGAGTATGACAGCACGATATACGGAGCGCTGTTCGGGCCATGCTCATCGGAGCCGTCGAAGAAGCGGCCAAGATATGGCTGAATACCCAATTCATCGAAGTAGTTTCCAGTCACCTCATAGCCGTAGACCCGGGATGGACCGTTGCCCGTGTCCAGCCCCACCGCATCTATGCCATAAGCTGCCAAACCATCAAAGCTGCGGTTCCGATCGCGCAGATCGAGATAGTCGGGATACGACTGATACTCGGTCCTATCGCTCCCGCGCAGGACTGAGTAGAGGCTCTCCGTCCGAGGCAGATTCAGCGGGTGCAGAATCAGCGCGTTTAGCACACTGAAGACCATAGCATTTGCGCTGATTGCCAAAGCCAGCGTCAAAACAGCGATGATGGTGAAACCAGGGGACTTGCGCAGGACGCGGAGGGCGAAGCGGGTATCTTGAAAAAGGCCCTCAATAAAATTGCTGACGTGGGCTTCGTGGCTTTCCTCCTTGAACCGCTCACCACCGCCGACCTCGATGCGCGCGCGGCGTTTTGCCTCGGCATCACCGCAGTCGGAACTTTCCAGATTGTCCGTGCGGAACTCGGTGGGTGAGCGAAGCTCCTCCTCCATTCCAGCCGCGGTCTGAGAACGACGGAAAAACTTAGCAGTAACAGAACCAAACCAGGCCAGGGTTTTCATACTTCCTCCGGTTCGACGGCAAGAGCGGAAGCAATGGCTGCGGCCCGGCGTTCCCTTTCCCGCAGTAAGTTGGGAAATTGGGCATGGGCCGCCACGCGCTCAGCCTGTGCAACAATAGTATATTGCCCAACAGCCCCAGCGCTCCGCCTGCCAGGGAAATCAGCATGGCTTCCGTAAATCCTTGTCAGGCGATGAATTTAAAAGCTATGAGGCCATCCAAGCTGCGGTTGCGATCGCGGAAATCGAGATAAGTCGGGATACGATTGATTCTGAGCCATATCGTTCCCGCGTAAAAGCTCGTAGAGGCTCGCCTCCTGAGTCACGTTCAGCGGACGAATGACCGGCGCGTTCAGCACACTGAAGATAATCGCGTTTGCGCAGATCGCTAGAGCCAGGGTACGAACGGCAATGATGGTAAAAGCAGGAGATTTCCCGGCACGCGGGCAGGCAAGCGTGCATCTCGAAGAAGGGCCTCAATGAAGTTAACAAAAAGCGTCGTAGTTCATACTTCTTCGCTAGCGGGAGTTTACTGGGAATGGAGCAAAAAGAAACGCAAGTTCCTTATTTCGCGCGGCGTTACGGGTACGATTTTGTATTACCCACGCCCGCCGCTACGAGGTAATCGTTGTAAGCGAAAGAACTTCTGGCCGCATCTTTGGGCGACGGAAATAGACAGAGGAAGCAGCGGAACCAGGTTAGGAAAGGGTAATACACAATCGGTTGCGACCAAGATCATAGAACTGCATGTAACGGAACAAGTTCCAGGAGTGCTGAAACTCTCACTCGAGCGCTGTCAGTAAACTACCGCTAGGTCTGAAGCAGCGCTGCCACAAGGCGGTTCTATTTCGCCGCAGGCCGCAGTGGCTGGCATCCCGCCGTAGTTAGTTTGCAGCTTTCTGTTGCAGCGGCTGTTTCTGTCGCCGGTTCTTGTACAAAATCGAACCTCTCATTCTCATTGGGGTATCGCTCCCGATCCATCAGCCCTGGCACATCTGACATAAATTCCCACAAGAGCTTCGCCCTGGCATTGGCCAACAAGTATGGCACCAGCAGATCCGTATCCTCTACCACTTCAACTTCAACTTCGCCGTTTTTTAAAGGAGTCCAGCGCCATCTGTTATGCAAATGGGTCACACGAACACAGCATTTGTCTTCGGGAAGCAGTTCCGGAACGGCCGTGACGTCGATCGACAGCGCTTTGGATTGCGGGTCCTGAGAAAACTGGTATTTGAGCAAAAACTCCCTTGCTGAAACGGGCCGAGGAAAAAGATCGACATGATACAAAGCAATCAAGTAATGACCCTCTGTATTCCAAGGTTCGATCGTCGAAGCACTGCTGCAATCTAACCACTCCTGGCAATGCTGAAGAGAAGTGTCTGTGAACACTGCTACCACGTGATGCAAAGTGGTTTTCATTCTTCCTACGGTCCTAAAGTGCTTCAGAGTAGAGCCAGGCGACTTCATGCTGTAGACCTGGAAGCCATCTTTATCTACCTCCAGCCGCCATTTGCCTGAACCGGAACTTTTCCAGACCAAATGCGCCGTGAAAAGACCAACTGCCAAAACGAAGCTAGTAGCGAGCGCAATTCGCAATAATGTGCGTGCGAAGCTGCGTTTTTTCTTGTTTGTTGTTGTGGCTTGAATGGTCGCGTTTTCAATTGTCATTTTCGTCTCCTGTCTTCGTCTTTGAGTTAGCGGTTGATTGTGATGATTTCGCCCATTTGCCGCGGAATCCGAGAATATTGGCCCAGGCTTTTCTGTGGTGCTTGCAGCACTTGAGCAATCAGGTTTTTGAGTTGTTCGCCTAACTCCACCATGCGCTCGTTGCTGAAGAAATCGGCCTTATAGGCTAGCGTGCAATCGATGCTCTCAGTTTTCTCTCTCAGGTACAGCATCACATCGTATGACAAGGGGCTGCTCCCAGAATCGTCAAGAGGATCCGCCTTCAGGCCTGGCAACTCCAGCTCATAATCTGGCACATTGATATAGTCAAACGCCGCCCCACTGAAATCCGCGTTCCCCAGCGCTTGATGCACAATCCCAAAGGGCAGACCCTGATGAGCGAAGGCTTCCTGGCTGACCCTGTGCAGTTGCCTCAGAAAATCCTCGAAACTGAGATCGTCCCGTAGTTGTGTGTGTATAACAACAACATTGATGAGCAGCCCTACTACGTCCTCCAGTTCGGAAAAGTTGCGTTCGGAAACCGGCACTGCCACGGCGATGTCTCGGGCTGCCGTGTTCTGGTACAGCCACAATTTGAAGATCGCCAGCAAAGTGATGAAGGGCGTCACTCCTTGCTTTCGACTCAGGACTCTGAGCCCGTCTGTGACTTCCTTCCCGATCACAAAATCAATATTTTCTTCCCGCAGGCTCGGGGAAACCCTTGGCAAACGATCCGCAGGCAAGCGCGGCAGGTTTTTCACCGCCCCTAAACGCTTCATCCAGTAGCCCAGTAACCGGTTGAACACTTCTCCTCGCAACCACTCCCTTTGCCACACCGCGTAGTCGGCATATTGAATCTCTAGAGGCGGCAGACACACCCGCCGCCCTTCCACATGTCCTGCATACAGCGTCCGCAGTTCCCGCGAAAGAATCGACATCGACCAACCGTCGGTGATCATGTGGTGCATGGTCAGCAGCAGTACGTGCTCCTGCTCGCCCAGTTTCAGCAATTTGATTCGCAGAAGCGGGCCTCGCTCCAAGTCAAATGACGTCGTCCTCTCTCTAATCGCAGCTTGCCTTACCTGCTCCTCCCTCTCCACTCCTCCGATGTCAATTGGCGCCGCGCGTACCTCCCATGCTGTTCCGATCATGCGCACTTCGTGCCCATTTTTCACCTCGTATCGCGTCCTCAATATCTCGTGTCGCTCCAGGATCTCCTGCAAGCTTTCCTCCAGAGCCCCTACGTTGAGTTCTCCTTGGAGACGTGTCGCCAACTGAACCGCAAAGGTCAGATAAGCCGGAGAGTGCCGCGCCATCACGCAAAAACCCTGCTCATAGAACGACAGGGGCATGCCCTCGCTTCTCTCTTGCCGCTCAATCCTTTCCACTTTCATCTTCTGCTCACGCGTCGTCTCCCCAGTCTGCGTTTCTTCAATCGCCGCGGCCAAACTCGCCACCGTCCGGTTTTCAAAAAAGGCTCGCAGCGGTATCTCCATTCCTAGAATATTCCGTATGCGGGCTTTTACTTTCGTGGCCAGCAACGAATGTCCCCCAAGCACAAAGAAGTTATCGTGCCGGCCCACCCGTTCGACCTTCAGCACCTCGGCCCAGATAACCGCCAGCATCTTTTCCGTCTCGCCCCTCGGTGCTGCGTAGACCTGCGTCGAGTACGCATCTCCTCCCGGTGCCGGCAAGGTCTTGCGGTCCAGCTTGCCGTTCGGCGTCATCGGCATCTTCTCCAGCAGCACATATGCCGCCGGCACCATGTACTCTGGCAATCCCGCCGCCATGTGCGCACGCAATCCCTCCACACTCAACTCCCCTTTTTCTGCTTCTTCTTTTTCTGCTTCTTCTCTTTCTCCTTCTTCGTGGCCTTCCTTCTCCACCGTGTAGTACGCCACCAGCCGTCTCTCCCCGGGCTCATCCTCCCGCACGACTACCACCGCTTCCCTTACCCCTGCGTGCTCCGCCAACCGCCCTTCCACCTCTGCTAACTCAATCCGAAATCCACGGATCTTCACCTGATCATCGTTCCGCCCTAAAAACTCAATGTTCCCATCCTCCAGCCACCTTCCAAGATCTCCTGTCCGGTACATCCGCATTCCCTGCTGTGTGGCAAACGGGTCCCTCACAAAGCGCTCAGCCGTGAGGTCGTCGCGATTCATGTACCCGCGCGCCACCTGCACTCCACTGATGTAGAGCTCGCCCACCACTCCCACCGGGACCGGCTCCATCTTTCCGTCCAGGATGTACATCTGCGTATTCGCAATCGGCCGCCCGATGGGTATCAGCGTTTCTGTCTCGGCATTCGCGGAATACGTCCACGAGGTCACATCGACCGCCGCTTCCGTGGGCCCGTATAAATTGTGCAGCTCCGCCCAAGGCAAGACCTCCTGGCACCGCCGGGCCACGGCGGTGGACAACGCTTCTCCGCTGCACATGATTCGCTTCACGCTAGAGCATCTGCCGCCGTCGCCATGCTCCAGAAAAACCTGCAGCATCGAAGGCACAAAATGGAGCGTCGTGATCCGATTCCTCGCGATGGTTTCGCGCAGATACTTCGGATCCTTGTGTCCTCCGGGCCGCGCCACTACCAGTCGGGCGCCGGTCAGCAGAGGCCAGAAAAATTCCCACACCGACACATCGAAGCTAAAGGGCGTTTTCTGGAGCACGGCATCTTCTGCTTTTAGTTCGTAGGCGTTCTGCATCCAGATAATCCGATTGACAATGCTCTTGTGCTCGATCATCACCCCCTTGGGAGTTCCCGTTGAACCCGAGGTGTAGATCACGTATGCCAGACGCTCAGGGCTGAGACCCATCTCATCGCGCCCAGAATTGGTCGCCGCTTGTTCCTGCCAAAGAACCGCCGCCTTCAAATCAATCACCGGCAGATCGACGCCCGATGCCGTGATCACCGCGTTCAGCCGTTCCTGCAAATTCTCCTGGGTCAGCACCGCCACAGGCCCGCCGTTCCTCACCATGTACTGCAAACGCTCATCCGGATATTCCGGATCCAGCGGCATATAGGCTCCGCCCGCTTTCAGCACCGCCAGCAGAGAAACCACCATTTCTATTCCGCGCTCGGCACAGATGGCGACCCGCTCGTCCGCCTTCACGCCAATCCCACGCAGATAGCGCGCAAGGCGGTTAGCTTGCCGGTTCAATTCCCCATAGTTCAAACTCTCGTTTTCGAACACTACCGCCGTCGCTACCGGTGTTCTCCTCACTTGCTCCTCAAACAGCTCATGCACACAGCTGGGTGGGTATTTCACCTCCGTCTGGTTCCACTCATAGACAATCTGCCGCCACTCTCCTGCGCTCAGCAGTGGCAGCCGATCCACCGCCTCACTCTCGTTCGCCACCATCGCTTCGAGCAGCCTGAGGAAATATCCCAAATACCGCTCAACTGTTTTAGCCTCAAACAACGAAGTGGCGTACTCCACCCCGCCTGTGATCCTCTCGCTTGTCTCCTGCAGAGAAAGGGTCAGATCAAACTTCGCCTTTACCGACCCTGCCTGCATAGCCGTGATCTCTACTCCCGGAAACTCCAGCCTCCCTTCCGGCGCGTTTTGCCATGCAAACATCACGTTGAACAATGGAGTGTGTGACAGACTGCGCACCGGCCCGATGATCTCTACAACCCGCTCAAACGGAAGGTCCTGGTGTTCCTGCGCCAACAGCACTTGCCTCTTTACCCCCTCGAGCAGTTCCCCCACCGTCTGTCCCCCTGAAACATTGACTCGCAGTGCCAGTGTGTTCACGAAAAACCCGATCAGCTTCTCAATCTCCATTCTTCCCCGGTTGGCCACCGGAATCCCGATCACCACCTCCTCCTGCCCCGATAACCGTCCCATCAGCGCCGCCCACCCTGCCAGCAGCGTCATGAATAACGTTGCCCCATGCCGCCGGCTCAACCCTTTCAGCCCTATCACTAAAGTCTCTTCCAACTCTAGGTGACTGAACCCTCCACCATAGTTCTGGTGCGCCGGCCGCGCATGATCCAACGGCAACTCCAACAGCGCCGGCGCCCCCGCCAAGCTCTCCTTCCAGTACCCCGCCTGGGCCTGCGAGATCTCGTCTCCTTCCATCCACTTCCGCTGCCACACCGCGTAGTCCACGTACTGAAGCCTCAGCTCCGGCAACGGATCTCCCTCACCTCTGACAAAAGCCCGATACAACAGACTCAGTTCATCCAGCAGCACCCCTATGGACCAGTCATCGGAAACGATGTGGTGCATGGTGATCACCAGAACGTGCTCGTCTTCGGCCACCTGCAGCAACTGTCCCCGAATCAGTGGCCCGCTCGTCAGATCGAAGGGACGCTCGGCTTCCTCTTCGATCCGCCACCCGAGTTCCTCGCTTGCCTCGCCGCGCTCGCGCAGATCCTCTTCGCTCAGCTCGAAACGGAATGGCTCGACCGCTTGAATCCTCTGGACCGGCTCTCCGTCCACCACCGCAAAGCTCGTACGCAACACCTCATGGCGGGCCACGATGCGATCCAGCGCCCGCCGCAGAGCTCCTACATCCAGTGCGCCTCGCAACCGCATCTGCAAGGGAATGTGATACGCTTCGCTGCCGCCCTCCATCTGCGCCAGAAACCATAAACGTTGCTGCGCAAATGACAGCGGCACCCGCTCGCCGCGCTCAGTCCGAGTCACCAGCGGCAGCTCCCACCGTCCTGCCGCCGACAGCTTTCGAACCAGCTCCGCGAGCACAGGATTGACAAACAGATCGGTGAGCTTCATGTGCTTGCCCAGCAGACCCTGCACCCGGCTCAGAACCCGCACTGCCGACAGCGAATGACCGCCCAGTTCAAAAAAGTTATCCCGGCGGCCCACATACTCCAGCTTCAGCACCTCAGCCCAGATAGCAGCCACGGCGGTTTCCATCTCTCCCTGTGGCACCTCATACTTCCCCCTCACGTACGCATCGCCTTCCGGCTCCGGCAATCCTTTCCGGTCCAGCTTCCCGCTCCCCGTCAGCGGCATCCGCTCCATCCGCACATACACCGCCGGCACCATGTACTGCGGCAACCGCCCCGCCAGATAAGTCCTCAGGGCTTCAGCCTCCACTCCCTCATTCCCTTCGCTCCTCCCCTCTACCGTGTAGTACGCCACCAGCCGCTTGTCGCCAGGCGTATCTTCGCGCGCTATCACCACCGCCTCGTGCACCTGCGGATGGGCAGCAAGACAGGCCTCGATCTCTCCCAGTTCAATGCGGAAGCCGCGGATCTTCACCTGAGTGTCAATCCGGCCAAGATACTGAATCGTACCGTCTTCCAGCCAGCACGCCAGGTCCCCCGTCTTATACATGCGCGTGCCCGCATGGAACGGGTTGGCCACAAACCTTTCCTGAGTCAATTCCCAACGATTCAAGTAACCCCGCGCCAAACCATCTCCCGCAATATGCAATTCTCCCGCTACCCCCATCGGTTGAACACGATTATGTGGATCGAGAATGTAGATTTGAGTGTTGGCGATGGGGCGACCAATGCTCGGGCGGGCATGCTTTTGTCTCAAAATATAGGTCGAATAAGTCGTATCCTCTGTCGGACCGTACAGGTCGTACACTCTCTTGACCGAACTGTTGTCGTAGATCTTGTCTACCAACGCCGGCGACAACGGCTCCCCCGCCAGGTTGATCGTCTGCACGGAATCGGGAATGGCGCCCAACCGCACCAATTCCTCCATTGCCGATGGAACGGTGTTAATCAATGTGACCGATTCCTTATTCGATAGATTGACCAGTTCCAAGGCGTTGCGCGCCAGCATGATCGTTCCCCCATTGGCTAGCGTCACGAATATTTCGTAGACCGATAAATCAAAACAAATCGAGGTCGACGCCAACACCCTGCCCAGTTCTCCCCGGCTGTACACTTCACTGGCCCATTGCACCAGTGTCACCGCGCTATGATGTTCGATCATGACCCCCTTGGGGGTACCCGTCGAACCCGAGGTGTAGATGACATAGGCCAGGTGCTTGGGGGAAAGTCCGATGCTATCGGGACTGGGATTGCTGTCGGGTAAGTCTTTCCAGGGGGCCTCGCCGTTGTTCAGATCCAGCACTGGCAGGGTGACACGAAGTTCCGGAAACCGCGCTGCAAGATGACTCTGGGTTAGCAGCGCCACCGGGTCGGAGTCGGCGAGCATGAGGCGCAGCCGCTCCAGCGGATAGGCCGGATCTAGGGCCACATATGCGCCGCCGGCCTTGAGCACCCCCACCAGACCAACCACCATTTCCAAGCCGCGCTCCACGCAGATCCCTACTCGCGTGTCCGGCTTCACTCCCATCTTCCTTAAATAATGCGCCAGCTGATTCGCCCGCCGGTTCAGCTCCCCGTAACTCAGCACGCGGTCCTCATACTCCACCGCTATGGCTTCCGGCGTCTTCTCCACCTGCTCCTCGAACAACTGGTGTACGCACTTCTCCTTCGGATACTCAACTGCCGTGTCATTCCATTCGTACAGAAGGTGTTGCCGCTCTGTTTCGGAAAGCATGGAAAGTTGGTCCACCCTCTGACCTTCATCAACCACCATCCCCTCCAACAGCCTGAGGAAATATCCCAAATACCGCTCAACTGTTTTAGCCTCAAACAACGAAGTGGCGTACTCCACCCCGCCTGTGATCCTCTCGCTTGTCTCCTGCAGAGAAAGGGTCAGATCAAACTTCGCCTTTACCGACCCTGCCTGCATAGCCGTGATCTCTACTCCCGGAAACTCCAGCCTCCCTTCCGGCGCGTTTTGCCATGCAAACATCACGTTGAACAATGGAGTGTGTGACAGACTGCGCACCGGCCCGATGATCTCTACAACCCGCTCAAACGGAAGGTCCTGGTGTTCCTGCGCCAACAGCACTTGCCTCTTTACCCCCTCGAGCAGTTCCCCCACCGTCTGTCCCCCTGAAACATTGACTCGCAGTGCCAGTGTGTTCACGAAAAACCCGATCAGCTTCTCAATCTCCATTCTTCCCCGGTTGGCCACCGGAATCCCGATCACCACCTCCTCCTGCCCCGATAACCGTCCCATCAGCGCCGCCCACCCTGCCAGCAGCGTCATGAATAACGTTGCCCCATGCCGCCGGCTCAACCCTTTCAGCCCTATCACTAAAGTCTCTTCCAACTCTAGGTGACTGAACCCTCCACCATAGTTCTGGTGCGCCGGCCGCGCATGATCCAACGGCAACTCCAACAGCGCCGGCGCCCCCGCCAAGCTCTCCTTCCAGTACCCCGCCTGGGCCTGCGAGATCTCGTCTCCTTCCATCCACTTCCGCTGCCACACCGCGTAGTCCACGTACTGAAGCCTCAGCTCCGGCAACGGATCTCCCTCACCTCTGACAAAAGCCCGATACAACAGACTCAGTTCATCCAGCAGCACCCCTATGGACCAGTCATCGGAAACGATGTGGTGCATGGTGATCACCAGAACGTGCTCGTCTTCGGCCACCTGCAGCAACTGTCCCCGAATCAGTGGCCCGCTCGTCAGATCGAAGGGACGCTCGGCTTCCTCTTCGATCCGCCACCCGAGTTCCTCGCTTGCCTCGCCGCGCTCGCGCAGATCCTCTTCGCTCAGCTCGAAACGGAATGGCTCGACCGCTTGAATCCTCTGGACCGGCTCTCCGTCCACCACCGCAAAGCTCGTACGCAACACCTCATGGCGGGCCACGATGCGATCCAGCGCCCGCCGCAGAGCGGGGCGATCGAGATTGCCCTTTAGCCGCAGACCGAAAGGAATATGATGAGCCCCGCTGACCCCGTCCATTTGGCACAGAAACCATAGCCTTTGTTGTGCGTAAGAAAGCGGCAGCCGCTCTGGCCGGGAAGGCCCCACTGGCTTAGAATCCTGGCGCCCACACTTCAGGTCGGCCAGAGGCCTAGAAGCTTCCTGAAGCAATTCAGAGGGATTCGAATGTGACATTAAAACCGCTCCTTCACTGAGTTCATGCGAGCGCACGAGGCAAATGGAGAAAGAGAATCCCCCTCGAAGAGAATCATCTGGAATTATTTATTCCGCGAAGCCATGTTCGGCGGCTTGTTGTTGATTTCAGAGTCGAACTGGCTCGACTTCAATACTTGTATCGGTGATGCCTTGACCATCCCTCCGAGAAGGGTGTGCATTGCTACCGATCCAGTAGCGCTCGTCGGCAAAAGGATATGTGGGCAGAGGTATTCTCTTAGAGTCTCGAGAAAACAACGCTTGAAAATCCAACGAATATCCTTGGATATAAAGGTCGGCGATCGTTGCCAAATGGTCCAAATAGGCCGCCGCCCCCGGGCTATTTCTACATTCTTGAATGCACTGATTTCCAAATCTTGTCAGCGAAACATGCTCTCCTGTTTTGCCTTCTTGAATCTGTGAAGTACGGACGTTACTCGCCGCCCCGGTTTCAAGCCATTGCTCAAGAAGATCAACCAGTTCCTTTTTGTTGCAAGCCAGGCATGACAGGCGATGAGTAAGATGGGTACGGCCGACGAATAGGCTGAAACTCAAATCGTTCATCGACAGGTCGGGTATGCGCCTTACCAGCTCACGGAAATTGTGCACCTGCTGCTTGAGCTGCTCTGCGGTTCGCCCTGAGAGCACTACCACATAGCCTGGCGACTGAGCGGTAGTTGGCTCCGTCGAAGGGGCCTCTTCAATGACCAAATGCGCATTGGTACCCGCGATTCCAAAAGAGCTAACGGCCGCTCGCCGTAGGTGGTTGCCGTCTGCTCTCCATTCCCTCAGCTCAGTATTGAAATAAAACGGACCGGACTCGAAGTCGATAGCAGGATTGGCTGTCTGGAAATGTAAGGACGGCGGAATTTGTCGGTGTTTCAGCGAGAGCAACACCTTCAAAAGACCCGCGACGCCGGCGGCAGCGGCGGCGTGACCGATATTCGTTGCGACCGCGCCCAGAGCGCAGAATTGCCTCTTCTCCGTATACCGCCGGAAAACACGATCGATTGCCTGATATTCGATTGAGTCTCCCACTATGGTTCCCGTGCCGTTGGCTTCAACGAGCTGGATCGTTCCCGGGTCGATCTTGAAACGGTCATACACCAAACGTTCCAACCGTTCTTGCGCACGCAAATTTGGTGCCATCAAACCATTCGATCTGCCGTTTTGACTTATCCCACTGCCTGCAATCACACCATGGATATAGTCCCCATCTCGCAAAGCCTCCCGCAAGCGCCTCAGTACCACTACCCCAACCCCTTCGCCGGGCACAAACCCATTGGCTCTGGCGTCAAAGGAATAGCATTTACCGTCCGGGGAAAGCAGGCCAGCACGATTGGTGACATTGAAGAACTCAGGAGCTGCCTGTAAAAAGACTCCTCCCGCCAAAGCCATTTCCATTTCGCCCGACCATAGACCTTGACACGCCAAATGTATGGCCACCAAAGAGCTCGAGGAAGCAGTATCGACCGCGATCGCGGGCCCTTGGAGATTGAGGTAGTAGGCGATTCGCGCGGGAATGGCAGAGATAGCATTTCCAGAAAAGACGTGGGCTGGCGGATCTTCCACGAACAGCCCGTCATAGCCGGAGCTTGAACAACCGACGTAAACGCCGCATTCTTTCTCATGCACGCTTTTGCCGGCGTAACCAGCATCTTCCAACGCCCTCCAGGATTCCTCCAAGAACAGGCGTTGCTGAGGATCCATCCAAATCGCTTCGACAGGTGAAATCCCAAAAAATGAGGGATCGAATCGATCGATTGACTCAACAAAGCCGCCGCAACTGCAATAGTTAGGTCGTCCCGATTCCGAGATCACACAATCTTGAGCGCTCCATCGAGATACCTCTTTGACCAAGTCCTTCCCCTCCATGAGACTTTGCCAAAGCTCGTCTAGGGATTCTGCTTCCGCAAAACGCCCGCTCATCCCAATAATGGCAATAGGCTCAAGAACCGCATTGCGCTGGTTTCTATCCTGAAGAACTTCGATTGCGCTGCCCGCCTCGGCGAGTTGAGCTTTCCGAATGAACCGATGCTCCGAATTTGCCTCGCTTCCCGGCGGCGTCTCATTCATCGCGCCCTTAGGCCTTCCCGCAATGGCCTGCGCTTGCGCCACTTGTCCCGTGACTTGTTCGGGCCAAGTCGTGCAAATGTAGTCCGCCAGTTCATCCACTGTCGTGTATTCAAATAACTTGATTGGGTCTAGCTCAATCCGCAGTATTTCACTGAGGGTGCTCATGAGGTTGACGCCCGTGACCGAAGTTACGCCATAGTCCGCGAATGGGACATCATTGCGCATTTTGCTGGCCTCTAGGTGCAGCGCATCGGACAGCTTTGCGGTAATGAGCTGATGGACATGCACGCTTCTTAACGGCTCTGTGAGCTCGCTGGCTGGCGGAGAAGCATTGGTGGATCGATTGTTTGTGGTGATCGCGGCGTGTCCAGCGATGTCTGTGGCCACAGGCACAGTCACGGATTGGTTGGAAGAGGCGGACGATGCAGAAGCGGCCATGGCGGCTATTGTCGGCTTTTGTGTTCTGAGACCCCACATCACCTCTACTTTTTCTTGTACACCTTCCAGCACAGCAAACTGAGACCTTTCTGAAACAAGACCTTTCATGAACGCTTCAATTCCGGTTTGTGTGCCTAACGGCTTTAGACCCAGGGTATTCCTGAAGTAAAGCTCCGTCTGCTCATCAAGCTTCATCCCGCCTTCCGCCCATATCGACCAGTTGAAACTCAAGGTTTTGCCGCACCTCGCGCCTTTCGCTCGAAGAAGCTCTCGCTCATTCACAAACGAGTCCATGAAGTGGTTCGCGAAGCTATAGTCACATTGCCCTGCATTTCCGGCAACCGCCGAAAGCGAGGAGAACATTACGAAAAAGTCCAAAGCCTCATTTTTTGTGGCCTCATCTAGATTCAGAGTTCCACAAACTTTTGGAGCGAGGACCGCGCTCATTTCTTCCGGTGTTTTATTTCTGATAAGCGAGTCCCTCAAAACGCCGGCAGCGTGGATGATTCCGTGCATCTCCCCAAAACGGGACTTGCTCTGGTGGATCAGACTCTCAACCTCTTCGGAGTTGGAGACGTCGGCAGCCAGGTAGAGTACCTCGGCGCCTTGTTTTCTCATTTGTTCGAGCCTAGCCTCTCGTTCTACGGACAGCTGGGACCGGCCGCTAAGGACCACTCTCGCCTTAAACTCTTTGGTCAAAAACTCCGCGAAGATGAGGCCCAATCCACCGGCCCCTCCCGTAATCAGATAGGCGCCCTTTTCCCTTATGGGTATACCCTGGGAAGGAGGGGCGTCTGGGGGTTGGTTCAGATCAAAAGCTTTCAGCTTCTTGATCGACCGCTCTCGTCCCTCGTACCGAACGGCCGTCGCATCCTGCGTCCGTGCTTGAAATTCGGTTAAAACCGCGTCGAGAATCGGCTCGCAGCCAAAGCCTCCTTGTCGAACTTCGATCGCTTTGCACAGCAGTTTGGGATGCTCCAAGCGCAAAACCTTGATAAAGCCGCCCACGGCTTCATTCTCTGCTTGGGTCTCACCCTCTTTCCCCGAATAGACATAGAGCAGTTGGGCTTTGCTTTCCAGCCTTTGTTTTATGAGGCTCTGACAAACAAAAAGAAATGAGTAGACACCCTTTTCTAGAGACTCTTTCAACCACTTCCTGTCCCGGCGATCAGTATGAGCAAGCGGCCAGGCAAAACAAATATTCTCCACCGGACATTGTTTTTCGATGAGATGTTCAAACAGTGTCGTAAAATCCTCTTGATTGCGCGGATTGATCTGGTAGGACTGCTTGCCCAAATCCTGAAAGGTTTCGCCGGGCCGTACCAAAATGACTCGATCAGAATTCACTCCCGCCTCTCTTAGCCGCTCTTGATAGAGATCGCGGAGTGCCTCTGCGGTATCAAACAGCACCATGGAATGTTGGCGGTTTTGCTCCGCTTTTTCCGCTGCCAGCGAGGCCTTTGCCCATTCGTAGGAATAATAAAGTGTGGAAAAGTCATTCACGGCGCCATTCTGCGCCGGCTTCTTGTAAATGTCGCGAAGGGGCACACCGGTAGATTCTCGGATCTTTACGAGAACTTTCCCTGCTTCGTCCACAATCAGCACATTGCTTTTCACGATTCGCGCGCTCTCCCTTTGGCCCTTCTTGTCCTCCTTCACCTGTGTTACATAGCTGAAGCAGTTGGATTGAAGCGGATGCAGAATTTCGACTTCGCCGATGGAAAATGGGACGACCATCTCTCCTGTTTCCTGGCCGAGATGAGCGCTCACTCCGGCCTGCAAAGAACCATCGAGTAAAGAGGGATGGAGAACCATGCTTTGAAGGTCCCCCTGGCGAAATTCCGGGAGCTTCAGAACTCCCAGGATTTCATTCTCGTTCTTGTAGACCTCCTGGAGCACCTGGAAGCTGGGGCCCAAAGTCAGGCCGAACGACTCGAATAGAGGATAGGCAGTCTTGCCGTCAATCACTTTCGCGGACCTCGCGCGGACGCTTTCCAGATCGATGTATTCCGGCTCCGCGGCGGCTTCCTGCCCGGTCGCGTACAGAAGCATTCCTTGAGAATGCACTACTTTGTCGCCTCTTTCGTCGTTGCTGAATACTTCAAATCGAACCGTGGCCTCACTGGCCTTCAGTTCAATGAACACCTCTTGGGGTGTCGAGTTTCGCACTGCGATCGGGCTCAACCAAACAACATTTCTAATCTTTTGAACTCTTCTGCCGGCAGCGATCTCCCCGGCTTTGCGTGCCAACTCAAGATAGGCCACGCCCGGCAGCGTGGGAATGTTTGCCACGTGGTGATCGTAGATAAAAAAGTCGCGGTCGTGAAACGTCTTCTTGAAGAGTTGACGCTCGAAGGTCGATTCGTTGATATCGACCAGAGGGTGCACGCCTGCGGCGAGCTGCAGGGAATGATGGGTCGAGGATCTCGCAAGCGCCCAGTACCGCTCGTCGGCGAAAGGATAAGTCGGTAAAGAAACTCTCTTTCCCGGGCCGTGGAACTGAACTCCTTGCCAGCCCGCTAGCAGGCCTTCGACCCAAATGCCGGCAATTTTGTAAGGATCCCGCCCTTGCAATAGCACCCGAATGAATTCTTCTTTCTCTCTTTGATTCAATAAGCGCACAATACCCTGTGCGCTCTTGATGTCGCTCGTGCGGATATCTTCAGCCTTTTTTCCTGCGATGAAGCGTGCCAGCTTTTCAAGCAATTCTTCCTTTGTCTTGGCGATAATGGCTAAGCGGTGGTCAAATGATTTCCGGCCAATTTGGAGGGTATAAGCAACGTCATTTAAACGCACGCTGTTCTCTTGGAGGAATTTCGCCAAACGAATCGCGGTCTCACGCAATTGATCCTCATTCTTGGCAGACAGAGGAAAAATCAGCGGGCGCGTTGGTGTGGGTTCGTCGCTGGCTTGGTGGATTGGCTGGTAGGCTTCCAGGATGACGTGCGCGTTGGCACCGCCCGCGCCAAAAGAGCTGATACCCGCACGGAGAGGAACCCGCAGGCCATCCGCGTCCTTCGTTTTCCACTCTTCCAGACCTTGTACGACATAGAACGGCGAGTTCTCAAAATCGATGAATTCGTTCAGCTCCGCGGAATGCAAGGAAGGAACGAGTTGACGATGCTTCATCTGCAGAAGCACCTTGGATATGCTGACGATTCCTGCCGCCGCCTCCAAATGGCCTATATTGCTTTTGATCGAACCGATCCCGCAGGTCTGCTTCTCTACATGGTGCGCGCTGAAAGCACTACTCAAACCGGTAACTTCAATCGGGTCGCCGAGCTCGGTGCCTGTACCATGCGCTTCGATGTACCCAATGCTTCGCGCGTCGAGATTGGCTTTTTCAAACGCCGCCAAAATCAGGTTGGTTTGCGCTTTCGGATTGGGAACCGTGTATCCACTAGTCCGCCCGCCGTGGTTGATCACAGCACTTTTAATCACACCATAAATGTTGTCGCCGTCCTGCACAGCTTGGTCCAGAGGCTTTAGAAAGAGCGCGCCAACGCCCTCTCCGGCCACATAACCATTGGCGCCCTTTCCAAAGCTGCGGCACATGCCGTCTACAGACAGAGCGCCGCCAACCCTATTGATATCCAGTTTGGCTTGATGCACGTCCAGGTTTACGCCGCCGACGATGGCAGCTGAGCATTCGCCGGAATGGATAGCTTCACAAGCAAGATAGATGGCCGTCAAGCTGGAGGAACATGCTGTATCCACCGTCAAGCTCGGACCAGAAAGATTCATCCAGTAAGAAACGCGATTGGCGATGCTCCAGAGAAAAGAGTTGGGCGTTATTTCTTCCCCGGCGTGCTTCCCTTCAGCGCCAAGCATTTGATACATCGTCCATACCGCACCAACGAATACGCCTATATTTGTCGACGCGTCTACCTTTGCTAGGCTCTCGGGATAATATCCTGCGTCCTCGATTGCTTCCCAGGCCACCTCAAGAAACAGCCTCTCTTGAGGATCCATCATTTCTGCCTCTATGGGAGAAATATTGAAGAACAAAGAGTCAAACTTGTCTACGTCGTCAATGAAACCACCGCGATACCTCTCGATGCTGCCATGCTGCAGACGCCGTTCATAACGATCCGCGGGAATATCGCCTATACAGTCTCTGCCTTGAGCCAGGTTTTCCCACAGTTCTCCCAGATTCCTCGCCTTAGGATAGCGGCCAGCCATTCCTACGATAGCAATCTCTTGCTTCTGAGGCGCTCTCCTGTTCACAACATGTTCACTTGAATGGGTCTCTTGCGAGGCATCCGTCGCCATCAGCCATTCGCCTGAAGAAGAACTCTGAGTCAAGTTCGACGGCGCTGCTGAGGAGCCGGGAGCGGGAGAAGATGCCGTAGATAGATTGTTTCCCGAAGCAGCAGTTGGAGAGTCCGTGCCCGTCACGATGCTTCCTGCGACCTTGTGATATTTGACTAATTTGTAGGCCCCGGAGACGCCGCCCCATGACTGTGGCACAGTGCTCTTCATGACGATTTCGGGAATGTTCACCATTTTGCTAAATGCATGAATGAATCGATCGATCACACTGTCGACTTGCTCCCGCTTCAGGCCTACGGGGACGGCTAAGCGAACCAAGTCGTTAATGCGAGTATTCTCCTGCATCCCCGCGCTGTGCGCGCCCACGCGAATGCCCGTGTTCAAATACAACCACGCCACGAAGGACGCGGCGGGACAACGGAAATCCTTGAATTCCCGTATTTGTTTGACATCAATCAAAACGCAATGCCCTCCGGCGGGCCACACGATGGGGACGTGATGCTCGTTCAAAGCACGCGCAATCATGCGAACGCTTTCCATTCGGCCTAACACCTTGGCCTCGATATGCTTTTGATGTTGCAACGAAAGGGCAATCATTTTCTTGGCGATCAGATCGATCCCCTGGCCCTCTTTATGATCCAGCTCCTGAAGTCTGTCGAACAGCTTGAAATCATTCGTGGCGATGATTCCGCCCTGGTTCACGCAAAAGTCCTTGGTCAAGCTGCCGATTACAACATCTGCATAGGAGAACATCTGCCGCACGACTGCCCACATATTTTTGCCGGCACACTCCTTTTCTTGCTCGATCAGGAACTGCGCGTTCTCCACGACGCGCGTGCCGTCGATAACGAGCGGGATGGAATGTTCGGCCAGCAAGGCTTTCACGTTCCTCAGGTGCTGCATGGATGCGGGATACCCACCGGCAGCATTGTTGCTCACCTCGATACAGACAAACGCGATTTCGCTCGGATCCTGCGCCAGTTGGGCCCGCAGCCCTTCCCAGTCTATGTTGCCCTTGTACGGCTCGTGCGAATTCAGATCAAACACCGCGGGATGAGGCAACTCCTTGCCCGTGAAGCCGTTGTCGATTTCATGAAAGAGAGTGCTGGGAAACAATAGATTCTGGAGTACGACGCCTTTCTTCGGCCACACCTTGAAGAGAAGGTGCTCGGCCGCTTGCCCGGAGTTGGTAATGACAAAATGAGCAAAAGGAAATACGGCTCTCAAAGTGTCATCGATCCTCACGGGCTGCTGAAGCTGCGCGTGCAGCTGCCTCATTTGCGCTTCTATGGAAGGCATCTGCAGTTGCGCCCAGGAATCGGTCTGCAGATCGAATTCGACGTGTTCAAACGGGATATTGAAGGGATCGAAGCCGAAGTCCGATAAGATACGTGATCGATCATTTCCCGCAATCACGACCTCCTCCGAACTTACGGACGACAATTCGGCAAATGGCGCCCGTGCCGCCGGCTCTGCTGCAAACGTCGCGACCTCACACCCTGCTTCCCCGAAGTTATGGTTTTCTTCATCGGACGTCTGCCTCTTCTCCGGATCAGCAATCATCATGATAATGTCTAGGACATTGTCAGGATTGCCGCTCCCTGCAGGGCGACAAAGAAAGATCGGTTTGTTTTCAGGCCGAAATTTATTCTTGAATTGAAGATTGCCTTTATCATTGAAAATATTTTGCTCGCGCAGGTCATCCAAGATCCTGTCGATCTCGGGATCCGCATGGGCGGAAGAATTGAGCTTGCAGCCGTAGGTTCCGCCCAAACTCAGCACGTCGCATCCTTCTGCGATCAGAACTTTGATAATTTCTGCAATCGCAAACTCTAATCCTCCCACCGGCATATCGGGAGGATAGAATTCCAAATCCATCAAATAACCGTTTGCCTCTGAGGACATTGCGGTAATGAGGATCACATTCTGGAGAACATCGTCAAGATAGGTCAGGAAGAGGCGGTGATCGGGGCCCAAAGTGCCCGTAAGAATTTCCTTCCGCACGTCGTGAATCAGCGGATTCACCATGGTCCTGGATTCGCACCATCGATCGATGATGGCGGCAATGTTCTTGTCGATCCCAGGATTCGTACCACACTTATACTCTTGTGTGTTGCATTTCCCCGACTTGCTGAATTTCGACACCTGATAGCGCAAATGGCGCATCGCTCCGCCTTCAAGCGTGAACTGTTGCAGATTTACGATGTGCTGTAGAACGCCAAACGGAGTCGCCGAGCAAGATGTGCCGCCAATGGACAGAATTTCCTCGTCAGCAAGGATGTTGAGCTGGAAGTCTTTGGCGGCGCAATAACGATGTACTTCCTCGAGCAGGACGGGCATATAATCTCGAGGTCCCGTATAGCCATAGACCAGAATAATGTTCTTGCTTCGGCCATAGTTGAAATAGCCGCGCCTCGCGCTGCCAATAAAAAGATTCGGGGCTATCTTTTTCGTGCCTCGTGATACGCCTATCTTGTAATGGTCGTAAAGTGCTTGTACGAGTTTCCCAACTTCTGGATGCTTGCATACTTCCGCCGCCAGTATGCGAATAGCCGCCACCTCTGCGCCCATTGCATTGCTTCGGCTCGCCGTGGATGGTTTTGTTTCTGCCGTATCCTCGACTGGTGGGAATTGCCGGCGGCCAGTCGCAACAGAATTGTCCGCCGTCGCTCCTTCCGCAAACTTGGCAGTTAGAGTGTCTTCGTACTTGTCCACAAAGTGATCTGTCAAATCATGGATGTTGAAGTTCTCGAAGAGCAAGCTCTTGGGCAGCGTTCCGAAGTCGCCTTCCAGCCTGCTGATAATTTTCAGTACGTGGAACGAATTAATGCCTATCTCTCCAAAAGAAGCAAACGAGTCGAAATCTGGAGTCAACAATCCGGAAGTCTCGGAAAAAAGAGATTTGAGATAAGACTCGGTTAAGTCTCGTAGCAGTTCCTGGGTCATCATTGTCGGCCTCCTACCGGTCAGATTCCATCGCGCCACACTCTTTCTTGTTCCTGAATGAAGTGACGCGCTATATCAGCGCATCTGGCGCCTGGAGATTGACCATTTGGTCTATCAAAAAGGGGCGGAGCTTGTGAAAGTGAGAGCCAGCGGCGTGGAATAGGGTAGCCACACGGTTACGCGACCTGGAGTTTGCTATTCGCAGCCGTGTCGGTTATGAGCCTCTGGGACTCAGCCGAGGGGATGAACAACACGCCCAAGTTGCGCCCACGTCCACCTGGCCACTTCGTTCACAACGGTGCGGCGATTAGGCCGCCGATCGACCATTCGCCACGCCAGCCCTCTTACGAATGAGCGCCGGCCAAAAAGGTTGGAGGCGGCGGAGAGAATTGCACTCCCGATGATCTGCTTTGCCGGCAGACGCCTTGCTGTCTTGGCTACGCCGCCTTCGACTGGGAACGAAAATAGGGGAAACGTATGCTCTAAGTCCAATGCGCGGAATACGCGATCTGATTTCAACAAGAGTGACTTTACCGGCTTTGACACGCCACCGGCGATCAGTCGAATAAGGTGCCGGCGCTTCACGGGAGTTCTTGGGCGCAACAAAAGGCATGTGCGCTGGCGGACAAACGCTTTGAGCCTCCGTCATGTTTGATATTTATCCCAGAGACTAAGGGTTTTCCGATAAGTCGCGTTGTCCCACTGGAACCCTGTCAGCTCTTCGTCCAGCTTGATCGAGTTTCTAAACTCTTCCGGAATCCACTTGGGAGTTTTCTTTAACTCTGCGGACACTTTCCCGTCCGCAGTCCTTTGCGCCGCCTCGTCATCCAGTTCCCTCGCTCCAAGGCTATAGGGTTCAAGCGGCCCGTAGTGGTGGGTCGAATGCTGATAACCTTCCATTTCTCTTCTCGATAATCTTGGGAACACTCCAGGAATATATTGGTGGTCTTTGATATCGAGGGTGATCTCATACGTATAGGTCAGAAACGCAATCACAGGGTTGTAAAATGTCTCAGGAAACCCCATCGTGTACCGCAGAAATCCTTCTAAGAACCCGTTTTCTGCCACGGCAATCAAGCCAGAGGGAATCGCATCATGGTGCGGGCCGTGGAGGAAAAGGAACTCCAACTCAGAATTGTGCCCCAGCCAATGATCTCGATAGAACCACGCGTTAAGCACTCTTACCCATTTCAGGTGAAGGATGATGTTGATCACACACGTAAGCGGCAAACAAATCACTGAAAACTTGGCGTAAGTAATCACGAGATACCACGGCGCAATTAGGATGATATGAGTCAACACTCCGGTGCAATAAGCATGCGCAATTTCAACACCGATGTTTGTCTTTTCCTTGACGGTTCTTTTCCATCCAGTTTGCATCAATACTTCGCGGACCACTTCCTTCTTGGCCAAATGATCGGCCAGGATAACCGTCCTATAGACGGTGATGAACAGGAAATGTATATAAAATAGATAAAGGGCAACTCTGCGCATCAGCTCCACATGGTGCGGGAGATTCGGCGTTGCGGCAATCAATGCGTTTTCCAGCAAGAGCAGGCCAAGTGCCATGAAATATACAGACTTTAGATTTTGAAGTTTATATGCGAACATATAAACAAAGTCCTGCGGCCTTCGTAGGATCAGTGGCGCTGTATATTCAATACCATGCCTTATTGCGAACATTGCAAGCATCCAAGCGCATAGAGCAAGTCCAACCCTAGACATTGCGCTGTGAAAACCATATGAAACGAGGACGACAAGTCCGCTCAGAAAGATCATCAATGTATAGTCAACAAAGTCTTTTTTATGGTACACAACCCGTGGCTTCTTCGTTCCATATATCTTATGGAAAACGGACGGATCATTTCTTGTCATAACATTTCTCCAGGTCATCGCTTTAGCCTTGAACTGTGCCAGCGGAGTTGGTGTGGAGATTTTAAGGCCGATCGCGAGCGCACCAGGGCGGCGCTCTTCTGCTGAGCTACAAGATACAAACGTTGGAGGCGGCGGAGAGAATTGCACTCCCGATGATCTGCTTTGCCGGCAGACGCCTTGCTGTCTTGGCTACGCCGCCCTGGAGTCAGAACACATCAGCTGTCTTTTTCTTGCTGAATTTGTTGCACCGATTTTGTCAACACATTTCCTGGGCCCACTTCCCTGAATTCCGTTACACCTTGGCTTATGAGGGATCGTATGCTCCGCGTCCACTGCACTGACGTCGTTATCTGGTCCACCAAGAGGGCTTTGACTGACTCGGTTGGATTGTCGGTGGGATAAGGTTGCGAAGTTACATTAGCAACAACTGGAAGTTTTGGCGAAGAGAAAGATAGTGGACCAAGAAAATCAGCAAATGCCTTCGCCGCATCTCTCATATACCGTGAATGGAAGGCGGCGCTCACCTGGAGTGGCATGTACATACGCGCGCCTCCTTTTTCGAAGAACGGCCCTGCGCGCCTGATCTCGTCGATCGGACCGGATATCACAGTTTGGGAGGGCGAATTGAAGTTGGCGACATCAATGCTGGCTAGTCCGTTGTCTTTGATGACCTTGGCGATTATGCCGGCGCCCAGCCCAATCACCGCCGCCATTGCGCCATTCCTTGCTTGAGACATCAGCTCGCCGCGTTTCTTCACCAGCCTTACTCCAGTCAAAAAGTCGAACACGCCGCCCGCGAGCAATGCGTTGTACTCGCCCAAACTATGACCGGCCAGAAAGGAAGGACGTATTCCTTCGCTGACAGCCTTGTAGTAATGCAGCGCATTGACCACATACAGACTGGGCTGAGTGAACTGCGTCTCCTTTAGCTTATTGGCCGAGTCCTCCAGGCACAGTTTGCGCAATGAATAGCCCAGAATCGTGTCCACCTCCTTCTCAACTTCCGCATACTCACGCACTTCATCGAATAGACCTTGCCCCATGCCACGCCTCTGCGAGCCCTGGCCGGGAAATAGAAAGGCAATCATAAAACCCTCCTTTATTTATTCTGATGATCCTGTGTAGCGTTCAACCTGGGTCGAAACCAGCAGGCACTCGAAAACAAGTTCCTCCTGCTAAGCATTGGAAACTACCGTCGAACGATCACGCTCGCACATTGGCCGCGAAGTCGTTCGCCACAGATTGCCGCCAGATATTCTGACCGAGGTCTGAATTGCCAGACCTTCCACCGCCATGGGTCGTCGGCCAACTCGGAATCAATTGCGATCTCGACTGTATGATCATCCGGATAGCGAAAGCTGAACTTAGTCCAGCGGCAACGATAAATCCATGCCCCGCGCTTTGATATAGGCTTCCTTGAATGTCCAGTACTCGAAAAAGCCGATATTGAAGTTGGCTTGGCGCCACGGCCGTCACGGCGGCCACTTCCGAAGACGCGAAATAATGATCTACGATATCAATGGGTGCCGTCCGCGCGCGGAACTTCTCAACCCCCACCCTTAGACCGCGACCCTTCGTCACTGCTAGGACAACCCGGCTTTGTGTGTATGAAAGATCGAAGACCAGAGCTTCATTCCTCGCCTGAGCATTCGCGATCTCCGGTCGCCCATAGGCATTCGCCGAAAAGCTCCAATCTCGCGGATCGATCGATATGTAGCGAGATAAGACCGTCGGCACTAACGCCCGGGTAACAAGATAAACGGCGGCCGTCCTCCCTTAAGTAATAGGACTGTTCGCGCTTTCTTCTCCGCCGCATCAAAAAGCTCCCGCTACCCCGCTGCACACCCCTCCTCGTAACTTCTTGCCCCGGGGTCGGCATCAACACCTCGGCTCTTGTTACTTTTGATATTTGTCCCAGAGAACAAGGGTTCCGCGGTAGGTTGGGTTGTCCCAGTTAAAACCCGTCAACTCTTCATCCAGCGTGATCGAGTCTTTTAGCTCAGCGGGAACCCAATAGTCAATGGCCGTCTTCGATTTTGCCAGATCATCGCTCTGATCAAACCTTGTTGTAGTGCCAATACCGTACGGTTCAAGTGTTCCATAGTGATGCATCAAATGGAAGTTGCTCAGCATTTCTACCTTTGACATCCGCGGAAAGATACCGGGAATGTACTGGTGCTCCTCGATGGCCGTGACGATACCAACCGTAAAGAGCACAAAGCAGACGACCGGGTTATAGTATGCGGAAGGCGAGCCTATCAGGAACCGCATGAACCCCTCTAACATGCCGTTCTCGCCGACGGCAATCATCCCGGAGGGAATGGCATCATGGTGCGGTCCATGGAGAAATACGAACTCCAACTCTGAATTGTGCCCCAACCAGTGGTCCCGGTAGAACCAGGCGTTGAACCTCTTTAGCCATGTCCGGTAGATGATCAGATTGATAGCGCACGTGACCGGCAAGAAAATCACTGAAAATCTGGAGTAAATGATCACCAGATACCACGGCGCAATGGTGATGATGTGGGTCAACAGCCCAGTGCTGTACGCATGCACAATCTCCAGTGTCATGTTGGTCTTTTCCTTCACCACCCGCCTCCACGGGGTCTGCATCAACACCTCGCGCACCAGCTCCTTTTTCCGCAAATGATCAACCAGAATCGCAGTCCGGAATACGGTGATGGCAAGGAAATGTATATAAAACAGGTAGAGAGCAATCGTTCGCATCAGCTCCACATGGTGCGGGAGGATGGGGGTCTTGGCGATCAGGAGGTTTTCCAGCAGCAGCAGGCCCAGGGCAACGAAATACACGGGTTTCAAATTCCTGAGCTTATAGATGACCATATAGAAGACGTCCTGGGATTTTCTCAGGATTACGGGAAGCATAAGTTCAATGCCGTGTCTTGCTATGAAGGTGACCAGCATGAAGGCGCAGAGAACCAGCCCCGCCACTGACATCAGGCTGCCAACACCGTAGGATGCACTGATGGCAAACGCGCTCAGCGCCAGCATCAACAGGTAGTCGATGCAATCTTTTTTGTAGTAAACAATCCTCGGCTTGCTTTTGCCGTACAGCTTATGAAAAAAGGCTGGGCTATTGACCTTCATAACATTTCTCCGCCGTGTTCTCGACCGCTGGAATGGATGTTTGAGCAGTATGGGCTCGAGTCAGTTTGTTCATTTATTGCTGAGCAGCCGCCGCTGCGAATGACGCCGGGCTGTTAGATTTTTCTCCACGTCTTTGAGGGCCCTGGCCAGGGAACATAAAAGCAATTGGACTAAACCGCTACGCGGTACGAATCAGGCCGACGTTCAGTTGATACTCCCGGAGATCCATCTGAGTCTCACTCCACATCTTCTTCTTCCCCAGGTGACCCCCGTTGCGGAACCATGGAATCGCTGCTCGCAGCGAATTCCATCCGACAAAGGAGCTTTCCATGACATCCCTTCGGCAACGCATGCTCGAGGACATGCAGATCCGCAATTTGGCAGTGAACACTCAGGAGTCGTACGTCCAGCAGGTCTCACTCTTCGCACGCTACTTCAAGCAGTCACCCGAGCGATTGGGACCGGAGCAGATTCGCGCCTATCAGGTCTACTTGACCAACGAAAGGAAGTTAGCCACTAGTTCGATCCTTATCGCCATCTCCGCGCTTCGCTTCCTATATCGAATCACTCTGAAGAAGGACTGGACGTTCGAAGACATCATCCCGGCACCGAAAAAGCCCCAAACCCTACCCGTGGTCCTCAGTCCCGAGGAAGTCATTCAGTTTCTTGCCTGCGTTGCGAGCCAGAAACATCGTGCCATTTTGACCACTTGCTACGGAGCCGGCCTGCGCGTCTCGGAAGCCATCGCGCTTACGCCCCCCAACATCGACAGCAAGCGCATGGTCTTACGGGTCGAGCAGGGCAAGGGAAAGAAGGATCGCTACGTGATGCTCTCCCCAAAGCTGTTGGAGATCCTGCGAGCCTGGTGGCGAGTGGAAAGGCCTGAACACTGGCTCTTTCCCGGCGATACACCGGGCCAGCACATCAGCTCAGGCGCAGTGGAGCGCGTGTGCCAGAAAGCCCACGATATTTGCAAAATTTCGAAGCCCATCACCCCCCATTCCCTGCGCCACGCATTTGCCGTGCATCTACTGGAGCAAGGCACCGACATCCGCACCATTCAACTTCTGCTTGGACATCGCAGCCTGGCCACTACCGCAAAATATCTCCGCATAGCGACCAGCAAAGTCTGCTCGACATCGAGCCCACTCGATCTGTTGCCGCACCCTGTTCCCCTGGAGGTCAAGCCCACCAAGCCACCGCTCTTCTAGCCGCCGCGTCCCATGGATCGGCCCAAGCTGGAAGTGGCGGATATCTTCCGCCGCTATGGTGAAGCCTATCGCCAACAGCATGGTGCGTCGCTCTCCACGGCACAGCGACGCGTCATGACCGCGATCGAGGTGTGTCGGACGGCAGCCCTTGGTGGTCATCTCGAACACTGCGACAATTGTTCTTACGAGCGTAACGCTTACGATAGCTGCCGCGACCGACATTGCCCCAAGTGCCAGTCTTTAGCGCGTGCCGAATGGGTCGAAAAACGGAAAGCGGAAATTCTCCCGACCCCGTATTTTCATGTCGTCTTCACCCTGCCCGAACCGATCGCGGCCATTGCTTACCAGAACAAAGATCTCGTCTACGGCATTCTGTTCCGCGCCACGGCCGAGACCTTGTCCACCATCGCTACCGATCCTGAACATCTGGGCGCCGAGATCGGCTTCTTCGCCGTGCTCCACAGTTGGGGACAAAGTCTCCTCTTTCATCCTCACCTGCATTGTGTCGTCCCGGGTGGCGGAATCGCACCCGATGGTAGTCGGTGGATTTCCTGCCGCCCCCGTTTCTTTTTGCCCGTACGGGTGTTGTCCTGCCTGTTCCGCCGATTGTTCTTGACTTATCTGGAGGAGGCTTTCGATGCCGGCAAACTCAAGTTCTTCTGTTCCCTTGAGGCCCTTCGAGATCCGGAGGTTTTCCTCCGGCATCTCGATTCCGTCCGCAATGTGAAATGGGTCGTCTACGCCAAAGCGCCTTTCGCCGGACCCCAGCAAGTGGTGGATTACGTCGGCCGTTACACGCACCGGGTTGCGATTTCCAATCATCGGATCGTGGATATCGAAGACGGGCAGGTCAAGTTCAACTGGCGGGACTACCGCGACAACAATCAGCAGAAAATCATGACTCTCTCGGCCGAGGAGTTCATCCGGCGATTCCTGCTCCACGTTCTGCCCAGTGGATTCCACCGCATTCGCTATTACGGATTCCTGGGCAATCGATACCGCAAAGAGAAGTTACAGCATTGCCGCCAACTCCTGGGCATGCCTCCAACCAACCCAGGCTCTTCCCAACCCCAGCCATGCCAAGACTATCGTGATCGATACGAGAAGCTCACCGGCCACTCTCTGCGGGAATGCCCGGTTTGTCATCATGGCCGGATGATCACCGTCAAGTTACTGGCCAAGGGGCGTTCTCCCCCGACCAGCCCAGACACCTCATGATCGACCCGCCAGACTGCAAATCGCTGCCGCCCCTGAACTCGAAGCTGTTGAGTCGCAGGAGGCGTGTTGTCTTGCGGGCATTCAGACCACCCTTTGATCAGCCAAGCAGGTCCATCATGCCCCACTCGTGCTCGCCCAATCCCATGAACACAGTCCACCAATACGTTCCCATTCATTACCTACCCTTTGTTCTCCTAACTCGGAACTTCCCCTCGCCATACAAAACCCATAGTGCACGCATTCCTGCCTGCGGTTCAGCCCAATGAATTTTTAGCTCACCGGTGCGGCTCTACGATTTCTTCCCGCCGCTCGCATCCTACCCGTAGCCGCGCCGCCGAGCTAAAAATGCTCTGCATCATGCAGCTCTCGCGTTGTGATTAGGGCCCCGAATTGAAGGATAGTGCCTCTTTACGATGTGTGTATCCGTGTTGTGCTGCTCACGGGCAGCGTTAGCGTTTCTATCCGAAGGGAATAGCACTGGCGCGATTGATGCCAGCTGCTTATGGCTTGTGATTAGTAAGAATAGTTATCGAGTATGTGCGCATAGCTTTTTGAATATGCGCGGCATAAAACGATCGTTGCAATGGCGATGATGATACCAAACGGTATGAACCCCGGCAGCTCGAATAGATAAAACAGACACATAACCGAGGAAATTGGTATTAATACGGCAACCCCGAGTGCAGGCTTGTAATTTGTCAGTAGACTCACGGCTCCGACCAACTGCATCGACTTAAGAAATGCCCAAAAATATCTTGCCTGCTGAAGAGCGATGAGAAATGGCTCACCCGGCTTACCGTGCAAATAGATCCCAAACAACAGGAAGAGCGCACCATCGACAGCGCCAAACAAAAATATCGCTCCGAGTACGTAACGAGCTGTTGTTTCGTACCATTTTAGGCGCGAAAGTGTGGTCGGGCCATGCCTTTCGGTCACTACTGATTTGTCCATTTTCTCCAGATCTCCGACATTCATTGTGCCATCGGATTCAGCCACGCGAACGCCTGTGTTGTGCATTGAGGTCCTCCGACTGTTTTTACTGACCGCACCTTGTTATCCACCGGCAATTGGTGCTTTTGGGGGGGACTGGGTTTAACTCCATTGGCCCAGGCAATGCGCTTATCTTGCCGCGGCCGATTGCTCCCAGGGGAATACGCCTTTTTCGACGTACCGAGTGATGGCTTGCAGATTGGCGATGTCGGAGAAAATTTCCCGATTGGCGGCAACCGCGGGCGCTTTTAGAGCTTCCAACGCCACGGCGGTGCGGCTCATATAGACCTTGTAACGTCGAATCGCGGTCTTTGAAAGTCGCTGCAACCGCTGCAGATGACGGCGCAGCAAAGTCTCGCTTAGAGGTTCGAATGCATCCACCAATCCCCATTCGTGGGCTTGCCACGCGGAAATGGGCTGGGTCATCAGCGTCAGATAATGCGCCCTCTGAAACCCGATACGGCGGATAAGGAACGGCAGCACGCAGGCGGGGTATAGCCCAAACAGCAACTCGGACAAACTAAACTGCGCGGTTTCGTTGGCGAGAACGATATCGCTGGCAGCGACGAACCCTAACCCTCCGGCGTTCGCTTTCCCGCGCACATGCGAGATCGTCACATAGGGACCGGTCGCTAATCGTAGCCACAAATCGTACAACGGCCCCGGATCGACGTCCTGCTCAACGGCTTTCTGCGATGTGCTGGCGATGGCATTGAAATCGGCGCCAGAGCAAAACACCTGTGTTGAGCCGCTCAAGACTACGATAGTCGCAGATTCCTCGCAGACAGATAAGACATGATTGCACTCGGCTACGAGCCGGCCGTTGATGGTATTGTTAGCCTCAGGCCGGTCTATCTGCACAAAACAAACGGACTCTTCAAACTGAACTTTAATCGTCTCGTATGTCATGGAGAATACCTAGCTTAGCTAGATCGCCAATGAAGATTCGTGTCCGCACGCCCGCACCAGTGCGCACGGATCGTGGTCATTCAGGGTGCTGCCAGCGCAGCGCCGTAATGATCCCGCCGACTCATACTCAAGGTCAGAGCACTCTTGATGGATCATCGATCGCACTGCTATTGGGGATTAATTTCTGATGGACGCCAACAAGGCCGTCAGGTTCTTCTGGTCCAGCCCGTAGGGCGTCAAAATCGCGTGCACAGTCGACTTGGTGCTCGCCGGTATCCCGTACCTCAGGAATGTGGCCAAAGTGCCGGCCGGGCCGACATCGATATATCGGCAAGAACTCAGTTGCTCCAGGCGCGCTATGGTTTCGTGGAATCGAATCGGGCGACGCACGACGTTCCAGAAATAATCGGCCGAGAGCCCATACAGAATGGCTGCCTGATCGCAACATCCCAATGACAAACTGCCCTGACTGCACCGTATCGACCGCATGAAAGATTCGAATGGAGCTTTGGCCTTGTCGATCCACCGCGAATGAAAAGCTTCGGAGACCGGAAGCCGCTGATAGCCCACATTGCCCTTCTTTAAGGCAGCCTCAATCTCCTTGAGATCGTTCCATCTTGCGGATATGACGAAATGTGAAGAAAAGTTGACTGCCGCCAGCTCGCTACGATTGCTCAGGAAGTCCTCGGCGAACAGCGCTGGATCGGCCAGTACGGCTATCATCCCTCCGCGATCACATTCCTCGATCGCAATCGCCTGATGCACTACGGCGGCCAAAGCGTCTTCGACCTCAATGAAACCTGCCACTGTCGCCGCGGCAAAAGACCCCATACTGACTCCAAGGACCATGTCCGGCAATACGCCAGCGTGCATCAAAGCCTGCGCCAGGGCGTATTCCACCATGAATATTGAGGGATGCGTCAGCAACGTGCGATCAAAGGGGTCTCCCTTCCTGCAGGCGTCCGAATAGAGAGTCCCGATCACCGAACAGCCAGTCAACTCTCTCGCAATCGGATCGAGCCGGACCATCCAGTCGTGAAAAGTGTCATTCCTCTTGAATAACTCCCTCCCCATTTGGAAGTACTGCGATCCCTGGCCTGAAAACATGAATACAGTTTTTGAGCCTGGCACTAAACGCTCCTTCTTAAGAACAAGTTTGCTGACGCAGGCGCTTCAGCCCTGCATCCCCAGCCGGCGGTTTTCAACAACTGAGAAACGCTTCTGGGTCTGGCTGACTTGCAGCAAGCTCGATTTCCGGCGGACCAATACATGGCATTCGCCAAATTCCGTCGCCAATGTTGGTGTTTCAACGTTAAAGCCAAGACGACGGGTCAGCTTGCAGGAGTGCGCGTGCACCGCCGGATAGAGGAGCCACTCAACAGTGAATCCGTGTGGACGACTGACTGTTCTTTGCGCAGTCTCAATGAGCATCTCAAAGATGCCGCGCTTGCGATACGGCTGAAGGATGGCAAGCTGAGTGTAACGGGCTACGCGTTCCTTTTCCCCAAAGCTCAGACGATTGAGCTGGTGAACCCCCCGGTTGCCGGTAGTGTCCATGACGCTTAACGTTCCAATGGCCTCATGGTTGTCTCGCGCCAGAAGATGCCAGAATCCTGACTCACCGACCCCAGGCAGGGGACTAAATGTGTATCCATACTCAGTAGAAAAAACTTGAGTTCGGATGCTCGACACCTCAGCCCATTGTTGATTGGTGTGAACCACTTCTATTCGCACGTTAGCGCTGTCTCTTGGCGCCAGCTTCAGAGTCAACAGGTGGTCAACCGTCTCACCCACCGTATTGAGCCGCTCGCCTGTCGAGTGTGGGATGTCGACGTTAAGTAAGTCCTCGAGAGCCAGTGATATCTGCAGACGGTCGAGTGAATCGGCTCCCAAATCCGTCCACGTGGAGTTCTCTGTTATCTCCTCCTCTTCGGCCCCCAGATGCTCAATGACAATCTGTTGCACACACGTCAGAAGCTCTTGCTTCGCGTCCATGTCTCCCTCCAGTCCGAGAGCGCCGGCCCAATCGCGAATCACTCTCCTTGCTGGTAGTTTCATTGGCCCCGATTTAAGCGGGGGTTTTTCGCGGTGTAAATCGATGTGTAACTTGGACAAACTGCGCGGTCTCATGGGCGAGAACTAGTATTGCTACCCTCCCGAAGGTCAATCTCTAGAGGAAACAAATCGACCCCTGAAACTCAGATCGTCTCGTAAATCAGAGCATCACGCTCTGCGGGCGATAAGCGTGCTCATGCCTGATGATGACGCTGCCAGTACATCGCGGTATTGATGCCACCAAAGCCCATGCTCAAAGTCAACGCGTTCTCGATCGGGTAATCGACCGACCTGTCCGATACCCAGTTCCATGTCGAATCAATGGGGTTTTCCAAATTGCGAGAGGGATGCAACCGCCCCGCCTGCATTTGCAGCAACGTTGCAATCACTTCCACCGTACCCGCGGCGCTCAACCCATGACCAATCAGGGACTTGGTCGCGTTCACATAGGCGCCGGTCAGTTGACACGCGCGCAGTGCATCCAGCTCTACTCTGTCGCCGGCAATAGAGCCCGTGCCGTGCGGATTGACATAGTCGATCTGGGCCGGCGGCAATCCTGACGCAGCCAGGGCTTTTTGAATCGCTTGCGTCTCTCCCTCCAAGGATGGATCAGGATTGCGGTTTCCGTCCATGACGATTCCCCAACCACGCAAAGCCGCGTAAGGCTCCAGACCTCTACGTTTACTCGACTCCATCGACTCAACAACCACAGCGCCGCAGCATTCGCCAAATATGAATCCGTCGTGATCGCGATCAAAAGGACGGCAAGCCAGAGCCGGTTCGCTCTCATAGCGGTCGGATCCCATCGCCCCCAGTGCACGCAGGCCCCGGCACTCCCAATGCGACAAATCCATCAGCGCACCCAACGCAATGCATACATCGACTTGATTCGTGAGTACCGCCTGTGCCGCTTGAACAATTGCCAATTGACCGCTTGCTGACGCCCCGCCGACTGTGTAAGACGGTCCCCGAATCCCAAACTGCGCTGTGCAAAAGCCACACACGTCCGAATCCATGAACGACAACCCATAGGTCGGCCGCAAGAACGCGCATCGGTCGCGATAGCCTTCGTGGACCTGCACCAACTCCCGCTGCTGGATGTTTGAGCCGCCAACAATCAGACCGATACGCATAGGATCAACGTCAAACAACCGCGCCTCATCCCAAGCTTCCTGCACCACTACAAGGGCAGCCTGCGAAGAAAACGAGGACGCATGCAATGTCTGCTTAGTGATAGCTGGAGAAAACGTGATTTTGCCAATTTCCGCTCCAATATAAGCGGAGTCTCGCTGTCGGCCCGGGCGCTGCATCACGCCGAAAGCATGCTTACCCTCGAGCAAGCCGGTGATGAATGCAGCCTTCCCTTGGCCGATTGCCGCAATAACCCCCATCCCGGTGATGACCGGTTTAGACAGCATCCAGTTTCTCCAAAAACAGATCGGCCAGTTCGCCGATGTTTTTCGGCCCGAAAAGCTGGACGCGGGGAACCGACAAGCCGAGTGACTCCTGTACCAGCATCGCAATTTCCGCACGATCCACGGAATTGGCGCCCAAGTCGACCAACTGATCGGAGGGAATGAACTGATGCGCCTCGAGTTCGGGCAGTACTTCGCGCGTGTGGCGCGCGATGAGCTCGATGAGTTTCATCTTGTTCATGGCAAACTATTGGCCTGCTGTTTCTGTTTCGTGTCCGGCGAACGACGCCATTGAGAACGTAGGATCGCGGTCAACCTCACGTTAGGCATCTTTGCCATCATCAATGCAGGGCGTGCATCGAGTCGAAAGCCGCTCCGGAGCGCTTCCTTCCCATAGAGCGATGTTGATGTCGTGGACCACAGCTCTGCTTTCGAGTATCAAACCTTCAAATGCCTGTTCCACCAGGATGGCGCTCAAGTCGTCGAGCTTGCCCAGTATCTGCAGCATCTCCCGATAAGGACCTGCTTTCGCGGAAAAGGTGCGAAGCTCAACAACGCGCCCTTGTTTGCGCAGGGTTTCGCCGTACGAGAAGACCTTGTGCAGGATCGAAGGCAGCTTGTTTTCTCTGCCCGGGATTGTGGAGGCCCACGAGATTACAATTGCTCCGTACCTCTCCATGGAATTATCCCTTTCCAAACAGATATGTCGTTCCGGCGCCGATGTAGGATCAAATGGGAATTTTTAAATGTGCAGGCGGGCTAACTCAGATACAGCTACCGCACGTGCCCGTCGTGCCTCGCTAGGTCTGAGTATAGTTCTCTTGCCGACAACACCTGGCGTGCGTATCAGCCAGCCAGACATCGTTATGATCATAGAAAAGCTTCTCCATCAGTACAACCGACTCGCGGTATAGCCAACGCCTCCACTTCTAGTCCAGCTCCCTTCAGCGATAGGATCACTCGTGAATTACCTTCGCACCTATCGAAACCCCATTGCGGCCCATGTTTTCCTAATCCCGACACGCCCGCAGTCGTTTTTGGGTGCACTTCCATCTGCGCCAAAATCTCTCCTCTCTCCTGATAGAAAACGCGATATGTCCTGATCCTTAGCACTTCTCCCTAAGAGTTCGTCCCGAGCCCCTATATTTAATTTGGAGAAAATGTTACCCAGATGAAACTTGACTGTACTCTCTTCCACGCCGAGAACGCGGGCTATTTCCTTATTGCTGAGCCTTTGCCTTACGAGCTGGACAATGTCGAGCTCTCGAAAGGTTAGCCCACCGTTGTTCCTGCGGGCAAACTGTTTTACAGCGCGAAGCACATGCATTTCCACATTTGGCGAATACCACGTACCACCAGCGGAGATCTGTTTGATGGCCGTTACCAAGTGCGATTCAACGTCTTCATATTCCAACAGCCCATCAATGCCTAGCTCAAGAAATCCGCAGATTTCATCCACGGGCACCGTCTTTATCATCACCAGAAACTTGCCTCCCGGGAAGCGTTTTCCCAGGTTCTGGACAATCTTAGTGAGTGGAACCGTCATCTCAGTCAGGTCTAATACAAAAACGATGGATGCTGGTATTTCTGAAGGCGGTCCTAACAAATCCTGGAAATTCATGCATCTCAAATCAGGATCTTTGCGAACCCGTTCAGCCAAATATAAATTCACCAGACAGTTATAGCCAATGATGCACGCGTGGATGGAAAATGTCACCGGAAGCAGAGACGGTGCTAATGATGGTGCTGATGATGACACAAACCCTCCAATAGCTAATGAAGAAGAGTGCCAAAATAGCTATTTAGGCCACAAATAATTTCTTTGCGGGTACACGGTGCATTGTCGCCCAGGTTGCTTGATTGCGTTTTTACCGGGATTCGCATCATACCGACCTTCGCGCACGTCGGATCATACCGGTTGTACAACATCAGAATGGGCAGTGTTGGTCTTAACTCTTTGATCTCCTGCGCTAGCAGAATGCGGCTGGCCTCGGGGACAGAATGACACGGCAAAACCAACCAAAAAACATTGGGCGCTTCAACGAAGCGCAGCGCATCTTCGTCGTTAGCGGCTGTCGTCACATGATAGCCGTGCTGCTCCAAAACCTCGGTTCGGAGGTTCTGCAAAATCGAATTACGGCTGATCGTGAGAATAGACTTCTGCATAGGACTCCGGTTTTGTTTGAGTGGAGGCCGCTCAAAAAAAGTTTTGAAGGCGCAGAGTGTGCTGAGAAATTCAGCAGTGCGGTGGGTCTTCCGTTATTCGCGCTTGGTTGATGCTATTCCTTTGAACCAGCGGTTGTCAAAGGAAATTTCAGCCAGGAAGACCTGCCCCCTTGTGAGTAAGAAACGACTAAATATCGCGGTACAGCGCGAACGGACGATATGGTCATGGGATCAGCAAGTCATTGATTCCGTGTTTCGACAGAACCGATGAAATGGCTCAAATCGTCGCTGAGTCAGTTCCAAAAATAATCTAAAGAAAATCGCTGCGCTTTGAGGAATACCTGCCTCTTGTCTTATAGCTAGTTAGTTAGCCCCTTAGCACTTTAGCACTTTATCAAGCAGCAAGCTTCAGCGCGACCGCGGCGACTAATTCATCCAAGGCGGCAATAACAGACTGGTAGAGCTTGTCGAGTTGATGTAGACGGTGGTCATGGTTCAGTCTCCGGGATAGGGATGCAGAAGGCCAGCGGTGAGTGGTGCGTAGATCTTGTTGAAGAGTTTGAGAAACAGCAGACAGATACGATATCCGTTGGGAAGGAGCCGATAACGACGAGAGTAGGGCAGTTTTTCAATGAGACCCTTGGCTCGGAGCTTCCATAATTCGTAGCGCACTCCGCAGGAATTTCTCCATAGGTATGGCGAGTGCCTCGGCCGCAGCCGCTTGTAGTTCTGCAGTGGTGAAGGTGTCTCCTGCGGCGACATGGGAGAATCGTACCAGGGAACTCATTACCGCCAGTTGCCGAGGGTGGTCCAGATGATCGTGTACATGATGTTTGGAAAAACCATTCTTGTAATAGCTCCTCATCACGGGGTTTCCCAGATGCAAGTCTTCGATTTCGGTTTGTAGTTTGCCCGAGTATTGTTTGGTGATCCGCCGGCCGAAGATCACCGTAAGCTTGTCGGGTCGGCCGAGATTGCGATTGGCATCCAGGAGTCGATCACCCAGTTGATCGAGCGCTGCACGAGGTCGGAAGATCAGGTTGTCGCAATATTCCACTTGGGCGAAGAACAGTTGATGCCAGCAACCGTGCTCACGTCGTTCTGAGCTGCGAAAGAAAGGAATCAGGCGGTTGATCCATTTGTGACCACACTGTAGGAAGTCCTTGGCGGTTAAGGAATCAGCCATCTACTGGAGAGCCGAGGGATCACTACAGCGGCGAAAGGCATTACCGCTTTGGGTAAAGCGAATCCCAGCTTGCTTCATCTTCTCGGCCAGCCAGTAGTGCTGGTTGAGGCAGGTCCGGGTGGAAAAGGGAAAGTACGGGCATACCCGAACGAATATCGGCCCCCATTCGGCATCCTGGATACAAAAGTTGTATTGCTTAACCCAGCGATACTTGGTTTCTAGCTAAGGAGCGCCGCAATAGGCGGGGTAAGGCTGATTCGTTTCTTGTCGAATCGTCTTACCGATAAACTTCGTACTATATCTACTTTTTCGATAAGCCTGTCAATCCTGGAGTCGAGAGCCGGTTCTGGCAGAATTAAAACGTCATCGCTGCCCCCCCCCCGGGATACTGAGTTTCGCAATCATTGCCACAGGGCTTTGTGGATTCTCCATTCGGAGTAGTTTGTCCGTTCGGAGTTTGATCAGTTCAATCCATTCAGGATGAGGAAGAATATAGAATTGCTCCTTCCTAATTGCATCGAAGACCACGTCGGCGATTTGGAGAGGAGGCACGCCTGCCTCGACGGCCGCCCTGAATGCGTCCAGACCGGCTTGCATTTGCGGGGTCTTCTCGACTGGTTCGTTCCGCAGCTCCGCGGGTCTGTTACGCTCGGCATTAGCTATATTTGTCCGCACAAGCCCCGGACAGAGAACCGATACCTTGACGAGCGAGTTTCGCTGTTGGAGCATTAGGTACAGGCTTTCGGAGAGGGCTACCACCGCATGCTTTGTCACCGCGTAAGGAGCGAACAAACTGCCGACGATCAGCCCGGCGGTCGACGATGTATTGACGATATAGCACTCGGTATTTTGCGCAAGCATGAGCGGCGTGAACACTTTGACTCCATGGATTACGCCCCATAAATTAACGCCGATCGCCCACTCCCAATCGTTCCACGTTGCCTCCCATGGCGCCCCACTGGCCGTGACCCCGGCGTTGTTGAATAGCAAGTGAACTTGGCCAAATGTGCCGAGCGCTTGGCGAGCCAGCAGTTCGACATCACTCCGTTTCGAGACGTCCGTCCTTACACCAAGCACAGTTCCGCCCGCGGTTCTCAGTTCAGTCTCTGCCTTGGTGAGATCAGCCTCATCGACGTCGGCGAGGACTACTTTCATGCCAGCACCAACACACCGTTCGGCTATCCCACGCCCGATACCGCTCGCCGCACCAGTGATCACCGCAACTTTGTCCTTAAACTCTCTCATTGTGCCCTCTCGTAACTTTCCACCGGTACTGGTTCAACCGGAGATCAATAAGTTCACCCACCAAAATCGAAATAGAAGAACAGATTCTCACGCATGCAACGATAAAAGAGTGTCAAGCAAAAGCGCCAGAAGTGCAGGACTAGCCTGATCCTATCAATGAGACGGTTACTGGTGTTGCTTCTTTTTTTGTCATGACCGCAACCGTGCCTTCTTCCTCCACCACCAGCTGCGCGTAGAGCGGCATCAGCGGAAGGATTAGCATAACTCTGACCGATCTCGAGACTTACATCTGGGACCGGTTGTCACTGAGTCAAACATAGAACGGGTTTTCGAAAGTTTAGACACTTCTCAGATCCAGTTTATCGGATCAGCTGGCTTCGGCCTCGCCCGGTGCAAAGCCGGTGTCGACCCGTTCCTTGCGGCCTTTTTTGTCGCCTGCGACATACACGGCGATTACAAGAGAAATCGCCAGCAGCAGAGCGGCCAAATACCAGGGGGCGCTCGGCATGTGATGGTCGCGGCTGATGAAGTACGCAAAAGTGCTTGCAAAGATCTGTGGACCAATGATCATTGCGATTCCGCGCAACGAGGCGATTGGCCCCTGAAGCTCGCCCTGTTACGAAGCCGAAACTCGCCGAGTCATGAGCGACTGCGACGTTGGTCCAGCCAGCTGCCACAACGAACTGATCGCGATCGCCGCGAAAAAGGTAATCGAAGAACCCGCCCGACCACATATGACGAAACCGGCAGCGGCAAATAGTAGTCCGGTCCGCAGTGCCCGTCTCTCGCCGAGACGAGCCACGATCGGTCCTACCAGGGCTGCCGAGCAAACAATGGAGCAGACTCCTGCCACCGCGAGAGCCATGCCGATCATGCGTTGGTCCCAGCCGAAGCGGTACATGACGTACAAGATCCAATAGCACGTGAAATGTCCGCCTTAGCGGGCGGCGAGAGTAGGGGACGATGGAAGGATGGACTCATACTCGAGGGCCGCAGTGGAGCGGGCAATGAAGGTACAAGAAGTGATCTTGCGGGCGATGGCCAAGAAGATTACCTGGTGGCAGTCAGCCGAGATCATCGGAATCAGTGACCGGTCGATGAGACGGTGGCGTGAGCGCTATGAAGAATGAAGTTATGACGGTCTGTTGGATCGCAGAATGGGAAAACCGTCGACGCAGCGGGTGCCCCTGGCCCAGGCGGAGCAGGTGTTGGGGCTGTACCGGGATCGCTACTTCGATCTGAACGTGCAACATTTTCACGAGAAGCTCAAGGAGGAACACCAAATCGATCTCAGCTACACCTGGGTGAAGCAGGCGCTGCAAGGAGCGGGGCTGGTGAAGCGAGGAGGCAAGAGGGGTCCGCATCGCAAGCAGCGGGAGCCGCGGCCGCTCCCGGGAATGCTGTTGCACATCGATGGCAGCGAACACGAGTGGTTCCAGGATGAACGCTGGCAGGACCTGATCGTCATCCTGGATGACGCCAACAGCGAGATCTAACTACGCCCACCTGGTGGAAGAGGAATCAACGCTGACGGTGATGGCGGCACTGCGTCAGGTGATCGAACAGAAGGGTTTGTTCTGCGCGCTCTAGAGTGATCGGGGCACGCATTTTTGGCTCACGCCCAAGGCCGGGGGCAAGGTCGATCCCCACCGGCTGACTCAGGTTGGTCGAGCGCTGCGGGAGTTGGGAGCGCAGATGATCCCGGCTTATTCACCGCAAGCGCGCGGTCGCAGCGAGCGCAACTTCCGGACTTGGCAAGGACGCCTGCCGCAGGAGCTGCGATTGCGTGACCTCAAGACCCTGCAGGAGGCTAATCGTCTTTTGGGTGAGCACTATATCGCCGAGTTCAATCGCCGCTTTCAGGTTTCTCCCCCACATTGGGGGACGGCTTTTGTCCGTTGCCGGCGCAAGGATCTGGATCTGACCTTCTCGCTTCCAGCGCGCCGTGAACCGGGATAACACGGCCACCTTTCAGAATCTCACTTTGCAATCCAGCGGGTGAGATGGCGGGGAAGCCTGGCCGGCTGCCAGGTCACAGTACACCAGCAACTGGATGGCACCTTGAGTCTTTCCCACGGACCGTACTGCTAGGACGTTACACCGCGCAAGATGTAGCCATTCCCTCAACACCAAACCCGGCGCCGCCGGCTGTGGAAAAGACGCGAGGTGGAAAAGTCAGAAAACCGACTTTCCCACCTCGATTGCAAATCCCGCAAACTGCGCGGGATTCCCACTTTTCCCACAGCCACGACTACGGCTGCTGGCTATTAAACGAAAACCAAAACCGGACATTTCACTTGCTACAAAAAGCGGCCATTTTTAACTTGCTACGGACACTCAAGCGTCCGCGAATTAGGGGCGGAGAGGGCAAAGCCTTCGTAGCCGTTGGCTGCAATCTCGTCGCATTTCTGCCTATAGACCCCTACGCCGCCGGTGTAAGGCATAAAGACGCGTGGCTTGCCCGGAATGTTTGCTCCCAAGTACCACGAGTTAGCGAGTGGAAACAGCGTGTAATTCGCTATCTCGTTCACATGGGCAACCCACACGTTCTCCGCTTCCACAGTTGCTTCGATGCTCGCAAGTTGGCGGTTCCGTAGATAGCCAATGCAATCGGCGATCCACTCGACGTGTTGTTCGATGGACAAGACCATGTTGGAGAGTACTGATGGACTACCCGGACCGGTGATGGTAAATAGGTTTGGAAAGCCGGCGATCATAATGCCAAGGTACGTGCGCGGTCCTCGGGACCATTTTTGCTTCAGGGAAGTCCCTGCCCTGCCGCGAATGTCGATGTTGCACAGAGCACCGGTGATGGCATCATAGCCGGTGGCGAATACGATGCTGTCGAGTGCATACTCGGACTCTGAGGTACGCACTCCGGTGCAAGTGATCTCCCGGATCGGCGTGGCCGTCGCATCGATCAGCGTCACATTGTCGCGATTGAAGGTTGTATAGTAATCGGTATCGACGCAAAGGCGCTTGGTGGCGAATGGATAGTCTATTGGCACAAGCTTCTTGGCAACGGCCGGATCGTGGACGATTGCGCGTATTTTAGAGCGCACGAACTCAGCCGCCGTTTCATTGGCCCTGTTATTAAGAATGATATCGGCGAATGCTCCGAGCATAGCGAAACCGCCATCGCGCCAACGGGCCTCGTACTCGCGTTGCCGTTCTTCTGGGGACACGCCAAGAGCCGATTTGCGGTTGAACTCGATGTGGGAGCCGAAAAAGGATCTTCGATCGCGATCACGATACTTGGCGCGGTTCGCTTTCCAATCATGGGAGACCTCGGGAGAGAGCGGTCCGTTGTGCGCGGGTACGCTAAAATTGGGTGTTCTCTGGAATATGAAAAGATGCGAGGCCTGTCTGGCGAGGTGTGGGATGCACTGGATAGCGGACGAGCCCGTTCCGATCACACCGATTTTCTGGCCGGTAAAGTCTACGTCTTCAGCGGGCCAGCGTCCAGTATGGTAGGTCTTGCCCTGAAATGCAGCGATGCCTTGGTAGTCTGGAATCTTTGCCGCGGAGAGGCACCCGGTTGCCATAACGCAAAAGCGCGTCGTAACGCGGTCGCCGCGATCCGTTTGGATGGTCCAGCGCTTCGCCACTTCATCGAAAGTCGCGGCGACCACTCGCCTATCCAACTGAATGTCCCTTTTGAGATCGAAGCGGTCCGCGACGTGATTCAGGTATCTCTCGACTTCCGGCTGAGAGGCGTAGCGCTCAGTCCACTGCCATTCCTGCTCAAGGTCTTCAGAGAACGAATAGGAGTATTGTAGGCTTTCCACGTCGCAGCGTGCGCCGGGATACCGGTTCCAAAACCAGGTACCGCCCACGCCACTCCCTGCCTCGTAGACCTTTGTGGACAGGCCCAACCCGCGCAGGCGGTGAAGCATGTAAAGACCGGCGAAACCTGCGCCAACGATTACCGCATCGAAGACATTGGCTGTTTCACCACTCCCGATGACAGACGTTGCTGACGTGTCAGCCATGATTGCGTCTTACAGCGTTTGCATTATATCGAGGCAGCTTGTTTTCTCTGCCCGGGATTGTGGAGGCCCACGAGACTACAATTGCTCCATACCTCTCCATGGAATCATCACTTTACCGGCCAGATCAAACAGATGCGTCGTTCCGGCACCGCTGTACGATGAAATTAGAGTTTTTAATGTGCGGAAGGGCCTTGCGTGCCTAAGAAATGTGAGACGTTGAACCGTGTGGATGAACCTCTTCTCAGTTCACCACTCTGGCAATCTGGCCGACATCGAGTTCGACTCTCGCTTGCCAAGTCAGGGCTCTGAGAAGGACGCTTACTCGCTGCCGCCCAGGCATTTCCTTTTCAAACACCGCGGTAATACCCTTGAATGCTCCCGATTGGATAACTACAGGTTCGTTCATTTGGAACTTAGGGGTAATCTGAACATAGCCGTCCTGCCCAATTCGCGAACGGCACATTGCAATGACGTCTTCGTGAACTTGCGCTGGCTTCCCCCCAAAGCTTAACACGCTGTGGACTCCTCGCGTGAATCGTACGTTGCGAAACATGCTTGTAATATCGAACCTTGCAAAAACGTAACCCGGAAACAATGGCTCAAACCCTCCCCCGTTCCTGGGCGCCCTCACCGAAAGAGCCAAAAGCTCGACCCCCCACAGCAGAAGGTTCCGTATCGCCCGGTCTTCCTGTCGTGGGTGAGTATGAACGACATACCACTCGGCCACAGCGACATCCTTCCTGGAGTGATTGGCTAGCCCTTTTTCCCTTGTCATCCAGACTCGGCGGGCTGGCTCAGACACAGCTACCGCACGTGCCCGTCATGCCTCGCTAAGTCTGAGTATAGTTGTCTTTCGACACCTAACGTGCATCTCAGCCACTCAGGAACGTGATCGTAGAAAAGCTTCTCCCTCAGCACAACCGACTCGCGGTATAGCCAACGCCTCCACTTCTAGTCCAGCTTTCTTCAGTGATAGGATCACTCGTGAAGCACTGTCGCACCTATCGAAACCTGACTGCGGCCCATTGTTTTCCTAATTCCGACACGCCCGCAGCCGTCGTTGGGTGCACTTCGTGCGCGTTTAGGTCCACCACGGCTCAGTTTGTCATCCCACCGGGTCGCCGCGCCGGTCACCGTCCCCGGCTCCCACAGATCGTCGCGTGCAGATATCCCGCATTACGCTCGTCAGAAGTTGATTCACAGCGTAATCTAAGTTTTGCAGCTATTTGTTCGCGTCCTGTTGCCATGGCTGGCGGTTTTTCTCTTTGCATAGAAGGCCGCATCCTCCCTTAGTATGGAGTCCATGTTTCCCAAGAGCAACTCAACTTCCGCTGGCCACTTCTTCCAAGTAGTCGGCTCTCCCCACCCCGAGTATTATCAGCCAGTCTGACTGCCACCAGGTCATCAGATCCTCCTTGCTTTGTAGGCTTGTCGAACCTTGCAAGTTAACGCGTGAACCTGGCGGCTCTCCCTTGTTCCCGTGAACCCTTCAGCTGCATGCCGGCGGTACGAACCGCGGAAGCACCCCAGTGCACTCGTCATAACGTGCCCTGGAATTTCTGCCTTCGCCGTAGAGGGGATAAGGTCAGCTGCTCCGATCACGATCGCTCAGGTGTAGAGGGTCTCTGTAAGGCGACTCGGCAAGTCGCGCAGGCCGTAATGTGTGTGAACACTGAGCAGGCTCCGAAACAGCCGATGCTGGGAGCCGACCGACCCAACACTCGGGATCGCGACAGCATCATCCTTGGTCCCGGCAAATCACGCAGCTGGAATTTGACCCAAACAAGGCACGGCGAGCGGAGTAAATCTTTTTGCCATCGGAGAGGAACCAAAACTCCCTCACGACGCGATAGGGAGCGTGAGGGTGATTCGTTTCTTGTCGAATCGTCGCGTTACCGATGAAGTTCGTGCTATACCTACTTTTTCGGCGAGCCTGTCAATCCAGGAGTCGAGCGCCGATTCTGGCAGAACTAAAACGTCATCGCCTTCGCCCTCCGGGGATTACTGATTTTTGCAAGCATTGCTACAGGGCTTTGCGGATTTTCTATTAGGAGTAGTTTGTCCGTTCGGAGTTTGATCAGTTCGATCCATTCAGGACGATATAGCACTCGGTATTTTGCGCAAGCATGAGCGGCGTGAACACTTTGACTCCATGGATTACGCCCCATAAATTAACGCCGATCGCCCATTCCCAATCGTTCCACGTTGCCTCCCACGGCGCCCCACTGGCTGCGACCCCGGCGTTTGTTGAACAACAAGTGCACTTGGCCAAATGCATCGAGCGTTTGGCGAGGCAGCAGCTCGACGTCACTTCGTTTCGAGACGTCCGTCCTTACACCGACCACAGTTCCGCCCGCGGTTTTCAGTTCCGTCTCTGCCTTGGTGAGATCAGCTTCATCGGTGAGATCAGCTTCATCGACGTCGGCGAGGACTACTTTCATGCCAGCACCAACACACCGTTCGGCTATCCCACGCCGGATGCCGCTCGCCGCACCAGTGATCACCGCAACTTTGCTTTTAAACTCTCTCATTGTGTCTTCTCGTAACCTTCACCAGTAGTGCCGCCTATCAGGACTTTAGCGGCTTATTGATTTACAACGCAAACGCCGACAGTTGGGCCCCAGACGCGGCCACTCTACCCAAAATGGGCAAATGGCGCTACGTACGTACAGGTAAATGAGAACGCGCCACCCAGTGGCAATCCCGATATTCCATTTTCGATGAAGGTCTCCCTTACCGGCCACAATCGATGTTAAGTGTTGACGAACCATTTCACCTTGCCTGTCAACGATCTGAGTATTCGCCGCTTGCCGGGTCCGAACGTCGGCAAGGATGATCGTCTAACTAGCCACGGGCTTCGCCCTTGATATCCCTCCGGGATAGGAACGTTAATGGGCTTTAATCTTCCAATACTCAGTGGGGCGTTTCGCGCTGGCTCCACAGCTGAAGAAGGGGGCAAACGTGCCGTCCCCGTTGCTCAGGGCACTGTAAATTCCAGCTATACCCTGTAATAATCTTTCACGCGGGTCGTCTTTGAGTTGAGAGGACAGGCAACGGGAGGGGACCCCGCAAAGCGTACTGGTGCACCGGCTGTCAATACCGCACTTTCGGAAGTGCCCCGGCGGGACGACCGTTCTCAACGCGATCCTCGGCCTCAGCCCTGTCAGCGAGAGCTGGGTGGGATCAGCTCTTATGGATGTTGTGCTTCATTGCCGATGTCGCCGTCAGTTCGCATAAGCGCTTTGGTTCAGTTGCCGTATCAAAGGAGAGTATGGGTACAACTCTGCAAATTTTGACACGCATACTTCTTCTGGCCGTGTTTCTGGCTTTGTCGGCCGGGGCCCGTGGACAACGAAGCACTTCGGACGGCGCGGTCCTTCGCGTCACTGTTGAGCTGGTCCAAGTTGATGTGCAGGTTCTTGAGAAAAAGACGCGCCGTCCCGTAGGCTCTCTGAGCAAAGAGGACTTTCAGCTTTATGAAGACGGGGTGCAGCAACAGGTAGCCGGGGTGAGCCGGGACCAGCTCCCACTTTCGGTGGTGCTGCTTTTCGATCTTACTTGGAGCGTTCGTCCAGTGCTAAAACCCCTCGCTGCCGGAGCTCTGGAGGCCTTAAGGCACCTTAAGCCGCAAGATGAGGTAGCCGTCATGGTCTACGCAGCAGAGGTGCAGGTCTTGCAGGATTTCACCACCGACCGCGAGCAGGTGACCGCTGCCATCGAAAAAGCGAGCGAAATGGAGAGCAGCGAGGCTGCTTTTTTCAATGAGGCTGTGTTCCAGGCGTCTGCGCAACTGGACAAAGCGTCAAATCCCCGGAGCAGAAGAACCATCATATGGCTCACGGACAACGTGCCGGATATTCCTTCTGGGCGCGTGTACAGCGAGAAAGACGCGTTTGGCGAGGTATTTGAAACGGGGACCGTGGTTTCTGCGCTGCTGGAACGTAGCGCCTTTTCCGACTTTATTGTGGCCTATAGCAAAAACCCAATATTTGCTCCTTTTCGCGGTCACAGCCCTCCGGGCGACGTTTACAAATATGCTGAACGCACGGGCGGCGAGGTGATGAAGTGCAACAAGGAAAACGTGAGCGCCAAATTGGCGCAACTCATCGACGAAATTCGCACCCGCTACACGGTTGGCTACTATCCTTCTGTGAAACAGCCCAAAGGCAAGTTCTGCGAAATCAAAGTCCAGATCACGACAGAAGCTCAAAAGCGCGAAGGCCGGATGCTGGTGCGCACGAAGAAGGGCTACTATCGATGAGACTCAGAAACTCCTCGTGCACGCAGCTTCCGCGATGAGCGCTATATTGCCATTCGAGGGGGCGGGGGCAATCAGTCGGTGGAACGTTCCCATATGCGGTGAAAGTATCGGAGTCGACGGGGATTCGCATACGGAACAGCCATGTTGACGGCAATAGCAAGGTCTCGTTCGATAACTCAGTCTTCGATGCGACGCATCACGCCGAGGTACGCGCGCGGGAGTTTGCTGCCCTGGATGTGCCGGGCAGGGCGATGATAGCCGGGCAGACGACTACTGCGACGCTGCCTTCAGATGCTCAGGTAAAGAAGCTAGCAGCGGCTTCTTCTCGATCTCAGGCGGTACGGTGGATGCGGTGGGCACGCTCTACTTTGTAGACACGCACCTGCTGATCACCCGGTACCCGTGATAGTTCGCCACTGTAATGTTCCGGGAGCGGTGGATCTCGACGGGCAGAGCATTTCCGCTCTCGCCACGTTCTTCTTCTGTCTGCAGCGCATCCAGTTCCCAGTCCTCCACGCCATCAAGCCGGATTTCGTTGCGCACATTATGCTCGCACGAGAGCTAATACACAAAACCAGGTGTCGAGGTGTTCGAAATCAGCAGCCCGGCATTGGCAAATGTGCCAGGGACTGTAGCTTGCTGGGAAGTGCCCATCTCCGCTCCAAGTGGACACTTATCCGAAGTGCCCACTTCGCGAGCGTGGCTCTCACTTATGGGATTGTCGAGACGGCCCCCAGGTTTCGTTGTTCAAAAGCCACGGGTCAGACCCATCCACCAACTCAAGAGGGTGACACTTCCTGAGTTTGATGCACAAGAGATTCACAACTATGATTTGCCGAAACACATACCAGCCACCCTCACGTAACAAGCGTCGTAGTTTATGTTAGTCATTGTGACGCCCAGCACTCCCCAAACGTCGACATCCAGAAATGTCGTTCCAAAGAACACTCCCTACAATGGATTCTCGGTTACTCTCGATAGAGCCACGTTTATTGTGATGCTGTGCGGATTTTCCGATTCGTTTCGTTACGGATCCCGCGTCGATTTTGAGGTCGAGCACGCGCCGATGGCAAGTGATCAGGCGTGGCCCACGATAGATTTCGATACTGTCCTTGGTTTCTCGCGCTTCGACCTGGAGCCCCAGAAACTTCTCGGGAACCGAGTAGCGATTGTTATTGATGGACACATAGCCGGCCATGTCCACCAAGCGTTGGTGCAGCCGGTAGACCGGCGGAACCCAGATCGGAAGAGCCTTCAAGTAAGCTCGTTCGGTAGCGAACAGCTCACGCGGGCAGGCTTTCAGTTTGCCGCGATATTCCGCATTGAGCTTATCGCACCAGGCCCGCGCCTGTCGGTAGGCATCGTCCCAGTCCTGAAAGCTCCGACCGGCTAAGAAGTTGTTTTCGATGTAGTGAATCGGTCTCTCCACCCGAGCGGAACGATTCACATCTCCTTTCTCGTGGGCTTGGAACTGGAACCCGTAGCGCTCGGCAAAGGAGGCCATCTCGGGTACCGGCACCATGTTCCGGCCTGTGCCCTGTAACACCACGTGAGTGTTGTCGATCATGCAGATCTCACAACTGCCGTCGTGCGAAGCCGTTTTTCCGGCCCACAATTGCGGAGTGTTGCATCTTCTCCGCTAACTCTGACCTTTTAAGTTTCGGCACTTTAAAAGGAATGAAAACATTTTTCAGACGGATTCAACGGGAAAAGGTCACGCTGGGAGGCGTGTTATCTCGGCCACTCACCCGACACACATAATTGGCTCCGGCCGCACTTGGTGCGGCCCGGGGGGAAGCGCTACGGATTGGGTTAGTTCGAGGCGCCACGACGCGTGGCGCCTCGAAGTGCAGTAGTTTAGAAGCGGACGCGGGCACCCAGTTCGATCTGCCGGTTGCCTCCCGGTGTTTCCTGCGCCTCGCCATTCAAAGCGCCGAAGGCGGCCGGGTTGGCGGTCGCAAGGCCAGTCGGATCCAGCCACTGGTTATGGTTGAGAATGTTGACAAACACGCCCTGGAATTCCAGGCTGACGTTCTCCGCCACTCGGATGCTTTTCTTGATGCTCGCGTCCATATTCCAGTAGCCCAGGCCGGGGAGCCAACCAGCTCCGCCGTTCCTCTCGCCGTCGAAGCCGAGAATCGGGTTGCGCCAGTTGCTGACTGCGGCTGGTCCTGCTTTAAAGTAGTTGACCGCATACCCGGCTGAAGGAGTGTTGTAATAGGCATGGCCGTGGGCTCCAATGGGCCCAATCGGTATCGCGCTTTCGTTGTCTGCATAGTTGATAGAATCGGACGCTCCGAACTCCTGACCGGCGGAGAAGGACGACGAGAAAACTTCGACCGGCGTTCCAGTCCCCGCAGTAAATATGGATGAGAAGGTCCATCCGCCGAGCGCTCGTCCCAGGAGTCCGTGTTGCCCCTTATAGAAAGGTAGCTGATACACAAAGACGTTGTTATACACAAGCTTGCGATTGAAGGGTTGAACGCCGTAAAAAGCGCTCAGGTTATAGGGATCGTTCGCCGTGTAGACGCTGGAGGCCTGGACGACAGCTCCCGTGCCCAACGCCCTCGACCAGGTGAGGTTCGACTGCATGGTCACGCCTCTCCAGTCAGCCGTTTTGACGGAGACAAAGCCACCATTGTAGTTCCCGTAACCCGAGCTGGTGTTAGACGCCACGCCAGACGCCGTCTGCGGTCCGAAGGCTCCAACGTTGGTGTTCATCATCGTGTTGCCAAACGTGAAACCCTGTCCGGTGCATGGTGCTTGCGCCACGCAGTTGGCAGAGTTGCCGCCGTCCAGCTCGCTCCACATGCTCCATACCTGAGCGTTGGCGAGCCTGGAGCCTTCGTTCGATACAACGGCCGCCGTGCAATTCGAACTGCCGGCGCAGTAACTTGGTTTCATCGCCTTCTCGAAGAAGGGTTGAGCTGTGACCGCAGAAGCGGTTTTCGCGCAACCGCCACCGGCGAGGCCCGCCACGCCGCCGCAGTACTGCATCACTACGTTGGCGTACGCGTTGGCGAACGACTGGCCACCCATCGTAAACATGTAGGGGACAGAGTTAAGGTTGACGGGCAGGAATTCGTGAGTGATTCTGCGCCCAATGTAGCCCACTTCCAGCGTGATCCTGCGGGACAACTGACGCTGAATCGTGACGTTGAACGAGTCAATCACGCTCGGCCGGAAATTCGGATCCAGGTACTCGCCAGGGCCCGCCGTGGGAGCGTTGAATCCAGGATAGTAGGGTTGCGGCAGGGTGGGAGTGCTCAGGTTGCCCAGCTGCGGCAATGCTAGACCGCTAAAGGCAAGCGGCCCACCTGACGACGGCCCAATCCTCCAGACATTCGCCGCCGTAGCACCCGATGCGCACGTGCCTGTGTTCAGGTTGCCAATACATGCTATCGGCTGCAGGACGCCGGGAGCCAGCAACGGCACCAGCACCTGGTTCACGCCGTTCAGGCGGCCGTACTGGCGGCCAAAGCCGGCGCGAAACACAGTGTTGGCCAGCGCCCCGCTCGTGCCGGTTGGCGACCAGGCGAAAGCTACACGCGGGCTAAACTCGCCGTAATAAGGATTGTAAGGATACTTCAATCCGTTTCCGGCATCGCCGATGAGGGAATAGCCGATTTCGGGATTGTAGTTGATGCCTTCGAGCGCAGCCCTCTTGCGCTGGTTCAGGTAGGACGCAGCGGTAACCGGTTGGCCCGACGGATCTACCAATGTGACCTGATTGCCATTCTGTTCGGTGGGCGGCATTTCCAGCGCATAGCCCAAACCGTACGTCAGGGTTATCGACGGCTTCAGGTGCCAGGTGTCGCTGAAGTAGACATTGTAGTAGGGGATGGTGCTCCTCGCCTGGGCCGGTGTCCCGAAAGGCTGCAGGCTTAAGGAGGGACCTGAGCGGGTCAACACGACCGCCGACTGGGAAACCATTCCCAATACGGCCGCGGTATAGCCACCGCAGTTGTTGATAAGCAAATTTGACGTTCCCGGCTGTAACAGCGAGCAGATTCCTATGTCGCTTGTGAGTTCCGAATAATTACCTTCGCCCAGGTCATACACGGGTTGGTTGTTGATGAAGCCGCCGTTGTCGGTGCGCTGATGCCAGTCGAAGTTGCGCTGGTATGTGCCGCCCCACTGGAACAGGTGGTTGCCATGCAACATGGAGAGATCGTCGCGAAACATGTTGTCGTGACCATCCCAGAAACGGTTGCGGGTTTGCTGATTGTTCACGTTGTAAGGGGCTAGGCTGCCGCGTGCGCCACCGCCCTCACCCGGCTCGACTTCGAGCGCGGCGCCTAACCCGGCGAATTGTGGCACGTCTCCTCTCCTTTCATAGGCCCACCAGTTTCGCGTCAAGCTGTAGTGGATGTCGTTGGTAACGTTCGGGGTGATGTTGGTAGTAAGTCCGGCAACGAAGAACCACGGTTGCTGCGGAGACGTCGACAAGGATTTGGGCACGCCCAGCGTGTCGCCAGGGAAGAACCCACCGATGTCCACCTGCGAATCCGTGGCATTCTGCAGGTTGAAGTAGCGGTAGCTGGTCATGAGGTGCCAATTCTTGGAGAAATCGTGGTCCAGACGCCCCACCCAGAACTTGCTCTTTTGTGGGATATTCAGGTTGGCGGTAAATCCCTGGATGTTCGCTCCATCGCAGAATGGGTCAAGGCTCGTATTGCAGGCAGTGTTTGACACCGGCATATACTTGTCCCACAATCCGGACCCCCGGCTCGAGGAGTTGTGCACGTTGGCCGAGAGAAGAGGCGTAATGCCCAAGCCCTGCGGATCGCACGGGCCGCCACAGCCAAAGTTGGCCGCATTCGGCGTTCCGTTGTAGGTCACCGGGTAGGGGTTCAAGTTGTAGAAACCGCCTAGAGAATCCTGGATAAGCCCCAACCTCATGGCTGCCGAGGGAACGGCCCTGAAGTAGCTCTCCGCAGAGGGGAAGTTGAAGCCCTCGTAGTTAAAGAAGAAGTAGGTCTTGCCACCGAGAACTTCTTTAGGGATGAGCGGACCACCAATGGCGCCGCCGTAGCGGTTATAGTGGAAGGTTGGAAGGCCGACGTGCTGCCCAGGGATGTTGTTCTGCCACGAGTTAGACGACCAATTGTTGTCCCTGTAGTATTCGTAAGCCGTGCCATGGAAGGCGTCGGAGCCGCGCTTGGTGACGATCTTGACCTCTGCGCCGGCGGAACTGTTAAAGTCAGCCGTCTGACCAGCCGAGTTTGCTTTAAACTCCTCGACGCTGTCCTGCGGAGTCGGCACCGTGCCAGACGGGCCGGTGGCTGCCGTGTACTGATTCGCGACACCTCCGGTCGGGTCGCCAGCCAGGGTCGTCTGGTAGATGCCGCCGGAGCCATCCATGTCGTTGCTGTTGTTACCACCATCGAGCGAGAAATAGTTCTGGTCTTCAACCGCGCCAGCAACGCTGCCATCCGGCGCCACTCCGGGCTGCAATTCAACGAACGTATTCACTTCGCGGCCCAGGCTCGGTAGGTTGTCGAGCATAGTGCTGGTAAGCGTGTTGCCTACTGTCGCGTTCAATGTCTGCAGTTCACTGCCGGTAGTCTGCACTTCAACCACTACGTTGGAGCCGCCGACCTGCAGGGTCAGGTCCAGCGTGAGTGCTGAGCCAACATTTACTTGCAAGTTGTCCGTCTTCGCAGTGGAGAAGCCCTGCTTGCTAACCGCGATACCGTAGGTACCCGGGTTCACATCTACGAAAATGTAGCGCCCGCTCGCGTTGGTCGTAGCGCTTCGCGAAGTTTTGGTCGCGGTGTCGGCCAGGGTCACAGTTGCGCCCACCACTAGAGCATTTTGCTGGTCGGTGATGGCGCCCTGAACGGTGCCTGTGTTAGCGGCGCCTTGTGCCCAGGCCGGGATACCGCTGGCTACAAGAATCACAACGAAGAGAAACAGCACCAACTTCATGCTCCACGTTTGCATTGCTTCCTCCAACCGAAAGATTGAGCCTTGCGACCGGCCGCGAAACCCGGCTAGACGCCAACCCACTTGCACGAAGTTAGTGTTAGCAATTAGCAAACCAGAGAGTAGTCGTCGATTTCTCAATCGGTTACATCAATGATCGGATCTGTGGTTATGAAATGCGGGACGCCAACAAGACAATGCTCAAGCGTGCGTCCTGCGTTTGAGGTTGCGTGTTCTGTAAGACTGTGACCGCGGCTGGTAGGACTACACCAAACAGGAGATGAATTCCCAAAAGTCCCGATTCCGGGAGATTGCTGTCGAAATCGACTCTTGTGACCCGACGATGCCTACCGGTTGGTATGGTATACATCCATACTGGTTCGTACGTTAGGAGCGAGACAACCGATACTAGAGGCAAACGGCTGTGTCGGGGGTGCGTAGGTCTACCGAGTCGGGAGATTGCTTTCGCTCTTGACTCCGATTGATTCGGACATGCATACTGTCCGGTATGTTGCGGGGGAAGCGAAGACCGAGTCACGGAACAGCCGCGCCACGCGATGGAGCGCGCACCCGAGAGCGCCTATTGAGAGCCGCCTTTCGGGAAATGCACCGCTCAGGGTTTCGCAGCGCCGACGTAAATGCAATTCTGATGGCAGCCGGCGTCACCAAGGGTGCCTTGTACCACCACTTCGATAATAAAGAAGCCCTTGGCTATGCAGTGGCGGACGAAATCATCGCGAGTAACCTTCACCGGAAGTGGGTGCAGCCTTTACAGGACGCCGAGAACCCGATCGACGTTCTGATCCGCATTATTCAGTCCGAATCGCTGAAAAGAGAAGACGTTCAGCGTGGCTGCCCCTTGCTTAACCTGTCTCAAGAGATGTCAGGTCTTGATGAGGGATTCCGCAGAAGGACGGCAAGAGTTTATAAGGACTGGCACGACGCCATGGCGGAGGCACTGCGCGAAGGACAGAAACGCCGGGTGGTGCGGAGTGATATAAGCGCGAATGAAACGGCTACGTTCCTGATCGCTGCGTGGGAGGGGTACGTCGTTTTAGGAAAGAATTCGCAGGATCCTCGGATGATGAAGTCGGGCCAAAAAAGCGTGATCCGTCTTTTGGAGTCGCTTCGCGGGAAAGGCGGCCCGACCAAGGGGCGGCAGGTCAAGGCTGCCTGACCAACAAGTGTCTGTTAAGTGCTTTTAGGCTTTATGACATACATTTCAAGATTCATGACATCCATACCGGTACGTATGACTCTTTTAATTCCCAAAAGGGGGGAATCAATGAAGCAAGAGATAGTCAGAATGATCGCATTGGGAGCTGTTGTGCTGGCTGTCATGCTCGGCGAGTGCTGGCCAGCGCAAACCCAGGACGCCAAAGGACCGTATCCGAACATGGCTCCGCTTGAGCAGTACTTAATGGATCGAGACGCAGAGATTGCCATGGCGCGGAGTGCGGCGCCCCAGGCCATCTCGGGCGATGCCGACGTCCTCGTCCTTGGACGGCACGGCTATGAAACCGCAGTCAAAGGCAAGAATGGTTTCGTATGCGCTGTGGAGCGAGCGTGGATGGGCCCATTCGAGGGTGATGGTGCTGACATGTTTTGGAACCCTAAAGTTCGAGGGCCGGTCTGCTACAACCCGCTGGCTGCCCGCTCCCTCCTGCCAGGTACGTATAAAAGAACGGAGATGGTGTTGGCCGGTCAATCCAAGGCTCAGATCTTCGAAGGCATGAAGACATTCGTAAGGCAAGGGATGCCACCTCTGGAGCCTGGATCCATGGCCTACATGATGTCGAAGGAACAGTACCTGAGCGACAACGGCCACCACAACTGGATCGCTCACCTGATGTTTTACACTCCGCTCGTGGGCGGTTCCGCTTTGGGTGCGGATCTTCCCGGTTCTCCCGTCATGCTGCATCCACAGTTCAGGGGCGTTCCTGAACCGATCGACAATTTCATGGTTCCCACGGGTTGGTGGTCGGATGGAACGGCGGACCCAGTCAAGTTGCATTAGCAATGCGAATGAGTGTGAGCGGATGTTTACCAATGTTTTTGTCCAGCGCCGGGCCTATGAGGAATTCGCGAAGTCGGGCAAATGGCCGGGGCAGAGCATGTTCATGATTGACGAACGGGATGCAGCGAGCCCAGGTTCCATCAACCAGAAGGGCCACTACCAGACCGATCTGACGGGGCTTGTCGCCGAGGTAAAAGATTCGGCGCGCAATCCGGATAAGTGGGCCTACTACTTTTTCAACGTCGACGGCAAAACCGCCGAGGCCATGCCCAAGGGCAACGTCTGCTGGTCGTGCCACGACGCTCACGCCGCCGTCGAGCACACGTGTGTGCAGTTTTGTCCCACGCTGAAGGTGGTGGCGAAGAAGTTCGGGACATACAACGAAGCGCGGGAGCAAGTGACGGAGGCGAAGTGAAAGAGGGGAAATTGTATTGGCTGGACTGAGCGATCTGGGTGTGAGTTTGACGCGAGCCTTGAACGTGAAAAGCCTCTCGGCTTGGAAGGTCCCCTGGCTTTGGGAAGGATCAAGTAACGCGAGTGCTCCCCTAAACGGAGCCCGGAATGCGATGCAAACCTGGGCCGGTCTGCCTTAACTGATTTCAGCCCGTGGAAAGGTGAGAGTGCCCATGAAAAAGCGGTTCGAGAGAGGAACAAGGACAGTCTCGCAGCGCGGGAGGCTTCTGCTGGGCTTGTTGCTTTTGTTCCCGTTAGCTGCGCTCGGAGAAGCGCAGGTGCCGGCAAAGCCGGAGCCCGCCACAATCCAACCGTTCCAAGTGCATGTTCCAGACCGCGTGCTGATGGATCTTCGGCGCCGTTTGGCGGAGACCAAGTGGCCCGATCAACTTCCGGGCACGACTTGGGAGTACGGCGCCGACAGCAAGAAGGTCCGAGAGCTGAGGGATTATTGGGAGAACAATTACGACTGGCGTGCACAAGAAGCGAAGATCAACCGCTTCGACCAGTTCACCACAGAAATTGATGGACAGCAGATTTATTTTATCGATCAACGCTCGCCACGCTCCGACGCAATACCGTTGCTGTTGATTCACGGCTGGCCCGGTTCGATTCTTGAATTTCTCGCTCTCGTCGAGCCGCTGACCCATCCCAAGGACAGCCATAGCCCGGCATTTCATGTCGTCATTCCTTCGCTTCCTGGATTTGGATTCTCCGGACCAACAACGACTCGCGGCTGGGGACCGGAACGTATGGCGAGGGCCCTCATTGTTCTCATGGATCGCTTGGGGTACTCCCGATACGGCATCCAGGGCGGTGACTGGGGTTCTACCATAGCCCAAGATATCGCTCGCACTGCACCTGCGCATGTAATCGGACTCCACCTGAACCTTCTTTATGCGGCTCCGCCGAGCCAAGAGGCGATTGCACAGATGAGCGACCTGGAACGAAGACGGTTTTCATTTTTTCAACGGGGCGAAAGCAGCTTCTTCAACCTCCAAGCCAGTGAACCGCAAACTCTCGCCTATGCCCTGACTGACTCTCCTGTCGGGTGGTTAGCCTGGATGGTGGATAAGTTTCAAATTCTGACCGATAACGACGGGGACTTTCTTGCCGCGGTAGACCGCGACACATTTTTGACCGATGTCACCCTCTACTGGGTGACTGATACGGTGGGTTCTGCGATGCGGATCTATCGCGAAGATCGGATCTCGCGAGAACAGGCAGCGCCTCTGCCAAAGTTAGAGACTCCCGTTGCCTACGCGGATTTTCCGAAGGAGGTGTACGCCACTCCGCTTAGCTGGATTAAGCAGACTTATGATGTTGTGCAATACACGAAGATGCCGAGAGGAGGCCATTTCGCGGCTCTGGAACAGCCCGATCTCCTGCTTGACGATATACGGAAGTTCTTTGCGAAAGTTTATCAGAAATATGCCGAAATTGCGCCCTGATACGAAATGGAACGGCGGCCCCAGTCAGTTACGGACACACCGCAGTGCGAGAGAATGGGCCGATGTTTTCAAGCGCGGGGTGTCTCTCTTACCGGCTATGGTTTCTTCTCTGCCGGCTTGAGCAGCAAGCCCTGATAGGCGAAGCTGAAGTCAGCCAGTGGAGACACGGCGCCCAACAGCAGCGAGAGCCTGAGGATGTCGAGGGAGCAAGATGAACTGGAGGTAGACGCCGATTAGCTGCCGTGCAGGTCACGATGGACTCGCGCACGTGGAGCATTAACGAAACCGGGAATGGAGGTCTCTTGGATAACGGCGATCCGCATATTCGTGAAGTCGCTAAGGACGCGTACGAGGAACTGCCGCTGCCTCCCCAGAAACGGACGCTTGCGACGCGGACGGCTGCGCGCATTGCGATCAAGGCTAAGGGGAGAATTTTCTTCATGGACCCGGCGGATGTTATCGCGGTGGAAGCCAAAGGAAAGTATGTCTTGTTATTCCATACTTCAAGTTCGTACACGCTGCGAGAGTCTATCTCGACCATTGAGGAAAAACTCACCCGGCACGGGTTTGTGCGAATTCATCGATCTGTCCTGGTGAACGCAGCATTGGTTGAAGAGATTCATCCGTGGTCCACGGGCGAGTATGTGCTCCGTGTGCGTGGGGGGAAGGAGTTCACAGTCACTCGTACGTACAAGAAGAATCTGCAACTCCTGGCGCAGCTGTGGATCGGTATGGAGGGTTTTGCCGAGTAGGAGCTGTCATTTGTTGCCGTTAGCAGCGGACAGCCGTCTAAACCGGCTCAGGTCCATCTTAATCGGCCTATAGGAGGAACTGCCCTATGCAAACAAAATTAGTAGGAGCCGCGTTGCTGTGGTTATTAATTAACGCTTCGATGTTGTTCGCTCAAGAGGCGCCCGATGTGTTTCAGGGATACGAGGGCGAATGGAATCACGTGTCAGGGCAATTAATCTCTCTGGCCGAGGCGATGCCGCAAGACAAATTCGCGTGGCGGCCGGCGACCGGAGTCCGCTCCACTAGTGAAGTGTATATGCACATCGTGCGAGCAAATTTCCTGATGCTGAACGCGATCGGATCCAAAATGCCCTCTGACCTTAAGGACGGCATGGGAACGACGGTGACTTCCAAGGCCGACGTGATTGGCTGGCTGAAGCGCTCGTTGGAGGCGGTGAAAGAGGCTCGCGCTGCTGCAACGCCCACGGATCTGCAGCGAAAAACGAAAATCTTCAACACAGACACGACAGTGGACGATATTTTCCTGCGAATCATCGTCCATAACAACGAGCACATGGGCCAGCTTGTAGCGTACGCGAGGATGATAGGCATTGTGCCGCCGTGGTCGAAGTGATTTGAGACCTGGAATGTTCGGACTAATAGCTGCAAAAGTATAAGGTGAACAGTTGTTACGAGGAACTACGTAGTTGAGGTCAGCGGAACAGTCGATGTCAGCACACGTTGCTCTGTCCAATACTGCGTTACCACCACGATCTTCTGCCGAACCCGTCCCCGCCTTAGCCACCACTGTCGAAGACACAGGCCACGTTATCGGACGGTTACAGCAGCATTTGCAACTGCTGTTGCTTGAGCAGACGACGCTTCTGAAACGAATTAGATTGGTCCGGCACCCACTCGCTGGCCTTGCCGATATTTCAGGCTCCGACATTCTCAACCAAGAACTGAAGCGCCTGCTCCGCAAACATGAACACGGCGTCGGCGAGCGCTCTCATCCTGGGCTCACCGAAACCTGTCGTCGCATACTGAAGGAGGATTCCCAACCGCTTACCGTTCGTGAGCTATGTGACAGGATCCGACAAGACAACCCTGCCCTGTTTGCGAGACACAAAGACCTAAAGGCATCGGTGGTGGTCGTGCTGAAACGGCTGGTAAGTTACGGAGAGGTGCTGTACGGTGTGAATGAAGGAGACGGGCGAGCTTGGCTATGGTCCTTCAAAGCAACAGAAGGAACCAACCCGCTCGATTGACTGTCCGAATAGGTCACCGACGCTGGTCGCTCGGAAAATGGAACCATTGATTTCTCCGGACCTCGACGGGTATGTCAAGAACTACGATCAGGCGCAACTCGCGAAGGCGATACTCGGCCGGTTCGGCTAGACCTCGTGCGGGTGTTCCTGTCGGGCACGAACATCCATGGGAAAAGGGTGCTTCGGGGGTGCAGTGTCAACCATCGCTAAGCTAGGAGCACGTAGACTTTCTGCTGAAGGTCATTCGCGAAGTTCGAGGTTCCTTGGTCACCTGCTAAAAGGCAGTAGAACATGCCGTACTATACTTCAGAGGAGTGCAGCTTGAGGAATTGGATACTGTTGCTGCTGAGTGTCTTCTTGAGCTCGACGGGAGCGTCAGCGGCATCAGCTCAGGTCACGCTGTGGCGGCTGGACTGCGGAACTATCAACGTCGATGATCTTAATATGTACTCTGATACGTATGCTTACATCGGGCGGTCGAAAGTGCTGACGGCGAGCTGTTATCTGATCAAGCATGGTGAAACCTACATGCTATGGGATACCGGACTGACGGCAGATGACGTTGAGCTGCCGCTTAAGGGGAAAGCATCCACAGGCGAAACTCTTTCAATCACACTGGTTGGGCAACTTGCGAAGATCGGCATATCCCCTGCTGCTATTCGCTTAATTGGGATCAGCCACTACCACGATGACCATACAGGGCAAGCCGCTGCTTTTCCACAGGCGCAGCTGCTGATTGGGCAGGGTGACCTCGACGCATTGCGCAAGCCCAGCAACCCCTTCGCCAAACCGCTTGAACATTGGATCAGCGGCGATGGCCTGGTAGAAGGTGTTAGCAGCCCGGGGTTTTAGTAACTAATTGTCGGCACGACCAGCCGCGCCGAGCTGCGAGTCGAGCTTCGTGATTCTGTGACCGATTTCGTACAAGATATTGAGATTCGGCTTCCGGAGAGCCGATTTCGATTTTCCCGACGAGTAAGTAGTAAATAAACAGCAAAAAAGGCGTCCCCTCGAGGTCTTTCCACTGCCGCGGCGTGCCCGCACCCAGCACTTGCCGCAGGATCAGGCTCAAGTTGAACGCCCCCACATGGACCAGTTGCCGCTTCAGAATGTTCTCGTGTCCGCGTAGATGCGTGCGCCTCATGCCGCCCGTCTCGTAGCAGTGCGCAAAGCTGCGTTCCATCAGTTCGCCTCGCCGCCGCAGTAAGCTTTTGCCGTAGCCGCCGCGCACCCGCCGTCGATTCTGGTACACCGCCTGTTGCTCCTCGCTTTTGCCCTCCCAGTGGCGTTGCCCCGCTTGTTTCTTTTCCGGAATGTAGGTACGCACTTCGTAACTCTTCACCCGCTCCATCACCGCGCCGCTGTGGTAACCCCTGTCCGCTACCACCTCTTCGATTCCCTCGACGTTGACCTTGGGCGTAGCCTCGGGTCGCTGCTCTGCTGCTTCGCGTTTCACTAACTCCGCTACCGCCATCCCCGCCTCGCTCAGCGTCGTGTCCAGCGTCACGGTGTCGCCCAGGTCGGCTTCCTGCAGCGTCACCGCCACCACCGCACCCGTATCCAGATCGACTGCGTGCTCGGCCTTGTGCGCCAAGTGCGTGCGCCCGTCCTTCATCTTCGTAATCCGCGCATCCCCGTCCGCCGGGCTCTCCCACTCCTTATTCGACATGCGTTTCTGCCGCTTGCGGTCCAACCGTGCCAAGTCTTCTCGCGTCGGCGTCTCTATGCCCGAAGCCTTGGCCAGACCACGCAGGAACTCCTCGTAGCTTTCTCCCGTGTCGCGGCGCACAATCGAGCGCATCGCCGCGTTCGCCTCCAACGTGGTCGCATCGATCGCGATCCGCTTCCCTTTCACCAACCCACGATCGGCCAGCACCCCCAGCACCCAGCCGAACACTTCGCGATGGGTTTCCAAATCGATCAAACGTCGGGTGCGCGAAATCGTCGTGTGATCCGGCGTGTTCTCATCCAGCGCTATCCCCACAAACCGCCGCAACCCCAGCGAATCCGCCAATTGCCAGGCTATCCCGCGTTCACTGTCGATGCCCTCGAAGTAGCCCAGCAGCAGCGACCGAAAGTAGATCCCGGGGGTCAGCGACGGCCGGCCATACTTAGCTGCATAGAACTTCGCACACCGCCCCTCCGCAAACTCATCGAACTTCTCCGCCTCCAGCAGTTCATTGAGCCGCTGATAGAACGGATGTCCTGGCGCCGAAGGCAGCTCCCTATGAGCAATCCAAATGTCTTCTTGCTTTTCCCGCTGCTTGCGCGTCCCCATCGCCATACGCGCATTCTACGAATCCTCCCTGTGGATCCTTCAAACTCTTTTGCTCACGCATCCGGACTTACACCCCGGGCTGTTAGGGGTGATAAGGATGTTTTTGGCGATGGAACGGTAGTGATGCTCGACCTGCCGGGACACACGCCGGGCCATCACGGTTTGTTAGTGAAGCTTGCCCTCACGGGATATGTCTTGTTGTCTGGCGATGTCGCGCATTTTCGGGATAACTATGTCACTAACGGTGTGCCGTCATTCAACACTGATCGTAGCCAGTCGCTCGCATCGCTTGCGCGTTTCAAGGATATCGCGAGAAACCTGCACGCCATAGTTGTCATCCAGCACGAACCAAGAGACATCGCCAAGCTGCCGATTTTCCCCGCGTCGGCGCAATAGCCAGAATCAGCCAGAATCTGTCGCCGCCGCAGCCCGAGTCTACGCGTATTTGCGGCGCTGCCAGAACGCCGGTAGCAGCAGGGAGATCAATGTCGGTGACGAGCAAGCCTCCTTTACCGTATAAACGGGCAAAGCTTTGCCCCAGACGCTGGAGTACCATGTCGTTGCCGGCGCCGGCCAGCGATTATGAACCTTTTCAATGAACTGGAAGTCGAAGAAATTATCGCGGACGAGCCCGCCACGTTGGAGCAGATCTTTGTAGTCAGTCGCTGGCTAAATCGGTAGTTGATACGCCCGAATTTCAGAACAATTCTCCGGCCACGCAGGAAGGTTTGTAACCTTGATTGACAAGGGAGTTCGGTCACTTTCGGTCTTCCAACTCGTTGACTTCGGATCGAGTTCGGAATATCTTTCGCAGAACGCCTCCGCCGGGGGAGCGGGGATTGCATGCCCGAAGTTCAACCGAAGCAAATCACTGAGCTCTTGGATCAATGGAAAGCGGGGGATCAGGCGGCCCTCAACGTTCTGCTGCCTCTCGTCTATGACGAACTCCGCCGGCTGGCTCACCAACAGCTGCGCAAGGAACGCTCGGACCACACCATCCAGAGTACCGCCCTGGTTCATGAGGCCTATCTTCGCCTGAAAAAGAGGGGCAATGTGCAATTTGAGAACCGCGCCCACTTTCTTGCGATTTGCTCCCAGTTGATGCGACAGATCCTGGTCGAATATGCGCGCGGGCGGCGGGCGGCGAAGCGGGAGGGGGGATACAAGGTCGCCCTGGATGAAGCAGCCGTGCCAGCGAAAGCCAGAAACGTGGATCTGGTGTTGTTAGACGATGCGCTGAATGAGCTTGAGAAACTCGATCTACAGCAGAGCCGTATCGTGGAACTGAGATACTTTGGCGGCCTCTCCATCGAGGAGACTTCAGAGGTGCTGAAAGTCTCCCCTGCGACAGTCAAAAGAGATTGGGCTACCGCGCGAGCTTGGCTCCTACACCAAATTAAGCGAACAGGGAGTCATGACTCTGGGGAGACGGCTCACAAAACTGGCGGCGCGCCAGGCATAGGATAAGCAGTTTGTGGCCCGATTGATCGAGAATTGACGCCTGCTTCAAAGCGGGTTACCTTATTCGACTGGCCCTCTTCCCCCCAGAATGAGAGGCGCCGTGCTTTCGGCTTCTTCAATCCAGGTAGCCCGACTCCTGACCCGCTGGACTGGCGGAGACCGCAAGGCCCGCGATGGGCCTGCCCCTGTTGTTTGCGGCGCGCGCCGCTTGACAGGTCGCCTCTGTGCTCGGCAATGCACCGATCACCACCGGAGCCTTCAACGAGATGACGCGCAAGGCTTTTTGACATCATGACCCCCGAACGCTGGCAGCAGATCAAGGAAGTACTCGGGAACGTCCTCGAGTTGGATCGTTCGCGACGCGCCGCGTACCTGGCCGCGGCGTGTGCGGGCGATCCTTCTCTTCGTGCTGAGGTCGAGCCGCTGCTGGCCGCAGAGCAGCACGCTGGAACGGACCTGCTCCGCGCGACGCTCGAGGCGGATGGCGCCACTTCTCGCGCCGACACTGACCCGAGGATCGGCTACCGCATCGGTCCCTACGAAATTGTCGAACCTATCGGCGAAGGCGGGATGGGCACCGTGTACCGAGCGGTGCGGGCCGACGATCAGTATCAGAAACAGGTCGCAGTCAAGCTTGTTCATGCCGGGCACGATTCAGGGTTCATTGTCAGCCGCTTCAAGAACGAACGCCAGATTCTGGCCAGCTTGGACCACCCGAACATCGCGCGTTTGTTGGACGGTGGTACTACCCGGGACGGAGCTCCTTACTTCGTGATGGAGTTGATCGAAGGAGAGCCGATCGACGAGTACTGCGACCATCACCAGTTGGGCAGCGAGGGCCGACTGAACCTGTTCCTGCAGGTGTGTCAGGCGGTTCAGTATGCGCACCAGCGCCTGATCATCCATCGCGACATCAAGCCGGGCAATATCCTGGTCGGCGCCGACGGAACGCCAAAGCTGCTCGATTTCGGAATTGCCAAGCTGCTTGACCCCTCCAGTGGAGGCGCCGAGGCAACGATGACGGTGTTCCGGGCGCTCACTCCCGGATATGCCAGCCCCGAACAAGTCAAGGGAGAGTCGATCACAACCGCCTCCGACGTGTA